>Ga0315289_10000365_pt1 | contig 71605 bp, 65 predicted proteins | sample YL17G11_40_MG_FD_203452 | JGI IMG/M metagenome (GOLD analysis project Ga0315289, IMG submission 203452) | Sediment microbial communities from Yellowstone Lake, YNP, Wyoming, USA - YL17G11_40 | ecosystem: Environmental > Aquatic > Freshwater > Lake > Sediment | place: USA: Wyoming | collected... | reverse complement strand
ACAGTAGAACCCCGCGAAATCCGCGTCCCCAAACAGCTCCCCACCGTGCTGCGCCAGGAACCCGTAGAAGCTCTCCCGACCTACGAACTCCAGGTACTGCGTGTCCGCCGCAAACAAGCTCCCCTGCGGCGAGCGCTCCCCCATCATCGGCCGACTCCGATCTCCCCGACGACGCCCACCGATCGATCCCTCCCCCCTCCTCGCACCCCTCCTCACAACCACTTCTCGGCCAGGTTTCTAGCGCGACTTCGACAGTGGCCTGCGTAGGGGTCTTCTCCGGGGTCATGGCGCAGACCTTCGCCACAACAGGGGTGGTGAGGGGGTTGGGGTAGGCGGGTGTGGGGGTGTCAGTGGGGCAGGACGGCGGGTAGGGGCAGGAGGTCCAGGGCGCCGAGGATGGCGTCGGTGGCGGGCGGGCGGCGTTGGGTAATGCCGTCGATTATCTGCGGGTAGCCCGGATGCCCAGTGATGAGATCGGGCGCGTTCTGGGCGATCACCAGGAAGTCCGGATCGCGCTCCTGGGCCGTGGTGCGGATGGTCCGGATGAAGCTCAGTATCTCCCTGGCGGCGTTGACGCCGTCTGCGCGCGCCCGCGCCTTCACCTGGGTATCGTCATAGGCCTCGACCCAGTCCATGTAGATGCCGTCAAAGCCGTCGTCGAGCAGCAGGCTCAAGATGCTCCTGGCGCCTGTAGCGATGATGCCCTGCCAGCGTGAGTACCAGTAGGCCACCGGGAAGCAGCCGCCCCAGACGTCCGGGTCGGGCGCGACCAGGAAGCTCGGCACACCCGGCCGGCCGTTCCGCGGCGCCTGCCACCAGCTCTTCCAGTAGATGCGCCAGCGCTCGGCCTCGCCGATATCGACGTAGGCGATCACCAGCCGTCGCCGACCGCCGGCGTTCTTGAGCTGGGTCACCATCCCACGGGTGTCGAAGCCCTCGGACCTCTTGGTTGTCCTCGTCGGCTCAAGCACGAACACGTCGTAGTCGGAGCTGTAGAACGCCTGCCGCCGGGACGCGATCTCAAGTCCCTGGATCTAGTACGCCCAGGTGTGCGCGGCCTGCAGCAGGGGGAAGCGCCCTCCGCGAACGGTTGGGAGATCACGCGCCCCCGGTGTGGCGCGAGTGGCGACCTCCTGTTTCCCCGACGAGCCGCAGCCGGCGACGACCACCGCTACCACCAGCAAGCCAGCGAGTGCCCACGTTCCGCGTCTCATGACGAGTTCCCCCTTCGAGGTCAACGCCACAAGGCTTCTCACATGGAGGCCCCGAATCTACTGCTGATGAGTGCAGTGTTCCACTGCGAAGACGAGAGGCCCGAGGGAGGCGCCGCCACGGGGCGCGCCCTGTTGATCGGCTCGCTGATCGCCGTCTTCGTGAACGTCGCCTCCCCCTACACGGAGAGCGTCGGCTTCAGCAACTTCTCCTGGAGCTACCTTCCCGAGGGCGGCGGGGCCCCCTTCCTGCTCGTCCTGCTCGTCAATGCGGTGCTCTGGCGGCTGAACCGGCGCCTGGGCCTGAGCCGACGCGAGCTGTTCCTCATCTTCATCATGGCGCTGGTCTCAAACAGCACCTCGATCTTCCTGGTGTACTTCTGGCTCTCGGCGATCGTTTCGCCACACTACTTCGCCTCCCCCGAGAACCGGTGGGCCACCGACTTGATGCCCCACCTGAGGTCCTCGCTGATCGTGTCCGACCGCCACCGCGCCGCGCTCTGGTTCTACGAGGGCCTGCCGGTCGGGGAGCGCGTGCCCTGGCGCGACTGGGCCGGCCCGGTGCTGACCTGGCTGCCGCTGCTCGCGGCCATCCTCCTCGCCTCGTACGTCATCGCCGCCATCTTCCGCAAGCAGTGGCTGGATCACGAGAAGCTGCGCTACCCGCTGATGCAGCTTCCCCTCGAGCTCCTGCCGGGGAGCGGCGCGACGGAGAGGCCGGTGTACCGGCGCGGTGCGTTCTGGGTAGGGGCGGGCCTGCCCTTCTTCGCCGCGACCTGCGGAGCCGTCCGGCAGATCGTGCCCGCTTTCCCTGCGATCACGATCGATCACCTGGGGTCGCTCTCGTGGCCGAGCGTGCGATTCTCCCCGCACTTTCCGGAGCTCGCCCTGTGCGTCAACCCGCTCGCGCTCGGCGCCGGGTTCTTCGTGCCGACGGATGTGCTGCTGAGCGTCTGGCTGATGTACCTGCTGGTCAAGATCCTGGAGGTGGGTGTTCTCACGCGCCTCGGCCTCGACATCGGCTCGGCGGGCATGTTCGTCTGGGGGAGCGCGGCGGCCTCGTGGCAGTCGTTCGGCGCGTCGTGCGTGCTCATCGGCGGCACGATCTGGGCCGCGCGCCGTCACCTGCGAGCGTACTGGCAGGCAGCGCGGGAGGGCGGCAGAGCCCCGGCGGCTGAGCTCATGTCGTCCCGCACGGGGCTCATCCTACTCGCCGTCGCCCTGGGTGTCGTGGTCGGCTGGCTGGCCTACTCGCACCTCCCAGTCCGCGTGATCGCGGTCTTCGTACCCATGGTGCTGCTGCTGTACCTCTACCTGGCCCGGGTGGTGTGCCAGTCGGGCGTCTTCTACCTGGTGCCGCCGCAGATCGCGCAGAACGTGTGCATCTACCTGTTCGGCGCCCGGGGGATTGGCCGGGAGGGGATGCTCAGCCTGGGTCTCTCCTACTCCTGGCACGGGGACGTGCAGACCGTGCTCTCGGCCCTGGCCGCCGAGGCGGTCCAGGTGCAGCGGAAGGGCGACCTCGCGGGCCGAGAGATGAGCCTGGGCGTGTTGCTGAGCGTGGCCCTGGGGCTGATCGCGGCCCCGCTCGGGATCATCTGGCTCGGCTACCGCCACGGGGCGATCACGTGGCCCACGTGGGTCTTCAAGGGCTGGGGACCGAACACCTATGGGCAGGTGCTGGGGCAGATCAGCAGCCCGGCCGCCTTCGAGGTGCGTCCGTTGATCTTCATCGTCGTCGGCGCCGCCGCCATGGTGGCCCTCACCAGCCTGAACCATCGCTTCGCCTGGTGGCCGATCCACCCGTTGGGGCTGGCGGTCGCCTCCTCGTTCACGATCTATGCTGTCTACATCGCCTTCTTCCTGGCGTGGCTGGCGAAGACCATGATCCTGCGCTGGGGCGGCGTCTCGGCCTACCGCCGCTGCGTCCCCTTCTTCATCGGCCTGATGGTCGGCCACTACGCGGGGCGGGCGGTGGGGTTGACGGTCAGCATGATCTTCAGCCGGGCGTGGAGCGTATAGGTAGTGGGGCGGCCCACGGGGCGATCGGCCACGACCAGCCCGAGGACGAGGCGCGCCATGAACGACCCGCAGGTCCATGAGTCCGAAGGCCCGGTCGGTTCCGCTGCTCGCGATGCCTGGTCGCGTGTAGCCGGGAAGTACGTCGAGCACTGTCGGCGTGAGGTCAACTGGAACAAGATGATCGAGATCCCGGCGATGCGTCGGATGCTCGGCGACGTAGCCGGGAAGCGGACGCTGGAGGTTGGCTGTGGCTGCGCGCACTACAGCATCTGGCTCGCGCAGGAGGGGGCGGAGGCCTCAGGCTTCGACCCGGCCGAGAGGCTGGTAGACCAGGCGCGGGAAGACGCGGCGGCCGCGGAGGTCACGGTCGATCTCCGGGTCGGTGGTCTCGAGCTCCTCGCGGAGTACCCCGCCGAGCACTTCGACATCGTGCTCTTCGCGATGATGCTCGAGTACATCGACGACCTCGACGCGGTCTTCGCCGGCGCCGCGCGCGTGCTCAAGCCCGAGGGTTCCGTCGCCATCAGCATCACCCATCCGATGCGTCACTTCAGCGAGAGGATCGAGATGCCCGACGGCCGCCGCCTGCGCGTGGTGCGGGGCTACCTGCGCCGCCACGTGCTGGAGTGGACCGGCTGGATCATGGGGAACGCCGAAGGGGAAGACGTCTGGTGCAAGAGCCACTGCCGCCCCATTGAGGACTACATGTCCGCCCTTGTCCGGGCCGGCTTTCTCATCGAGGCGCTTCGGGAGCCGATGGCCATCGACGAGTGCCACACGCTCGCCCCGCGCATTTACCAGAGCAACACGGACTGTCCGCAGTTCCTGCTGATCAGGGTTGTGAAAAGAGGGACGGAGCCTCTTTCCCGTGAAGCCTGAAGTTTCAGGCTTTGCGGGAAAAAGGCTCCGTCCCTCTTTTCACAGCCCCTTGCGGCCGGTCACGCGCTCCTGCTCGATGGACCGGGTGATCTGCTCCTCGGCCTCGGCGATGATCTCCGCGACCTCCGATGTCCTCCAGGTGCGCTCCTCGAAGGTGCGCTTCTTCAGGGTGTCGAGGAAGCGCTCGAAGTCGGCGAAGTCCTCCCCGTAGATGTGAAACGAGTCCGCGATGTGGGCGTACTGACCGGGACGGATGGCGCGCCCGAGGCGCCCCGATACCCGCTGTGCGATTTCGCGCTGCAGATCGGTGAAGGCGTACATGTTCATGAAGGCGGCCTTGAACGCGTCGTTGCTGCGCATGTGGATGTTCATGACGAGCTCATCGCCGATGATGCGACACCAGATGCGCTGGAGACACGCTGGGTCATGGATGCCCGCATCCTGCCAGGGCTGCCAGGTGATGGCCTGCGCCCGGCGGGTGTGCGGCGCGCGCGAGAGCGCCTCCACCATGTAGTCGAGCTGGTTCACGGGTGGCCCAAGCCCCGGCACCTTGTACGCCGCCAGCCGCTCATGGTAGGTGTACTCCCACATCCCCTCCTCGGGCTTGATCCAGTGGTCGTGGATGCCGTCCACCACCTCACGCCGGTAGACCTCGAGTTCGACAATGCCCCCGGGGAACGCCCGGTGAAGTCGCGGCTCAGCGAAGGCGTCCCGCACGACGAGAAAGAGCGCCACGTCGCGGCTCTCCGGCTCGCCCTCCTGGTCGTACTGGGTCCTGACGCGCGTGCCCTGTTCCCAGGCGGCGAGCACGGCCCTCTCCCAGCCTTCGGCGAGGTTCTCGGCGACGATGTGGACGACGGGCAACGACAGTCCCATGGCTGACTCCCCGGGGGACTGGAGGACCGAGGACCGAGGACCGGAGGACCAACGGCATGGCCCCACCCAGGGCTTCGTTCGGCGCGGGCGAGGCCCGCGCCTCCTTTGGCGGCGCAGAGAGGAGCGACGCCCCCCGCGCGGGAACGTGCCCGGCGAGTGTCCGGACGGCTGTTACCGCGCCTTGGCCTTCGGTCCTTCGGTCCTCGGTCCTCCCGAGAGGCGTCGCTATGGTCGAGGAGCTCATTGACGTTCGCGGACCGCTGCTGCAGATGCCGACGCTGGGCAAGGTCGTCAAGTGCATCATCCAGCGGGGTGCGGATTTCGAGGTCGAGGGTTTCGACATCGGCAAGGCCCCGGATGCGCCGAGCTGGGTGCGGCTGCGGGTGAAGGCGAAGACGGAGGCGGAGCTATCCGCGTGCCTCGATGAGGTCACCCGCCTGGGCGCGCACCTGGTGGACGCCGACGACGCCCGCACCGAGCGGGTGGATGAAGACGGCCTTCTGCCCGAGGGGTTCTACTCCCTTACCGGTCTGCCGACTGAAGTCCGGGTCAACGGACGATGCCTGCCGGTCGAGCGGCCTCTCCCCACGGCGGCAATCCGGGTCGACCAGGGCCGCGGCAAGGCGTTGGCGGTGTCCCTGGAGCGCGCCAAGAAGGGCGACCGCGTCGTGGTGGGGCGCGTGGGCGTCCGCGTGGCCCCCGAAGCGCCCGACCGAACCCGCGAGCTGTCCGCGCTCGTCGGCACCACCCTCTCGGTCGGGCAGACCCGCGGGCCGGTCATCGTGAAGATCGCCCGGGAGATCGAGCGGACCCACGGCCGCGGAGAGCAGGTGCTGCTCGTCGCCGGGCCGGCGGTCGTCTACTCCGGCGGAGGCGCCTACGCGCAGCAGCTCGTCCGCGACCACCACGTTAGCGTGCTGGTGGCCCCGAGCACGCTGGCCGTCTACGACGTCGAGTCCGCCCTCTTCGGCACCGCTCGGGGCGTGTACATCGCCGAGAACCTCCCCGCCGCGCAGGGCAGCCAGAACACGGTCCATGCCCTCAACCTGATCCGCCGAGCCGGCGGCTTGCGCCAGGCGATCGACTCGGGCGCCCTCACGGGCGGGATCCTGCACGCGTGCATCACGGCGGATGTGCCCGTCATCCTGTTGGGTTCCGTGCGCGACGAGGCCGCGCTGCCCGAGGCGATCGCGGACGCGGTGAAGGCGCGCGAGGTTCTCCGCGATCAGCTCCAGCAAGTGGGGCTCGCGCTGATGGTCGCCGCCGGCGACTTGGCCAAGGCCACCCTGCTAGCTCTGCCCTGCCCGGTGCAGAAGGTCTGTGTGGATGTGAGCGAGTACCAGGTGGACCAGATCGTCAGCCGCGGCGACCCTTCCGTGTTCGGCCTCGTGCAGAGCGCCGAGTCGTTCGTGCGCGAACTCGCCCGCAACCTTGGAGCATGGTGACGGGGGGAGAGGCCTTGGGCAAGTCAGTCGACGTGGGTGGGGTGAGCATCTTCTACACGGAGCAAGGCTCCGGCCCCCCACTCCTCTTCATCCATGGCCTGGGCGAGTCGTCGTTCGCCTGGCGGCTGGTCATCGCGGAGCTTCCCGGCTTTCGTTGCCTCGCGCTCGACCTGAAGGGGTTCGGCAAGTCCGATAAGCCACTCGACGATCGCTACACGGTCACCGATCAGGCCGGTCTGGTGGCTCAGTTCATCCGCACTCTCGACCTGCGCGACCTCCTGGTGATCGGGCATAGCCTGGGCGGCGGGGTGGCCCTCGCGGTGGCGCGCCAACTCGACGATTCCGGCGAGGGCCGGCTGCGCGGCCTCGTGCTGCTGGACAGCATCGCCTACCCACAGAAGCTTCCGCGCTACGTCCGGGTGCTCAAGACGCCAATCCTGCGCGATCTCGTGTTCCGCTTCGTGCCCCCTGAGGCGAACGTGCGGGCGGTTCTCCGCGAGGTCTACCACCGCCACGAGGCGATCCGCGACGAGCAGGTCGCCGCTCAGGTGGAGGACAGCCTGCGCCCGGGCGCCACTCATGCCCTGGTCGAGACGGTCAAGAGCCTCGTCCCCAAGAATGCCGAGGAGCTCATCACGGGATACTCGAGAATCGGGGTACCCACGCTCATCATCTGGGGCGAGCACGATCCGGTCATCCCACCCGAACTGGGGAGGAGGCTATCGAAGGACATCCCCGGCGCTGAGCTGCGCGTGCTGCCTGACTGTGGTCACGTCCCGCATCACGAATCGCCCAGTGAGGTGGCCGGGCTCCTGAGGGAGTTCCTCCAGACGCCGGAGGTTGCAGCACCGGGGCGCGGGGCCACGTTCGGTCGGGCCAGGGCTATTCCCCAATGCGAGTCGGTTCCCCGGTCGCCGAGAAAAGACTGGCGCCAGCAGGAGGAGAGACCCGCCCGTGTTGCGAACAGCCGTTAGGTTCGGGAGAGAAGCCTGTTTGACCCGACCGGAATGCTGTTGGATCACGCTTGTGTGTCCGGGAGGAACCCTAACCCGCGCGTCCCGAGAGCCGCCACATCGACCTGCAGCTCGACGCTGGTCATCGAGGTTGATGACCGCGAGCCCAGGGGAAGCGTGTGCCCGTTCGGGCCGAAGTCACTTCGCACAAGTCGGTTGTTGATCGCGGCGCAGTAGACAGACCATGAGAGGAGGCCCTGACACCATGCCGGACAAACCGGCCCCCAAGGAGTACCCGGCGATCTGGATGCAGGGCGCTGGCTGCTCCGGGTGTTCCGTCTCGGTACTCAATGCCGTCAGCCCCACCATCGCCCACTTGCTGCTCGATGAGGTGGTGCCGGGCAAGCACGTGTCCTTGCGGTTCCATCCCACGGTGATGGCCGCTTCGGGCCGGCTGGCGGTGGAGATTCTGCTGACGGCCGGGAAGGACGATCGCCCGCATCTACTGGTTCTCGAGGGCTCCGTTCCCACGAAGATCAGCAAGATCGGCGGCCTCGGGCCCGACGGCGAGGAACTCGACTTCGCCGACCAGTTCGCGACGTTGGCGAGCAAGGCGCTGGCAGTCGTGGCGATGGGCGATTGCGCGGCCTTCGGCGGCATCCCCGCCTCCGGGCCGAACCTCGCTGGTTGCCAGTCCGCCCGCGAGTTCATGGCGACCCGGGCAATCACCACACCGCTAATCAACCTCGGCGGCTGCCCGCCCCATCCCGACTGGTTCATGCACACCGTGGCAAGCGTGCTGCTCTACGGGCTGCCCGAGGCCTCGGCGCTGGATGCCGACCTCCGGCCGAAGACGTTCTACGGCGCGCTCATCCACGAGCACTGCCCGCGTCGGGCGGACTTCGACGCCGGCAAGTTCGCCCAGCACTTCGGCGAACCGGGCTGCCTCTACGAGCTGGGCTGCAAAGGCCCCTACACCTACGCCGACTGCCCGGCCCGGCAGTTCAACGGCGGGGTCAACTGGTGCATCAAGGCCGGAAGCCCTTGCCACGCCTGCACCGAGAGGGAATTCCCGAACCTCGGCCCGGCGCTCTACCGGAAGATAGACGTCGACTCGCTACCCCGCCTCGAGGCGGCGGACGGAGCGCTGAAGCCCGTGCTCCCCGGCCCGTACTGCTGCCCGGAGGGAGAGTGACACCATGGAGACGAAGATCACCATCGATCCCCTGGTTCGCGTCGAGGGTCACCTCAAGGTCGAATGCGTGGTGGATGACGGCAAGGTGAAGGAGGCCGACTGCTCGGGGCCGATGTTCCGCGGCTTCGAGCGCCTCCTGATCGGCCGCGATCCTATCGACGCCCAGCAGATCGCCCAACGCGTCTGCGGCGTGTGCCCGGCGGTGCACGGCATGGCCGCCGCCCTGGCGCTCGACGAGGCCCTGGGGGTGAACACCTCCATCCCCGACAACGGCCGGATCGTGCGCAACCTCATCCTCTCCAGCAACTTCCTGCAGTCCCACATCCTCCACTTCTACCACCTCGCCGCTCTGGACTATGTGGACTGCACGAAGGTCGCGGGGTACGACGGCCCCGACTCCGGTCTGAAGTCCGTGGCGCTGTTCATCGATCGGGGCGAGCTGGCCCCCTTCGCGCCGCGTTACGAGGGCGACTACCGACTGCCGGCTGAGGTCGATCGCGCCGCGGTGGCCCACTACCTGCAGGCTCTGCAGATGCGGCGCAAGGCCCACGAGATGCTGGCGATCTGGGGCGGCAAGATGCCGCACTACGTGGGCATTGTGCCCGGCGGCGCCACCGAGCAAGTGACCACCGACAAGATCGCCAACTTCATGGCTCGTCTTGACGAGATCCGGACCTTCATCAGCGACGTGATGATCCCAGATGCGCTGGCCATTGGCGGCGTCTACCAGGACTACTTCAGCATCGGCCGGGGGCCCGGAGCGTTCCTCAGCTGGGGCGGCTTCGACCAAGAGTGCGCCGAGCCCGATCTGACCAAACGGAAGCGGTTCTTCCCGAGCGGCGTGGCGGTCATCGACGGCTGCCATGGCGCGGTGGACCCGGCCAAGGTCCGGGAGCACGTGAAGCACTCGCACTACGCTGCGACGACCACGGGCCTGCATCCCTCCGAGGGCGCGACGGAGCCGGACATGGCCAAGGGGCACACCTGGCTCAAGGCGCCGCGCTACGACGGGTGGGTGGCGGAGGTGGGCCCGCTGGCGCGGGCGGCGGTGAGCTATCTTTCGGGCCATGCCCCGACGAAGGCCCTGGCCGACGCGGCGATGGGCCAGCTCGGCCTCCGGCCGGAGCAGATGGTCTCCACCATGGGCCGGCACGTGGCGCGGGTGCTCGAGGCGAAGATGATCGCCGACGCCATGGACGACTGGCTGCTGCAGCTGAAGCCCGGCGAGCCGGCGGCAACGCCCTTCGCGATCCCCGAGGAGGGGAGCGGCATGGGGCTCGTCGAGGGGCCCCGCGGAAGCCTGCTTCACGCCATCGACATCAAGGGCCAGAAGATCGCCCGCTACCAGATGGTGGTGCCGACGACGTGGAACTGCTCGCCCAAGGACGACCGGGATCAACCCGGCCCGGTCGAGCAGGCGCTGATCGGTACCCAGGTGCGCGATCCGGAGAACCCGTTCGAGATCGTGCGCATCGTCAGGTCCTTCGACCCGTGTCTGGCCTGTGCCGTACACGTGGTCAGCGCGAGGAGAGACACCGTTGCCCGCGTCCGCATCTGCTGAGTGTGGCACGAGCGTCTTGCTCGTGGATGCTGTGGATCATCCGCGAGATGCGGATGCCACGGCCGCTGGCGCCACGGTCGTCCTCGGCGTGGGCAACCTCGTCCGGGGCGACGACGGCGTGGGTGTCCACGTGGCTCAGGCGCTGCTCGCGCGGGGCTGCCCCGAGGGCGTGACCGTCCTCGACGGCGGCACGGCGCCGCTCGACGCTCTCGCCCACGTGGGGCCGGTGGACCGGCTGGTCATCGTTGACGCAGCGAACCTCGGGGAGGAACCGGGCGCCGTTCGTCTGCTCAAGCCCGACGACGTCATACCCGCGGAGGGAGACTCGGTCTCGCTGCACGACCTGGACCTGCTGTGGGCCCTCGGCGTGATGCGCGCCACCGGTGAGGAGCCGGCGGAGACCACCATCATCGGCGTGCAGCCCGGGTCAATGGACTGGAGCACGGACCTCTCACCGGCCGTGGCGGCACGGCTGGAGGACATCATCGAGGCCGTTTTCGACGCGATTCCCGCTCGGTGATCCGAGCGTGAGAAGGTGAGACCATGATCGTTACCGAGCGCAAGCCCCAAGAGGAGCTCGCCGCGATGCTCCAGGGCGAACAGGGCACCTACATCGTGGCCTGCGGCGGCTGCCCCGTCGGGCACAAGAGCGGCGACGAAGCGTCCCTCGCGCAGCTGGAGGCCGACCTTCAGGCGCAGGGGGTCAAGGTCCTCGGTCGGACCTCGATCGACTTCCTGTGCAACAAGGCGCTGGTTGCGTTGCGCCTGATGAGGGTGCTGGATGAGGTGCAGGCCACCGACAGCCTGCTGATCGTCTCCTGCGGCATCGGGGTGCAGGCGGTCGGGGCGACGGTGGACAAGCCCGTCCACCCGGCGATGAACACGATCTCGGTGGGCGGCTTCCAGGGCCTGTGGCCCTCCGAAGAGCGCTGCGGCGAGTGCGGCGACTGCAACCTCGATCTGACCGGCGGCATCTGCCCCGTCATCTTCTGCAGCAAGAGCCTGCTGAACGGCTCGTGCGGCGGATCGGACAAGGGGAAGTGCGAGGTCCACAAGGACATCCCCTGCGGCTGGACGCTCATCTACGAGCGCCTGAAGAAGACGGGGCGCCTGGAGCAGCTCAGCAAGCTGAATATCCGCAAGAACCGGGATCTGATGCGCGTCGGCCCGGAACGGCGCGCCGGCACCATTTGGGCGCTGGAGATTGCCCCGCCCGAGCTGCAACCGGAGGAGGCCAAGAAGGCGTAAGCCGTTCACATGAGTCGGGCGCCTCGCCCGACGTCGTTCCTGAAGATCGTGAGGCGTCGCCTTGCCTAGGGAGGCCAACCAGCCATGAAGCTCAGTGACCTGTTCGCGCAGGGCCAATTCGTCGTGACCGGGGAGCTCGGGCCGCCCAAGGGCTGCCACCTCGACCACCTGATGCACGAGGCCGAGGTGCTCCGCGGGCGCGTCGCCGGCATCAACGTGACCGACTTGCAGGCCGCGGCTATGCGCCTGGGGTCGCTCGTGACCTGCAAGCGCCTCGTGGAGCACGGCTTGCCGCCCGTTCTCCAGATCGTGTGCCGCGACCGCAACCGCATCTCGCTCCAGTCGGAGCTCTTGGGGGCGGCGGAGTTCGGTGTCGAGAATGTCCTCTGCCTCACGGGGGACCACAACATCCTGGGCGATCACCCGGACTCGATGCCCGTCTTCGACCTCGACTCCGTCAGCTTGCTCCAGGCGGCGACCGGTCTCATGGGCGGCAAAGACATGGCCGGCAACGACCTCGAGGGCGACCCGCCGGATCTCTGCCTCGGCTGCGTCGTCAACCCTGGGGCCGACCCGGTCGAGCCGCAGATCATCAAGCTAAGGGTCAAAGAGGAAGCGGGCGCGCGCTTCTGCCAGACCCAGGCCGTCTACGATGTGGATGTGTTCAAGCGGTTCCGCGATGCGGCGAACCAGGCGGGCATCAAGATGCCGATCATGGCGGGCCTGGTCATGCTCAAGTCCGCCGGCATGGCCAAGTACATGAACCGCATGGTCGCGGGGGTGTTCGTCCCGGCCCCGCTGATCCAGCGCATGACCGCGACCGACGACAAGCCCAAGACCAGCATCGAGATCACCGTCGAGCTGATCGACAGCCTCCGCCCCTGCTGCGACGGCGTCCACATCATGTCCCTTGGCTGGGACCAGTACGTGCCGGCAGTGCTCGACGGCGCCGGGCTGTGACTCCCCAACCGGTCCCGAAAACCACGACAGCCCGGCGAGTTCCCTTCGCCGGGCTGTCTGCGCGTCTGGATGGCAAGCGGACGCCCTACCAGATCGTCTCGATGCCCGCCCCTTGGATCGCCCGGTCACGCGTCACGAGCGGAAGGCCGAGGTGCAGGGCGGTCGCGGCGATGATGCGATCGGGCATGTCAGGGACCAGGGCGCGAGGGATGAGCCCCACTGACTCCGCGATCACCCGGTCAAGGGCGATAACGGCCAGGCTCGTCTCGGGATCGTTCAGCGCCGCCGCGACGCGGTGAACGACCTCCTCCTCGATCCGCCCCTTCTCGGCGAGGTAGGTCATCTCCACCAGCGAGATGGCGGACAGGTAGAGGACACCGCCCTTGGTGGTGGCTGCGGTCAGGGCGCCGCTCGCAGCGGCGGACAGCCGGGCGGCGTCGTACAGGTACCACAGCAGGGCGTGCGTGTCTGCCAACACTCGCTTCACAGCAGATGCTCCCTGGGGAAGTTGCCCCACATCTCGCGCCTCGCCTCCGCAATGTCCTCCTCAGTTGGGGCGGGACCCAAGTCCTTGAGCAAGCCCCGCAGGGGTCGGCGTGGCCGCCCCTCCGCCGCCTTCAGCCTGAGAGACTCCGCGAAATGAAGCACCTCCTGCTGTCTCTCAGGAGGAAGCACCCGAACCGCCTCCAGCACGGCGTCCTCGATACTCATGTTGCCCTCCTCCGCTGCTCACTGTGCGCTTTACCCCGGTATCACCAACGGGTTGTTCGCATCATAGTACTGCGAGGCGTTGTCCTTGGTGATCTCCGTCGTGGCGAGCTCGATGCTCTTGGGCACCGTCTCGCCCTTGAGGATCTTCAGGGCCGTCTGGATCGCCTCCGGGCCGCAGGTCGGGTAGAAGTAGGTGGCGAGCATCTTGCCGTCCATCACCGCCTTGATCGCCTCCCGCTGGACGGCGTCGATGCCGATGATGACCATCTTCTTCTCGCGACCCTTCTCCTGCGCGGCTTGGTAGGCGCCCAGGGCCATCTCATCGTTGTGCGCGTAGACGCAATCGACCTTGCTGTTCGCCTGGAGGGCCGCCGACATCGCCTCCTGTGCCGGGGCGCGCTTGTAGTCGCCCGGCTGGTCGAACACGATCTTCAGGTTCGGGTGCTTGGCGATGACGCTCTCGAAGCCCTTCTTGCGGTCGATGGTGGCGGTCGCGTCCTTGATGCCCTCGATCTCGACGAGGGTCGCCGGCTTCGTGCCGAAGTGCTTCACCACCAGGTTCCCCGCGGACTCCCCGATCTTCAGGTTGTTCCCGCCGATGAAGCAGGTGTACGTCGGCTCCTTGATGTTCCGGTCGACCACGATGACGGGAATCTTGTGGGTCTCAAAGGCTTCCTTGACGATCCCCGTCAGCGCGTCGGCCTCGCGCGGGCTGATGATGATCAGGTCGACCTTCTGTTGAATGAAGCTCTTGACGGTCTCAATCTGCTTGTCATTGCTGTTCTGGCCGTCGAGGAGCTTCAACTCGATCTCCGGATGCTTGGCGGCCTCCCGCTTCATCCCCTCGTTCATGACCTGCCGCCACGGGTCCTCGAAAGTAGCGTTCGAGAAGCCGATGACCCACTTCTCCGCCGGCTGGGTGGTCGGCGCGGCGGACCCTTGCGCCGGGGCGGTCGGTTGGGTGGCCTGTTTGGGCGGACAGCCGGTCAAGACAACGCACATCGCAGCAAGCGCGAACAGTAGAGAAATCGCCATCAGTCGGTAAGTCACCTCGAGATTCCCCTTTCATGTGAGCATCACCCGAACGTCTCCGTCTGTAGGGGCGACCCGATGGGTCGCCCATCCACCCGGGACGGCTTGGGGCGACCGGTCGGGTCGCCCATCCACCCGGGACGGTTTGGGGCGACCCATCGGGTCGCCCATCCACCCGGGACGGCGGGGCGACCCATCGGGTCGCCCATCCACCCGGGACGGCGGGGCGACCCAACGGGTCGCCCCTACAGCCAATCGGTGCGAGCCCTAGTTGCTCTTGGGCAGCTTCGGGATCAGGAACTTCAGGAAGGCATCCATGCTGCGGCTCTGCAGGTAGATGCGGCCGGGGCCGGTGAGGTTGCACACCAGACCCTCTCCCGAGAGAAGCGTCGACTTCCAGCTCCCGACCTTCTGCACGGTGTACTGCACGGTCGACTCGAAGGCGACCATGTGGCCGGTGTCGACGATGTAGGCCTGCCCCGGCTGGAGGTCCACCGCGTGGATCGCGCCGTAGCTCGACACGAACAGGTCGCCTTGCCCCGTGCAGGCGAGCAGGAACAGCCCCTCACCCGAGAAGAACGTCTTGGCCCCGCCCCAGGAGGTGTCGACATTGATCCCCAGGGAGCTGCAGATGTAGGAGCCTGACTGCACGTACATCGTGCCGCCGGTCAGGGGCACGTGCATCATGTCCCCGGGAAGTGAGGGGGCCAGGGTCATCTCGCCAGGGCCGCCCTCGGCGGTGAAGGTGTTCATGAAGAAGCTCTCGCCGCCGAGCACCGCGCGCTTGAGTCCGCCCAACAGCCCGCCGCCGCCCATCCCTGTCTCGATCTTCATGTTCGGGGTCATGGACACCATGGCCCCGGCCTCCGCGCGGATCGCCTCCCCCGGCTGGAACAAGAGCTGCAGCAAAGAGTACGACGGCCGATACAGGATGTTACTGTCCATCTCGGGCTCCTTTCTGGTCCTCAGCAGGTGGGCTCGGCTGTCCGGCCCGTTCCTTCTCGCGCCAGCGGGCCCGGCGGAGCCGGGAGGCCGGCATGGACTCCCGCCGGCGCTGGGTCAAGGCCATCTCCAACGCCTCCGCTTCCTCGTCGCTCAGGTCGTGTTCGCACTGCCCGCCAACCACCGTTCGCAGGTAGAGCCGGCAGTCGTGCAACGTGTGGACGCTGGTGAGGACCAGCCCATGTCGATCGGCGTCCAGCAACGCCAGCGCGAAGGAGAGGTCGCCCCCGATGGTCTCCTCCGCATTGTACTTCACCAACCCGACCCGCTGGATCGTCCGACCCAGTTGGCGGGACAGGCCCTCCGCGGTCACCTCCAGACGGCCGACGCGGCCGGCGATGAACTCCATGTTCCCCAGCAGGTCCTCGAGCACCCGGTCGATGCTCTTCCCCTCCATGTCGCGCACCAGCCGCCGCACGTCCGGGGTGACCAGGCGCACCCGCTTCTGGAGCTGGGCGAGCCACACGAGCGCAACTGCGGCCAACAGGATCGCCGCCAATGCCAACCAGGCGCTGTATGCGGCAAGTGACTCGGGACTCATTGGCCTTCGCCTCTCTGCCTACGCCGCACCGCTCGTCGGTCCAGCGTGATCTCCACGTCGGGCGCAATCCGCAAGGTCACCGTGTCCTCCTGCAGGCCGACGATCTCTCCGTAGACTCCGCCGGCGGTCACGATCTTGTCGCCCCGCTTGAGGCCGGCGAGGAACTCCTTGTGCTGCGTCACGGCGACCCGCTTCGGGCGGATGATGAAGTAGAAGAAGGCCGCCAGAAGCAAGACCCAGAGGATGATGTAAGGGTAGAGTTGGTTGAGTTGCACCGAGAACCCCTGTCGTTCGCCTCGGGACTCGGAACGCCGTGCTGTCAGGGCCGTACGACGACCTTCAGCGCCTGGTTCTTCTGGGTCGCGGCGAACGCCATCGCTTCCGGGCATCGGTCGAGCGTGTAGTGGTGGGTGATGAGCGACTTGGCATCAATCCGCCCACCCGCGATGCCCGCGATGGAAGCGGGGTAGCAGTTCGCGTACCGGAAGAGCCCGCCGAGCGTCAGCTCCTTGCCGATCATGGCGTACACCGGCAGCTCGAAGTCATCCACCGACGGCATCCCCACGAGCTGCACCATCCCGCCCCGCCGCGCGATGTGGATCGCTGCCTGGGTGGAGGGGATCGCGCCGGCGCACTCGTAGACCACGTCCACCCCGCGGCCCTCGGTGATCGCCATGACCGCCTCGACCGTGTCGGCCTGGTTGAGGTCGATCACATGGGTCGCGCCCAGGCGCCTCGCCGCCTCGAGGCGCATCGGCACGAAGTCCGTGACGATGATCGTCGTCGCCCCGGCATAGGCCGCCGCCTGGAGAGCCGTCAGCCCGATCGGCCCGGACCCGAGCACTGCCACGGTATCCCCCGGCTTCACCTTCGCGCGCCGGGTCGCCCACATACCGACCGAGAGCGGCTCGCACATCGCCCCCTCGTCCAGGCTCACGTTCTCGGGCAGCTTGAAGAGGAAGTCCGCCGGCCACACCAGGTAGTCACAGAACGCCCCATGCACCGGCGGCGCCGCCAGGAACACGACATCGGCGCAGAGGTTGTACTCGCCCCGGTGGCAGAACTCGCACCGCCGGCAGGGCCGGCCCGGCTCGATGGCCACGCGGTCGCCCGGGGCCAGGCTGGTGACCGCCGGCCCGACCTCCTCCACCGTGCCCGCGGCCTCGTGACCGAGGATGACCGGCTCGCGCACGATGAAGTCGCCAATCCGGCCGCGTTCCAGGAAGTGGATGTCCGAGCCGCAGATGCCCACCGCGCCGATGCGGACGAGCACGTCGTCCGGATTGGTGATGGTCGGCTTGGGCCAGTCCTGCACCCGCAGGTCCTGGACCTTGTGCAACACGGCGGCCTTCATCGTCTCTGCCATGGTGGACGTTCCTCCCTGCCGCCTCGGCAGACAGATAGCGACCCACACAGGTTTCGGCGCCCAGAGCAGCAATCCCTGCGCGGCCGTCTTACCGTTAGCGGAAGGACTTGGACCCAGGCGGCAGGAATCAGGCGACACGATCCCGCGAAGCCGGGGCGAGGCAGCTTGTCGCCACATTCCTGTGAGGGGATCACATTGAGCACGGGAGGCCAGCCATGGACAGGGTGATCGCGCTTGTGGGCGGAGTCGTCTGTGGTGCGATCGGCGGAGGCATTGCCCAGGCGGTGGCCGGCGGGAAGGGCTTCGGCGTGGGAGCCGTCGTGGGGTTTCTGGTCGGGTTCTGCGTGATCACCTTCGTGTGGGGCCGGGTGAGGCGCCCAGACAAGGGCGGCGGAGAGGGGTCCTGAACCCGCGAAGCCGCGGGCCATACGAGGGGAGTCACCGTCATGTGCCCAGCCTGGGCGCTGCTGTGCGCCCTTCGCCTCGCACCGCCGGTGCAGCAGACGGTCCTGGCGCCCGGCTGCACAAGTGTGCGGGCATCGGGGGCGGTCGGCGATGCGCGGACGGACGACAGCGCGGCCTTCCAGAAGGCCATCGACCAAGCGGCCGCCGTTGGCGGCACTGTCTTCGTCGATCCGGTGCCGCCGGGTGGCGGGTATGTCATCACGCGAACGGTCGTTGTGAAGCAGGGCGTGAGCCTGGTCGGCAGCCTGGCGGGCATGCCCTTCATCGCCTGGGAAGGAGTGCCCCGGAACGTCCAGACGGGGCCGGTGATCCTGGCGCGGCCCAGCGCCGACCAGTACACGGGAGAGCGCAAGCGGCCGCTTCTCCATCTCGCGGGCGGAAACACGCTGCGCGGGCTGTACATCCTCTACGACCAGCAGCCCTGGCCTTCCGACCAGGAGTTCGATGATCCGCGGACACCGTTCCGGTACGCGAACCTGGACGAGCTGAAGCGCCGGTTCGTCCAGGACCACGTCGCGCCGTGCGGACCGACCATCGAGATCCAGCCGGGCGTCGCCTCGACCACCATGGAGGACATCACCTGTGGGCGCTACTACGACTTCCTCTACACGCGGTCCGGCGGCAAGATCGTGGTCCGACGCTGCTACCTGTACGGGTACAAGCGGGCGTTCGCCCTCCGCGAGGCGAAGGACGTCGTGCGCCTGTCGGAGATCCACCTCGTGCCGAACGTCGAGGAGCCGATCTCATGGCAGCACGCGAAGCTGCAGGCTGCCATCACCTCTCAGCCGGACAACATTGCCTTCGACTTCGGCAGCGTCGACGGCTACTCGGTGACCGACGTCGCGGCCTTCCTGGTTCACACGGGGTTCAAGCTCGGCGCCTCCCAGCGCCGGCCCTTCCACGACCCGGTAACCGGGGAGGCGGTGGCCTTCGAGTGGGGCGCAGGGCCCTGGGGATCGGTGGAGAACGCGAAGGTCGACAACTGCGTGGTGGGCTTCGATTGCGTGTTGGGGACGATCCTGCCCAACCAGCTGGCGAACGTCATGGTTCACGTGAGCCTGGCGCCGGATGAGACCTTCCCGGCGGCTTCGGGAGAGGCCGGACGACAGGCCGCGTTCGTTGTCGAGCCGGGCTTCGCCGGCGCGACGCTGCAGATCAGCAACCTCTCGCTTAGTTCCTTCGCGCCGATGCAGGTCGCGGCCAACGGGGCGATGGTGCAACAGGCCAACGGACGGGCCTTCCTGGTGGACTGCCCCGGCATCGGGGAACCGAAGGACTACGCGCACCGAGAGCAGGCCCACATCGACATCTCCGGTCTCGTGGTCTCGAACATCCCGGAGACGCACTTCGTCGCCGCGACCGCCGGGACAACGCCGTCGATCCGAGTGCGCGGCTTCAGCCACAACGGACGAGTCAGGGACGACGGATGGCTCCGGTGAGGCGCCAGGACTTCACCCGGGCAGCGGGAACCATTTGCCGTCGGGGGCGGTCTCAGAAGGGCAGCCCAGAGGAGGGCAGGCTGGAACGATCACCGCGTTCCGCGCCCGCCTCGCCAGGCTGAGCAGTCGAGCCAAAGGAGGCCCTACCTTGATCCGGGTCGGCATCGTCGGCTGTGACAGCTCGCACTGCGTGGAGTTCACCAAGCGCCTGAACCACATTGCCATCGGGGAAGACCAGTGGGTGGATGGCGCACAGGTCGTGGCGGCCTGGGCCGGCTCCTCCGAGATCACCCCTCAGCAGACCATTGGCCAGTACGTCGCCACCCTCAAGGGCTTCGGGGTCGAGATCGTGGAGCGGCCCGAGGCGCTGATCGGCCACATCGACGCCGTCATGGTGGAGACCCAGGGCGGCGGATCACACCGTGCACTTGCCGTGCCCTTCCTCGAGGCCGGCCTGCCGTGCTTCGTCGACAAGCCCTTCGCCTGCTCGGTGGAGGACGCCCGCGCGATGGCCGACTGGGCCCAGAAGGCCGGCGCGGCCCTGTTCTCGTCCTCTTCGCTCCGGTACGCGCTCGAGATCCAGAGCACGCTGGCCGACGGGACGGTTGGGCCGATCGTGGGCGCCCACGCGTACAGCCCCGCGGCGCTGCACCCGGCCAACCCGGGGCTCTTCCACTACGGCATTCACGCCGTGGAGCCGCTGTATGCGTTGATGGGACCGGGCTGCGAGGCGGTCTGGTGCGTCTTCTCGGAAGGCGGCGAGGTCACGAGCGGCCTCTGGAACGGCGGTCGCATCGGCACCGTGCGCGGCACGCGGCAGGGCGCCCATGCCTATGGCTTCATCGCCTGGGGGGAGAAGGGCGTTCGGGCCTCGGCCATCGACGCGGGCGTGATCTACCGCGAGCTGCTGAAGCGTGTGGTCGCCATGTTCGAGACGCGCCAGGCGCCGATCGACCTCGGCGAGACGGTTGAGATTGTGAGCTTCATCATGGCTGCCCGCCGATCGGCCGAGGGCGGCGGAGCGCGGGTGGCGCTGGCATAGGCCATCTGGCGGAGGCGCAAGCAGGTCCTCACGGGGTCAACGGCGAATACCGGGGAGGACGCTCGTCAGGGGGTCTACTGCATCCGCCGGATCCACAGCTTGGCTGTGGCAGATCCGTCCGTGGGGAACAGCAAGGAGGAAGTGAACGATGAGACGGAGTCGCATGGGGTTCACATTGATCGAGCTGCTGGTCGTGATAGCGATCATCGCCATCCTCGCCGCGATTCTCTTCCCGGTCTTTGCCCGGGCCCGTGAGAAGGCCCGGCAAACCAGCTGCTTGAGCAACCAGAAGCAGATCGCCCTGGCCACCCTCATGTACGCGCAAGACTACGACGAGATGTGGTGCCCCGCTGTGACGGCCAATGCGGGGGGGACTTACACGGCCTTCCATCTGTTGGAGCCGTACGTCAAGAACGCCCAGATCTACGTCTGCCCCTCAGACACCACTACCCAGACGATGGCCGACCTGAATACGCTGTTCACGACCCTTGGCTTCCCCGCTGTTGCCCCGAGCAACTGCGCCGCCCTCACCTACAACATGAACTTCGCGATTTTCGAGGACCCGCCGCTGGGGGATGCCGTGGTTGCGATGGGAGCCGTCCCGCTCCCGGCAGAGACCGTGCTGATGTATGATGGAGTGCTGGCGGTCAACAACCTTCCGAACAACCTCAACGACCCCGTGCTCGCCCGTCACAACGAGGTGGCCAATGCCTCCTTCTGCGATGGGCACGCCAAGGTCGTGAAGTGCAGCAAAGACCTGGACCCGTACTGGGTCTCCGTGCGCTCCGGCATGGGGGGCGGCGGACCGGACCTCCCCCGGTGGATCGTGCAGGGAGGGCGGTACAACGGGTCAGACGAGCTCTACGGGATTCCTCAGTAGGCCAGGGCACCGGCGCCTGAGCCAGCCTTGACCTGAACGGGCCCCGGCCGAGTGCCGGGGCCCGTTCACGTCGCGTGACAGGCAGAGACAGGCAAGGATGCCTGTCCTACGCGGTGAGCGGCGCCCTGAGCACGGTCACGGAGCAGGGCGCCAGCTCCACCGTCAGCTCGCGACCGGAAGTCTCGATCTCCCTCCCGGTCGTCCGCACGTTCTCCGGCTCCTCGAACGAGTTCAGCGCCTTCGGGTCCTCGCCCGTGACCTGGTACAGCGCCGCCGGACCCGCCAGGGCTTCCGGGCCCACCTCAATCCTCACCGGGGCTGCGTTGGCCCGGTCGCGGTTGATGAGGTTGACGGTCAACGTGGGCGTGGCAGGGTCATGGCTCGCCGAGGCGTCGATCCACGGCACCTTGCCGTACCGAGGGGTCTCGAAGACCTCGCTCTCCACCCAGGGGTCGAGGGCCACCGTGCCGTTGTGCTTGGCGAAGAGCTCGAGCGGGAAGAAGATCGTCTGCAGGAGGATCCCTTCGGGTTTCGTCACGATCGGCGGGAGCACGTTGACGAGCTGCGCCATGTTCGCGAGCGTCACGAGGTCCGCGTTGCGGATGAAGCTGTTCAGGAACATCCCAACCACCAGCGCGTCCTCCAGCGTGTAGCAGGGGAGATGCGACTCGAGCCGGCACGCCGGCCAGGCGTTCCACTCGTCGAAGCTGATCTTCATTCGCCGAGCGCCCTCCCGATGATAGCCCACCCCATCGATCACGCCGCGCACCGTGCGGAGGTAGCGCTCGATGTGAACTGAGGTGCCCATGTAGTTCTCATAGTGGTCCTCGTTGTTGTTCACGTACATGTGGATGCTAAGGTAGTCGGCGATGTCCGCCAGCCGCTCGACGACGATCCGGTTCCAGTCCATCTCCTCGGCGATCTGTTGGCACGACCCGCAGGCGATGAGCTTGATCGAGGGGTCCGTCCACTTCATGACCTTGGCGAACTCGAGCGCCTCCTCGGCGTAGCGCTCCGCCGACTTGTACCCGATCTGCCACCCGCCCGAGACCTCGTTCCCCAGCCCCCAGAGCTTCACCCCGTGCGGCTCGGGATGCCCATTCGCGCACCGCAGGTTGGCGTAGTGCGTGTCCTCCGTCCCGTTGCAGTACTCGACCCACGCCTGCGCCTCGTCCATCGTGCCGGAGCCCAGGTTGAGGCAGATGAACGGCTCGGTCGGCACGGCCCGGCACCAATCGATGAACTCGTCGGTGCCGAACTGGTTCGGCTCGACCGTGTGCCACGCGAGCTCCATCCGGCGCGGTCGCTTCTCCTTCGGCCCGATGCCGTCCATCCAGTGGTAGCCGGAGACGAAGTTCCCGCCGGGCCAGCGCACGTTCGTCACCCGAAGCCGCCTCGTTGCCTCGATGACATCCTGACGGAACCCCCGCTCATCCGAAAGCGGCGACCCCGGCTCGTAGACCCCGCCGTAGATGCACCGGCCGAGGTGCTCGATGAAGCTCCCGTAGATTGAAGGATCAATGTCGCCGATCCGTCGGCGAGTGTCGAGGGCGATGGTGGGCATGAGGTGGGTTCCTCCTGACACAATGGCTTGTGGGCTGGGAGGCACGATTGCTCAGGCGCGGGCCTTCTCCCTTCACGGAGCGGCTCGGGGGAGCGCCGCTCGAGAACGGGGCGGTTCGGCCACGGAACAAGCGAGACGGGCGGCCCTGCGCCCGGGCCGCCCGCCTCGTGGTTGCCGGAGCACGGGAGGGGGGATGTGCTCCGGTGTGCCCCGCCTTCCTCAAGGTCTCCGGTACAACACCTCGTTTCCCCATGACAGGGACAGATTGGCACGGCAACACAGCTCAGCGAGGCCCCGCGGACGGCTACGGCCCCGTGGGGTTGACGCTGATCTTGACATAGAGCGGCGCCGAGCGGACGCCCTCGGCGACGGCGACGATGTTGTCCACCAGGCCGGTGGGAGTTGGCTGATCCGACCGGAAGGTCGCGGTGGCCGTGCCGGCGAGCGGCGACGTGATCGGCGCCGGATCAGGGTCCACGGCCCCGCGCGTCACCTCGAAGGTGACCCCGACCGTCGGATCCGCCGGGCCGCCAGCGCTATCCACGAGCTGCACCGTCAGGGCTTGGTCTGCGCTAGTGTAGACCTCAAGTGGGTTCGCGGGCGAGTAGGAGCCGGCGTTGGGGGAGATGATGCTCACGGTGACCGGCGCGCCGGCCATGTGGACGATCAGCGGGCGAGTCCGGTTGTCCACCGGAGCGCCACCGGCGCCGGTCGTCGACGCGATGACGCTCGCGTCGCCCACCCAGCCGGTCGGGTAGAGCGTGGCGGTGGCGAAGCCACCGGTGGTGGTCGACGTGCCCGTGATCACCCCGGCCCCGTCGGGCGAGACGTCAAACCGCACCGCCGTGCCATCCTCGACCGGGTTGTTGAAGCGGTCGGAAACCAGTGCCGTGACCGTCACCGCCGATTCGGGCGAGATGATGCGGGCGGGTGTGACGAACTTGTTGGCGGCCACCGTCATGAGCGCGGGCGGCCCGGCGGTGATGCCGATGATCGTCTGGTCGTTGACCGCGCCCACCGAAGCGATCTCCACCCGAATCTGCGCGGTACCGACCTCCGCGCCGCTGCGGAAGACCGCCGTCGCCTGTCCGCCGGTGGTGGCCGCCGACCGGGTGATGGTTGCCGAGGGGAGCTGGGCCTGGTTGACGATGGAGAAGGCTACGACCGTGCCGTCGGGGGCCGGGCTGCCGATCGTGTCGACGATCGTCGCCGTGACCCTGGAGCTCTTGTTGCCGCCGACAGGCACGCTGGCCGGGGAGGCGGTGACGCTAGTGATGACGAGCGAGGTGAAGGAGACCGTCACCGAGGCGGTGTCGGCCGTGCTTCCCGGCGCGCTCGCCGTGACCAGCGCGGTGTCCGGCTGGCTGGTGCTCTGGAGAAGCGCCAGAGCGGCGCCCTGGTTGTCCGTCGGCACGCTCACCTGCGACGCCCACGAGGAGGAGCCGGGCGCCTGCAACTGCCCGACGGTCGTGATGAAGACGACCGTGGCGCCGCCGATGGGCGCGCCCGCAGGGTCCGTCAGGGCCGCGCGAAGCTGGGCAGTAGAGGTGCCGTCGGCCGGAACGTTGGTGCGGTCCGCCACCAGGGAGAGGCGGGTGGGGCCGGCGCCGGTGCCGTTGAACTTCACGGTGGTCGTCGCGCGTTGGGCGCCCGCCACGGCGGTGATCGTCGCGACGAGGTCGGCCGAGGTGGGCTCGCTCCGGAGGATCACTTCGGCGATGCCGTTCGCGGTCGCGGCCAGGCCGGGCGAGATGATGCCGCGCGTGGTGGTGAAGGCAACAGGCGTGCCATCCACGACGGGGTTGTTGTCGGCATCCCGCACCGTCGCCGTTACGGCGGACTCACTGACTCCATCGCCGGGGATCTCGTTGGGATCGTGGGTCAGGAAGATGCTCGCGATCGACCCGGACCCCGGAGTGACGAAGACCACTGTTGTGCTGGCGGCGAGCCGGCCCAGAGCGGCGGTGACCTCCGCCCTGCCGCGATGAGGGTCGCTCCGCAAGGTCGCCTGGGCAAGACCGTCGGCGGTCGCGACGCGGGCCGGGAAGACCGTGCCGGCGGTGCTGCGGAAGGTGATGAGGGTGCCGTCCGGCACCGCCGCACCCGAGGCAGTGCGGGCGGTCGCCCCAATGGTGACAGTGCTCGTGCCATCGGCCGGAATGCGCGCCGCCGAACGGGTGACGAAGAGGCTGCGCTTGCCGGTCGATCCCGACTCGACGAAAGTCACTCTCACTTGCCGGGTGAGCTGCCCGACGTGAACGGTCACGACGGCCCGACCGGCCTGGGTGGAGCTGCGGAGCGCTGCCTCCGCCACGCCCGCCGCGGTCGGGAAGCTCCCGGGCGCAATCAGGCCGAGGCTCGTGGTGAACGCCACCGGCGTGCCGTCCGGCACGGGGTTGTTGTGCTCATCGGCTACGATGGCCGTGATGTTCGCAGTGCTCGTGCCATCGGCGGGGAGCTGGTCGGTGCTCTTGGTGAGGAACAGGCTGGTCGGGTGGCCGGCTATGGGCGCCGGGGTGAATGGGACCTGGATCGTGTTGGTGAGCCCCTTGGCGGCAGCCGTCACAGCCGCAGTGCCGGGGGTCGCAGCGCTCAGCAAGGTGGCCTCAGCTTGCCCGGCGGCGAGGGCCACCTCCGCCGGCGCGATCAGGCCCAGACTGGTCTGGAACCTCACCAGAGTGCCGTCGGGCAGCGGGTTGCCCCGCGTATTGCGGACGGTCGCGGTGATCGTGGTCTTGCTCACGCCGTCAGCGACGATGCTCTGGTCCGCTGCGACGAGAGTGAGTTGGCCCGCCCCGCCCTTGTGTCCGCCTCCGGACGTGGCGACGGCGACCAGCGCCCCGACGATCGCCAGTCCGGCCAGTATCGGCCCAATCTGCAGATGGCTCTTCTTCCGCGCCCTCGGCGCCTTCGGCGGCATCGAGGTGACCTTGACGAGGTCACCGATCTCGATCTGCGTTCCCGGCTTCACGTCGGACAGCTTGGCCGTCGAGGAGGCATCGTCGACACCCACCACCAGCGCCTTGGCGATGACGTCCGATTCCCGGACAACCTCGAGCTCGGCGCCCCGGAGCATCCCGTCCCGCGCGCCGAGGCTGACGCCGATCGATCCGCCCCGGACCGTCCTGATCACCACGCCGCGCAGGTTGCCCGCTGCGGCCACCTGCCGCGCCACCGCGTCCGCCGCCTGCCCAACGGCGCGCTCCAGGGAGGCGCCTACAGCCTCTGCGGGGCGCGGCACGCCCTGCCCGAGTGCAGTCGTTCGGTAGGCCACCCGCCCGTTCGCTTGGTCCGTGGCTTCAGCGACGACCTCTGCGCTCGCCGCCCGGCTCTTGGTCGGCATCGTCACTGCGGTCACGCGTGCCGAGATCACGCGGTCCGGGCGGCCCGTGGCGAGGCCCACCAACTCCACGCCAGGCTGATCGGCGAGCGAGCCACACAGCGCGCGCTGCAGAAGCACTGCCAGGCCAGGCGTTGCGCCGGTCGCGTCGGAGCACTGGGCGACGGCAATGCGGAGGACCGACGGGGAACTCGCTTCCGTCGGCTCAGCAAGGGAGGGGAGTACGAGGGAGCTGATGAGGGCGAGGCACAGAAAAACCGCCACACGCGACCGCAGGGCGCCGGGCCGTGTCATCGGACTCGCCTCCTGCTTCGATGTTCCGCCGGACCGTCAGGCGGAGGCCCCGTGGGCCATGCTGTGATCGTTGCTGCAAATGCTCCACCGGAAGGGCCCGGTGTGAGCGGCTTATGACTCCGGCCCGCCATCGCCCTCGCGCACAACTCTCGGACGCGTTGGCGGCGCTTGTCTGTTCGGTTGTCGCGGGGAGTATAGCAACCCGCGCTCGGCAAGTCAAGGCGGCATCCCACAGAACCCCTCTCGCGGGCCCCCCATGTGGCGGTCGCACCCAGCCCGAGATGGGCGCTTTACACCACGTTCCGCTCAGGGTACAATCCACCGATGCCGCACGGGGCGGCCGCCTGGCCCAGAGATTACCACCAGTCGGGGTCGCTGCTTGCTCACGACCAACATCCCTAAGCTCAAGATCCCCGCGGAGGACTTCGCCTGGCTGGAGGGCCAGTGCCAGCGTCTGCTGGCCGAGTGCCAGGTGGTCGCGGACGACGGAACCGTGCTCTACCGACCTGACATCTCCGGCCACTACGCCGCTCTGTGGACTCGTGACTTCTGCACCATGGTGGAGGGAGCTGGCCACCTGATCCCGCCCGAGCACATCGCGCAAGGCGTCGACGCCCTGCTCGACCGCCAACGCGAAGATGGCGCGGTGCCCGATCGCGTCGAGGCGGACGGGACCCCCGTCTACCTCGCCGGCCCGAAGGACGATCCGCTCGGCTCCGCTTGTCCGACCGACAACCCCCAGTTCCTCGTGAAGCTGATCTACGAGTACGTCTGGTCCACGGGGGACGTGAGCTTCTTCGGTCGGCGCCTCGCGCGCCTCTTCCGCGCCCTAGAGTCTGTCCCGCAGACGCCGGGCGGAGCGGTGTACATCGATCCTGGTGCCCCCCACTCGGGCTATGGCTTCACCGATACCATCGCCAAGACCGGGGGCGAGTTCTTCTCGACACTCCTCCTCTGGGAAGCGTGGCAGCTCATGGGGAAGCTCGGTCGCCGGCTCGAGGACCACGACGCGGTCCACGACGCCTATGAGAATGCGGAGAAGACGAAGCGCTCGTTCGAGCACTTCTGGGACGACGACTTCGGTATGTTCTTCGCCGCCACCCGGGACTGCCGCCAGATGGACATCTGGGGCAGCGCCTACGCGGTGCGGATCGGCGCCGTGGGCAGCTCCCACCGCCAGCGGATCGCGCGATTCCTGGCCGACCTGTACGGTGACACGGTCCTGCGGGGGTACGTGCGGCATCTCGTGGCGGGCCAATATTGGGAGCGGCTGCTGACCCCCGTGCCACACGATACGTACCAGAACGGCGGCTACTGGGCCGTGCCGGCCGGCTGGGTGGCCCGGTGCCTGCTCTCGTCGCCGGAGCCCACGCTCGCCGAGAGGCTGATCCGGGACCTCCTGGCGGAGTTCCGCGCGGGGGGCATCTGCGAGTGGATCAGCCCGACCCAGCGCGCCCTGCCGGGGTATGTCGCGAGCGGCACGCTACTCCTGGACGCGGTCAAGCCCGAGGGGTGAGATCATGCTTGGGGTGGGAGGCGGTCTCGTGGAACCGGGGGAGGCGTACACGACCCGCGATGGGTCGCGCATCGAGGAGTTGGTGCATCCCGACCGCGGCGGACCGCCGAACCTGAGCGTCGCCAGAGCCGTCATAGAACCCGGGCAAGTCACTCACTGCCACTACCACGCCGAGTCGAGTGAGGTCTACTACGTGCTCAGCGGGAAGGGCATGGTTACGGTGGGGGAGAAGTGCGAGGTGGTCGAGACAGGGGCGTGCGTGCTCATCCCGGCGCGCGCAGAACACGCGGCTCGCTGCGAAGGCGACGAGCCGCTTGTCATCCTGTGCCTCTCCGCGCCTCCGTACACGCACGAGCAGACGGTCCTGGTAGAGCGAACGTAGCCTGAGCCGGTCCCTCGACGCCCGATCATGTCCAGCAGACGCCTGGCCGGAGACATCGCGGAGCGCATCGGACGGATCGAGGCCGTCCATGGCAAGACGGTCCTCCTCCGCCCCGTGCACTCGGCTCTGCCGTGCTTCCGTGGTCGGGTAACAGAGAAGCGCGACTGCTTCGTACTCGAGTATCGCGACGACACGCCGGGGTTCTTCTGGCATCACGACATCCTGCGCGAACTTCTCTCGTGCATCGAGGAGAAGCGAGGGAAGTCCGTTACGCTCTACGACGGGGACGTCCAGTACGTGGAGGTTCCGGTGCGCCGCGTGCGCCCGGACGATCACCCATCCGACAGGCTCTAGAGAGAAGATGACTACCCGACTCCCGAGGTTCGGCACGTACCTGCTCCTGGTCGGCGCCATCGCGACCCTCGGCGCCTTTCCCGGCTGCGGCAGGAAGGACGACTCGAACCAGGTCATCGCGACGGTCGACGGTCAGCCCATCGCACGCGGCGAGTTCCGAGCCGAGCTCTCTCAGCGCTACGGCGCCCTCCAACTGAAGGACCTCGTCGACCAGACGATCGTCGAGCAGCTCGCCCGCAAGCAGGGGTTCAAGCTCGACGAGGCCCGCCTGCAGGCGAAGATGCAGCAGGCCATCGCGCAGGACGGCGGCGAGAAGAAGCACGAGGAGAAGCTGGCGAAACAGGTCATGACCAACGAGATGCTCCGAGCGCGGCTCGCCCGTGAGGCCCTCGCCGAACAGGTGATGGCCGCCGGGGTCCAGCCGTCGGAGAAGGACATCAGGGACTACTACCAGTCCCACCCGGAGGAGTTCAAGCACCAGGAGATGATCAAGGGGCGTCTGATCCTGCTTGAGTCCCGGCAGAACGCCCAGACGGTGCACGACATCCTCAAAGAGCCGGGGGCCGACTTCGCGGGGCTGGCCAAGAGCCTCAGCATCGACCCCAACACCAAGGACAAGGGCGGGGACATGGGGTGGATCGAGCGCGACGACTACAACCCGAAGATCGCCGACGCCGCGTTCAAGCTCGCGGTCGGGCAGTACAGCGACGTGATCGAGTACCCCGACGGCTTTGCCATCGTGCTCGTCGAGGCCAAGCAGCCGGCAGGCGTGCGGCCGCTGGCAGAGGTCCAGGACACGATCAAGGCCCTCATCGCCCGGGACAGGGAGTCACAGGCCCCGGCCGACTGGGCCATCCTGCAGCGCCAGAGGGCCCGCATCAGGATCCACGACGCCGCGTTACGGCGGAGCTTTGACCTCATCCGCGAGCAGTAGCGAGGAGGAAGCGCCTCGATGGACTTCATCATCCCCTTCGTCAGCACTCTCGGCTTTGGTGGGGTGCTGGGCTATGCCGTCGGCTACGCGGCGAAGAAGGTCGGGAAGATCGTCCTGGTCGGCATCGGCATCCTCTTCTTCCTCGTTCAGTACCTCGTCTACAAGCACCTCGCCCACGTGGACTGGGCCGGCGTCGCTCACCAGGGCGGAGAGGCGGCCAAGGCGGGGGGCGAGGCCTTCTGGAAGATCGTCACCTACAACATCCCCCTCGGCGGGGGCTTCATCGCAGGGATCGTGTTGGGGCTCAGGAAGGGATAGCGACGAGGCTGGCCTGCAGGTAGGTCGGCATCGCCGCGTAGGACAGGCTTCCCAGCCTGCCTGCCGTCCGTCATCCTCTCTCAGTCGCCGCCCATCCGCCGGCTCCTCCAGTAGGCCAGGAGGGGCACCAGGATGAGCACCACCAAGAGCCCACCAATCACCAGCAGCTCCCCGAGCCCGACCCGCATGAAGAACATGGCATCCCCCGCTTGCCCTTACCGGGGCCCCTGCACTCTCGCCGCCGTCTTCGCCGGTAGGCCAAAGATCTTTATGAACCCTTCCGAGGCCGACTGGTCAAACCGCCCGTTCGCCTCGTAGGTCGCGAGCGACAGGTCATACAGCGAGTGGGGGCTCTCCCGCGCGACCACCGTACACGACCCCTTGTAGAGCTCCACGGTCACCGTGCCGGAAACCGTCTTCTGGGTCTCGTCCACGAATGCGTCGATCGCGCACCGAAGCGGCGTGTACCACAGGCCGTAGTACACAAGCTCTGCGTACCGATGCTCGAGGTACGGTTTGAAGTGGGCGGTCTCGCGGTCCAGGGTCATGCCCTCGAGGTCGCGATGCGCGGCCAGGATGATCGTCGCCGCGGGGGTTTCGTAGAGCTCGCGGGACTTGATGCCCACCAGACGGTTCTCCATCATGTCAACGCGGCCGACGCCATGTCGCCCACCGCGCCGGTTCAGCTCCTGCACCAGCTCGACGCCGGACAGACGCCGCCCGTCGAGCCCCATGGGGACGCCGCACTCGAACTCGATGCGCAACGTCTCCGGCTCATCGGGCCCCTCCGTGGGGTTCACGGTCCAGAGCCACGCGTCCTCCGGCGGCTTGGCTCCCGCGTTCTCGATCGGCCCGCACTCGATGGAGCGGCCCCAGAGGTTCGTGTCGGTCGAGTAGGGGCTCTGCTTGGTCACCGGCACCGGGATGCCGTTTGCCTGTGCGTAGTCGATCTCCGCCTGGCGGTCAGTGCCGAACTCCCACTCTCGCACCGGCGCGATGCACTCCATCTCCGGCGCGAAGACGCCATAGGTCACCTCGAACCGCACCTGGTCGTTCCCCTGCCCGGTGCAGCCGTGGGCGAGGAACTCCGCTCCCTCGGCCTTCGCGACCTCCACTTGCTTCCGCGCGAGCAGCGGACGCGCGAGCGCAGTGAAGGCCGGGTAACGTCCCTCGTAGAGCAGATTCGCCTTGATCGCGCGGGCGATGAAGTCGGTGAAGAACTCATCCTTCGCGTCGACCACCATCGCCTTGACTGCGCCGATCTGCTCGGCCTTCTGCCGAATGCCCTCGTAGTCGCGCTCCTCGCCAACGTCGACCGCGACGGCGATGACGTCCACACCCTTCTTCTCAGCCAACCACCCTATGCAGACCGAGGTGTCAAGCCCGCCGGAGTACGCGAGCACGCACTTCGCCATCACGGATCGTCCTTTCCGTCCCGCAGCAGCGGCACTCACCGGGAGGCTCGTGCCTCTCTACGTTCGCCTGCGCTGCCGGTTGTGCAGTTGGGCTACACGGCCACCCTCCGCGGAGGAGAGGAGGCGTCCCCCGCTTGGGGGAACCTCCGGGCAGGATCATTGCAGGCACGGAGGCATGTCCATGGCCACCGACGACCGGGCTGTGCTTCGATCGCGCCTCTGGGCCGATGCCCGCCTGACGCGTGAGACCATCCACGCGGCGGGCATGGGAACCTATGTCGGGTCGCTCTCGAACCTGTCGGATGCCTTCCGCTCGACCGATCGCGCGGTCCGCTGCATCGACCGGAGGACCCCGGGCGGCGTTCGCCTCGCCGGGTCGGGCATCCTACTTGGCTTGGACAAGGCCAGAGCGTTCGCCGAGGCCGCCCACGCCGACTGCGTGACCTACCACCAGGATTGCGGCGCGGCCCGCCTCTGGGCAGTGCAGAACCGGATGGCCGAGGCCGACCCAACCGAGTACGCCCGCGACTTCGCGGGGAGGTTGGCCGAGGCCCTGGGCGTCCCGTGTGAGGAAGCGCCTCTCGCCGGCCCGGTCGGCTTCCACGATGAGGTCGCGGTCTACTACGACGGCACAGGCGTGGCGGACCCCTCGAGGGTGTCCGGCCTGCCCAAGGGCTTTGTCATCACGCGGCCGCCGTTCGGGGCCGACCCCGCCGATGCCCTGTCCGAGGTGCGCCTGGCCATCGACATCGCGCTGGGCGACCACGGCTTCGCCGACCTGTTCACGCGGGAGAGCCCCCTGCGCCTCATCCCCATCGGCAACCCCCTCGATGAGCAGTTCTCCCTCGATCGGCTGACCGCCGAGCTGCAGTCCCTCGCCCTCCCCGAAGGCGGCCGCATCGTCATCGACGGTTTGACCGCGCGGCTGCGCTGAGGCCCCTGCCGTCCGCCTCTGCCGTCGGTCCTCAGTCCTCAGCCCTCCCCTACTCGCAGAGCCTATTTCGCAGGTGCGTCCAGGCGTGCGCGGTCAGGAAGCTGTCGGGGGCATCGCGCAGCATGTCCTGGAGGAGCTTCGTGGGCATGGAGAGCGTGAGCGTGTTGGGCTCCAGGAAGGGTCTCACCGACGGGTCGAACCCGCCGAGGATCGCCTTCGGCTTCTCGCTCTGCGCCTCCCGTCGCGCCCACGAGACGGCCGCGCCGCAGCCCGAGCTCATCGGCGCGCGCACGGCCTCGAAGCTCTCGCTCGCGAAGCTCACCAAGCCCATCAGCCCGGCCATCACATCCGGCGGCGCGAAGAAGATGACGACCTCCGCCTGCTCGCCCTCCGGGAGGTCCGGAACCCGTTTGAGCACGCAGTACTTGCCGGTCGCGGGAAGCGGCCGGGTCTCCTCGTTGAACCTCATCGCGAGCTCCGGGGTCTTGATGTACCGCTCGCCCTCCATCTCCCCCGGAATCCCCGTCGACACGAAGTACGGCTGGCCCGGCCACGGCTCCGAGAACCCGAGGAAGTACGCCCCGCCACCGCACGAGGCATGCGCGGCATCGAAGAACGCGGCGCCCCCGTGCTTGCGCAGCTTCCGCAGATGCGCGAAGATGCACGCCTGCCGCTCGTCGCAGGGCGTGAAGCCCTCCGCCGGCTTCGTGTCAGTGTAGAACACGGCCAGGGGCGGCTCCGGAAGGCACAGCTTATCCGAGAGCCACTGCAGTCGTTCGGCATCGAACTGGGGGGCCATGGTCCACCTCCTGGGGCTGGGCCGAGGCTGCGGGGCAGGTATACGCCCAGGTCGGGCCGAAGTCAAGCCCGACTCGAGTGAAGGGGGTCGACCATGATGCGCCAGGCCGCTGTCCCTCTCGTCGTCGCAGTGATCTTGGTTGTCGGTGCCGCGCCTTCCTTCTGCGCGGAGCGCCTCAGCTACGGCGATCTCCTCCAGCAGCTCTACGATCTCGACAGGCTCCCGCGTCTGCAGGAGGGCGTGACCTGCAAGCAGTTCTCGAGCTACGACCGCCGCTCCCACGAGCCTGGGGGATGGGATGCGAACGGCGATGCGGGCCAGTACATCCGCGTCGATCCGCAGACGGGGGAGGCGGTAATGGCCGAGATGCAGGGGCCGGGCTGCATCTTCCGCATCTGGTCCGCCAATCCGCAGGGGAGAATCCGGTTCTACCTCGACGGCGACACGAAGCCGACCTTCGACTGGGACTTCAACTCGATCTTTACCGGCGAGATCGACCCCTTCCTCCCGCCCCTCGTCTGGAAGCGCGGAGGGGTGCAGTCCGGCTCCGACTGCTATCTGCCCATACCATACGCCAAGGGCTGCAAGGTCACCGCCGACCAGGCCCATGGGCAGTACTACCACATCGGCTACAAGACCTACCCGCCCGGGACGGAGATCGAGACTTTCCGCCTCCCGCTGACCGCCGACGAGCGGAAGGAGCTTGAAGCCGCCCGCAAGGCGTGGGATGACCGCGGCCCGGGCACGCCAACGCTGAAGAGCAGCCAGGCCCTGCAGCCCGGCGAGCAGGCGACCATCGCCGAGCTCAACGGGCCGGGGGTCATCAAGGGGGTCTGGGTGAAGGTGGAGGGCGGCGAGCGCTACGCCTGGCACAAGACCGTCATCAGCGGGTACTGGGACGGCGAGGCCGACCCGAGCATCCATGCGCCGCTGGCCGCCTTCTTCGGCGCGGGCTGGTACCCGAACGAGTACAAGTCCTGCCCGCTGGGGATCGCGGGCGGCACGGGCTACTGCCATTTCCGCATGCCTTTCCGGGAGTCCGGCCGATTGGCGCTGAGGAACTTGGGGCGTCTGCCGGTCACCGTTCGCTGGGACGTGCAGTCCGCCCCAGCGGCGACCATTCCCGAGGCCGACGCCTACTTCCACGCCCGCTGGCGGCGCGAGGCGCCCGCGGTGCCCTTCGACTGGCCGCTCCTGGAGGCCACCGGCAAGGGCCACTTCGTGGGTGTGGCCCTGAGCGTGGACTACCCCAACCCGCACTGGTGGGGCGAGGGGGATGAGAAGGTGTGGGTCGATGGGGAGGAATGGCCCTCAACCTTCGGCACCGGCTCGGAAGACTACTTCTGTGATGCGTGGGGCATCCGGCCCGCGGACCAGCCATGCTTCTGCTGTGACTACCTCAGCGATACGCGGGTCTGCTGCTACCGGTGGCACCTCTCGGACAGCATCCCCTTCACCAAGTCCTTCCGGATGACCATCGAGAACTACCCGGACTTCCCGGAGGACTACGCGAGCTGCGCGTTCTGGTACCAAGTGGAGCCCCACCAGGGCTGGTTCCCAGCCATCACGCCTGGCAAGCTCCGCACGTGGGGCAAGTCCATGCCGTGGACGACGGAGATGGAGGACGTCTTCCCCGACGCCCAGGGGGCCGCACGCATCGAGGACGTGGACCTCCCCCGGGAGTTCAGCCACGAGACGGCGCTGCGCCTGGAGGTTGCCGCCGGCTCGAAGCTCGAGGGGGGGAAGCTCACGGTGAAGCAGGAGGACGTGTACTACGTCACGCTGTGGGGCCTGGCCGGGCAGAATCGCCCGCCCACGCAGATCCTCATCGACGGCCAGCCCGTGCCGGGGGGTGCGCGGGCGATCGGCGGCGATGACAAGGCGGACTTTGGCGGCGTGGTGCTCAAGGCCGGCGAGCACCGGGTAGACCTTGAGTTCACCGCGGCCGGCGAGGCCGTCCTTGACTGCCTGCAGCTCAACCCAAGCCCTCACGTGCCGGACGCCATCGAAGCCGAGGGGATCACACTAAAGGACGCCGGCGGCCGCACAGTGACAGTCGAGACGGCGACCCTCCCCTGGAGCGGTGGTCGAGCGCTGGACTTTGCGGCGGAGAAGCCCGGGGACGCGATCACCCTGGCTCTCCCCGGCAACGCCGAGGGCGAGTTCCTACTGATGGCACGGCTGACCGACGGGCCCGACTGCGGCGACGTTCGGGCCTACCAGGGCGACACGGCGGTCGGCGCGCCGGTCTCGACCTATGCCAGGGAGCGGACCCTCGGGCTGAACGTCGCTCTGGGTGTCGTCACGCTGACGGCGCAGGACCGCACCATCCGCCTGCAGATCGTCGGCAAGGCCGAGCCGTCGACCGGCTACCGCCTCAGCCTCGACTACTTCCTCCTACAGCGGGTGCGGGTGACAGGCGCCATCGAGGGGGAGACGGCCAAGGTCCTCGACGCGAAGGGCGCGGAGCCGACCCTGCAGGAGCTAGGCGCGGGCGACCAGCAGTGGAGCGCCGGCGCGCAGCTCTGGCTGCCGAGCGGGGACCCCGAGGGCTACGTCACCATCGAAACCGAGGCGCCGAGAGACGGCACATACCGTCTCGCCGTCTACCTCACCACGGCGCGGGACTACGCCATCTGCCAGGTGCTGATCGACGGGCAGAAGGTCGGCCAGCCGACAGACTGCTACACGACGGACGTGCTGTGGAAGGGGAAGGTTGACCTGGGGGTCGTGGACCTGAAGGCGGGCAAGCACCAGATGCGGCTGCAGTCAGTCGGCAAGAACCCGCAGTCGGTCGGCTACATGATCGGGCTCGACTGCTACACACTCACACCGGAGTAGGGCCCAGGTCGGGGCACTCGTGCTTCGGCCTACTGGCCGCCCATCGCTGCCGCCGATTCCTTCAGTGTCACCAACACGCGCGCGTCGTCCAGCCAGTCCCAGAGCTGGTCGCGGAGCTGCTGCTCCGCCGCCTCGGGGCTGGAGAACAGGGCATCCTTCAGCGTCGTCACCAGCTCCGTCACCAACTGGTCGTGCTGCTGGCCGATCTGGTCGGGCGCCGTCTCGTGGAGCCGGTCGATCGTGCGCTGCAGGTTGGCGAGCACGGCTTCCGCGCCCTGCCCCGCGTAGTGCCGGAGGCGCTCGCGCATCTCGCCGAACGCCTGTAGGCGCATCTGGTCCCACTCCTGGCCCGCCACACCGTGGGTGTCCATGGACCACCCGAGGACATGGTTCGCGAAGCCCACGAGCGGCATCAGTTGGAGCTGCGCCTTCTGGTCGTCCGTGAGCAGCTTGGCCAGACCGCCCAGCGCCTTGCCGCTCGCCTCGTCGATGGCCCTACCCACCGACCCGTCCTCCGGCGGCCGAGCGGCCTCCACCGCCTGCCGCATTTGCGGCGTGGGCGATTGCCCCTTGATGAGCGCGGCCCGCACTGCGGCCAGGGCCTGGACCAGGGCCTCGGAGTCGCGGACCTTCTGCGCCGCCTGGCGCTCCTGGACGAACTGCTCGATCAGCGCAGCGGCCTGCTTCCGCTGGTCGGCAGTGAAGCTCATCCCGCGCAGGGTCTCCAGGATCTGGATATCGTGCATCACCACCGCTGAGCGCGGCATCCCCGCCCCCGGCGGTTGCGCGCCGGCCACCGATCCCCATGCCATGGCCAGGAACACGAGGCCGGCGACCGCTCCCCACAGCAACGTGTGGTGAACCTGCCAACTGATCCCCTTCATCGTTCCCACCCTCCTTAGCCGGAGCGCGGGCATCCTGCCCGCCTCCGCGTGCCGTCTGCGCCAACATCGGTGCGGCCAGAAGGCCCGCGCTCCCGGCAACGTCTTAGCGACCGGAACGCCCTTGGCGGCGCCCCCCCGACAGACGCGGGCTGGCCCCAACTCGTAGTTCGCAGCCGCCGCCTTGAGGTCCTCCGCCTCGCCAGCCATCCTGTGGGTGTGCGCCTCAGGAAGCAGGGCGCCGGTCGGAGGACCGATCTCCCGTGGAGCCTCGACGGGCCGGTGGAGGACTTGGCCCAGGCCACAGGGAATCGCAGCACCGAAGTGCTGTTCCCGGGCGGACCGAGTGCCAGGGCCGCCTGCTGAAAGGAGCGCGGGTTCGATGAAGCGCAATCGAGAGGGTCTGGCTCTGCTTCTGACAGCGATGGTCGTCCTGACGCTCGCGGGGCTGTCGTGCGCCAGGAAGCCGGCGGAGACGACAGCGACAACGCCGACGGGCGGGGCGCAGGTGACGCCGACCAAGGCCGCGTCGGCGCCGTCCGGCGGCGCCATCAAGATCGGCATCATCACCAACGCCATCGCGCCCTTCTGGGACCCCATGGTGGTCGGCATGGAGCGCGCGGCGAAGGACCCGACGGCGATGCCCGCTCTCAGCGGCGGGGTGAAGCTGCCGGCGGACGTCGAGGCGGCCTTCAGGAACATCACCGACATGCTCCTTGCGGAGAAGAAGGCCAAGGGCAGCCTTCCCGCCTGCGAGGCCTCCTGGAAGGGGCCCCAGCAGGGCACGCTCCAGGAGCAGCGCCGCCTGATCGATGAGTACCGGGCATCGGGGGTCGACGCCATCTCGATCTCGCCGCGCGAGTCGCAGCCGTTGACGCCCGTCTTCGACGAGATGGTGAAGTCGGGCATCCTGGTCATCTGCATCGACTCCGATGCGCCCAAGTCCAAGCGCCTGGCGTACATCGGTACGAACAACTACGAGGCCGGGAAAGTGGCGGGCGAGGCGGCGGCCAAGGTGTTCGGCGACCAGGGAGCCAAGCTCATCGGCTTCGTGGGCGACCGGGGAGCGGAGAACGCCAAGGAGCGCATCCGGGGCTTCGAGGAGGTCGCTAAGGAGCACAAGATCGAGCTCGCCGACGTGCGCGAGGATGATGCCGACCCGGCCAAGGCCCGGCGGAACGCCGAGGACGCCATCACCGCCTTCAAGGATGTCAACGGGTTCCTCGGCATCTGGTCCTATGACGCGCCCCAGATCACCCAGGCCGTCATTGCGGCCGGCAAGCAGGGCAAGATCAAGATCGTCAGCTTCGACGCCGAGCCTCAGACGCTCGTCCATCTGCAGAAGAAGGAGATCGAGGCGACCGTCGTCCAGAAGCCCTACCTGTTCGGCTACTTCTCCGTCCAACTGCTCTACGCGATGAAGGTGCTCGGTGTCGAGAAGGTCCAGGCCGTCCTCCCAGCCCAGGGCATCATCGACACCGGCGTCACCGTCGTCACGCCGGGCAACATCAGCGAGTTCATGAAGTACCTGGATAGCCTGGGGGTGAAGTCGTCGTAGGAAGGCAGGAGTCATAAGTCAGGATTCAGAATGGCGGCAATGGCACACGGCACCGGCGGGTCCTCTCGCCATGCGCGGCGTATTGCCGTGCCGTCGCGGTTCTCCTGACTCCTGACGTTCACCATGAAGCTCCTCCGGGCCAAGGAACTCGGGCTTTTCCTGTCGCTCCTCATCCTCCTCGCGCTCATTCTCGTTTCGGGACCGCGAGCGCGGGAGGGGTTCAGCGGGATCAGCAACATCCAGAATCTCTCCCGCCAGATCGCCCTGCTCGCGATCTTCGCCATCGGCGAGACCTTCGTCATCATCACCGCCGGCATCGACCTGTCGATCGGCTCGCTCATTGCCTTCTCGGGCGTGCTCATCGCGAGCCTGCTGGTGAAGTACCACGTCCCGATGGGGTTCGCCATCGTCATCGTGCTGGCGGTCTCGGGGCTAGTGGGCCTGGGGCACGGGGTTCTCGTGACCAAGGCGCGCTTGGCGCCCTTCGTGGTGACGCTGGCATCGATGCTCATCCTGCGCGGGGCGGGGAGGGTGCTCTCGCCAAACCAGACCATCGCGATTGAGGAGGACCGCTTCGGGGCCTTCAACTACCTGAGCAACGGGCAGCCGTGGGGCATCCCCATGCCGGTGATCATCATGGTGGTGATCGCCATCCCCTCGGTGGTCTTCCTGCGATACTCGCAGTGGGGCCGGTACTTGCTGGCGCTGGGCGGGAACGAGGAGGCGACGCGCCTTTCGGGTGTGAACGTGCACGGGATGAAGATGCTGGCCTACTTCCTGTGCGCGCTGCTGGGCGGGCTGTCGGGCATCCTCGATGCCTCCTTCAGCCGCGCCGGCGACCCGCGCGCCGGGGTGATGTACGAGCTGCGGGCCATCGCCGCCGCGGTCATCGGGGGTGCGAGCCTCATGGGCGGCGAAGGCAGCGTGATGGGCACCATCCTCGGCGCCTGCATCTTCGGCGTCATCTACAACGGCATCAACATCGTTCTCACCAAGAACGCGTCGATCTGGGAGAACGTCATCGTCGGCGCCACAGTCCTCATCGCCGCCCTCATCGACGTCATCCGCCAGCGAAGGCAGAGGGGCTGAGCCGGCCCGGCACCTCCTTGCCGGTCGTCGAGGCACGAAACGAGGAGGCTAGTATGCGAACCCAGTCGGATCGCCTCGTCCTGGAGGGCGTGCCGCGCATCTCGTTCTACGAGGGCGGCCCGCGCTGCCCGGAGGACGTACCCTTCCCGTCCGCGCTCCGAGCAGTTCTGGAGTACTTGGGCGAGGACTACGGCTGCCGGCACATCCCGGCATCCGACAACACCTGGCGGCTCGGCTGCCCCTACGCCCATTTCATGAGCACCTCAGGGGCGGCCCTCTTCCTTTCGTGGAAGCCGGGCTGGCACGGGGACAACGTCGCGCTCCACTACATGTCCGACGATGCCGGAGCGCCATACCGGCGGGCTCTCGACTCGACCGGCTACGCCCATGAGGCGGTCGGCCGGGAGGAGGGACGGGACAATGAGGCCCTCTTCCGGCAGCGGATCGTCGAGAGCATCCGCGATCGCGGGCGGCCGGTGCTGGCCCTCGGGGTCGTCGGCCCGCCGGAGCCATCGGTCATCGCCGGGTACGACGAGGGTGGGGATGTCCTCATCGGCTGGAGCTTCTTCCAGGGCTTCCCCGAGTCCAGTGCCGGCCTTGAGTTCGAGCCCTCGGGGCAGTTCCGGAAGCGCAACTGGTTCGCGGACACCCACGGGTTGATCATCATCGGTGAGAAGCAAGAAAGGCCGCCCATCGGCGACATTTGCCGGGAGGCCCTCAAGTGGGGGCTCGCGGTGATGCGGACGCCGATCACCCATGGCGACCGACGCAACGGCCATGCGGCTTACGCGGCGTGGGCCGAGCACCTGCTACGCGATGAGGACTTCGCCACCGACGACCTGGCCGTCCTGCGGGGGCGGTTCGACGTACACGACGATGCGGTAGGCACCGTCGCCGAAGAACGCTGGTATGGGGCGCTGTTCCTGTCTCACGCGGCCCAGCAGTGGGGCGGTATCGGCGTGTCGGCGGCGCTGTGGGCCGCCGCCTCGTGCTTCGCAGCGGAGCACGACCTCATGTGGCAGGTCTGGGGGGCCGTCGGCGGCATTGGCCGCTCAGACGAGAAGGCGCGCAAGCTAGCTGAGCCGGAGGTCCGCCGGCAGATCGTGACGGCCATCGAGCAGGCCCGCGACAAGGACGTCGAGGCTGCCGGTCACATCGAGCGCGCGCTCGCAACCTGAGCGACGGGAGGTCGCCAGTGGAACCAAGGTTCGTCGATCGAGAGGCATTGCGCGTGATGGGGGTCCTGGTTCGCTGCCGCCCGGAGGCCGCCGACTTCGGCGACATCTGGATGAACCAGTTCATGTCGCGCCATGACGAAGTGGCGCCCCTGAGCACCGACGGGGCCTACTACGGTGTGGACTACATGCCTGATGACCAGGGGCTCATGGAGTACGTGGCCGGCATGGCCGTGGGAGACGTGGAGGCCGTTCGGGAGGGCCTGGTGCTCCGGGAGGTGCCAGCGGCGCGCTACGCTGTCTTCGAGTGCACCGTGAGCACTATCGGCGAGGCGTATGGCCACATCCATGGGGCCTGGCTGCCCTCTTCAGAGGAGTACGAGCTCCACGACCGGAAGCCGGGCCTCGAGTACTACCCGCCGAACACCGAGAGCAACGAGTCCCCGGTGTTCATCTACATCCCGGTCAGGCCGAAGAAGTAGTCGGGCCAGGAGGGGAGAGGGAGCGGTGGCCCGACGAAGCTTCGTTCAGTGGATGACCGCTGGAGCAGCGGCCCTCGCGGCGGGCAGCGCTCTCGACCGGGCGCTGGCGGGCTGAGTCTCGCGGCGCTTGGGCGCAGGGCGTCGGGCAGATCGCGGCGAAGAAGCCGCCTGGAGGCAAGAGCCATGGAGCGTCTCTACACCGTTGTACTGCTGCCGGAGCCGGAGGGGGAGTTTACCGTCGAGGTGCCGGCGCTGCCGGGGTGCTTCAGCCGAGGGCACAGCATCAATGAGGCGCTTCGCAACGGCGAGGAGGCCATCCGGTGTCATCTTGGCAGCATCCTCAAGCACGGAGAGGAGGTGCCCGCGGAGGGCCACGCCGTGCTGCTAAGCACCGACGACCTCACCGAGGCCCTGGTGTTCCGACTGACCATTAGTCTGGCTGAAGCTGAGGTTGCGTGAGGCGCCATGGCCAAGCTCCCACGCATCAGCGCAGTCGAGATGACCAGGGCACTCCGGCGTGCCGGCTTTCTCGACGACAACCAGGAGGGCAGCCACCTCTCCATGCGCGACCCGGATACGGGGCGTCGCGTGACCATCCCGATGCACCCCGGAGATCTCCCCACTCGAGTCACCCACAAGATCCTCAAGCAGGCGGGCCTGACCGCCAGCGACCTCCGCCGGCTCCTGCGGTAGGCGCAGGTTGGCCGGCCTCCTGCGGCGAACGGAGTCGCGGCATCGCGCCGTTCACGCCGGAGGGCTTCGGTGCGGGACATTTTCGCTGTGTGGCGCAATACGCGAGCGATTGTGCTCGTCGCCCTGACGGCGGCCGTGTACGCGGCGGTGCTCATCCCCTTCAAGGCCATCCCCGTCATCCCCGGCATCACCGAGATCCGCCCGGCGAACTGCATTCCGCCGGTCTGCTCGCTTCTGTTTGGGCCCGCGGCGGCGTGGGGATGCGCGATCGGCAACCTGATCGGCGACTTCTTCGGGAGCATCGGGCCGGGGAGCATCTTCGGGTTTGTCGGCAACTTCCTGCTCGGCTACCTTCCCTATCGGCTGTGGATGGCGTTCGCGCCAAGTTGGCGGCCCCGGGGCTCGGGGGCGCAGCTCCCGCTGTACGTGCTGGTGACGGTCGTGTCGAGCGCGGCCTGCGCGCTGGTGATCGGCTTCGGCGCGGACTGGCTGGGCCTGGCGCCCTACACCTTCCTCTTCCCCTTCATCACCTTCAACAACGCCCTCATGGGCGTGGTATTGGGCCCCATCCTGCTCGTGCTCCTCTACCCCCGCGCGGCGCGGTGGGGGCTGCTGACGGAGGACGTCCAGGATGAGCAGGACCTGCGGAACGGGCTGCTCGCGCCGCTCGGGGCACTGGCCGTCATCGCGGTGTGTGGGGCCGCGTGGGTGCTCCTGCGCCGCCCGGACCTGCTGAGCGCCTGGGTGCAGCCCGCGCCAGTGAGACCAGGAGGGTCCCTGCCCCCGTTCGCCTTCACCCCAATCCGGGCCAGTTCGGGCGTGCTGGGCCTGGTGCTCCTGCTCGGTACGGCGGTTCTCGCACGAGCGCCGAAGCTGTTCGCTGGCCGGGAGACAGCGCGGGCGGCGGAGGAGGCCGCAGCGGCGGGCCCGGCCCTTGAGATGGCCGAGGTGACCTTCCGCTACCGGGGCGGGGAGCGCGCGGCGCTGAGCGGCCTGTCGCTCTCGCTTGAGCCCGGCACCTTCGTTGCACTCATGGGGAGCACGGGCGCCGGCAAGTCGACCCTCTGCCGCTGCACCAATGGCCTTGTGCCCCAGTTCCACGCCGGCGAGTTCTCGGGGCGGGTGTCCGTCTTTGCGAGAGATGCCTCGCGGTCGCCGATCCGGGAGCAGGCGGAGTGGGTGGGCCTCGTCTTTCAGGACTTCGACGCCCAGCTTGTCTCGTCCGACGCCGCCCTCGAGGTCGCCTTCGCGCTGGAAAACCTGGGCATGCCGCGGCCGGAGATGCAGACCCGGGTGACCGACGCGCTCGCCCTGGTGGGGCTGGCGGGCTTCGAGGGGCGCGACCCCGAGACGCTCTCAGGCGGCGAGAAGCAGCGGCTGGCGCTGGCCTCGGTGGTGGCGGCACGGCCGAAGCTGCTCGTGCTCGATGAACCGACAACGGACCTCGACCCGCAGGGCAAGGCCGAGGTGTTCGAGGCAGCGCGCAGCCTCGCCCGGCAGGGGCTGACGGTGCTCATGGCCGAGCACGAGCCGGACCACGCCGTCGCCGCCGATCGTGTGGTAGCGTTGGCCCATGGCGCCGTGGCCTATGATGGGCCGGGGGCGGGGCTGCTGACCGACCCGGCACGATGCCTGGGTTTGGGCATCCGCCCCCCGGAGGTCCCGGCGTGCTTCGCCGCCCTCGGGCTGGCTGAGCGACCGACCAGCATCGAGCAGGCTGTCGACCTCGGCCGCAGCCTCGGCCTGCAGCTCGACACCGACGCGCGCTCCCGGCTGCAGGCTGATGAGTCGGCTCGGGAGGCGAGGTACGGAGACCCCATCATCACCGTCGACCAGTTGGCCCACGCCTACGCGCCCGAGACGGAGGCGGTCGCCGGCGTCAGCCTGCAGATCCGCGAGGGCGAGTTCATCGCCATCCTGGGCCAGAACGGCTCCGGGAAGACCACGCTGGCCAAGCACCTGAATGGGCTGCTGCAGCCCACCGCGGGCACGGTGACCGTGAGCGGCGGAGGGAGAGGCCCGGCCGAGCTGGCGCGGACGGTCGGCTACGTGTTCCAGGACCCGGACCACCAGATTTTCTGCGCGACCGTCCGCGAGGAGGTGGCCTTCGGTCCGAAGACCCTCGGCCTCGACCCCGCGACAGTCGACCAGCGCGTGTCAGCCGCGCTCCTCGACGTCGGTCTCACCCACCTCGCCGACGCCGACCCCTTCACCCTCATCAAGGGCGAGCGGCAGGCCGTCGCCGTCGCCTCGGCGCTGGCGTGCGATCCGAAGGTGCTGGTGCTCGACGAGCCAACCACCGGCCTCGACGGACCGCAGCAGGGACGAATGATGGGACTGCTACGTCAACTGAACGAGCGAGGCCGAACGGTAGTCATCATCACACACTCGATGTGGACCGCCGCGAGCTACGCCCACCGCGTGGTTGTCATGTCGCGGGGGCACATCATCGCCGATGGCCCGACGCGCGATGTCTTCGGCAATCGCGAGGTGCTCGCCCAGGCACACCTCGAGCCGACCGCCACGGCGGCGCTGTCGCAGACGCTGTTGGGGGTCACGCTCCTCTCGCCGGAGGAGTTCGGGCGAGTGGTGAGGCGCCAGGTCAACGCCAATCAGCAGGGGTAACGAGGTGTCCGTCTTCCTCCACGTCGAGCGCGACTCGGTCCTCCACCGGCTGCACCCGGTAACGAAGGTGGCGGCGCTAGTGCTCGCCTTTGCGGTCGGATTGGTCTTCAGCCACCCGCTGCCCGCGCTCGGTGCCGTTCTCCTCGCGCTGTTCGCGTTGGCGGCGGCGGCGGGCCTGGGCAACCTGCGCCGTGCCTGGAGGTTCCTGCTGGTCCTCTTCGTCATGACCGTGCTGATCTGGTCCGTGTTCCTCCGCCTCGGCGAGAAGGGCGGGAAGGCGACCTGGAGCGCGACGGTGCCGCTGCCGACGGTCACGATGAGCGTGCCCTGGCGGGAGAAGCCCGTGGAGTTCGGCGGGCAGGACTGGACCGTCGTCGAGGCCTCGCCGACCACCGTGGCCTATGGCGCGGCGATGGGCCTGCGGATTGTGGCGTGCCTGCTCTTTGGCCTCGCGTTCCTCTCGTGCACGCGGACCGAAGACTTCGCCCTGGGGCTGCGCAGCCTCGGGGCGCCGCAGGGCGTATCGGTGGCGGTGTCACTCGCGTTCAGGCTGGTGCCCACCCTCGCCGCGACTGCGCGGAACGTGATCGAGGCGCAGCGGGCAAGAGGGGTCGACCCGGCGGCCGGGAACCTGTTCCGGCGCCTCCGCAACTACGTGCCCCTGGTCACACCCGTGCTCGCCTACGCGCTGAGAGGGGCGGACCTGACGGCCATGGCGCTCGAATCGCGGGGCCTCGGCGCCGCCCCCGCCAGGCGAACGCACTACCGGGCCTTCGAGACAACCGCGTGGGATGCGGCCATCCTCGTGGGGTTGATGGTTGTGGTCGCGGCGTGCGTCTGGGTGCGAGCGCAAGGACTGGGTGTCATCACATTCGGGAAGTGAGCGCGCGGTCGGTGTAGGAGCGGCTCTGGCCGCGACGGCCGACGTTCGTGATCACGGCTGAAGCCGCTCCCACGGGAACCACGGAGAACCAGGAGGGTTCACCATGCCCAGGCTATTCGGCAAGGACTTCACCAGGGCGCAGTTGCTTGAGCGCACCGGCAACATCGACCAGTTCGGCGGGGCGAAGAGGGCGATTCTCGCCGATGGCGACGAGGCGGGGGTGGAGGCCGTCTTCTGCCGCACGGGCAGCGGGCTGAGCTATACCGTGCTGCCCGGGCGGGGGCTCGACATCTCGGCAGCGGACTACCGGGGTGCGTCCCTTTGCTGGCGCTCGACGACCGGCGACAAGCACGCGGCCTACTACGAGCCGGAGATGTATAGCTGGCTGCGGCAGTTCTGCGGCGGCCTGGTCTGCACGTGCGGGATGGCGTACGCCGGCGCGCCGGTGGCCGACGACCCCGGCAAGCTGAAGACCGAGGCGAACGTCGGGCTCCATGGGCGCATCTCCTCCACGCCCGCGCGCAACGTCCACGTCGACGGGAAGTGGGAGGGAGACGACTACTGGTTCTGGGTCTCGGGCAAAGTGCGCGAGACGGGGCTGTACCTGCCGAACCTCGAACTCACCCGCAAGGTCTGCTCGAAGCTCGGCGCCAACTCGATCTGGATCACCGATCGGGTGGAGAACGTCGGCTTCGCCCCGCAGGAGTTCATGTTCCTGCTCCACATCAACTTCGGCTTCCCGGTGGCGTCGGAGACGTGCGAAGTGGTGAGCGCGGTGCACAAGGTCGAGGGGCGCGACCCGTGTTGCTGGGACACGATTGCCGACTACAACCGGTTCGCCCCGCCTACGCCGGGCATCGACGAGCACTGCTACTACCACGACCTGAAGACCCAGCCTGATGGCGCCACCTACGTCGCCATCATCAACCGCAAGTTCGACAACGGCCGCGGGATCGGCGCCTGCCTGAAGTTCAACCGGAACGAGTACGACCAGTTCACCGAGTGGAAGATGTGCGCCCAGGGCACTTACGTGATCGGCCTCGAGCCGGGCACCTGCCGGGTGGAGGGCCGCGACAAGGACCGGCGGGAGGGGCGGCTGAAGGTCCTCCAGCCCGGCAAGGGGCGCGACCTGCACATGGAGATCACGGTGCTCGACGGCCAGGCGGAGATCGACGCCTGCATCGCGAGGATTGGGGCCCTTTCGTAGGATTGGTCAGCCCAGCCTCGGGCGCGGAGGACACTGGGGATGCGCAAGACACCGGTTGTCCTGCTCTTGGCTGGGGTGGCGTCGTCGGTTCTCCTGGTCGGATGCGGCTCCGCCGCCGCGCGCCGAGTGCGGCTGCGGTCGCAGGTGGCCACAGAGCGGGTGGTCCTGATCTCCTGGGACGGATCCCAGGAGGCGCACGTGCGGGAGTCGATGGCCCAGGGCCTCCTGCCGAACCTCAAGGAACTAGCCGATGAGGGCGGCTTCGCGGAGGTCTACATCTCGGACCACGTCACCGAGACGATGACCGGGCACGTGGAGATGCTCACCGGATACCCGCCCGAGATCACCGGGGTGTTCAACCCTCATCGTGGTAGCCGGCAGCCGGTGCTGGCTGAGCTCTTTGTGATGACACGGCTGGAGGGCTTCTTCGGTGAGGAGAGTGTCGAGACGGTGTTCCTGGCCAGCAAGAGCTGGCGGCTCGGGTCGCTTCCGGGACAACCCTACGCGCTGGTGAGGAGCGTTCTCGACATCTGGGATGGGGACCGCGACCGGCCCGCGGCGGTGACGGGGCCCCTGGCCGTCCAGTACGTCAGCCTGGGTGCCCAGTCGGGCCGGAAGCTGTTCTGCTTCATCCACTTCCACGATCCGGACGTGGCGGGCCACTCGCATGGGGAGAACTCGCCGGAGTATGAGGCAGCCCTGGAGACTTGCGACTACTGGCTCGGTCGCATCCGCGCTGTGCTGGCGGAGACCAGTCTGCAAGCCCCCGGGGCGATCATGGTGACCACGGACCACGGTTTCATCGAGAACGGCTACGGCCACGCCGATGCCCGGCGAGCGTGGTTGGCGACGAACTGGGGGCGGCTCGCCCGAGGCGACCAGAAGGACATCGTTCCGACCATCCTCTCGATGTACGGTATCGACTACCACCAGTTCCTGCCTCCACTGCCGGGAAGACCCCTGCTGTCAGGGGCGTCCAGGCCGGCGGCCGGCGTTCGGTAGCGCAGAAAGGGGAGACGCCATGGCCAGACGACGTCATCCCGCGAGCGTCGTTGCCGCCTTCGCGCTGCTGATGACACTGCTGGGCCCGGCCTCGGCCCAGGGGCGCGGGGATGTCATCGTGGACCTCGAAGCCATGCGCATCTCGGCCGAGGGCAAGATGATGTGGAACGAAGGGGAGGAGGCGCTCGGCATCGCCGCCGGGAAGGACCTCGAGCGAAACCCATGCGCGGTGGTGGTGGGCGGGCGATGACCGCGTCTCACAGCCGTCGCGCGTACATCCGATACTCGGTCACCGGCTCGAAGCCGGCCTTCTCGTAGATCCGCCGGGCAGCGGCGTGGCCCTCATTGAGCCCGGTGCCGACGGCCGCGTAGGCCATGCCTGCGTCGCGCATGAGGGAGAGCACGTGCTCGACCTGCCGCGTGCCGAGGCCGCATCCGCGGTATTCTGGCGCGACACCATTGCAGTGGATGGTCTCCACGCCCCGCAGCCGATCGGTGGCGTACGCAATGAAGCCGACCACACAGCCGTCCGCCTCGGTGACCAGAGTCGTCCCGATCTCGTCCCACAGGCGCGACATCACCTTGGGCACCAGCCAGCGGTCCCACGAGCGGTCGCCGATGGCGCCGTACTTCTCCTCCAGCACCCAGTCGGACCCGATGGCCCAGATCCGGGTGACGATCTCCTGGATGCGCGGCATGTCCTCCGGCCTGGCCGGGCGAATCGTCTCCGCCATGCTCAACCCTCCGCGGTGGTTCTGGACCATCGGTTCGGCCGAGCAACGGTCTACTCCTCCGAGCGGGAGCCGGGGGTCGAGGGGAGATCACGATGTCTGAGAAGCCCGTGATGTACTTCGCCGGCGGCTGCGTGCTGGTCGTGGCTTTCCTCTTGGCGATCCTGGGCCTGGTCTTCCTGATCGGCAACCAGGGCAAGGCGGGCACCGTCGCGATGGGCGTGCTGATGCTGATCATCGGCCTCGGAGCCGGCGGCTTCACGATCCGCAAGCTGGGGCAGCTCGTGGCCTCCGCGCCGGACCGAATCGATGAACGCACACTCAACCTGGCCGCGCTGTCCGGTGGCGACATCACTACCGGGGAAGTGGCCGGGGCCCTCGCCATCTCGGTCCCCGAGGCCGAAGCCTCGCTGGCCCGGCTGGTCGGCAAAGGGCTAGCGACGCCCAAGACACGGGCTGACGGGCAGGTGTATTACACTGTCGCCGGGCTGGTCGAGGTGAAGAAGGTCAAGAAGTGCCCCTACTGCGGGGGCGAGTACGCGATCGCCGACCCGAGGCGTACCTGCCCCTCGTGCGGGGCGAACCTCCAGATCGTCGACGCAAGCTGAGTCTGACGCCGGCGAAGGCCCAACCTGCTCCGAATGTGCGCTTCGTCACACTGGTAGAACCCTGGCACGGGTGGTGCGTTAGTGGTACTACAGCTCGATCAGGCTGAAGCCTCACCGCTCGCCCCTTGGTGGTTTTCCCCACAAGGACAACCGGGGGATGGGCAGCCGCCACCGGATCGCGCGTCCAGGGAACAGCGCGCGACTCGGTGGCGGTTTCCGTTCTAGCGGCAGGGGACGGGGGACGGGGGACAGGAACGGCAACGGCGGAGGACGACGAACTGCAGGGAGGGGCGCACCCATGGAGACGCTCAAGGCTATCCTCTCGCGGCGCAGTGTGAGGAAGTACCGACCGGAGCCGGTTGCGCCGGAGGACCTCGCGCGTATGCTCGAGGCGGGGCGCCAGGCGCCGTCGGCGGCCAACCGGCAGCCGTGGCACTTCATCGTGATCACCGACCCGGCGCAGCGCCAGGCGGTCGCTGAAGCGTGCAACGGACAGCTCTGGATGGCCGATGCCGGCGCCATCATCTGTGCTTGCGGCCTGCCCGCCGTCAGCGAGCGGTGGTGGCGTGTCGACCCCGCGATCGCCCTTCAGAACATGATCCTCGCCGCTACGGCTCTTGGCTACGGCACCTGCTGGATCGGCGCCTTCAGCGAGGAGGCCGTGAAGTCCGTCCTCGGAATCCCGCCCGAACTGAACGTGGTGGCCCTCACACCCATCGGCGTGCCCGATGAGTCGCCTGCGGCGAGGCCGCGCAAGTCGCCGGCTGAGGCCTTCTCCGGAGACCGGTATCCCGATCCGCTCGGCTGACAGCGCGTCACGAGGGGAGGAGCAGACCGTGCAGCTTTCGCCACGCATCTGGATGGTGGGCAGTGGGCAGGTCGGGCTTTCGAACCCAATGGACTGCCACGTCTACGTGGCCGGCGGGCTCGATGCCTGCTACCTGATCGACGCCGGCGTGGGGCTTGAGCCCGAGCGCATTGTCCGCAACCTCCACGAAGCGGGGATCAAGCCGGGGGCCATTGAGGGCATCCTGATCACGCACGCCCACTCTGATCACGCTGGCGGAGCGCGGGCTCTCAGCGAGGCGCTTTCAACGGAGGTGTTCGCCTGCGGGGCGGAGGCGACCCAGCTCGCCGAGGGCACACCGGAGACGCTGGGGCTCACCGAGGCGAAGGTCTCCGCCTGCTACCCTCCGGACTACGAGTACCCCCACCATGGCGCGACCGTGATACCCGACGGGTGGCAGGATGCCTCGGGCGACTGGTCGATCCGGGCAGTTGTCTCGCCCGGGCATAGCATTGGGTCTACGGCCTACCTGCTCGAGTGGGAGGGGCGGCGCGATCTCTTCTCGGGCGACATCGTGTTCTGCGGCGGGAAGCTCGGCCTCCTCAACTGCTGGGGAAGCTCGGCTGAGGCCTACCGGCGGCACTTCCATCGCATCGCCAAGCTGAGCATCACCGGCCTCTACCCCGGTCACCAGCTCTTCACGTACGCCGATGGCCAGCAGCACCTGGACCGGGCGGCCGAGGCGCTGAAGGGGGTCTACCTCCCGGATCACGTAGGGCCGGCGTGAGGACGGTAGGAGCCAGAAGCCAGAAGAGCGTCGGGTACCGGCAAGCCGCCGTCGTTCTTCTGACTTCTGGCTTCTGACTCCTGGATTCCGCCGTGCCAAGGAGTCCCGGATGCCCGACGTCATCGACGTACTGGCCGACCTGGTCGCCATCCCCAGCATCAACCCCATGGGTCGGGACGTGAGCGGGCCCGAGTACGGTGAGGCTCGGGTCGCCGACTATGTGGTCGGCTTCCTGGCTCGGCACGGCATCCGCGCGGAGCGGCGGCAGGTGCAGCCGGGGCGGGAGAACGTGCTGGCGGTGGTGGAGGGCGCGCAGCGGCAGCCGGCCCTGCTGTTTGAGACACACATGGACACCGTCCGGGCCGACCGCATGGCGATCGATCCGTTCGAGCCGGTGCAGAAGGATGGGCGCCTCTATGGTCGCGGTTCGTGCGATGCGAAGTCATCGCTCGCGGCGATGATGGTGACACTGGCCGACCTGGCGAGTCAAGCGCCCCCGGCCGATGTCTGGCTGTGCGCGGCAGTGGACGAGGAGTTCACCTTCGGCGGCGCGGCGCACTTGGTCGCCTCTGGGTTCCGCGTCGACCACGTCCTGGTGGGGGAGCCGACCAGGCTCCAGGTGGTGACGGCGCACAAGGGGGCCATGAGATGGCGGCTGGTGACGACCGGCCGCGCCGCCCACTCGGCCACGCCCTGGGAGGGGGAGAACGCCATCTATCGGATGGCCGAGGTCGTGCAGGCCTTGCGCGAGTATGCCTCGAGCCTTCAGGCCCAGACGCCGCACCCCCGTCTCGGCCCTCGCACTCTGAGCGTGGGCACGATTGAGGGCGGCCAAACGGTGAACACGGTGCCCGACCGTTGCGAGATCGGCGTGGACCGACGAGTCATCCCGGGCGAGAGCCTGGCCGAGGTCGCCGAAGGCCTGATGGCGCAGCTGCGCGGTCGGGACTTGGCGGAGGACATGCTGGTTGAGGAGATCCTGCGCGATCCGCCGATGGAGATGCCGGACGCCGCACCGTGGGTGCAGGCGGTGCTGGCCTCCTCTCGGGCAGTGCGTCCGACCTCAACGTGCGCGGTGCACTACGGGACAGATGCCAGCAAGTTCGCCGAGGCCGGGATGGCCGCGGTCGTGCTGGGTCCGGGCGACATCGCCCAGGCACACACGGCCGACGAGTGGGTGGACATGGGGGAGGTGCGAGCGGCAGCGGAGATCTACGGCGAGGTCTCGCGGGCGGCGCTCCGCGTCTGAGGCCCGGTGCTGGCGGTCCCAGGTTCCAGGCTTCACGTTCCACGTCCCGGGCGAGGTGCGCTGCCGGTGGATGGGAAAGTGGGCGACCTGGAACCCGGAACCTGGAACCTGAAACGCCGTCGCCGCTAGGGCGCGAGGTCGAACTTGTAGCCGACCCCCCACACGGTCGCCATGCTCCACGGGTGCTCGCCCCGGTCCTCCTGGAGCTTCTTGCGCAGGCGTTTGATGTGGGTGTCCACGGTGCGCAGGTCGCCACCGCGAGACTGGTACCCCCACACCCGCTCCAGGATCTCCTCCCGCGTGTAGACGTGGCGGGGGGTCGAGGCGAGGTGGTAGAGGAGGTCGAACTCCTTGGGGGTCAGATGCACGGTTTCCTCGTCCACCCGGACCGTGCGCGTAGGCAGGTCCACCTCCAGGCCGGGGAAGTTCAGCGTCTTCTGCTTGTCCGCCGCCTCGCGGAGTATCGCCGATCGCCGGAGCATCGCCCGAACCCGTGCCACCAGCTCCCGTGGGCTGAACGGCTTTGCGATGTAGTCGTCGGCGCCCAGCTCCAGTCCGACGACGCGATCGACCTCCTCGCCCTTGACGGTGAGCATGATGATCGGCGTGTTCAGCTCAGCCCGAATCTGCCGGCAGACCTCCAGCCCATCCACCTCCGGCAGGATGAGGTCCAGGAGCACGAGGTCGGGCTTCAGCCGCTTCGCCTCCTCCACCCCATCCTTCCCGTTGCTCACACATACGACCTGGTACCCCTCGATCGTCAACGCCTGGCTCACTTGCTTGCAGGCCGACTCCTCGTCCTCGATGTAAAGCACTGTCTGTCGTCCCACGTGAATACCCCCAGTGGCCGCCGGATTGCGTCGGCCGACTCGTTGCGGCCCGCGTGAACCTGGCCGACCTGCGCACCTCGCGAGCAGGCCGTACGTTGCGGCTCGAGCCCCTATGCCCCCGGCCCTGCATGGCTACCGACACGGCCGTTCCGGGGCCCGACCGGAAACGCCGGTTCACCGGCACATGCCATATTCGCCGCCTCCTGACAGTCACCTCCTCAGCACCGCCACTGTCTGCGGGTCCGCCCACTGGCCTCTGATGGCGCTTCCTGGGGAAGGTGGCGCCGAGTGTAGCTCTCAACCCACTGGGGTCGTGTGGGGCCGCCGGTCGTCTTCTGCGTCGTAGGGCGCCGGTCACGGCCGGTCGGTTCCCGCCCTCCGCGAGGTCGTCGGTCCGTAGACCCCACGCGCGGTCCCTCCGTCGCGCTCGGCCGAAGGCGGCGAACCTTGCCGGGCCGCCAGTCGTTGTTTGGCTAGAGGAAGTATGCTATACTGGCGGCCCTGCCCGCGCATGATGTGCCGGGCTGGGGAATACCCGCGGCCCCCGGAGCGTCGGCACTGTGGAGAAGGTGGCTAGCCGCATGGGCGCAGTGGTCTACATGGACGGTCAGCTGGTGCCGGAGGAGGAGGCCAGGGTGTCGGTGTTCGACCATGGCCTGCTCTATGGCGACGGCGTCTTCGAGGGAATCCGGGCGTACCACGGGCGCGTCTTCCGACTGACCCAGCACCTCGAGCGCCTCTACGACTCGGCCCTCGGCATTCAGCTGAGCATCCCCATGTCGAGCGGGGAGATGGAGCAGGCGGTGCTCCTCACCTTGCGCGCCAACGAGGCGCGGGACGCCTACATCCGGCTCGTCGTTACCCGCGGGCGTGGCGATCTCGGGCTTGACCCACGGAAGTGCGACCGACCGACCGTCTTCATCATCGTGGGCAAGATCCAGCTCTATGACCCCGAGCTGTACGTGAAGGGGCTGCGGCTGATCACCTGCCGGACCCGGCGGACCTCCGCCCGAGCCCTCGACCCGAGCATCAAGTCGCTCAACTACCTGAACAACATCGTCGCCAAGGTCGAAGTGACGAATGCCGGTGCCCACGAGGGCATCATGCTGAACGAGGAAGGGTATGTCGCCGAGTGCACCGGGGACAACATCTTCCTCGTACGCCACCGAGAAGTGGTCACTCCGCCCCCCGAAGCGGGTATACTGAAGGGGGTCACCCGCGGTGCAGTGATGGAGGTGGCGAAGTCCAAGGGGTACCGCGTGGCGGAGGAGCTGTTCAGGATAGACGAGCTGCTGGCGGCGGACGAGTGCTTCCTGACGGGCACCGCGGCCGAGATCGTGGCCGCCACCTCCGTCGACGGCCGACAGATCGGAGACGGTGTCGCCGGGTCGGTGACGAACGACTTAAGGGAGGGCTTCCAGGAGTTGGTGGCCCGCGAGGGCACGCCCATCGGGACTGATGGCCAGTAGAGGCACCGGGGGCTGAGAGCGTTCCCCGAGGGAACCTTGGCACGCAGGAGGACGTACCCGAGATGGAAATGTGGCAGCGCTTCACGCCGCGCGCCCGACGCGCGGTTGTGTTGGCACACAATGAGGCCATCAACAACGGCATGCCCCTCATCAGCACCGAGCACTTGCTGATGGGCCTGCTGGCTCTGGGCGAGGGCACCGCCACTGAGGTTCTGAGGGGGATGGGCGTTGCCCTGGACCGGCTGGTTGCCGATCTGCGGGAGCACATGGTCGAGGGGGGCGGCGTCGCGGAGCCCAGTCGGGAACTCGCCTTCACCCCCGAGGCCCAGCGAGTCTTGGCCGTCGCCTATACCGAGGCGAAGCGCCTCCGACACGACCACGTGGGCACGGAGCACATGCTGATCGGCCTGGTGCACGAAGGCCGGGGAGCGGCCAACCGGCTGCTCCGGAAGTATGGGGTGGACCTTCCCCGGGTGCGGCAGGCTGTGCAGGGACACCCCCAGGCGGCGGCGAGGAAGGTCGCCCAGAGCAAGAGCAAGACGCCCCACCTCGACATGTACAGCCGCGACCTCACCTCGCTCGCGCAGGAGGGACAGCTCGACCCGACCATCGGCCGCGAGAAGGAGATGGCGCGGGTCATCCAGATTCTCTGCCGGCGGACGAAGAACAACCCCTGCCTGATCGGCGATCCCGGCGTCGGCAAGACCGCGATCGCCGAAGGGCTGGCGACGCGCATCACCGAGGGCGAGGTGCCCGAACTCCTCAACGATAAGCGCGTGGTGGCGTTGGACCTCGCCGGGCTCGTCGCCGGCACCAAGTACCGCGGGGAGTTCGAGGAGCGGATGAAGCGAGTGATGGACGAGATCCGCGCCTCCCGCGGGCAGATCATCGTCTTCCTCGATGAGCTCCACACCCTGGTGGGCACCGGCGCCGCCGAAGGCGCCATGGATGCCAGCAACATCCTCAAGCCGGCCCTGGGTCGCGGCGAGCTGCGGTGCATCGGGGCGACGACCCTCGACGAGTACCGGAAGTACGTGGAGAAGAACGCTTCCCTCGAGCGTCGCTTCCAGCCCGTCATGGTGGTGGAGCCGACGCCCGAGGAGACGATGAGCATCCTCAACGGCATTCGCGAGCGGTACGAGGAGTTTCACGGCGTCGTCTTCACCGAGGACGCCATCCGCGCCGCCGTCGACCTGTCCACCCGGTACATCACCGATCGGCGACTGCCTGACAAGGCGATCGACCTGATCGACGAGGCGGGCTCGCGGGTGAAGCTGCGAGCGCCCCTGGCGGCATCCCATCCCCTCCCGACCGAGGAGCCGGTGGAGGAACTCGTAGCTACGGCGGCCTTCCGCCCGGAGCCGTGCTCGGTGATGGACCTGCGCGAAGACCCGCTGCTCGCCCCGGGCTCCGAGGCCGAGGGGGGCTGGCTCGACCGGACCCCACCGGACGAGCGGAAGGTTCTGCGCGAGGACATCGCCGAGGTCGTCAGCACCTGGACGGGCATCCCGGTGACGGCCCTCACCGAGGAGGAGTCGGCCCGGCTCCTGCGCATGGAGACGGAGCTGCACCGTCGAGTGGTCGCGCAGGACGAGGCGATCCTCGCCATCGCCAAGGCCGTCCGTCGCGCCCGGGCGGGCGTCAAAGACCCGAACCGGCCGACCGGGTCGTTCATCTTCCTCGGCCCGACCGGCGTGGGGAAGACGCTGCTCGCCAAGGCCCTCGCCGAGTTCCTGTTCGGCGATGAGGCGGCCCTGGTGCGGGTGGACATGTCGGAGTACATGGAGAAGTTCGCGGTCTCGCGGCTGGTGGGCGCGCCGCCGGGGTACGTCGGCTACGAGGAGAGCGGCCAGCTTACCGAAGCCGTCCGCCGCCGGCCCTACTCGGTGGTGCTGTTCGATGAGATCGAGAAGGCCCACCCCGAGGTCTTCAGCATCCTGCTCCAGGTGATGGAGGACGGCCGGCTCACCGACGCCCAGGGCCGAGTCGTCGACTTCCGCAATGCAGTCTGCATCATGACCAGCAATGTGGGCGCGCGTCTCATCGCCGAAGGACGGAAGCTCGGCTTCACGACCAAGGGGCAGCCGGAATCCGCCGACTCCGAGCTGAGCTACCGGCGCATGAAGCAGAAGGTCATGGACGAGCTGCGCAAGACCTTCAGCCCCGAGTTCCTTAACCGCGTCGACGACGTGGTCGTGTTCCACGCGCTGAACGCCGAGCAGATCGAAGCGTGCGTCGACCTTGAGCTCACCCGCGTCTGCCGGCAGCTTGCCGAACGCGGCATCAGCTTGGTCTACGGCGAGGACGTCCGCAACCTGCTGGCCCGCGAGGGCTACGAGCCCGCCCTGGGCGCCCGACCGCTTCGCCGCGCCGTGCGGCGGCTGGTCGAGGACCCCCTCGCCGAGCACGTGCTCCAGGAAGAAAGCGAGGAGGCCTTCCGCGTCTACGAGATGGTCGTCGAGGGCGACGAGATCGCCTTCCGGCGCGTCGAGGCCGCAGTGACGATGTGAGGGCTCAGTAGTTGGGTGTGGTGTCTCCGGCATCGGAATGCAACCCGTGCTGCCGGGGACGCGATTGGAGGCGACGGCATGACCTACACCGTGGTGTTGGTGCGGGAAGATGACGGGGGGTTCTGCGTCCACGTCCCGGCCCTCAAGGGGTGTCACACGGAGGGGGACGATCTCCCTGAGGCCCTGCGCATGGCGGTAGAGGCCATCGAGTGTCACCTGCAGTCCTTGCACGCTCACGGGGAGCCTCTCCCCAAGGACGCGGACGTGTGCTCCGTGGACCTGCGCGGCGTTCGCGAGGCGTCGATCTACAAGCTGACGGTGCAGGCTCCCGTTCCCGAGCCCCAGGAAGCCGCGGTTGCCTAAGCTACCCGTCGCGACCGGCCCCCAGATCATAGCTGCCCTCAAGCGGGCCAGGTTCGTCTTCGACCGACAGAAGGGAAGCCACGTCACCCTCTGGCACCCGAAGAAGAGGCGCAGCGTGACGGTTCCCGACCACGGCAGCAAGCCGCTGAGGCCGGGCACAATCCGCTGCATCATCCGCGACGCCGGCCTGACCGTGGACAACTTCCGGCGGCTGCTGAAGTAGCACGTAATCGCGGAATGCCGGGGACGCCATGGTGCCCCCGCAACTCGGAGCCGGTCCGTCTACGAAATGCTGGTCGAGGACGACGAGATCGCCTTCCGGCGCGTCGAGGCCGCTGTGCCGGTGCCGGGGGGCACGGCATAGCGACCGCTCGCCCGCCCCCAACAGGTCCCCTCCCCGCCGGCCGTGCTCTGTCGGCACGAGCGCGCGGGCCGGCCCCTCGGCAGCGAAGCGTTCGTGGCGGAACTGGAGCGCCTCACCGGTCGCCCCCTCCGCCCCCAGAAGCCCGGCCCCAAGCGGGCACACGAGCGAAGTTGAGTAGGGCGCGCTCGGAATTCGAGCACAGGAGGATGCGCCATGGAGTCGGCTCTCGGTGTACCGAAGGCCCTGCAGAACGTCCACGCTCAGGTTCGTCGGCATGACCTCATTGGGCTGCTCGACGTCATCTCCCGAATCTCCTGGGATGTCGAGCCCTATGGGGAGTACCGGTTCGGCGACCTGAGCGAAGCCCAACGTGCCGCCGCCGAGTGCCGTGCGCACGACTTTGCCTGCCTGGCGCGAAGCGCCTTGGTGCACTCCGATCCCTATCGGAAAGCCACCGTCCCCTCCAATGTCCACACGGTAGCGGACCTCCTGAATCTGGTGCGTAGGTACAAGGAACCCCAGGCCGGTAATGTGCCGTGGGCCGACGCGGGTCGCCGGGATTGGGGCCGCTTCTTCGTGCGGCTGTCCTTTCAGCAGTTCGGCTTCCAGGTCGACCAGCTTGACGGCTGGGCTCGGGCACGGTACATCTGGGAGGACCTGTCGAAGGAGCTGTCCGACCGGCCCAGCATGAACCTGGACGCGGAGTGGCGCGAGCAGACGGGGCTGTTTCTGCACGAAGCCCACTGCTTGGTCCGGGTGATGCTGGAGCAGGGCCTCGCCGGCGTGTTCAGCCGTCGCCAACTGCTCGAGGACCTCGGCGAGAGCTGGGCCGAGCGTATAGACAGCTTCCTCTCGGAGTTCTCAGCGTCTCCGAAGACGCTGAAGGAGATCGCGGCCCGCCGAGCTGTGGGCCATGGCGCCTACGACTACTACGAGTTCAACCCGCTCCTTGAGCGCCCAATCGTGAGCTTGTCAGGCGGGAGGTACGTCGCGCCATCGCTCACGCTCCTCCTGCGTCGCTTCGGCGAGGGTGCATACTACGATCTGTTCAACCGCTACTCTGATCCTGAGTCGCCAGGGGCGAATCGGTTCGCAGAGACGTACGGGGCCTTGTTCGAGGAGTACGTGCGCCGCCAACTCCAGACCTGTCTCGGCACCGACTCCGTCATCGGCGAGTTCGGGTACGGCCCCAAGAAAGCCCGACGCCGATTTGCGGACTGCACAGTGGTCACCGGCCCGCGTTGTGCGTTACTTGAGTGCAAGGCGGGCCGGCTCCGCCTCCCCTCGAAAGTGACTGCGGCAGATGAGGCGCTCTTGGCCGACCTCACGAAGACGGCCGTGCGTGCCCTGAAGCAGTTACATCGGTGCATAGCCGACGCCAAGGAGGGAAGGGCGGAGGACCCAAGGCTCGCATCGGTCGGCACCTGGCTGCCGTTGGTCGTGTACAGTGACCAGATGGTCCTGGTCAACGCGGACCCCTTCACGCGTCTCATCGACACGCAACTCGCGGATGAGAGCGTGACGTTCGACCCGCCCTACCAAGGCATTGACGTGGGCGATCTGGAGCTTCTTGTGACGACGGGCTCACCTGAGACAGCTCTCGACCTGATCGAGACCAAGGCGGGCGGCCCGCCAACGCGGGTCATGCCTTTCCGGAACTTCCTGCAGCCGCCTCGGGTGAAGGCATCCGCGGAGCGTAACCCGTTGCTTCGGCAGAAGGTTGAGGAGATGCACCAGGTCTTCGCTCCCGACCTCCAGGGACAAGGCGGCCAGTAGTCCAGCAGGCGCTCTGCAGGACGTCCCCCGAACCCGAACCTCCGCCATGCGCTCACCCGCCGTGCCCCCGGCCCAGCCGACTGACGGCCCCACAGCTCTACCGAGCCCGCGCCATGTCCCCCACAGGTCCCCTCTCCTCGCCGTCGAATAGGCCCGTTGAGGTGATTCCGCTTGGCCGTGTCGAAGGCTCAGCGCCGCCCGTTCGGCAGGCTCAGGGCAGGCCGCACGCTGACCGGGCTGGCGTTCTGCTCGCCGGTCATCCTCGGGCTGCTCCTCTTCATGGCCTACCCGATCGTGGCGTCGCTGGTCTACAGCTTCTGCCGGTACAGCGTCCTGCGGCCGCCCACCTACCTCGGCGCCGCGAACTACCAGCACCTGGTTCACGATGAGCTGTTCTGGAAGTCGCTCGCGAACACCGGCTACTACGCGATAATCGCCGTGCCCCTCGGGATCGTCGTCGCCCTCGCGCTCGCCATGCTGCTCAACACGAGAATCCGCGGGCTGCCGGCCTACCGCACTTTCTTCTATGTGCCCTCGATCGTGCCTCTGGTCGCAAGCTCGGTGCTGTGGGTGTGGCTGTTCAACCCCCAGTCGGGAGCGATCAACGCCGTGCTGCGGCCGATCCTGGCCCTGATCGCGAAGCAGCCGCCGGGCTGGCTCTCCGATCCGCACTGGTCGAAGGCGGTGCTCATCCTGTGGAGCGTCTGGGGCATTGGCGGGGCGATGGTGATCTACCTCGCGGGCCTGCAGGATGTCCCCCAGGAGCTGTACGAGGCGGCCGAGGTCGACGGGGCGGGGCCGTGGCATCGGCTCTGGAACATCACCCTGCCCTTCATCAGCCCGCACCTCCTGTTCACCTTCATCATGGGGCTGATCGGCGCCTTCCAGTTCTTCACCCCCGCCTTCGTGATGACCGGAAGCGGAGGCAGCCCGCCCGGCGGGCCGGTGGACTCGACCCTCTTCTATGCCCTCTATCTGTTCCAGGTTGCGTTCTCGGACTTCAAGATGGGCTATGCCTGCGCCATGGCGTGGATTCTGTTCCTGCTCATCCTGGGGGCGACCGTCCTCATCTTCCGCTCGTCGGCGCGGCACGTGTATTACGCAGGCGGGGAACGGCAGTAACCACGAAGACACAAAGACACGAAGAACGGCAGAGCAAGGGAGACGGCAGCGGCGTGGACGGCAGGACAAGGAGAAGACTGAGAGGCCGGAGCACCGAGGGCCGCGGTTGCCCACTGTGGCAGACCGCGGCCCTGCACGGGGCCCTGGTGGTGCTGGGCGCTCTGTTCCTGGTGCCCCTCTTCTGGCTGATCGGCTCCTCGCTCAAGACCGATGACCAGATCAAGGCGTTCCCGCCCGAGTGGCTCCCGGATCTGCCATTCTACTGGCCGGGCTCGCCGTACGTCGATCAGCACGAGGTGGAGAGGGCCTTGCGGCAGGCGACGGACGCCGACTCGCGCCAGAGGGCTTTCGCATCCGCCTGGCGCGCGCTGATGGTGGGCGAGGTGACGCTCCAGGGCGGAATGGAGGGCGCTGCGGCGCTGGCCCTCGACCATCTGCACTGGCACTGCAGGACCGGCTCGATGAGCGCCGGGCCGGCCATCGAGCTGGATGGGCAAGGAGGAGTCCTGATCGGCTATGGGCAGTCTCGCGTGACGGGCCAGATCAAGCAGCTCGCCCTCGCGGTGCAGATGTACCGCCGTGGGGACGGGACGGTGGTCCCCGTGGGTGCCACTCCCGCACCGGCGCGCAAGGCCACGTATGGGTCGATCGAGACGGGCTTTCGGTGGCGGCCCGAGCTGGCGCGCTCCACCAACATCACGGTCCATCTGCACGGGGATCGCTCGTGGCGGTATGTGCGCGTTCGGCTCGCCACGCCCGAGGGCGCATACTGCACGCCGAAGCCGATCCTGCTCTCCTTCGCCAACTGGACGGACGCCATCCTCATCCGTCAGGCGACAGGGTCAATCCCCTGGGGCACGTACCGGCTCCTGACAGACCCGGGCACGCAGCCGACCGCGCCCGGCCGGGCCACGCTCGAACTCGAGGTGCTCGCGGCTGGTCGCCCGCAGGTTATCCTCCGCAAGCTGCTCAACAACTACCCCTCGGGCCTCACGTTCATCCCGTTCGCGCGCTACCTGCTGAACACGCTGCTCATCTGCGCGCTCGTGGTGTTGGGTACGATCCTGTCGTGTTCGCTCGTCGCCTACGGGCTCACGCGCATCCGGTGGCGGGGGCGGAACGCGCTGTTCTACCTCGTCATCGGCACGATGATGCTGCCCTTCCAGGTGACGATGGTGCCGATGTTCGTGGTGTTCGCGAAGCTCGGCTGGGTCGACACCTTCCTGCCGCTGACCGTGCCGGCGTTCTTCGGGAATGCCTTCTTCATCTTCCTGCTCCGGCAGTTCTTCCTGACCATCCCGCCGGAGCTGACGGATGCCGCGCGGATCGACGGCTGCTCGGAGATTGACATCTACCGGCGCGTAGTGCTGCCCCTCGCCAAGCCCGCCCTCGCGACCGTGGGCCTATTCGCCTTCATGAACACGTGGAACGACTACATCGGGCCGTTGATCTACCTGTCCGACGCCTCCAGATACACGCTTTCCCTCGGCTTGGCGACCTTCTCCAGCCAGTACGGCTCCTATCCCGGTATGCTCATGGCGGTCACCACGGTCATGACCGTCCCGATCATCATCCTCTTCTTCCTCGCGCAACGGACGTTCATCCAGGGGATCACGCTGACAGGGATCAAAGGCTAGGGAACACAGTGTACTCCGGCGGCCCTCGCACACCCACCGGCCCATGGCTTACCTGGGATCAGGGGCTAGAGAGCCCACAGCGAACGGACCCCGGATCGGCGGCGCCGCTGGCTGCGGCAGTTCCCGCAGGCACCCGGGACAAGTGGTCACCGGCTGTAGGAGCTGGATGTGGCAGTACGGACAGCGAGGCAGATCGCCGCTGGCCATGAGCGTGACGCTCCCTTCCCTTCGGCTCATGGCCCTTCGAGTTTCACCGGCGCCGGGAATGTGACGGTGAGGTCAAGGTGGAACTTGTCCTCGGCGGCCACGTCGCGGCCCTGGTCCTCCATGATGGCGGGGAACCGGATCTCGAAGGTTGGAACCTCCCATCGGCGCAGGTCCTGAACCACGAGGTCCGTCGCCGCACGCAGCTGAATCGTGATCGCATCATCGGTGCCCTTCGCGACCTCGATCTTGGCCCCCTCGCCGGCCCAGACCTGGAATGTCTCCCCCTGCTGCTCCTGCGGGAGGCCCACGATCTGCGGCTCGCCCCCGGGCTGCGTGACCACCAGCTCCTTGCCGGCGTACTGCGCTAGCGCCAGGAGTATGGAGACCTGCAGGCCATTGAGCTTCATGGCTCCCGTCAGGCTGAGGTCGTACTCCAACTGGAGGCCCTGGGGAAGCACCTTCACGGTCTCGGTGAACCTGACGGCGCCGCCGTCGGTGTTGGGGACCGGCAACGTGCCGACGAACCGCTTCCCGGCCTGGTCGGGGAGATCGCCGACCTCGGCCTCAGCGCTCGCCTGCGGCGCGTGCTTCCATTCGGGGCCGTGGGCGTTCAGCTCGATCATGGCCAACTCCACGTCGCCTCTGCTCACCCGAACCATGCCCGTGGCGTGGAGCTTCGCGGAGAGCGTCTCCTGCGCCCCTGACCCACTCGCCGCTGCCAGAAGCACAGTGGCTGCCACACTCACAACGACCGTCCTTGCGTGCAGTCTGCTCATGCTCTCGCCTCCCTGGCTGGATCTGCCGACACTGCTGGGCCGTGGCTTGTCGCCGTCGCCGGGAAGTCATCCCCTCGCGCAGGTCAGGGCAGACGCGGGGCGAAGACTGACCGCGCCGGTACCATGCAGGGGTGTCTTCGTCGGCGCATCGGCAGACCCCTTGTCGTCACGCCGCGACAATGACACTACACAACGCTCAACTCGAGGGGACCTGACCGCCAACCCATCTGCGGGAACTGCCTGGCACAACTGAACCTCCCCTCACCGAGCGTGTTAGTATAGATCAGTTCCCCGGGATCCCGCCGCTGAACCGTCGCCGCTGGCTGCCCCCCGACCAGCCGCACGCTGGGCCGGCGAAGCCATGGAGCTGTGCGGGAGTGATGCGCTCGATGAGACCACCTCTCTTGGGCGTCGCAGTGCTCATGGCGGTTCACTGCGGGCAGGCTGCGGACTCGCAGGCAGCGCGTCCGTTCGAGAGCGATACGTGGTCCGTACCGGCGAACGGCGTGGACACCCGGGTGCTGGCCGCCCTGCAGAAGAAGGGCATCGAGCCCGCGCACCCGTGCTCCGACGAGGTCTTCATCCGCCGCGTCTACCTGGACGTGATCGGCACGTTGCCCGAGCCCTCGGATGTGCGCCAGTTCCTGCAGGACGGTCGCCCCGACAAGCGTGCCGTGCTGATCGAGGTCCTACTGAAGCGGGAGGAGTACGCCGACTACTGGGCACTCAAGTGGGGCGACCTACTGCGGGTCAAGGCCGAGTTCCCCATCAACCTGTGGCCCAACGCCGTGCAGGCCTACCATCGCTGGATCCGGGACGCCGTCGAGGGGAACCGGCCGTACGACCAGTTCGTCCGAGAGCTGCTGACCTCCAGTGGCAGCAGCTTCCGCGTGCCGCCCGTCAACTTCTACCGCGCGGTTCAGGGACGCGAGCCGTCAGCTCTGGCCGAAGCGGTGGCCCTGACCTTCATGGGGACGCGCCTGGCGAGCTGGGCGGCGAACCGGCGTGCCGGCATGGCCGCCTTCTTCTCGCGGGTGGCCTTCAAGAAGACGGACGAGTGGAAGGAGGAGATCGTCTACCTCGACCTGGCGCCGACGAGCACGCTCGAGGCGGTGTTCCCCGACGGCACCACGGCGCTGATCGAGTCGGGCGATGATCCTCGTGTCGCCTTCGCCAACTGGCTGATCACCCCGAGCAACCCGTGGTTCACGCGCAGCATCGTGAACCGCGTCTGGGCCTGGCTGCTGGGCCGCGGCATCATCCACGAGCCGGACGACATCCGGCCGGACAACCCGCCCGCCAACCCGGAGCTGCTGACCTACCTCGAGAAGGAACTGGTGACCGCCAAGTACGACCTCCGGCACATCTACCGGCTGATCCTCAACTCCCGCACCTACCAGCAGTCCTCGATTCCGCGCAGTGACCGTCCGGGCGCCGAGGCCATGTTCGCATATTACCCGGTCCGCCGCCTGGACGCGGAAGTGCTGATCGACGCCCTCGATTGGGTGGGCGGAACCGGGGAGAGCTACTCGAGCCCCATCCCCGAGCCGTTCACCTACATCCCCGGGGATCAACGGTCCATCGAGCTGCCAGACGGCAGCATCACCAGTTCGTTCCTGGAGGTGTTCGGGCGCCCGGCGCGCGACACCGGGCTGGAGTCCGAGCGCAGCAGTCAGCCGACGGACGCGCAGCGGCTGTACCTGCTCAACTCCGCCGATGTCCACCGCCGGATCACCCGCAGCCAGCGGTTGCGCGCGGTCGCGAGCGCGGCGCGCGGGAACCGGGTCGAGGCGATCCGAGGGGTGTACATGACCCTTCTGTCCCGGGACCCGACGCCGGCCGAGCAGGCCGCTGCCGAGAAGTACTGGCAGACCCCCGAGCTGGGTTCGGGCGATGCCGCGACGGACCTGGCGTGGGCACTGATCAACACCATGGAGTTCCTGTACCGGCACTGAGCCGAGCGAGAAGCGAGGGAGTGGACATGGGCGACAAGCGAGCGACAGACCTCGTCAGCCGGCGCGACGCGCTGAAGCGGGCGCTGTTCGGCGCCGCCGGGCTGGCGCTTCTGGATCGCGGCCTGGCCGTCGCGCAGCCGGCGGGCCAACAGGTGCTGCCCGCGGCCCAGCCGGCCAAGGCCAAGGCGGTCATCCAGATCTGGCTGTGGGGCGGACCCTCTCACCTGGACACCTTCGATCCCAAGCCGGAGGCGGGCTACGACTACTGCGGCCCGCTGAACCACCCGATCGCCACCAACGTGCCCGGGATCCGCATCGGCGAGCTGCTGCCCCAGCTCGCGCAGCAGGCCGACAAGTACGCCATCATCCGCAGCATGGGCCACGGCAATGACGGCCACGAGACCGCGGCCTACATCGTCCAGACAGGCCGCCAGCCTGGTGACCGGCTCGTGTACCCCTGTATCGGAGCCGTCGTCTCCCGGTTCAGGGGGTACGACCACGGCTACACCGCCCTCGTCCCGCCCTATGTGGTGTTGACCACGCCCCAGGGCCGTTTCGACGAGGCTGGTTTCCTGGGGCCGCGGTACAGGCCGTTCGCCACCGGCGGCGATCCGGCGCAGGCCCGCTTCGTCGTGGAGGGGATCGTCGCGGAGAACATCACGGAAGAGCGCCAGCGCGGCCGGCGCGAGCTGCTGCACTCGCTCGACTCGCTCAAGCAGTCCATGCCCCAGAACCCGCAGTCTGTGAAGCTCGACGCGTGCGAGGCGAAGGCCTACGACATGATCCTCGGCGATGCCGGGAAGCTCTTCGACCTGTCGCAGGAGACGGACGACCTCCGCCAGCGGTACGGCCGCAACACCTTCGGCCAGTCCTGTCTCATGGCGCGCCGGTTGGTGGCCGCCGGCGTGCCCTATGTCACCATCAACTACGGGGGATGGGACACCCACAAGCAGCATTTCGAGACCATGCGCTGGAAGCTGCCGGAGATGGACCGAGGCGTGGCGACGCTCCTGCAGGATCTGGCCGACCACGGCCTGCTCGACAGCACGATCGTCTGGTGGAGCGGCGAGTTCGGGCGGACGCCGCGAGTCCAGTGGGAGGCTCCCTGGAACGGCGGCCGCGGGCACTACGGCACCTGCTTCCCCGCGGTGGTCGCCGGTGGAGGGTTCAAGGGCGGCCAGGTCGTCGGCGCCTCGGATGCGACAGGGGAGCACGTGGCGCAGCGGCCGGTATCCGCGCAGGACCTGCTCGGCAGCATGTACGAACTGCTGGGCATCAATCCGGATGGCCCGTTGCCCAACCCGCGAGGCCTGGACCTGAAGGTCATGCCGACAGACGAGAAGCCGACCGAGGGAGCCGGCCGCCTGAAGGAGATCATGTAGGCCGAGGGCCGCAGTCATGAAACGATGCAGGTGCTGGTTGGCGGCCGTGTTCGCCGCCTGCCTGGGGAGTGCGTGGGGCCAGCCCACCGCCAGCGGACCGCATATCGGCTATCTCTACCCCGCCGGCGGAAGGCAGGGCACCACCTTTCGTGTCGCAGTAGGCGGCCAGTTCCTCCGAGGCGCCGACGATGCCTACGTCTCCGGTGAACGGGTGCGCGCATCGGTCGTCGAGTACGTCAGGCCCCTAGACGGCGGCGAACTGGACGATGTCGCGAGGTTTCTGCGCGACGTCGTGAGGAGGCGATGGAGCGCGAGGGTCATGAGCGCAGCCGCGAAGGAGCCGGCGGACAGGCCAGCCCTGCCGGACCATCCCTGGCTGCGGGACCTGGATGAGAGAAGCGCCCCGGAACTGGCGCGGTTGCGGGCCAGACTCTTCAACCCCAAGAAGCAGATGAACGCGCAGATCGCCGAGCAGGTGGAGATTGAGGTCACCATAGACCCCCAGGCCGCACCCGGCGATCGGGAACTGCGGCTGGCGGCGCCCGCCGGCCTGACGAACCCCTTGCGTTTCCAGGTGGGCGTGCTGCCGGAGGTCTGTGAGGAGGACCTCGCCGGCCCAGGGGATCCCGCCGCGGCGGCCGTGGACCTGCCCGCGCTGCTCAACGGCCAGATCATGCCGGGCGAGGTGGACTGGTTCCGCCTTCGGGCGCGGAAGGGCCAGCAGCTCGTGATCCGCATGCAGGCCCGACAACTGATCCCGTACCTGGCTGATGCCGTGCCCGGTTGGTTCCAGGCGACGATGGCCCTGCATGATCCGAAGGGCAACGAAGTGGCCTACGACGACGACTATCGCTTCGACCCCGACCCGGTGCTCTTCTACAAGGTCCCCGAAGACGGCGTGTATGGGCTCGAGGTCCGTGATGCTCTCTACCGCGGACGGGACGATTTCGTGTACCGCATCGCCGCGGGCGAACTGCCCTTCATCACGCAGATGTTCCCCCTCGGCGGCCAGGCAGGCGCCCCGACGGTCGCCTCAATCGCGGGATGGAACCTGCCCGCCGAGAGGCTGCAGTTGGACACCCAGCCGAGCGGCGACGCCATCCGACAGGCCGGGGTCAGCCAAGACCAGGGGCTCTGCAGCGAGGTTCCGTACGCCGTGGATGCGCTGCCGGAGTGCACCGAAACCGAACCCAACGACGCGACCCGCGACGCGCAGAAGGTGACGCTCCCGCTGGTCGTCAATGGCCGCATCCAGCAGCCTGGCGACGTGGACATGTTCCGCTTCGACGGCCGAGCCGGCGAGGAAGTGGTGGCCGAAGTGTACGCTCGCCGGCTGGACTCCCCGCTCGATTCAGCGCTGCGGCTGGTTGACTCCATGGGGGGCGTAGTGGGCTCGAACGACGACCACGGGGACCCGGAGATGGGCCTGATCACGCACCAGGCTGATTCGTACTTGCGGGTCCGACTGCCCAAGGACGGGGCGTACTGGGTCTGCCTGTCCGACGCGCAGCATCAAGGGGGCGACGCGTGCGGTTACCGTCTGCGGCTCGGGCCTGCGCAGCCCGATTTCGCCGTGCGCCTGACGCCCTCCAGCGTCAACGTGCCCGCAGGGCAGTCGGCGCCCGTCACCGTTCACGCGGTGCGGAAGGACGGCTTCGACGGCGACATCGACCTGGTGCTGAAGGATGCCCCCGCCGGTCTCACGCTGAGCGGCGCGCGGATCCCCAGCGGAAAGGACTCGGCCCAGATGACGCTCAGCGCGCCGCGGGGCGCGCCCGAGCAGGCGTTCCCCCTGCAACTGGAAGGTCACGCCCAGATCGGCGGCGCTACGGTCAGCCGGCCAGTGGTGCCCGCGGAAGACATGATGCAGGCCTTCGCCTATCGGCATCTCGTGCGGCAGCAGGAACTCCTGGTCGCGGTGACGGGCGCCCGACGCGTGCCGGCCGTGTGGCGTCCCCTGGTGTCGGGCATCCAACTGGCCAGCGCCGCTCCCGTCCGGATTCCCCTGGGCGGTACGGCCCAGGTGCAGATGAAGGCCCCGCAGGCCCTGCCGGATCGACTGCAGTCCACGCTCCAGGCGATCCGCTTCGGACTCAGCGCCTCCTCGAGGGGTGTGACGCTGCAGGAAACGACCGTGGTGCCCACCGGCGTGACCCTCACGCTGAAAGCCGATGCGAACGCCGCGCAGGCGGGGGATTCAGGCAACCTGATCGTCGAGGCGTCCACGGAGGTGGAGGGCAAGTGGACAGGTGGCCAACCGGCGGCGCGGAAACAGCGCATCTCCCTCGGCGTCTTGCCCGCCATCCCATTCCAGATCGTGCGGCCCTGAGGCAGAAGGGCGACGGTCCTCGCTCCGTGCTCATCACTCATCGCCGTCCGCCCCCCGACGCGCCCTCGTTCTCTGCAATCGCCTCCCCCATCAACCCAGCCATCCCGGGAAGCCCCGTCCTTCCCTGGCCTTACAGGCGACTGCTGATCCGTATCGCCCATCGGAAGGCGGGTGTAGAGACGGTGTGGTGGTGACGCGCGCCCTGTGGAGCAACCCTCCATGTGGCGGAGCGGGCACCGGGGCGAACGGCGGCATTCGTGCGGTTCGCGGACGGTGGTCGGGAAGTGGCGCGGGGGAGGGGACAGAGCACCCGAGAGCCATCGAACGGAGAGTGGGCCTATAAGCCGAACTACAAGACCGGGTTTTCGCCCCACTTCGGCCCATCCGGGCCTGTAACTCTGCAACTAGTCCCGTTCTTCCGTGGGGCACGGGAGCGGCTGGTTGTGGGGGCGTTGTTCGCCGTGCAGAACCTGTCTCCTTCTTCGGCCTCGCCTTCGGGCGGGGCCGCGTGCGTTCTCGGGGGATCGTGAACTAACGTTGCGCGCAGAAGCGGCGCGCCAAGGTCTTGCCGGGGGACGTGGAGGGACTCACTGCCCTTCACGCCCCCGGCGTCAGTGAGAAGACGACAATGACACCAACGACGAAGCAAGAGCAGCGAGCCGACCCCGATCTCGCCCAGCTCTGCCGCGACCGCACTGCCGCCGACCCTCTCGGCTCCTACCAGAAGCTAGGGCTCGCGGGCGACGGCAGGCTGAGCGGCAAGACTGCGAAGGTCCTCTGCCCGCTGCATCCCGACGAGAAGACCCCGAGCTTCGTGGTCTACCTGACCGGGGAATCCGCCGGCACCTTCCACTGCTTCGGGTGCGGCAAGGGCGGCGACATCTTCGACTTCGCCGGACACCTCCACCACCTCACCACCTTCCCGGACAAGATCGCGTTCGTTGGTGACCGCCTGGGGATCGCGGAGCCGGTGAAGTCCAGAACCGTGAAGCCCAAGGTCGTGAAGAAGACCAAGTGGGAAGTCAAGCACCCGGACGGACGAGTCTTCTGGCATTGGCGCGAGGACCTGGTCGCTGGGGACAAGGACTACAAGTGGCAGCAACCCGGCGGACCGTGGGAACTGCCCGAGGGCGTCACCTCGAAGGGGATGCTGTACGGACTGGACGAGCTTGCCGATGTACCCGATGGGGAGCGCGTGTTCGTCACCGAGGGGGAGAAGGCCCGAGACGCCTGCAAGGCAGCCGGTCTCTTCGCCGTCGCCACCGTGTGCGGCTCGACTTCGACCCCGACCCCGGGAGTGCTCGCCCACCTTCGCAGGTTCGACCCGGTCCTCTGGCCCGACGCCGACCCCGACGGCAAGGGCCAGCGGCACATGGGGGCCATCGCCGGAATGCTAGGGCAGCCCTGCAAGGTCGTCGAGTGGCCCGACGCGCCGCCGAAGGGTGATGCGGCAGACTACTTCGCAGCGGGCGGGACCGTCGAGGGCTTAGGGGCACTGATCGCGGAGCGACCTCTGCCGCAGGCCGCCGAGACACCCGAACCCGAAGTGCGCGTGCTACGGCCCGTAACCTGGACGCAGTGCGAGCGGGAGGCAGCGGTACTCTCCTGGCTCTGGTCGAACTGGATGCCCAACGGGAGCGCCACAGTGATCGCTGGCGACACCGGATTCGGGAAGACGTGGTTCGCCTTGGCCCTCTGCGGTTCCGTGATCGAGGGTTGGGCTTGGCCCGACGGCACCGAGGGACCCGAGCCCGGCCTGGTCCTCTGGATCGAAGGCGAGGCCCGCCTCCGGATCAACCTCGAGCGGGCCAAGGGCATGGGCATCAGCACAGACGGCTTCCTTGGCATGGAGAACCCGTGGCGGGCGTACTACCTCGACCACGACGACGACTTCGCCGAGGTGGACGCGATGGTGCGCCATATCCGCCCGCGCCTGGTCGTCGTGGACAGTTGGAATCGATGCTATGCGGCCAAGGAGAATGACGCCGAGGTGCGGCACACGCTGGACCGCGTGACGCGCCTGGCGGACGAGACGGATTCCTGCTGGGCGCTGCTCCAACAGGTTCGCAAGCCGACCATGCTCGACGATACCGAGAACTTCGACCTGCACACCATCCGGGGATCGACCTGCCTTATCAACGCGGCAACCGGTGTCATCGGTATCGATATGGTGAAGGGTAACCGGGAGACCCGCCGCGTCACCTGCGCCAAGCACACGATGAGCGCGACGGAGCCCGACCTCATTGGGTTCACGGTCAAGGAAGGCAAGGTCTTCTTCGGCGCGCCTCCCGAGACGACCAAGCGACACCTCAAGAGCGATGACGCCTTCGACTTCCTGCGGCAGTTCATCGGCAGCGGCGAGAAGACTCCGCACGAGACCGTCGAAGCGGCTGCCGCTCGCGGGATCGCGGAGAAGACTCTCAAACTGGCGAGGCAAAGCCTGTGCGACACGCTACGACTGCCCGGAGCGGAGACCGTCTGGGTGTGGCGGCTGAAGGACGGTGAGAAGTGATGGTCCACATGGTTCACATGGTCCAGTTGGTCAACATGGTTGGTCCAGTTGGACCTATAGAGACCTGCTTTCCTGGTACTTGGGGGTCGGAGCAACCGGACCAACCAACCCAACCGGACCATGTGTTTGACGGGGAGAAGCCGGTGCCTCGGGTTGGCCGGCTACCAAACGGGTACTCGTCGCATGATCCGCCCGCCCCTCGCGTTCGTCGCTGGAATGGCCCGTGCGGGCGCGGACAGGCACGCGGGCGGGCCGTGGCGGGTAGGAGGAAGAGACGGATGAGCGGGCAAGCTGACGTGGTGATCGCCGACCTGCCGAAGAACGCGGCCGAGACCATCCGCGTTCGCCGCACGACCTTCAACGGGATCGAGCTGCTGGACGCGCGGGTCTGGACGGTGCCCGCGGTGCCCGGCGACGAGGGGAAGCCCACGAAGAAGGGGCTGTGCCTGCGACCCGAGACGTGGGCGGAACTGGTGGAGGTGATCGCCCGGGAGACGGGCGGCGGCGAAGACTGAGACGAGACTCGACTACACGCGCGCGAGGCTCGGATGAGGGTGCATCTCTCCCCATGTGCGGCATTCGGGACGCGGGAGGTCCATCATGCCAAATGAACAGCTACTGGAGCAGATCAGGGAATGGCAGTCCCGCCTTACAGGTCTGGCGGAGTCGTCCTTCGAGGGTCTTGACCTTCAGGGGAAGCTCGACCTCATCGCCAAGTGGCACGCCTCCAAGGTCGTTGCTGAGCAGATGGTCGTGCTCACGGTCGCGCAGACGATGGTAGAGCACGGCCTGACCGGCAAGGACGTGGCGAGCCACTTCGGCTCCCGAGAGGCCAAGGCCACGCCCCTCGGTCGCTTCAACTTCGTCACCGGCATCGCCGAGTGGCCGGGGATGGTGGCGCGGGTCTTCCTGCCGTTGCTCAGGATGGGCGGCTACCGGCCGTTCCTCAGGTACGACACCGCCAAGGCCGTCCTTGACCTGTGCGCGCACCCCAACGTCGCCGGGGGCACTCTCAAGCCCGAGCAGGTGGCCGACACGCTCTACCTGCGGGGCCTGTCGCCCTATGTGGCCAGGCGGACACTACAGACCATGAGAGC
>Ga0315289_10000364_pt1 | contig 71618 bp, 63 predicted proteins | sample YL17G11_40_MG_FD_203452 | JGI IMG/M metagenome (GOLD analysis project Ga0315289, IMG submission 203452) | Sediment microbial communities from Yellowstone Lake, YNP, Wyoming, USA - YL17G11_40 | ecosystem: Environmental > Aquatic > Freshwater > Lake > Sediment | place: USA: Wyoming | collected... | reverse complement strand
GACCGTGCCTCGCTGCGATGACGTAGGGCGGCCCTTCTACGGGCCGCCGCGATTCTTTTTATGGCAGCCCTCACCCCTAATCCCTCTCCCACTGGGAGGGGGGGACCGCTTTGCCCCAAACCCCGATCCTCTCTTAAAATGTAGGGCGGGGATTTTAATCCCCGCCGCTTTATCGCACACGCCCCGACCCTCACCCCGCGAATTGCGATGACGTAGGGGCGACCCTCTGTGGTCGCCCGCGAATTGCGATGACGTAGGGGCGGCCCTCTGCGGTCGCCCGCGAATTGCGATGACGTAGGGGCGGACCTTTAGGTCCGCCCGCGGGCCGACCGCATGTTGGCCCCTACGATGTTAATTCCGATGGGCGACAATTTAATGTAGGGGCGGGTGTCCACACCCGCCCGATTCACACCCCTCACCCCGGCCCATGACCCGTATTTGCGATGACGTAGGGGCGACCCGTAGGACGAGTCCTCTGCGGTCGCCCGCGGTTTTTTTTATGTCAGCCCTCACCCCCATCCCCGTAAGGCAAGCCTTCTCCCACGGGGAGAGGGGAGCTGAAATGACCCTCACCCCGACCGCGCCTCGCATGGCACCCCGGAGGTGGGAGGGGGTATCACTCGCCCTCGTCCCTCTCGAAGAGGGTGGACGGGCACCAGCGCGGGACCCAGAAGTCGGGGTCGGCCTGGTGGATGTCGGCGTCCAGGCACTCGTCGGAAAGTCGGACCGCCATCTGCCGCCGGACCTCGGAGAAAATCTCGTCCGCCTGCTCCACGGCCAGGGTGTCCACGTCGTGGATGCACGGGGAGTAAACGATGACGTCGGTGCCGGGCTGGTGGCGCACCGCGGTCAGGTGGGCCAGGAACACCTGGTACTGCAGCACCTCCTTGAAAAAGAAGATGCGGCTCATCATCCCCCGGATGGGTCGGGTCTGCCCGTGGTAACCGAAGAAGGCGGCCAGGATGAGGAGCTTTTTGGGGCTCCCCGAGGCGCGGAAGTCGGCGGTGATGCTGGGCAGCGGGGTTTTTTCCAGAAGGGTCGGGTCCACGAACCTCTCCCCCTCGAACCACCCGGGCCGCATCACCCCCTGCATGGCGATGGAGCTGCGGACGGCGTCGATGAGGGACCCCCGCTTGACCACCTTTATCCGCGCCGAGCCGTCGTCGTGGGCCAGGAGTATCCTCAAGCGGACCGGGCAGTCCTCCACCCGCTCGACGCGCAGGAGGCCCTTCACCCGACCGATGAGCGCCCGGCCGTTCACGAGACCGTCGGCCAGGTCCAGGTCCCACCTCCGGGTGAAGAGCCCCTTTACGATGTGCCCCCAGGCCACGTCCACCAGGTCGCGACGCCGCAGGCGGCGCAGGAGCGCCATCACCTCCGCCACGGGCGCCCCCGAGCACCAGAGCCCCGCGGCGAGCGCCCCTGAGGAGGCACCCCACACCTCGTCCACGTGTTCCCGCAGACCCAGGTCGTCTAGCGCCTGTAAAATGGAAAGGCTCGAGGCCAGCGCCAGCATCGCCCCCGAACCCAGCGACACGATGAAATGCGTATCGGGGTCCTTGACGCGCCCGATGAACCGGCTGAGATTTTCCTCATCCAGCGTCAAAGGTTTTTCGGGATAGGTCACGACGGCGTCCGGGGGAAAGGGGGGCGACCATTATACCAGATTGAACCTCGTCCGTTCTCGACGCGGGGAGTCCCGCGGGGAGTCCCTTCGACCGTCGGGGCGGCGGGCGGTCCGACCCCCGGGTGTCGGGGAAAATTTTTTTTGATCGGGTCACGCTTCACGATGTCGGACAGCGGAGAAAAATTTTTTAAGACCCACGGGCGGGCGGCGGGGAGGGGCATCCGGCTTAAGAAAGGTATAACCTCGTTTTACGTATACCCCCCGGGGGGAGGTCCGCCTCGACTCGAAAAAAAATTGAAACGGAGAGGGCCGAATCTTTGTAATTTCTTGGAATTTAAATTCTTGATTGAATCATTTTTTTCTTGAAATTTTAACGAAACGGTCTATACTTTAGCCATAAAGTATTCGTTCTCTTCCCACCACCACCCAATGTCGAAGGGAGGTGTTCGATGCCCGGCAAGAAGAAAACGACCAAGACCAAAAAGCCGTAAGGCTAAAGCCGGTCTGTGAGAAGTAGAGTGCAAACGGGGGAGGGCTATAATGGTCGTCCCCTGTTTTTTCCTCCGACCAATAGCCGGGTGACCGGAAACTTTCCGAACCGGGGAGCGCGGGGCGTCCGGGAAAAAATCCCGGCGGACAACGTGAGCAAAAAATGGTGGAAGACCGTAAAAGGTCGTCCCCTGTTTTTTACCTCCGACCGATATCCGGGTGACCCCGAACTTTCCGAATCGGGAGGTGCCCGAAGTCCGGGAAAAATTTCCGCAGGGGAGTTGAGCTTTAAAAAAATCGGGGGGCCGAGAGGTCGTCCATCGTTTAAAAAATCCGACCGCAGGCTCGGACGATCCCACCGACCGACGACCGGTCGCTCGGTAAAATTACCCCGCCGATTTATCCAGCCGGTAGAGATACACGGACGGGCTTCGGGGAGGGGCATCCGGCTTAAGAAAGGTATAACCTCGTTTTACGTATACCCCCAGAAGGGAGGTCCGCGGGGTTGGGGGAAAAAATCGAAACGGGGAGAGGTGAATCTTTGTAATTTGTTGAAATGAAAATTTTTTAATTGAATTTTTTTTCTTGAAAATTTTGCGAAACGGTCTATACTTTAGACATTAAGTATTCATTTTCTTCCCACCACCACCCAATGCCGAAGGGAGGTGCCCGATGCCCGGCAAGAAGAAAACGACCAAGACCAAAAAGCCGAAGGCTTAAAGCCGGTCTGTGAGAAGTAGAGTGCAAACGGGGGAGGGCTATAATGGTCGTCCCCTGTTTTTTCCCTCCGACCAATACCCGGTTGATTCCGAGTTGACCGACCCGGAAGGTGCTCGCGGGGGAGGGCTATAATGGTCGTCCCCTGATTTTTTCCTCCGACCAATACCCGGGCGACTCCGAATCCCTCCGACCGGGGAAGTGCGCGAGGCCCTTGCGAAAAAAACCCCGGTCAAAAAAATCGAGGACCGTTAAAAGGGCGGTCGGGTTTTCGGGGTGGATGACCGGAATGATCCTACCGTTTTTACATTCGACAATACACGGGTGACTCCGAACCAACTCGACCGTGAGGTGTCCAACGCCCGGGAATAATTTTCAGTGGAGTGTCGAGTAAAAAGGGGTAGGACCCGAATGGTCATCCCCCTTTTCAATCCGACCAAACATTCTGACGATTCCGCCGACCGGACGCCTGGTAAATATCACCGACCGTTTACCACCGAAAGAGGTATATGACGCTCGCCGGGTCGGCGCGATTCCGGCCGGCCTCAGCGTTCGTACCCGGCCAACCGCTCCAGCAATCCCGACTCATCCTCGTCGTAGAGGAGCGGGCGCCGGTCCAGCTCGGCGGCGTAGTTTTCCTTGAAGCGCCCGACCCACGGGGCGAGCTCCTCCGCGCTCCAGCCCAGCCGCGTGCCGTAAAAGTAAACCAGCATCGCCGCGTCGGCCCGGTCCACGGCGTCGGACGCGTTGTTGGAAAAAAACTCCCAGGCGCCCCGGGCGGTGACGGCATCCTCGGCGTCGTCAATCCCCCCGCCGCCCGCGAAGTCCCCCGCGGCCACGCGCCGCCGGATCTCCGGCGCGTCGCACAGTAAAAGCTGGCGCACAACGAAGTCGTGCATCCCCGACTCGGCGAGGTTGGGCATGAGCATGGCCTCCTCGAAGCGCCCCCCGGCCCCCTCGGGGTCGCCCCCCAGGCGCGTCAGCTCCGCCGCCAGGTACACCCGCTCCACGAGTTGCTCCGGCAGCACCTCGCCGGCCTCGAGCGCGGAGTCCAACAGCCCGACGATGGACGCGGAGTAATCGCGGCGGAAGTCTCGGGAAACGTTCTCCGGCCGCAGGCACCACCAGCCGATCAAGAGCGTGTCGGCCAGCTCGACCCGCGCGGCGCCCCGGAACTTTTCCAAGAGGTACAGGTTGTAGTACTGCTCCCAGAGCGGCTGCTCCCCGGCGCGGTCGGAGAAATTCTCCCGCACGAAGGCGGCCTCCCCCTCGGGGAGCTCCTCGCCGAAGCGGCCCACCCAGTCCGCGTAGCCGCACCCCGGCGAATACGCCAGCCAGTAGAACCACGGCTGGTCGCCGACGGCGTGCTGGGCGAAGTCGGTGCCCACCCCGCCGAAGTTGTTCGTACTCATGAGAACCCCGACCGCCACCTCCTCGCCGCACACGGGGCAGACGCGCGTTTCCGTTTCCAGGGTGGTGGCCCCGGCGGCCATGCACAAGACCAGGGTCAGGGGGCCAATCCAGCGGGTCATGCTCACCTTCCTCGTTTATCCTGTCTTTCGAGTATAGCACGGCCGGCGTCCGGGAGCGCGGGGTGAATTTTCACCTTGGCCCGGACCCGCCGTTTATTTTATACTGCGGGCACTTGGTCCGAAATACCCAAAACACCCCGGAGGAGACCCATGAAACACGAACTGTTGTACCGGCCCAACTTCACCCTGGCCAAGGTGATGCTGGACCCCGGCGAGAGCGTCACCGCCGAGGCGGGCGCCATGGTGAGCATGTCGGCCGACATCAAGATGGAGACCAAGGCCCGCGGCGGCATCGGCAAGGCCCTCCTGCGTTCCATGGTCGGCGGCGAGAGCTTCTTCCAGAACACATACACCGGCGGACCCTCCGGCGGCGAGGTCACATTCGCCCCCGGATACCCCGGCGACGTAATCCAGCTCCAACTCGCCGGCAACGCGATCATGGCCCAGTCTGGCGCCTACATATTCGACACCGGCGACATCCAGATCGACACGAAGTTCGGCGGCGGCAAGATGTTCTTCTCCGGCGAGCGCCTGTTCCTCTTGAAAATCTCCGGCCAAGGCGACATCTTCCTCTCCGCCTACGGCGCCATCCACATGGTCGAGCTCGGCGCCGGCGAGGAGTACATCGTGGACACCGGCCACATCGTCGCCTTCGACGAGAGTGCCACCTTCAAGGTCACCAAGGCCGGCGGGATGAAGTCCCTGTTCTTCTCGGGCGAAGGTTTCGTGTGCCGGTTCGGCGGCCCGGGCCGCGTCTGGCTCCAGACCCGCAACCCCATGATGTTCTACATGATGGGGCAGAAATAGCGCCTACCCGCATGTCCCCTCTCCCTGTGGGAGAGGCTCGCCTACGGGCTAGGGTGAGGGCTGCTGCATGTCCCCTCTCCCCTCTGGGGAGAGGGATAGGGTGAGGGGTGCATAAAAAAGCGGCGGGGATAGGAACCGAGCGAAGCGAGCTATGCCCCCGGCAAATCCCCGCCCTACGTCCATCGGTTTGAATCCGTAGGGGCGACCGTCCACGGTCGCCCTCGGGCGGACCTAAAGGTCCGCCCCTACGTCATCGCAATCGGCGGGTCACGGGGCCGGGGTGGGGGTAGGCGTAGAGCGGGTCTACGCCCTCCATTGCCAACCCGCCGGGGCTCGCTCTATACTGCATTTTCAGGGCTCGGCGTTCGCCGGGCGGTTCAACCATCCAACCATCCAGGGGAGGGCTTCGAGATGGGCATTATGAAGAACTTCGGCGACATGATGAAGGGCGCCAACGAGATGAGCAAGGCGGCGCAGGAGCAGCAGGCCGCCGCCCAGAAAGCCCAGGCGGATGCCTACCAGCCCGTGGACTTGAACGATCCCATGTGGGCCCCCATCGAGAGCGTCACCGTGGACAAGTACGCCGAAATCTCCGCCATGATGCTGAAAAAAGGCATCATGGGCGTCGAACAGGTCAACGCCTTCGCCGAGAGCATGGGCGTGCCGTCGGGGAAGTGGCAGGTCGTGCAGAACGGCTGGGTGGCGCGCATGGGCCAGCACATGGCGGTGCGGACGCGCTACGGGAACCTCTACAACGAGTTCTCCAAGTAGCGTCCGATTACGAAAGGGGGCGGGATGGCCGTTAAAGGCGGTGCGGGCTGGAGCTTGGTCGCGCTCGGCGCGGCCGCCGGCGTGGTGGGGTTCTTCGTGCCGTTGGTCAACCTCATGCTCTGGATTACCGGCGGGGTGCTCATCGCCAGCGGCCTCGTGATGGTCTGGATCATGGGGAAGGTGGCCGTGGTCACCAAAGACCTGCCGCCCATGCCCACCATGCGCGAGAGCATCAACCGCATGGACGCCGGGACGCTCTTCCTGCGGCAGCAGACCCGCCTGGACACGCTCAAGAGCGGCGGAATCGCGGCCAAGGTGAAGATTCTGGACTTCAAGCCGGCGGGCATCCAGTTCAACAACGACCCCTTCTACCTCTTCGACCTGGCGGTGATGCCCGAGGGGCTGCCGGGCTACGGGGTGAAGGAGTACCTGCAGTGCGTGTCGCCCGTGATGCTCCCGCGGATCAAGGCCGGCGGGACGTACCACGCCTGGGTGGACCGCGAGGACTCGACGCGGCTCGTCATCACCTGGGCGGACTGAGGCGGGTGGGATGAGGGCTGCCGCGTGTCCCCTCCCCCCTCTGGGGGGAGGCTCGCCTGCGGGTGGGGGTGAGGGGTAAACGCGGCGGGGATAGGAACCGAGCGCAGCGAGCTATGCCCCCGGCAAATCCCCGCCCTACATGTGGGAAAAGGCCGGGGTGAGGGTCGAGGTCGGGATCGCAGAGAACGCGGCGGCCCGTGGAGGACTCGTCCTACGGGGCCGCCCCTTATCGCCCCGCCGCGGGCGCCCGTCGAGGGGCGGCCCTGCGGACGGCGGGTCCGGTGAATGAGCTTGACGGGGAGCGGGCTGGAAAAACGAGACGGGTGAGGATATACTGGGTGTACACAATTCCTTAGGAGGAATTATGAGCCGTTTCTTGCCCGTACTGCTGCTGGTGCTGTTCGTCCCGACGCTGGCGCAGGACGAAGATTACACCGACGATGAGGGTTACTACGACGATTCGGAAGACTACACCGACGACACAGCCGATGAGTACACCGACGATGAAGATTACTACGACGATTCGGAAGACTACACCGACGACACGACCGATGAATACACCGACGATGATGCCGACTACGACGATTCGGAAGACTACACCGACGAGGAGTACGAAAGCACCGAAGTGGGGTCCGATTACACCATTGACGATGCGGGCCAGGAAATCATGGATACGTACGAAAGCGATCCCAACTGCAACCAGGGGGAAAGCGGAGAGGAGTATAACGAAGCCGCGCAAGAGGCCATAGATTCTTACGACGGCAGTGTTCCGGATGTGCCTCCGCCGACGCCCGTGGACGATTAGCGGTCGGTAAAAAAAGGCCGCCCCGCGTCGAATGCGGGGCGGTTTTTTAAATCACGCCGCGGGCGGCTAAAATTTTTCCACCACCGCCTCAACCACGTGCGTCCAGTCGTTCTGCGCGTCCATCCACACCGGCCCGCTCGACGAATCGGACGAGTACCAGCAGGAGTACGACCCGGGCTTGACGGAGTATGACAGCCCGCTGGAAAGCTCCGTGTTCGAGCTCCAGCCGGGGTGGAAGACCTCGCCCTCCGCAAGCTCCACGTCCCACCCCGAGACGTCCACCTCGATCCACCCGGCGGCGGCCCCGCTCAGGTTCATCGTCAGGGTGTGGAGCGGCTCTCCGACGGGTTTCATCGTACCCTCCTGGCCGTCGTCGGCGTAGAGCATCACGTCCAGGAGCGGGTCCGTGGCCTGCGCCTGGACGGAGGCCATCGCCGGGTAGCCCGACCACAGGATGCGGAAAGCGACCAGTCGGCAATCGAAGGGCGCGGTGAACGTGGTCGCCAGGGGGTAGTACTCGAACCAGGAGTGGTCGTCGGCGTAGGTCGGCCCCCAGGAGAGAATCCAGCGGCCCTGCGCGTCCTCGTAGGCGAGCTGACCGCCCTGGTCGTCGGCGGTTTGGCCGGTCGTAATCCCGGCGGCCATCCCGACCTCGGCCTCCATCACCGGCGTCTTGCCCATCTCGGCCCGGGATTCCTCGACGGGCGTGGAGGGCGTCGGGGCGGGCGTCTGCGCCGTTGCCGCGGTAATAATCAACGTCGCCAGTAAAATTGTGCTGCGCATCTTTGACCTCCCAAGTGTTACAATTATAACTCAAGGGCGGGGTCCCCGTTCCAAACCGAGGAGGCGGAGGATGCGGATTGTAACGGTGGTGCTGATTCTGGCTTTGGCGCTCGTGGCCTCGGCGCAGGTGCGCGACTTCGGCCTCGGGCTCATCGTGGGCGAGCCGACGGGCCTTTCCGCGAAGTGGAACTTCTCGCCCCCCCATGCCCTGGACTTCCACCTGGCCTGGTCCTTCAACGGTGGAATCGCTGCGGGGGCCGACTGGCTCATACACATGGGCTGGCTCCCGGTTCCCTGGCGGCCGTACCTGGGCGTCGGCGGGCGGATGGCCGTTCACGAGGCCGGGAAGGATGACCACGGCGAGCTGGTCGAGGGCGAGGTGCACGTCTCCGGTCGGGGGCTCATCGGAATCGAGTATCTTTTCCTGGAGGGGCACCTGGGGGTGTCGGCGGAGATTGGGCTGGGGTTGGACTTCGTCCCCGCGGTGGGCTTCGATATTTCCGGCGGCCTGGCCCTGCGCTACTATTTCTAAAAAGCCATGTCCCCTCCCCCCTCTGGGGGGAGGCTCGCCTACGGGCAAGGGTGAGGGTCGGTGTGATGTCCCCTCTCCCTTCCAGGGAGCGGCGCGCCGACGGGAATGAGGGTGAGGGCTACCTTATAAAAAATCACGGCGGCCCGCATGTCCCCTCTCCCTGTGGGAGAGGGCTAGGGTGAGGGCTGCCATAACCCCCTCCCCCCTCTGGGGGGAAGCGCGCCTACGGGCGGGGGAGGGGGGTGTAGCGGTTTCCCTCTCCCAGTGGGAGAGGGATTAAGGGTGAGGGCTGCCTTATAAAAAATCACGGCGGCCCGCGGGCGACCGCAGAGGACTCGTCCTACGGGTCGCCCCTACGTCATCGCAATCGCGGGTGAGGCCTGCCTTAAAAAAAGCGGCGGGGACTAAAGTCCCCGCCCTACAGAAGACAAGACAAGGGGCTTTAGCCCCTTGCACGGAAACAAGGGGTTTAAACCCCTTGTCTTACCCTTGTCTTAACCTCGGCCCGACCCCCCTTCCCTTCCTCCCCCCATAATCGTAAAATACTTCCCCCTCTCCCCTCTGGGGAGGAGGCTCGCCTCACGGGATGGGGTGAGGGGTTCCCTATTCCCCCCGGACGCCGCCATGCCCTCCACGCTCAAGATAAACCGCGCCTTCCGCGAATACTACGCCCTCCTCGACTCCTACGACGAAAAGGACGCCGACGGCGAGAGCACCACCGAAACCGCCATGAAGCACCTCCTCGGCGACTGGTGCTCCATGCTCAGCGGTTGGAGCCTGATCAAGGAATCGCTGAAGACCCCACGGGGGAACACGATCACCCCAGACGGCATCATCGTGGACCCCCTGCACATCCGCCGCGGATACTGGGAGGCCAAGGACACCGACGACGACCTCGAAACCGAAATCGAATCCAAGCGCCGCGACGGCTACCCCTTCGACAAAAACCTCCTCTTCGACGACACCGTCACCGCCGTGCTCTTCCAGAACGACGCCCGCCTCGGCGACTGCCGCGTCCGCGAACGCGAATGCTTCGAGCGCATGCTCGGGGACTTCTTCGCCTGGACCAGCCCGCCCATCCAGGGCTTCCACGAGGCGATGGACCGCTTCCTGGAGGACCTCCCCCGCTTCGCCAAGGGCCTCCGCGCCTCCATCGAACGCGCCAAGGGTGATAACCGAAAGTTCGTCGAGCAGCTCGACCGCTTCTTCCAGATGTGCCGCGCCAGCCTCAACCCCTCCGTCACCCCGGCCCAGATTGACGAGATGCTCGCCCAGCACCTCCTCACCGAGCGCGTGGCCCGCCGCGTATTCCGCTACGACCGATTCCGCCAGACCAACGCCGTCGCCCGCGAGCTCGAGAACCTCGTGGACGCCTTCCTCGGCGACGCCCCCTCACGCGACCGCCACATGGCCGGACTCGATCAGTACTTCAAGGCCGTCGAGACCTACGCCGACCTGGTCAACGATTCCTCCGAGAAGCAGGACTTCCTCACCAAGGTTTACGAGCCGTTCCTCAACGTCTATTCGCCCAAGGACGCCGACCGCCTCGGCATCGTTTACACCCCGCAGCCCATCGTCCGCTTCATCGTCAACTCCGTCGAGGCCGCCCTGGGCGAGCATTTCGGAAAATCGCTCGCCGACTCCGGCGTTCACATCCTCGACCCCTGCACGGGGACCGGCAACTTCATCGTCGAGGTTCTGAAAAAAATAAAGGCCCTGCGGCCCTCGGCGTTGGAGCGGAAATATCTCCACGAGCTCTGGGCCAATGAAATCCTGCTTCTGCCGTACTACATCGCGGGGCTGAACATCGAAGCCACCTACAAGGATTTAACCGGCACGGATAAACCGTTCCCCGGCGTCTGCTTCACCGACACGCTGTTGTTGAACATTCCAGAAGTATCTGAGATTAAAAATCAATTTATATTAAATATAGATCACTTTCGCGCCAACATTGAACGAGTTCATAACGAGGAAAAGGCCCCCATTACCGTCATCTTCGGAAACCCGCCTTACAGCGGGGTGCAGGAAGAAGAAAATCAAGGCGCACGAAACATACCGCACGAAGCAGTAGAAAAACGAATAAGAGATACATATGTAAAAGCTTCAAAAGCAACCTTACACAATTCAGATTATGATACGTATAGGCAGTTCATTCGTTGGGCTACGGATCGGATAGGAGAAACCGGCATTCTTTGCTTCGTTACAAATAATGGTTTTATAGATGATTTTGCAGCCGACGGCATCCGTAAACACTTGGTCAATGATTATGCACAAATCAACCACTTTAACTTCAAGGGGAACGCCCGTACATCCGGCGAGCGGCGTCGTCGTGAGGGGGGCAATATCTTCGAAGACAAGATTCGTGTTGGGGTCGGTATTACTTTGTTTATCAAAAAGCCTCATTCGAGACTTGGCAAGGTTTATTATCACGAGGTGGGTGACTATTGGAAAAGTGCGGAGAAAAGAGACTATATTGGAGGATTTAAAGATATACATTCAGTTGAGTGGAGGGAGTTGAAGCTAACGAAGGAGGGCCGAGAGTGGTTCGCACCTGATACGAATTTCGACGAGCAAACCCCTCTTGGAAACAAGGAAGAAAAGTCCAAGAGGCCCGAAGAGGCCGAGAGCATTTTCCATATATTCTCTTGCGGTGTAAAGACGAACCGCGACCCTGTGGTTTATAATTTCGACGACTGGCAATTAGAGCAGCGCGTCAAAGCAATGATAGATGCCTACAACCTTGAGATTGACCGTTGGAAGCGCTCCAATCGTCCCAAAAAGGCCGCTCTCGACAACTGGGTGAATACAGATAAAATCAACTGGGGTGGAAAACTTCAGTATATAATTGACTGGGATGGAACACTTAAGAATGAGTTGACCAATGAGCATTATTCAGAGTATCAGCATAATCATCTGCGTACCTCACTCTATCGGCCATTTACCCTTTATAACCTATACTTTGACCGAACATGGAATAACAGCGTATATCTGTGGCATCAAATTATTCCTACGCAGGCCACTGAGGTGGAGAACAGGGTTATTACATTAACTGATAAAGCATCTGAAAAACCATTTATGTCTGTAGTTAGCCATTGGATTACTGACTTGCATTTTGTCGGTGCTGGTTGCCAAGCTCAATGCTTCCCGATATACGTTTACGACGAGGACGGCACCAACCGGCGGCTGAACGTCACGCCTTGGGGCGTCAGGCTCTTCCGCACCCGCTACGGCCTCAAGGGCGACTACTACGACCAAAAGGCCGACGCCGACGACCCGGCCTTCGGCCCCGCCTCCCCGTGGAAAATCTTCCACTACACCTACGCCCTCCTCCACGCGGCGGGCTACCGGGAAAAATACGAGCGAAACCTGAAAAAATCCCTCCCCCGGATTCCCCTCCTTGGCAAAAACCGAACGTTTGTTCGCCTCGCCGAGCTGGGTGAAGAGCTGGCGAAGGCGCACCTGACTTACGAAACGGCGGAACCCTACGAATTGAAACGCATCGAGAAATCCACAAAGGGCGTAGAGTTCGACTGGGCCTGCCCCAAGCTGCGCCTGGACTCCAAAGACCGAACGGTCGTTCGCTACAACGACGCCCTGACGCTCGCCGGTGTGCCGCCGAAGGCGCTCGAATACCGCCTCGGAAACCGCGGCGCCGTGGAATGGGTCTGCGACCAGTTCCGCGCCTACCCCGCCCAGGACGATTTCGTGATTCGGCTCCTGGAGCGCGTCCTCACGGTGAGCCTGAAAACGGTGGACTTGGTGGAAGAGGTTGATAAATTGTGGGTTGAGTGGTCTTGATAACCCCCTCAAGGAGTCGGCATGGGCAAGTACGAGTGCACCATCTGCGGTTACATCTACGACCCGAGAAAGGGCGACCCGGATAGCGGCGTAAAGCCTGGCACAGCCTTCTCCGACCTGCCCGATGATTGGGTCTGCCCGGAGTGCGGGGCGGATAAGGACGCCTTCGAGCGTATTTAGGGTCCCGCGCGGAACCGCTTCCCGCCCCCTTTTAGCGCCCGGCTAAAAAGGCTTGCTTTTTTCCGAAAGATGGCGATAATTCCCCTAGGCTCAGCCACGCATTGGGTGAAAGACTAACCGCGTCCAACCGGGGCCGAACGGTCCAGCCAAGGAGGCACATTGGAGAAGTACGAATGCACTGTTTGCGGTTACGTGTACAACCCCCGGCGCGGTGATCCGGCGGGTGACATCGAGCCCGGAACCAGCTTCGACGACTTGCCCGACGACTGGATCTGCCCGGAGTGCGGTGCCGACCTGGACGCCTTCGAGATTCTCGATTGAGAGCGGGGTCTGCGGGTGACGGGGCGGAGGCGGTGCGCCGGCCGCCCCCTTTTTTGTCCCCCGCCGATTTATGCGCGAATGCTGACCCCCGGCCGTCTTTCGTGTAAAATAAGCGGGACCGCCGAGTTGACACGAAACGTTCAGGCGCGAGCCTCAACCGTTCCCGAGGAGTAAAATGCACAAGATGACCGAGCAGTCCCTCTGGGCCGCCTTCGCCGGCGAATCCCAGGCCCACATGAAGTACGCCGCCTTCGCCGACGAGGCCCACAAGGCCGGCCTGGCCAACGTCGCCAAGCTCTTCCGCGCCGTCAGCTTCGCCGAGCGCGTCCACGCCACCAACCATCTCCGGGTGCTCGGGGGGCTGAAGGGCACGGGCGACAACCTCCAGACCGCCATTGACGGCGAGAACTTCGAGGTGGACGAGATGTACCCGGCCTACGACGCCGTGGCCCGGCTCCAGGGCGAGAAGGACGCCGAGAGGAGCATCCACTTCGCCCTCGAGGCGGAGAAAATCCACGCGGCCATGTACGCCGACGCCAAGCGGGCCGCGGATTCCGGGAAGGACTGGGCCATCGGCGACGTCTACATCTGCCCCAACTGCGGCTACACGCACATCGTCTCCGGTTCGAATCCCCTGCCCGATTTCTGCCCGGTGTGTGCCTGGAAGAAATCCACCTTCAAAAAGTTTTCCGGCTACGACGAGCTGGTGTAGCGCGGTTTTCGGGTCCACCCTACGTCTTCCTCCCTCCCCCCTTTGGGGGGAAGCGCGCTTACGGGCTGGGGAGGGGGGCGGGCGGGTGGTATAATCGTCGGCTGAAGAGGAGATTGTTAACGTGGCTGTGCGAGCCTACCGCTGGGTCGAGGAGAGGGTGGTCCGGCTGCTGGACTACTTCGAGAGAGCGCCCGTCACGCTGGGGCGGGCGCTGGCGATTCTCGCCGCCACCTTCGCCTTCCGCAACATCTTCGAGGCGCTGGCCGCCGGCGCGCCCCTCTACTACCCCGCCGCATTCCTCGTCCACTTCCCCCTGGCCTACCTGCCCGGCATCGTGCTGATACCCCTGGTCCTGGCGGCGCTCTCCGGCGAGCGGGTGGAACGGGTGACGAAGGTGCTCCTCGTCGCCTGGGCGCTGACGATTCTCCCGCCGGTGCTGGAGCTGGTACTGGGGCACGCCGGGGCGCGGATAAGCTACCTGCCCATCCAGCCCGGGCGCTTCTGGTGGAGCGTCGGCAACTACTTCAACCCGGGGGTGGAGTTCGAGGGGGCCACGGGGGGGGTGCGGCTCGAGGCGGCGCTGGGCGTGATTTTGGGCGGGTATTACGTCTACTTGAAAAGGAAAAAAATCTGGATCGCCCTGGTGAGCCTGCCGGTCATCTTCCTCGTGATGGTCAACGTCTTCAGCCTGCCCTACATCTTCCACCATATCCTGCGGGCCTGCGGGTCCGACATCCCGCACGTGGCGGCGCTCTTCGGCACGCGGGGGCTGATTCTGCGCCCGGCGCTGGACCTGTCCGATTACTCCACGGCGCTGTTGGACCTTTTATACCTGACGCCGCTCCTGGCTCTGTGGCTCCTGGTTTACGGTTGGAAAAAGCTGAAGGAGGTCGCCCGATGGGCCTTCCGCTTCGACACCGGCGGCTTCGCCCTGGCGGCGGGCGTCGGGCTGTGGTTGGGCTGGCGGGCGGTGGGGGCCGGGTTGCCCCTTTCGAATCCCCTGGACTGGATGGCGATGCTCGGCGCGGTCCTGGCCGTGTTCCACGCCGCGCTGGGGATGCGGATGCTTCTGCCCGCCGATTCGCCGGGGGACAAACCCTCCGGTGCGAGCGACGGCCCGCTCACCGACCGGGAGCGGAGGAACGTCGGGGCGGTTTGCCTCCTCCTGGCCCTGGGCTACGCCGGGACGGTGAACTACTACCTTTTGGGGACGCTGGCGGTGTTCGCGGCGGCGCAGGCCTTCCTCCACCTGCGCCCGTTGAATCTGCGGCGCGTCTGGCCGCTGTCGGGCCTTTTCATCGGCGTCTCGACGGTCGCCGCCCTGAGCGTGGGTCTGGCGGCGTTCATCGGCGGGGCGGTGACCACGGCGCTTCCCGGCGCGCTCACCTGGGGCGTGCTGGCCGTGGCGGTTCTCGGCGCGGGGGTGCTGGAGCTGCGGCCGGAGGCGCTCGTGGGCGGTCTCTTCAAGGACAGGGGCCGGCGCGTCTTCGCCGCGGTGACCGCATCGCTGGGAGTTCTCACCGTTATCCTGCTGCCCCAGCCCCTGTGGAGCCGGGTCGTCCTGGCCGTACTGGGAATAGGATTGGCCGCGCTGGTCCTGGCGCGGGGGGGGATGCCGCGCTGGGCCCACCTCGCCTGGCCGCTGGGGGCGCTGGTGGTTTTGGGCGGGCGGTTGAGCACGGGCGCTGAGCCGGTGGCGTTCAAGGACCTGCCGCCCAACCCCGTCGCCGTCGCCGCGCTGGACCAGGCCACGGACCTCGAGCGGAACAACCTCTACGCCCACGCGGCCCTCGAGTACGCCCGGGCGGTGGAGGCCGGGGACGAGCGAGCCCAGGTCTTCGGCCCCCTGGCCTTCAACCTGCGCCAGACCGGCAGGCTCGACGAGGCGGAGGCGGTTCTCGAGCGCTCGGTGGCCCTCCACCCGGAGCACGCCCCGGCCCTGGTGGACCTGGCGGCGACGGAGGTCGCCCTGGGGAAAATCGCCGAGGGCGAGCGGCTGTACCTGCGCGCCCTGGGGCTCTGGCCGGACCTGGTCCAGCCCCGGGTGGCCCTGGGGCGGCTGGCACTGGACCGGGGGTTGTCGTTTCGGGAGCGGGGGGAGCCGGAGTTGTCCGCGGAGTTCCTGACCGAGGCGCTGGACTGGGCCCGGGGGGCGTACGACCTGGCGCCGGGCGACGACTCGGCGGCCGGGCTCCTGGCCGCTGTACAGGAGGAGCTGGGCAATTATTCCGAGGCCTACGCCCTGTGGGAGAAGCGGGCCCACGCCGCGCCCCTGGACGCCGGCGCCCGCATCGCCCTGGCCCGGTTGGCTCTTAAATCGGGAAAAATCGACATGGCGCGGGGGTGGCTCGAGGAGGCCCGGTCGCTGGACCCCGGCTGCGAGGTGCCCCCCGGCCTCCGGGAGCTTCTCCGTTGACGTGACTCGATCAATGAAAAAAAAGCAGAGGTCTTTGCCATGAACATGGTGCGGCTCGATCTCCGCGGTGAGCCAGCGCGACCAGACGGCTTTGCGGCGTCGGTGCTTTTCGAGCACGACCAGATAAAGGTCCGCCGCATCGAGCTTGCCGCCGGCGCACGGATTCCGCCTTGCCAGATGCAAGAGGACGTGGTGTTCGTCGTGGTCGCCGGGCGGGTCACCTTTCGCGCGGAAGGAGAAGAGGAGCTTGTGGCTCCTCCCGGGGTGGTGTTCATTCCAGGAGGTGCTACCACCCGCAGCATGGAGGCCCACGAGGCCTCGCTGGTGCTCGCCGTGCTTTGCCGGCGCGGGTTGGCCCCCGGGGGCAATGGAGGTCCAACTCAACCGTGACCGTACTGTGGGCCATCACTCATGGCGGGGGAGAAAATGATGGAGCAGATGGGGTTTAACTCAACCGTGATCGTGCTTTGGATCATCACCGGAGTGGCGCTGCTTGTCTCTTTCATCGCCGACCGACGGAAGACGCGCGCATCCTTGATCAAAGGGCTCAAGATGCTCTGGGGTGTCCTCCCATTGCTGCTCGGTGTGCTCGCGTTGGTCAGCCTCGTGCTGGCGGCGGTCACGCCGGAAATGCTCCAGCAAGTGCTCTCGGGTTCGGGGCCGCTGCCGTTCTTCGCGGCCCTCGGGATCGGAAGCATCACGCTGATGCCAGGTTTCATCGCCTATCCGCTCGCGGGAGTTCTACAGAAGCTCGGAGCCTCGACGCCCGTGCTCGCCGCGTTCATCACCTCGCTCATGATGGTGGGAGTCCTCACGCTGCCGGTGGAGGCCAGGTTCTTCGGCTGGAGGGTTTCCCTCTTGCGCAACGGCCTCGCGCTCGTCGGAGCGTTCTTAGTGGCCGTCGGCATGGCATGGGTGCTGCCATGAAAGAACGCAGGAAGGCACTATCCGCCATCGGCAAGCTCTGGCCCTGGGTCATGGTCGCTGTGGTCGCCGGCCTCTGGACCTACGGCCGCTTCAGCGGCGAGCTCGCCTTCGGGCTGAGGGCCGGGGAGAGCCTGCAATATTTCCTGGTCGAGATGGCGCTCGTGCTCCCGCCGATGTTCCTGCTGGTCGGGCTCTTCGAGGTTTGGGTGCCTCGGGAGCTGGTTGAGCGGCATGCGGGGCGGCGCGCGGGTGTCGCTGCGATCCCGTGGATGCTCCTGCTCGCCACTGTGCAGGCCGGACCGCTCTACGGGGCGTTCCCGGTCGCCGTCAGTCTCTGGCGCAAGGGCTGCGCCCCGAGAAACGTCTTCATCTACCTCGGCGCCTTCTCGGCGATGAAGATCCCGATGCTGACCTTCGAAGTGGGTTTTCTCGGCTGGAGCTTTTCGATCGCGCGGACCCTCATCACTCTGCCGGTGTTCATCGTCATCGGGCTCGTGATGGAGAGACTGCTACCGGCCGCATTTCAACTGCCTGCGGCGAGCGACTCTGACGCCATGGGCGACGGTGTGAGGCTCTCATGACACATAAAGAGCGACTTTGATGTCGAGCGGTCGCCCTGGGCAAAATCGCCGAGGGCGAGCGGCTGTACCTGCGCGCCCTGGCGTTCTGGCCGGACCTGATCCAGCCACGGGTGGCCCTGGCCCGGCTGGCTCTTAAATCGGGAAAAATCGACATGGCGCGGGGGTGGCTCGAGGAGGCCCGGTCGCTGGCCCCCGGCTGCGAGGTGCCCCCCGGCCTCCGGGAGCTTCTCCGTTGAATCGGATCCGGCCTATTAAAAACGGTCGGGAATGCTCCACCTCCCCCTTCTAGGGAGCGGAGCGTCAGCGGACTAGGGTGAGGGTCGGACGGCGGCCCGCAGGGGACTTGTCCTACGAGGCCGCCCTACGTCATCGCAATCAGCGGGATTGCGCTGGTTTCCCTCTCCCTGTGGGAGAGGGATTAAGGGTGAGGGCTTCCTTATAAACAAACGGGCCGACCTGAAGGTCGGCCCCTACGTCATCGCAGCGAGGAGTGGGCCGGGGAGGGAGCGTAGCTGTCCCCTCCCCCCTCTGGGGGGAGGGCTAGGGTGAGGGGCGGCGTTGGTAAGATGAAAAGGGCGGGTGTGGACACCCGCCCCTACGTCATCGCAATTAGGCGTAACTGCGGTCCGCTTAACCCGCCAAACTCTTCCGGTATGCCTCGAGGCGCTCCACGTGCCGGTGCTCCTCCTCGATGATCCGCTCCAGCCGGTTCCGGTCAATCCCCCGCGCCACCTCCTTGACTTTTCCGAAAAAGAGGATCGTCTCGCGCTCGAAGCCCAGGGCCACCTCCACGAGCGCCGCCGTGTCCCCCTTCGCGGCCAGCCCCTTCGCCGCCTCGGCGGTGGTCAGGGTGTGGTCGCGGACGGCCGCGTCCATGAAGCGCGAGGTCTCGGCGTCCAGGGGCATCCCCCCTTCGGGTGTCGCCCGGAGCATCTCGGAAAAAACGGTGTAGTGAATGCGCTCCTGGTCCCGGAGAAAGCGGAAGAGCTCTTGGGCCTCGGGCCTGGCGGCCCGCTCCAGGGCCTCGCCGTAGAAGGCCTCGCCGGCCAGCTCTATCCGTTGCGCTATGGCCAGCGCCTCGCCGAGGGTGAACAGGTTGCTCATGGTACTTGCATCATACTTTCCATATCTACATCGATATGTGTGTATAATCTTCTTTTATTATCGAAATCAATTTTGCACATATCATTAAGCTCTTTTTTCCATGTTCTTCTTATCGTATTTAGCTCATAATTCATATCTTCAAGTCTTTTGCCTCCAATTTTATATGCCACTAATAATTCATCAAAAACATCTCTTTTTATAACATTATCTACACAAACAGACTTAAGCCAAGAAAACCATTTATCATAATAAAAATTTCTATATATAAAATCGAAAAAAGAACTTATCGGATTGACATCTAAAGGATGGGGACAACTAAGTCGCGGAGGTCCAACAGGATGAGTGTGAATATGTGGTAACTGTTCTTTAAAAAAATCATCAATAGGATTTGTGTAATCTAGTCTCATATATATTACTGGAACCACATTTAAATAGAAATACGTGAGATCTCTTTCGGCAATTAGCGCTTGTATCGATATATAATCTATTTGCTTATCTCTCTTTTTGATCTCAATAAAAGTTGCCATATTATCCTCAATTGCACATTCCTCAACCTTCCCGCCCAGGTCATTATCAACTTTATTTACAAACCAATCTTTTATACTTGTATAATCATTACTTTGTATATAGTCGTTTTTAAAACCGTCAGGTAAAACAATCTTGGGTCTTCTACTACGATAATGCAATTTTTCAAAAAAAGTTTCTAAACCTTTAGAGGGATATTTAACCAAGATGAATCTTACTCCTGCCGTAGCTCTTCTGGAATATCAGGCTCAATAATTATATAAGGCTTGAGTATGTCTTTATTTGATATGTAGGTTAGTAATGAACATTTATCGGGTTCTAACTGAGCCGGCTTGTCGAATTCTAACCACACTTTATATCTAAGGCCGATATGTTGATCAGTTAGACAATCAAAATACATACCAAATTCAAGAGGTTTCTCTTCTAATTTTTTAGATGTTACACAGTAAACTGGCTCAATAGATAACCCAAGCTCTTCATCAAGTAATTTGTGTAACGCACTTAGATAATGAACCTCGTCAAAGAATAGTTTATTGCTAATACTTGGAAAATAATTTCTTAAATCTTTAAGAAAATATTCCTGAACTATACCAGAAGAAACATAATTGATTGATATATCTCCCCTTTCCTTGAGTTTTATTACAACGCTATTAAATGAATCAGTAGTCATGCCGATTCTGGCAGATGCAAATTTAATTGGGAGAATATTCTTATTTTGAAAATACAACTCAAACGCATGTCTGTTAACACGTGAATCACTCAAACCATCTAAATTATGCAATTTTGACCATGATTCAAAACCTTTCATAAGCAAATCGTTATTTAAGGCAATACCATACAAAAAACGTAGGGTTGTTTCATCGATCCACTTATCTCTGAGACATGCAATCCTTCTTTCAATGTCGTTAGGCATCCTGACCTCTCAGAAATTTAGTAGTTTAAAAGAAGCTAGCTTTTTACAAGTTTTTTGTCAATACAAAAAAAAAGAGGGGGCCCTCGCGGGTCCCCGTGGCTCCTCGGGCCGGACTCGAACCAGCAACCAATCGGTTAACAGCCGATTGCTCTACCATTGAGCTACCGAGGATCGCAAATCCGCTCCCCGACGGGGGAAGCGGACGTATTTTGCCAGAGGGCCGGTGGCGTGTCAACCCCGGCGGGCCTAGCCGCCGGTTTTCGAAAACTCCTCGATCAGCTCGCGCTGCCTTTTGGTGAGCTTCCTGGGGATGACGACCGACAGGACGATGAAGTGGTCGCCGATGCGGCCGCTCTTCTCGGCGTGGATGCCCTTGCGCTTGAGGCGGAGCTTGGTGCCGGGCTGGGTCCCCGGCGGCACCTTGGCGCAGACATCGCCGTGGATGGTCTGGGTGCAGACCTCGCCGCCGAGGATGGCGGCGGCCAGCGGAATCTCCTCCTCGGTGTAAACGTCGCAGCCCTCGCGGCGGAAGCGGGGGTGGGGGTTGGCGCGGACGCGGACGTAGAGGTCGCCGGGGGAGCCGCCGTTGACGCCGGGCTCGCCGCGGCCCGGGATGCGTATCTTCTGGTCCTCGGAGATGCCGGCGGGAACCGCCACCGCGAGGGCGGTGTCCCCCTGGGCGCGGCCTGTACCGTAGCAGGAGGTGCAGGTCTCCCCCGGAATCACCCCGCGGCCGAGGCAGTGGGTGCAGGTCTGGCTCAACGCGAACCCGCCCTGGGACTTGGTCACGCGGCCGGTGCCGCCGCAGTCGCCGCAGTTCTGATAACTCGTCCCCGGCTTGCCGCCCGAGCCCTTGCACACGGGGCAGACGCCCGAGGCGGGGACGCGGAGCTTGACCTTCCCGCCCCGGGCCACGGTGAGGAAGTCCACGCCGATGGTGAGGGTGATGTCCTCGCCGGCCCTGCGTGTGGAGCGGGCGCGTCCGCGCGCGGCGCCGCCGAAGAACTGCTCGAAGAGGTCGCCGATGCCGCCCCCGCCGAAGAGGTCGCCCGGGTTGAAGCCCCGCCCGCCGAAGCCGCCGGCGCCGGGCTGCCCGCCCATGCGGGGGTCGTAGGAGCCGCCGTAGCGCCGGATGGTGTCGTACTGCTCCCGTTTTGTCTTGTCGGAGAGGACGGAGTAGGCCTCGCCCACCTCTTTGAACCGGTTCTCCGCGTCGGCGTTCCCGCTGTTGCGGTCGGGGTGGTACTTTTTGGCCAGCTCGCGGTAGGCGCGCTTGATGTCGGCCTCGGTGGCGTTTTCCGGCACGCCCAGAATCTGGTAAAAATCCTTAGCCATCGGCGCCGCCCCATTCGTCGGACCCTTCCCCCTCGGTCGGGGACTGCGCCACGACCACCTGCGCCGGGCGCAGGACCACGTCACCCCAGCGGTAGCCGTAGGCGTGGACGCCGATGACGGTGCCGGGCTCGGCGTCCGGGGCGGGCTGGACCGCCAGGCACTCGTGGAAGCGCGGGTCGAAGGGCCGGCCCATCGGGTCCATCCGCTCCACCCCCACGGCGGCCAGGGCGGCGTCCAGCTTCTCGATGACCCGTAAAATCCCGGCGCGGTAGGCCTCGTCGGCGGTGTCGTGGGCGGCGGCGAGGTGCAGGTCGTCCACCGCCGGCAGGATGCTGGAAAGGAGCGTCCGGTACGACTCAGCGCGGACCAGGTGCCCCTGCGCCAGGCTGCGCTTGCGGAAATTGTCGAAATCGGCGGCCAGGCGGAGGTAGCGGTCCCGGAGCTCGGCCAACTCCTCCTCGGGGGTGGGCGTCGCCGGTTCCGGCTTCCCGGTCACCGGAACCTCCGCGTCGCGCACCGGGGCGAGCGGATCCCCGTTCTCCACCGACTCAGGCTTTCTTTTCTTCTCCATGTCCCTCGATGAGGGGTCCGAGGTAGTCCTTCAGGCGGCGCATAGTGAGAAGCGCCTGGCCCAGGTTGCCCCCGAGGAAGACCCCCATCCCGACCAGGTAGTTCTCCGACACGGGGGCGAAGACGACGTGAGTCATGTTCGAGGTGACGATGATGTTGGCGATTACACCGTCGCCGCCGGAGTCCAGGGAGGCCTTCTTGGCGGCCAACAGGACGCCGATGTAGGACATGGCGGCGTGGTCCACGTTGAAGCGCCCGCTGATGTCCACCTTGTCCACCATGATGCCGGTCATCTCGAAGAGGACGGTGGCGAACGCGCCCTTCGTGTCCTGAATCGCCTTCATCAGGGCGCCGCGAATCTCCTGCTGCATGGTTCCGCCTTTGGGGGAGGTGGAATTTATCGGGTCTCGGACCCGGTCAAGTTTCATTCAGTATAGATTAATTCCGCCCGTCAATCAGGTGGGTTGAAGGGCGGGCCCGCCGACCCGCCCCCGCTTTTGAATCACCGTTCGAAGAAGTTATTTATTGGGCTCGAAGTTGTTGCTCTCTTTATCATCGGGTTTCGTTCTCACCCAATCATTGCCTAGAGGTTGCACCGGTGTTTCTTGTTTCGCTCCGGGGGGTTTGTAAACGACATTTACCCCATTTTTTAACTCTTTGTTGACTTGTTTTGGGGTCATGGTTGAGCCGTTTTGCGTAATAAATTGTTTAATCGGACCGCTGGGCTTTGTTTCGACTCTCTTGAGGGTTATCTTAGGGGGTTGTTTTTTTGCCATAATTCACCTCCTTTCTCTACTTTGTTTTTCCTTACCAACCGATACCTGTCCTCGGTTTTTATATTCCTACCCTCACCCTAGCCCTTGCCCTGCGTTTTGCGATGATGTAGGGGCGACCCTCTGCGGTCGCCCGCGGGCCGACCTGAAGGTCGGCCCCTACGAGGGTGGCTCGTAGGTAAGTAACGACAGTTCCCCTGTTCGTTTACGCACCGCCGTGAGCCCGAGTGTTTTTTCTAAGGCGGCCTTCACCCCGGCCCCCCTCCCTAGCCCGTAAGCGAATGCTTCCCCCCAAAGGGGGGAGGGGAAAGGTTGAGAGGGGAGAGGAGGAACCGCGGTAGTTCTCACCCGGGGACCCAATCAGCGGCCGGCGGCGGGCTAAATTGCGGGGGGTTTTACCGCTTGAATGGTGGCCGAGGCGATGTACCTCTCGGCCCCCGTTCCCGGCGCCCAGTCCTTGATGAACTCCCGGCTCGCCTCGTTCACCCGGATTTCGATCCTGGTGAAACCGGCCTCGGCCAGCGCCCTCTCGAGCTCCTCCACGCTCACCGCGCCGCCGATACAGCTGGATACGGCCGCCATGTCCCGGCGGAGCCCTTCCGGTATCGGCTCCAGGGCCACGATGTCCGAAACGGCCAGACGACCGCCCGGTTTCAACACCCGGTAGGCGTCCTGGAAAACCAGGTCTTTCTCGGGGGAGAGGTTGACGACGCAGTTGGACAGGATGACGTCCACCGACCCGTCGCCGACCGGCAGGTACTCGATCTCGCCCAAGCGGAACTCGACGTTTGCGTAACCGCCCTTCCCGGCGTTTCTCCGGGCCTTCGAGACCATGGAGGGGGTCATATCCACCCCGATGACCCTTCCGGTATCTCCGACCCGCTTGGCCGCCAGGAAGCAGTCCACCCCTCCGCCGCTGCCCAGGTCCAGCACGACCTCGCCGGGCTTGAGCGAGGCGATTGCCGTGGGGTTGCCGCATCCGAGACCCATATCGGCGCCCCCGGGCAGACCGTCCAGCTCGTCCACCCCGTACCCCATCCGGTCGGAGGGCTTACAGCAGGAGGACGCCGGCGCGCAGCCGCAGCTCGATCCCGCCTCGGCCACGCGGGCGTAGTGCTCCCTGACGTACCGGCGCTGTTCGTCCTTCCCGGCATCGGTCGTCAATCGAACCACCTCGATCCGTTGCGTGTTACGCGGTTCCGGCCCGGCGTGGGGATACGTCAGCCGCCCTGGTCCCTCGCCTACTTCTTGTCGTCGTCGTCGAGGACCTCGTAGTCGGCGTCCACGACGTCGTCCTTACTTTCGGCGCCGTCGCCGGTGGGCTCGCCGCCCGGCTGACCGGCACCGCCGCCCCCCGGCTGGCCCGGCTGCGACCCGGCCTGCTGGTAGAGCTTGGCGGAGAGCTCGTTCAGCGCGCCGTTGAGCCCCTCCATGGCCGACCGGACCTCGGCGATGTCGTCGCCCTTGAGCGCCTCGCGGACCCGCCCCATGGCGGCCTCGACCTTGGCCTTGTCGTCGGCCGGGACCTTGCCCTCCATGTCCTTGAGGAGCTTCTCCGCGCCGTAGCAGGCGGAGTCGGCCTGGTTGCGCAGGTCCACCTCCTCGCGCTTCTTCTTGTCCTCGTCGGCGTGGGACTCGGCGTCCTTGACCATCTGATCTATCTCGCTGTCGGTGAGCCCCGACGAGGCGGTGATGGTTATCTCCTGCTGCTTGGCGGTGGCCATGTCCTTGGCCGAGACCTTGACGATGCCGTTGGCGTCTATATCGAAGGAGACCTCGATCTGCGGCACGCCGCGCATGGCCGGCGGGATGCCGGTGAGGTGGAAGCGCCCGATGGTCTTGTTGTACATCGCCATCTCGCGCTCGCCCTGCAGGACGTGAACCTCCACGGTGGTCTGGTTGTTCTCGGCGGTGGTGAATATCTGGCTCTTGTGCACCGGGATGGTGGTGTTGCGGTCTATGAGCCGGGTGAACACGCCGCCCAGGGTCTCGATGCCCAGGGAGAGCGGGGTGACGTCCAGGAGGAGGATGTCGGTGACCTCGCCGGCCAGGATGCCGGCCTGGATGGCGGCGCCCACGGCCACCACCTCGTCGGGGTTGACGCCCTTGTGCGGCTCGCGCTTGAAGAGCTCCTTGACCTTGGCCTGCACGGCGGGGATGCGGGTGGAGCCGCCGACCAGAATCACCTCGTTGATGTCGGCGGGCTTGAGGCCGGCGTCCGACATGGCCTTTTTGCACGGCTCCACGGTGCGCTCGATCAGGTCGTCCACCAGGGACTCGAACTTGGCCCGGGATAGTTCCACGTTCAGGTGCTTGGGCCCCGAGGCGTCGGCGGTGACGAAGGGCAGGTTGATGGGCGTGCTGGTGACGGTGGAGAGCTCGCACTTGGCCTTCTCGGCGGCGTCCTTGAGGCGCTGGAGCGCCATCTTGTCGGAGCGCAGGTCTATCCCCTGCTCCTTCTTGAACTCGTCGGCGAGCCAGTCTATGACCCGCTTGTCGAAGTCGTCGCCGCCCAGGTGGGTGTCGCCGTTGGTGCTCTTGACCTCGAAGACGCCGTCGCCGAGCTCGAGGACGCTGACGTCGAAGGTGCCGCCGCCCAGGTCGAAGACGGCGATGGTCTTGTGCTCGGCGCCCTTGTCGAGGCCGTAGGCCAACGAGGCCGCCGTGGGCTCGTTGACGATGCGCAGGACCTCGAGGCCGGCGATTTTCCCCGCGTCCTTGGTGGCCTGGCGCTGGGAGTCGCTGAAGTAGGCCGGCACGGTGACGACGGCCTTGGTCACCTTTTCGCCCAGGTAGTCCTCGGCGGTCTGCCGCATCTTCTGCAGAATCATGGCCGAGATTTCCGGCGGGGTGTAGGTCTTGTCGCCTATCTGGACCTGGGCGTCGCCGTTTGAGGCCTTGACGACCCGGAAGGGGACGGTCTTTATCTCCTCGGAGACCTCCTCGAACTTGCGCCCCATGAAGCGCTTGATCGAGAAGACGGTGTTGTCGGGGTTGGTGATGGCCTGCCGCTTGGCGACCGGCCCCACCAGGCGTTCCTCGTCCTTGGTGAAGGCGACGACGCTGGGGGTGGTGCGGCCGCCCTCGGCGTTGGGGATGACGGTGGGCTCGCCGCCCTCCATCACCGCTACGCAGGAGTTGGTCGTCCCCAGGTCTATTCCGATTACTTTGGACACGGGTGTATCCTCCGGATCTCGTGTAGTTCACTGACCCCGGGGGCGGTGGATCCGTCCGCGGGGTGTTTTTTTAACGTTCGAAGAGCTCGTAGGATTCCGTTCCCGGAATCAGCCGGCTCTGGAGGTTGAGCTGGTTGAACCCCTCCCCTATTTCCATCCGTTTCGAGAAGAGGATGTTCGAGTTTATCTCACCCTGGGAGGGCTTGCCGCGGTCCGAGGCCACCAGCGCCACGGCGACGGTGTGCCCGCCCGGGTCCACCATCTCGGCGTAGCTGGTGAAGATGAACTTGTTGTACCGGGCCGAGCCGATGATGACGTCTATCTTGTCGTCCACCACCTCGCGCAGCACGTTCCCGTCGTAGAGGATGTAGAAGTAGATGGTCTTGCCGCTGCCGGTCTGGTAGTCGTCGCCGGTGATGATGATGTTGAGGTTGACCTTCTCCGGGGTCTGGACGACCTCCACCACGCCGACCGGCCTGGCGGCCATCAGCGCCCGCTGCACGTCCTCGTCCATGTCCAGGTTGCGGTAGACCATGTAGTCGTCGGTCTCGACCTTGAAGTTGATCCCCGGGGAGGCGATGAGCTTGATGAAGTAGTCCTCGTCGAAATCAATGCGGGCGAGGTTTATCACGTGGTCCCGGGAGAGCGGCTCGCCCTGGAGGCACAGGTACATGAGCTCCGCATCCACGCGGTACTCGTCGTCCACCAGGGTGACTTCCTGGGCGCTGAACATGGGCTTGGAGCCGGTTTTCATGATGGCTTCGATGAGGACATCATCCTGGGCTCCGGCGTTCAACAGGGCCAGGATGTCCCTGGAATCCAGGGCCTGCGCACAGAGGACGAGCCCGAGGAGCAGAACGAGCGCGAAGACGGCTTTACGCATTATCAGTCCCTTCTTTTACCGGCCCGTAGGAGGTCACGGGTCCCATCCGAACCAGAGCCGGCATGTGGGTGTTGAGGACCTCGGCCAGCATCTGCCGCAAGAGGTCCACGCTCACCGGCTTGGGCAGAAATCCATAGGCGCCGGCGGCGTACGCGCGCAGGAGCGACTCCCGGGTCGCCGAGCCGGTCAGCATCAGCACCGGGAGGCCGGGCTGGCTGACGCGGATCCGCTGGAGCACCGATAGGCCGCCCCCGAGGGGCATTTCGAGGTCCAGGATGGCGAGGTCCACCAGGGTTTTTTCCAACAGCCACAGCGCCTCGGCGACGTCCACGGCCGGCAGGAACCGGCAGCCCCAGCGTTTCAGCATCCGCGCCAGGGAGTCGCGGCACTCGCGGTTGTCGTCCGCCAGGAGCACGGTGCGCATCGCCCTCACCTCGCCCGTGTTCCAACGCAATTACCGTACCAGTCCCGCGCGGGGGGCAACGCGGGGCGTTGCATCCCGGCTCCGCGACGACGGGTATGGATATTTGCCGGGGGCATAGCTCGCTACGCTCGGTTCGAGGGGTTGTCGCCGCGAGCGGCACATTGAATTGATTCAAGGGTGCTTGATCGGCAACGCGGGGCGTTGCATCCCGGCTCCGCGACGACGGGTATGGATATTCGAGGGGTTGTCGCCGCGAGCGGTGCGATTGAACTGTTTGTGGGGCGCATCGCGGCTCCCGGCGGCCCGGAATCCACGGCGCGCGTCGTGCGCTCACCTGCCATTAAGTCGCCCCGCCCCTGCGGCGTGCCATATCGGCACAATTTGCTGGGGCATTACTCGCTTCGCCCCGTTTCACACCAAGTAGCTGACGGCGAAACCGATCTGGCTCGCGATCATCAACAGGTACATGTGCTTCCACGACGGGTGGTTGCTCTCCGTGGCCAGGCGGTTCGGGTCGGAGAGGATGAGGCTCACGATGTACGCCCCCCAGAGGACGAGGATTCCGGCCAGGATCGAAAGGGCCGTCGCGTCACCCTCGAGGACGCCCAGGGCCAGGCCGAGGTAGACCAGGCCGAAGGGGACGACGAAGAAGGGGGCGATTATCCACGCCGCCCGGCGCACCCCGAACATCACGGGCAGGGTTCGGCAGCCGTACCGGGCGTCCCCCTCCATGTCGGCGAAGTCCTTGGTGGTCGAGGCGCCGAGGATGAAGAGGAAAAACACGGCCGCGATGAACCAGGGCTCGGCGAACCAGATGGGCTTCACCGCGCTCCAACCGGCGATGACCAGGAGGCCCCCCCGGGGCAGCGCCATGCTGAAATTGGCCGCGAAGGCGTTGCGCTTCGTTCTAAAGGGTGGGCCCGAGTAGGAGTAGGTCACGAGGCAGGTGATGCAGACGATGACGAAAAACCGCAGGTTGACCAGGAGCGAGAGGCCGATCGCCGCGAGGTAGAACGCGATGCAGGCCGCCGCCGCCCCCCGGAGGGTCACCGCGCCGGTCACCAGGGGCCGCGCCGGCTTGTTCACCGCGTCAATCTCCCGGTCGAAGATCTGGTTCACCGCGTTGGAGGCCATGTTGAGGGTGGCCGCGGCCAGGGCGCCGAAGAAAATCTTTAAGGTGAGGCCCCAGGTGAGCCCGACCTCGCCGCCCACGGGGGAGCCCGTGGCGACCAGGGCGAAACAGACGAAACCGAAGAAGGGCGCCAGCAGGGTGAAGGGCCGCGCCAGTTTCACGTATCCGGAAAAACTCATCGCACCCCCCGTCGAGGCGGTAAAGTGTTATTTTACCTCAAAACCCGGGCGCGCTCGAAACCCGGCCTCCGGCGGCGCCGGAACTTGAGCGGCGCGGTCGTCGGTCCACTTTTTTGACATGCCTGCGCCCCCATCCCCAACCCCCACATCTTGGGGGTATGCCGCCTTGACTAGCCTTGAACGTTAGTGGTAAAATGCCGGATGGAATTTTGTACCCTTCGCCTTGCCCTCTTTCAACCGCTGGTGATCGGACTCCACCGCCTGGGGTGAAGAGGATCGCCGGGAAGCTTCCGTATCATTCCCGTTTCGGCTATTCCAAGAAAGGGGATTTTCAATGCGAACCAAAGGCCTTGCCACTCTGATCGCCTTGGTGCTGGCGGCCGGAGCTCTCGCCAACACGGCAAGCCCGCCGACCACCCTCGAGCTGATCGGGTCGGCCTACGAGCGGGGCGAGCTCACCTACACCGACTACGCCCTCTATAAGCTCTACCTCGCCTTCGGCGACGCCGACCGCATCCCCGACGCCTACCGGGGCGACGACAGCCTGGCCGGCGTCTGCGGCACCATGCTGATCTACGACGCCAATATATGCGTTCTCAAGGGGCTCTTCGACGAGGCCGACCTGGCCGACGCCCAGCTCTACCTCGGGCGACCTACCCAGGAAGGCACTCCCGGCGCCATCCGCGGCTACGACATCCCCGCGCCCGACATCCACCACTGGGACACCCCCGAGGGCAACTTCCGCATGTGGTGGGCCGGTTTGGGACCCCACGCCCTGTGGCACCCCGAGGATGAGGACGGCAACGGCGTGCCCGACATCGTCGAAATCGTGGCCGAGGGTCTCGAAAACTCCATCATCCTCTTCACCGACAATAATTGGCTGGGCTTCGACTACCCGGTCAAGGACGGCACCTGGTACCCCGAGGGCGCCGACTACGGCTACTGCGACGGCGACACCCAGGCGGACTGGGAGCGCTTCGACGCCTACTTCCGCAGCATGGGCGAGGACGGCATGGACCCCGGCGTCATGGCCTACTGCCAGTACGACTACTACTACGAGGCAACCCCCGAGGACGACGCCAGCTTCCACATGGCCTTCCACAACACCCCGGACCCCGACTCGGTTTCGGACGAGGAGAAGACCACCGCCGCCCACGAGCTGCACCACGGCGTCCAGGGCGGCATTGACGTGGACAGCCCCTCGCACCACAAGGAGAAGACCTCGGTGTGGAGCGAGGAGAGGGCCTACCCCCTGGCCAACGACTACCAGAACGGCCGCATCAGCGGCTTCATGGCTTCCCCCCAATGCGGCCTCACCCGCGCGGATGCGCCCCTAAGCTGGTACAACGGCACCATCTGGAACCACTACATCGAGAGTCTGTTCTACGAGGACCCGACGCTGCTCACCTACATGGAGACCCAGGAGAACCAGAAGAACGCGATCGCCATGATCTGGGAGAACTACGAGCAGCGCACCGCCGAGGGGACCGAGTACGACTTCAACGAAGGTTACGACCAGCTCTTCCGCAACGCCTACCCCGACATGGAGTTCGAGGACGACATGGGCGGCCTGGCCTACGCCTTCAGCCAGTTTATCGAGTGGAACTGGTTCACCGGCGCACGCAGCGCGGCCCGCGGCGGCAACTCGGCCAACAACAACGGCTTCTACTACATTGACGACTTCAACACGGGCGGACACACCTTCGGCGACTACAACTTCCCGCCGGAGTCGAGCGCCGTCGCGTTCCCACAGATGAACGACATCGCGCCCGACGGCACCCGCGAGTTCACCGGGGCGGAGGTCGTCGCCGGGGTCGAGGTAGATATGAAAAACGAAAACCTGAACATTTACGGCTGCCCCGACGGCCTCGGCTCGGTCTACATGCACATCCTCCAGCTCGGACCCATCCCCGAAGATATGGTCTACGCCTTCAAGGGCCACCCCAGCAACGAGGAGGATTCCAAGTTCTGGGGCGGGACCTACATCCTGATGCAGAACGACGCCCAGCAGCACCCAGACCAGACCTCGGGCCTACTTTCCACGGAGATGAACATCTTCGGCGACAACGGCATCATCCGTGTAGACGACGCCGCCAAGTACAGCGAGGTGGCGTTCGTCCCTTACGTCCGCCGCGACATAGGCTCGAACCTGCAGTTCCTGGTCCGGATCAACGCCGTGGACTCTTCGGACCGCCTCGGCCCGAGCTTCTCCCCGTCCAGCGGAGGTGCGCTCCAACTGGCCGTGATCCCCGGCCTCACCTCCCACATCGAGTTTACCGCCACCCCCAACGAGCGGCTCTTCTGCAGCCCGCGCTACGACGTCCATTTCACCGAGGTGGATGACAAGGGCAACCCGGTGGACACCCATTATTGGGAGCTCAGCGGTTTCCAGAACGGCGATACCACATACCGCACCTGGGACGACGGCCCCACCATCTACACAACCGTCTGGACGCTCCCCGACTACGACGGCACGGCGGACATAGACGTAACGGCGAGCGACCTGGGGGGCAACATCGGCGAGACCTCCTTCGAGGGCGTCCTTTCGCAGGCGAATATCGGAGACGACGGCGGCGTGGTCGGCCGCGACGCGCCGGCGACGCTCGAGATACCGGCGGGCGCGGTGGATCCCGGCGCGCGGGTGCTGGTGATGGGCCGTCCCGACATCTCCGGCGGTCTGTTGGATGCCCGTGCGCTCAGCTCGGCCCCGACGGACGCCAAGGTTGTGGCCTCCCCGGCGGCGCTGAGCCGCAATCTGGCGGCCACGGCCCCGACCGGTGCGACCGCCGCGACCCCCGAGACCGGCGAGCTCGGCCTGCACGTGGTGGGCTACGCTTACGAGCTCACGGGCGACCGTCCCCTGGAGGGCGTTTCGACGCTCAGGCTCTCCTACGACGGTTCATCGGTTCCCAGCGAGGACAAGCTGGCGCTCTACCGTTGGGATGACGAGTTGGGCCGTTGGCGTCACATCGCCGCCGAGTTCGACCGCCAGTCCGACGAGGCCTTCGCGGCGGTGGACTCCTACGGTCTGTACGCGGTGGGCTACGCGGAGATGGTGGAGGTTCCGCAGGAGATAGACTCCAGCCGTTACACGTTCTCGCTGGACCAGAACTTCCCGAACCCGTTCCTGGCGGCGGCCGGCGAGACGACGATCAACTTCTCGCTGCCGTCGGACTCGCACGTCAGTCTGGTCGTTTACGACCTGTCGGGCCGCCTGATCACGACCCTGGTGGACGACACGCTGACGGCCGGCCGTCACGCTCTCGGCTGGGACGGCACCACCTCCCGCGGGACGAGCGTGGAGTCAGGCGTTTACTTCTACAAACTCGATACCGAAACCAACAGCGCAACCCGGCGACTGGTCCTCGTTCGCTAAGCCTAAGGAGGAAAACCCCGTGAAGGACAAAACCCTAGTAATCGGGCTCGTGATCGTCGGACTGGCGCTTTTGGTTGCGGGCTGCACCGAAGTCCAGGCTCCCATTCCCAGCAACCCCGAGCAGCTGTGCGACGAAGGCTGGAGGGCTCTCATCGCCGGTGACGACACCAGCGCCCAGTACGACTTCGAGCAGGCCCTGGAGATTGATATGGCCTACACCAACGCCTGGAACGGCCTCGGCTGGGTGGCGCTCACCAGGGACGACTTCGAGTCCGCCTTCCAGAGCTTCTCCTATGCCAAGCAGACGATCGGCAACCCGCTCGATCAGGAAACCACCGAGAGGCAGGACCTCTACTTCAAGTTCTACATGGACGCCTACTACGGCTCCGGCCTCACCTTCTACCTGGCCGGCAATGCAGACGTGGATTACTACAACCGGGCGATCGAGGAGTTCGAAATCGCCTGCAAGGCCGACTCCGAGGCAACCAACGGCGGCGACAACCCGCTCGACGATTACTCGGCCGATGGAGATCCAAACTGGAACTTCGACTGGAACTACGGCAACTGGTACTACAGGGACTCGGAGGGCAACTACGCCCTGTCCACGTGGCACATCCACCTCTACACCGCGATGGCCTACATGAAGAACAACACCCACATGGAGAAGGCCGCCGCCCACATCAACCTCTGCCGTGAGCGGATCGGGGAGACCCCCGACTTCAGCGCCAACGACTGGCAGGACGTCAACAACGAGGTGGACCGCCTCCTGGAGATGAACCCCGCTCCCGACCTGTTGGCCTACCCCTACAATTACCCGTACGACCCGAACGACTAACGTCGCGAGGGATGGAAGGGGGCCCATCGGGCCCCCTTTTTATGCTCGGGTCTGCTCGGTGTCGGACGTTTCCCGGGGCCTATCCGGCCCCCTTTTTGTGTTGCAGTCACACTCCGTGTCGGACGTTTCTCGGTATGATGGAGGGGGCCTTTCGGGCCCCCTTTTTTACGTCCAGGTTGAACCTAGCCCCTCAACCGTTATGGTATATTGACCCCGGCATCCAGGGGGGTCCTTTGTCAGAGGCGTTGAAATCCAAGTTTGACGACCTTTGGCCGGCTCTGGCGGTCGGCGCGCTCAGCTTCATCGGCTATCTCCTGGTCTCGCCCGCCGGGTTTTCCCTGGGCGACGGACCCGAGCTGGCCGCCTCCGCGGTCCTGCTCGGGATTCCCCACCCGCCCGGTTACCCCCTCTTCACCAACCTGGGCCACCTCTTCGCCGCGCTCGCGGGTGACGGGCTCCCGGGGTTGCGTCTTTTAAACATACTCGCCGTTTCCGCCGCGGCGGGTTTCGTCGTCGGCGCCCTGGGCGCGCTCGGGCTCAGGCGGCCGGCGGCCATTCTCGGGGCCCTTCTATTCTCCGCCTCCGCCATCGCCGTCCGGGGGGCGGTCTTCGTCGAGGTTTACGGTTTCGCCCTACTGGGCCTCGCCGTGGTTCTATGGGCCATAATCCGCAGCCTCTGCGACAAGGCGACGGCCAGGGACCTCCTCGTTCTCGCCCTCTGTTACGGCCTCGCCCTGGCCCACCACATCACCCAGGTATTTTTCGCGCCGGCCGTCCTCTATGTCCTGATCCGGTTCGCCCGGGAAAAAAAGCCGCCGCCGGCTTTCTACGCCCTGTTTGCGGCGGCGGGGCTCCTCGGCCTATCGGCTTACCTCTACCTCCCGGTCCGGACGGCCGCGGGCCCGGCCGTCGCCTGGTTCTCACCGGACAGCCTGGAAAGGCTGGGCTTCGTCCTCGGCGGCGCCAGCTACGGCGAGTACTGGGGCGTGAGCGACGGTTACTTCTGGAGCAACGCGGGGTTGCTGGGCGAGTACCTCTTGGGTCAGCTCCCGGTGTACCTCGTCGGGGCGTCCCTGGCCGGTTTCGCGCTCCTCGCCCGGCGGCGGCCGGTGCTGACGGTCGCCCTGGTCGCGGGGGCGCTGGCCGACCTCTACTGGGCGGCGCGATACGCCGTCATCGGGCTCGAGGTCTTTTTCCTCCTGGGGTGCTTCCTCTTCGTTTTCGCGGCGGTGTACGCGCTCGGGTTCGGCCTCGACCGCCTGTTCGCCCGCGTCGAGGAGCGGAGGGTAATTGTGCTCGACGCGGTCCGGAGCGCGGGCACGGCCGCCGTGGTCGCCCTGGCCGTCATCGCTTACCTCGACGCCTCGGTGCCGGAGGACTTGGCGGTGCAGCCCCACGGGGCGAACCTTCTGCGCTGCTCGCCATCGGACGCCGCGACCCTCTTCACCGGGGACTTGAGCTTCCCCCTCCTCTACCGCCACTACGCCCGCGACGGGCGACCGGACCTCGTCGTGGCGGACGAGGTCGGGATGATAACCTCCACCCGGGTTCAGGCGCTGGTCGGGCAGCGACTCGCCGGCGGCGCCGATCTTTTCTTCGCCGATCCCTCCCCGAGCGCGAACCCACCCCCCACGGCCCGGTGGGGCTACGGTTACCTCTTCCACCCCGGGGCGGCGACTGAGTCGGCCCCGCCGACGCCGTACCTCGAGGCGGTCGAGCCCGGCGGGATTTACGCCGACGAGACGGCCGCCCGTTACCTCCTGGCCCGCTTCGAATCCCCGGGGGGCGGGGCGCTCTGGGAAATTTTAGGACCGCGCGCCTCGGAGTACGCCGGGGTTTCCCCCCACGCCCACCTCGCCCTGGGCCGGTGGCTGTTGGACAAAAATCCCGCCGCCGCGGTGGAGGAGTACCGCCGGGCCGTGGAGCTGAACCCCTGGATGCCCAGCACCCGCTACGGCTTGGCCCTGGCTCTTCTGGCCGCGGGAGACGCACCGGCGGCCGGGGAAGAGCTCGAGGCGGCCCTCGCCGGTTTCGCCGAGCCCGAGGTCAAGGCTCTGGCGGCGCGCCTTTTGTCCGAGCTGCGCTGGCGGTCAGACCCCGGACCCTGCTATAATCCTTGAACGTCGCCGGAGGTTTCCATGTGCGGTATCGTGGGGTACGTGGGGAATAAGGTCGCCCAGTCCGTCCTCCTCGTCGGGCTGGAGAAGCTGGAGTACCGCGGCTACGATTCGGCCGGAATCGCGACCATCCACCACGGCGAGCTGGGGGTGCGCAAAAAAGAGGGCAAGCTGCGCCAGCTCACCGACCTGTTGGCCTCCCAGCCCCTGGGCGGGACCATCGGGATCGGGCATACCCGCTGGGCCACCCACGGTGAGCCCTCGGACATCAACGCCCATCCCCACACCGACTCAGACGAGCGGCTGGCCATCGTCCACAACGGGGTCATCGAGAACTACCTCCAGCTCAGGGAGGAGTTGGAAAAGGCGGGCCACGTCTTCAAGAGCGAGACCGACTCCGAGGTGGTGGCCCATCTGTTGGCCGATTACCTCTCCGGCGGGCTCTCGCCCCAGCGGGCGCTCCTGGCCACCTACAGCCGGCTGGACGGCTACTTCGCCCTGGCCGTCATCAGCGAGCACTTCCCCGACACCATCTACGCCGTCCGCCAGGGTCCGCCCCTGGTCATCGGCCTCGGGGAGGGCGAGAATTTCCTCGCCTCGGACACCAACGCCCTCCTGCGCTTCACCCGACGGGTGGTCTTCGTGGAGGACGGCCAGGTGGTGGAGCTGACCCGGGACCGGGTGACGGTGATAGACCGCGAGGCCCAGCCGGTCGAGCTTGTCGTCCGCGAGATCAAGCTCGACGATCAGGACCTTGACAAGGGCGACTTCGCCCACTACATGCTCAAGGAAATTTTCGAGCAGCCGCGCCTTTTGGGCGACATCTTCGTCAGCCGGGTCGCCAACCACCGGGACATCGCCTTCGCCAACCTCGGCCTCACCCCCCAGGAGCTGAACTCGGTCAGCCGGGTGGTGATCCAGGCCGCCGGCACCAGTTGGCACGCCGGCCTGGTGGGCAAGTACCTCCTGGAGCATTACGTCCGGCTCCACGTCGAGGTGGACGTGTCCAGCGAGTTCCGCTACCGCAACCCGGTCCTGGGCGGCGACACCATCGTGATGGCCATCAGCCAGTCCGGGGAGACGGCGGACACCCTGGCCGGCATCCGCGAGGCTAAGAGCAAGTTCATCAAGGTCATCTCCCTGGTCAACGTCGAGGGGTCCACCATTGACCGGGAGTCGGACGGGGTGCTCCACCTGATGGCGGGGCCGGAGATAGGCGTCGCCTCGACGAAGGCCTTTTCAGCCCAGCTCATCGCCCTGGTGCTGCTGGCCATGCACTGGGGCCGGCTGAAGTACGCCATAGACGATGACGCCGTGCGCAAGGTCCTGCGGGAGCTGGAGCAGATACCGGCGAAGATGGAGCGGATTCTGGCCCAGAACGACGCCCTGCGTAAGCTGGCCGGCGAGTTCGCCGACGCCAAGGACTTCTTCTTCATCGGCCGGGGGTACAACTACCCCACCGCCCTCGAGGGGGCGCTCAAGCTCAAGGAAATCTCCTACATCCACGCCACGGGTTACCCCGCCGGGGAGCTCAAGCACGGCCCCATCGCCCTCATCGAGTCCGACACGCCGGTGGTGGCCATCTGCAACGCGGGCCCCACGTACTTAAAGACGATGTCCAATGTGGCCGAGGTCCGGGCCCGGGGCGGCAGGATAATCGTCGTGGCCACCGAGGGGGACACCGAGGCCGGCAGGATGGCCGACCACGTGATTTTCATCCCGCCGGTGATAGACGAGCTCTCGCCGCTTCTGACCGTGGTGCCGCTGCAGCTTCTGGCCTACCATGTGGCGGTGCTGCGCGGCTGCGACGTGGACCGGCCCCGCAACTTGGCCAAGAGCGTCACGGTGGAGTGATTTTTCTTGGGCCGCGGCGCCTTCCTTGAACGGGCCGCACCATGCTTCTGGCTGAAAAACCGCGCCGGGTGAAGCTCCTCGTCGCCCTCGGGGCGGCGGGGCTCGCCCTGGGGGCCAACCTCCTGGCGACCCGGCTGTACGGCGTCGAGGCCTACACCGGTCTGGCCCCGGTGGTCGCCGCGATCTCGGCGGGTTTTCTCCCGCCGCTGTGGGCCCTGGCCGGAGCCGCCCTGCCCCTCCTGCTCGGGGCGCTCGGGCTGCCGGTCCTCCCGGGGGGCAACGCGGGGCTCGAATTCTTCGCCTCGGGAGCCGGGGGGTACGCCCTGGCCCCGCTTTTTTTCGCCGGCCTCGGAGGGCTCTTCCTCCGGTTGAGCCGGGACGAGCCGCGGCCCGGCACCTTCGCCCTGGGGCTGGTCGTCGCCCTGTTGATCTCCAACCTGACCGGGACGCTCTGGCTCGTCGGCCCGGGCGGGCATTCCTGGATCGAGACCTTCCGGCGGGGGACGCTGTGGATGGCCGTGGGCGACCTCTTCCGCTCCGTCATCGCCTTCAGCGTCTTCGTCTTCTACCGGCGGGAGCGCGGGCGGCTGGAGGTCTTCCAGCGGCGGAGGGAGGGGCGCCGGCAAAGGATGGAGGAACGTTACGCGCTCCTGGACGCCCTGGAGCGGGAGGGGAAAAAACCGCCCTCCAGCGGCGAGGTGGAGGGGGAGGAGGTGGAGCGGGCCCGGCGGGAGTTGAAGGCGCGCGAGGAGGAGGACCTGCCGCCCTACTTCAAGCTCTAGGCCGTGTTGGATCCCGGGGAGCTGTGGGGCTTTTCGATCCTCATTCAGGCTCTAGGCCGCTCCGGGTCCCGACGGGCGTTCTTTTTTTTGGATAACGCTGCCTCGGCGCAGAGCCCGTCGGAAGAGCTTCCAGCAAAAGGTCACCGCCAGGATGGCCCCGCCCAAATCGGCGAGGCCGTCGTAGAAGGAGGGGAACCTTCCCGGCACCCGGGCCTGGTGCAGCTCGTCGAAGACGGCGTAGAGCGTCACGATGACGACGGCCGCCAGCATCGGCCGAAAATCCGGTTTTCCCCCCCGGTGGCGCACGCCCAGGGCCAGGTAGGCCAGGGCTCCCAGGATGCCGAAGGCTGCTGCGTGCTCCAGCTTGTCCAGACCGGGGAAGACGATGGGCGGCTGCGGCAGCTCACTCTGTTCCGACAGAAAGAAAATCCCGACCATCCCCGCCAGAAGCCCGACGCAGGCCAGCGCGCGCCCGAGGGTGTCGGGCCATGCGGCTCGCCGAACGCCGCGGTCACCCGTGATCACGCGCCCCCTTTTTCTACGGGTTTAATTGAAGCCCGCCGCGCGGCGGGCCTTGTCTGGCCGGCGGATGGTCCCCTCAATAGTCGGAGAGGCCGGTCCCGAACTCCACTATCTCGTTTTCCTGAATGGTCAGGATGGTCAACGGCTTGTGGGCCTCACCATCGGCGTCGAAGCTTGTCCTGCCGACGATGCCGGGGTAGTCGCGGACCGCGAGGAGCCGGTCGGCCAGTTCCGAGCGGGAGACGGCCCCCGAGTCCAAGGTCGCGGCTATGATGCCGAATGTGTCGTAGGCGTGGGCGGCGAGGTAGGAGGGGTCTTCCCCCGTGCGGGCCCGGTAGCTGACGATGAAGGACTGGACCTCGGGCCGTCGGCTCCGGGAGAAGATGGCGTCGCAGAAGATGGCCCCCTCCACGTACCGCAGGCCCATCCGCGTCACCGACTCCGCGTTCCAGCCGTTCCCCCCCACCAGCTCGGCCACGATGCCGTAGTACACGAGCTGCGCCGCCAGCTCGGTGAGGGTCGGCTGGTGCCCCGGGATGAAGATGCCGTCCAGTCCCGACTTTCGGAACACCTGGCACTCGTCGGTGTAAGAGCTGTCCTCCAGGGGGTAGCCCACTTCGGTCACCACGGAGATGCCGAACCCGGGCGCGATGAGCTTGAACGCGTCGCGCATCCCCTCGCCGTAGGCCGTGTCCTCGTAGAGGATGCCGAAGCGGTCGAGGTGGAGGCGCTCGGAGCAGAACTTGGCCAGGGTTTCGCACTGGGCCTCGTAGGTCAGCGCGTTGCGGAAGGCGAAGGGCGAGAGCGCGGCGAGGCCCCCCTCCGTGGCCGCGGGGGTCACCAGGGGCATCCGGTACTCGTCGGCCCACGGGATGCAGGCGCGGAAGGCGGTGGAGGAGAGCGGACCGATGACCGCGATGGCCTGGGATTCCTCCGCCAGGCTCCGCAGGGCCCTGACCGCCCCCTCGTCGGTATCCCCTGAGTCGGCGACCACCACCTCGAGCTTGCGGCTGTGGGAGGCGTTGTACTCCGAGGCGGCAATCTCTACGGCGCAGCGCACCTCGCGCCCGTAGGGGGCCATGTCCCCCGTGAGCGGCACCAGGCAGCCGATGACCTTGGGCTTGGCCGCCATGCCCGTGGTTATCTCTTCCAGGAGCGCGGGGGCCTTGTCGCGGAACTCGGTGGCCAGGGGGTGCTCGGTGAGCCGGCGGAGGTAGAGGACGGCCGACTCCATGTCGCCCCGCCCGTAGGCCTCCGTGCCCAGCTTGTAGAGAAGGTAGGCCCCCAGGTAGGTGTCCTCGAACTCCTCGAGGAGCAGCCGTTGGTGCTCCCGGTCCAGCACCTCGTAGTGTTGGGTGAAGCCCTCGAGGGCCGTTTCGGCCAGCCGGTTGTCGGGATCGGCGGCGATCTTGGCCAGGGCGTAGGCCGCCTCGAAGTACTCCCCCTGCTCGCTCAGCGCCCTGGCGTAGAGGACCTGGGCGTCCTCGGCCAGCTCGTGGTTGGGGAACTCCTTCAGGAAATCGGAGAAATCGGCCTCGGCCTCCGCGTACCGCCCGACCCGCAGCTTCGAGTAGGCCAGGCGGTAGAGGGCGATGGGGTAGAGCCGCGTGTAGGAGTACACGTCCACGACGGCCTGGAACCCCTGGATGGCCCCGGCGTAGTCCTTCGCCTCGTAGGCCTCGTTCGCCCGCTCGAAGTGCTCCCGGGCGCGGTCGGGTATCTCGCCGTTCTCGGGCTGGCAGGCGCCGATGACGAGCGCGAGGACGACCAACGAAAGCGGACCCAGGGGGATTTGCCTTCGGCCGCAGTTATCCCTTCGGCCGCAATTATGCCTTCTGCCGCAGTTATGCCTTCGGCCACGGATACTCAACAAACCCTCCACGGGGGCGTTAAAGACGGGAGACGCACGGTCCCGAGTGGGGATTATACCCCGGCGGCCCCGGGATGGTCAAAGGCCGCGGAGGTTCGCGGAGGGTCCGCCCTACATTGCGCCGGGAGCGGCGGCCCGCGGAGGGGCCGCCCTACATTTTGCGCTGCGGTGTCACTTCTGGTAGACTATTCCCCGGTATCCTAAGGAGGGTCGGTGCCCAAGAAGCGCCTCGGAGAACTGATGGTGGAGCGGGGGCTCGCCACCCGGGAGCAGGTCCAGCGTCTCCTGGAGCGGCAGCGGTCCGTGGGCGGTCTCTTGGGCACCCTGGCCGTCAACGACGGCGTAGTCAGCGAGCAGCAGCTCAAGCGTCTCCTGGCGGAACAGGCCGGGGTGGAGCCCGTTCCCGACGGCTTCCGGTTCACCCCGGAGCTGGCCGGGCTCCTGCCGGTCCGCGAGGCGAAGAAGTACGGGGTCGTGCCGTTGAAACAGGACCGGCGCCGCCTGGCCATCGGCACCGCCGAGCCCCAGAACGTCCCCGTCCTCGACGAGCTGGCCTTCGTGACGGGCAAGGAGGTCGTCCCCTATCTGATGCTGGAGATGGAGCTGGCCGACGCCCTGGACGCGGTTTACACCGACGCCGTTCGGGAGCGCCCCGAGCCGGACCTGCCCCCGCCCCCGCCGGGTCGTCCGATGGGCGGGGCGCGGCCGGCGGTCGAACCCGCGTTCCTGGGCTACACACCGGGCGCCGACAGTCCGGTGACGCGGCTGGTCGGGGCGGCTCTGGACGCGTCGGCCGAGTTCGTCCACCTCCAGGAGACGGACGGCAGCCTATACGTCCGGCTCCGGCGCGCCGGGGTTCTGGAGCCCGCCCCCTTCCAACTGCCCGCGAGCAGCCGGACGCTGTTGAACCAGCTCAAGGTCCTGGCGGGTCTCCCCATCTCGGAACGCAACCGGCAGCAGAAGGGCCACTTCCGCCTGAACCTGGGCGGCGGCCCCGTGTCGGTCTCGGCCATCTTCACCCCCACCGCCCGGGGCGAGCGCGCCGTGCTGCGCCTGGACACCAACCGCTCCGGGGTGCCCACCTTCGAGGAACTGGCGGTGCCCGAGAAGTTGGCCGATCTTCTGCGCAGTTCCGCCGAGGGTCGCCACGGCCTGATCGTCCTCTCCGGTCCGCCCTTCTCGCGTAAAAAGGACCTGGCCTACGCCCTGTTGGCCGATCTGGACGGGAGGAGCCGGGCGATTCTGACCGTGGAGGAGCACACCACCTTCAGCCTGGAGGAGGTGGACACCCTGCGCCCCCACCCCGAGGACGGCCTCACCTACGCCGACGTCGTGGAGGCCGCCCTGGAGCAGGACCCCGACGTGCTCTTCGTGGACGAGCTCTCCTCCGCCGAGGTGGCCAACACCCTCATCGGCGCCAGTTACGCGCGCATCCTGGTCATCCTGCGGCTGGCGAGCTCGGGCATCCTCTCGGCGGTGCTGGCCCTGAAGGAGGTGGGCAAGGAGCCGTTCCTCTTCGCCAGCTCCCTGGCGCTGGTCACGAGCCAGCGTGAGCTCCGCCGCCTCTGTCCCCGCTGCAAGCGCCCCTACAAGGCCACGAAGGCGGTTCTCGACAGTCTGCACATCGCCGCCACGCGCCCCTTCACGTTCTACGAGGCCCCTGGCTGCGAGGAGTGCCAACACACCGGCTCTTCGGGCACGGCCCTCATCTATGAGCACATGACGCCCAACGCGCAGATCAGGCAGCTTTTGGCCGGGGACCTCTCCATCGAGGAGCTCAGCCGGGCGGCCCGCCGGGCGGGGCTCCGGAGCGCCCGCGAGATCGGGCTCGAGCTGGCCCTCTCCGGCGACATCTCCGTGGCCGAGCTCCTGCGCCTGACTTAAATAAGACCCGCGACGCCGCGCAAAAAACCGCAATTCGCCAGAGGCATAGCTCGCTAAAGCTCGGTTCGCCACGGGGGGCGGTTATAAACACCATGCCCGAGGAAGAACCGCCGGGGGACTCGCCGAAGGAGGAGGAGCGAACTCTCGTAGAGCGCTACCTCGACGAGTTCCGCAAAGGCTTTCTGTACGAGGTTCTCCGCTGGGGCAACGACCGGCTGCTCCACGGCGGGAGCTTTATGCGGCTGGTCGAGAGGGCCTGCGCCGAGTTCTCCCGCGGGGGCCATACGGGGTCGGACGCCGCCAGCCTCATCTTCGAGGAGATATTCCGGAGCGAGAAGCTGGACCGCCTCCTGGGCTGGCCGACCGGCGAACAGGTGATAACCGTGGACCCGGCGCGGGTCCTGGTGGCCTTCGAGGAGGCGCTGGAGCGGAGCACGTCGGCCGACCGCCATTTCTTCACCCGCTGGCGGGTGAGCCGCCTGACGGTGGATTTTCTGCGTACGCTGGAACGGGTGCTCAATGAGGACGGCTACCTGGCCGAGCGGTTCCGCTTCGAGTACGGCCTGTTCCTGGAGTCGTTGGGGGACGGCCGCGACGGCCGGCGGCTGACGGAATAGTGGGGTCGGGCGCGGGAGGTTTAAGATAGGGGGTTTTACTCCCCCCTCTATTTTTTAAAGGGGCTAAAGCCCCTTGTCTTGTGCAGGGTTGGGCTGAAGCCCCTTGTCTTACGTAAGGTTGGGCTGAAGCCCCTCGTCTCGGCGTAGGGGCCGACACTCAGACCAGCCGCCGATTTCTAATCCCACCCTCACCCCGCCTGCTCCCCCAAGGGGGGAATCATTGCCCCGCGCGGCGATGCCGGAACTGCGTCCTCCACCAAAAAAACGGACCCCCTCGGGTCCGCCTTTTTTAAATACCGCCGGTCGGCTAATCCCCCCCGCCTTCGGGCGGGGTCTCCTCCGAACCCTCCAGCGTCACGGGCAGCTCTATCACGACGGGCTGCCGGGGCGGCATGAACTTGTAGGGCACGGTCACGGTGACCCAGCTCTGGTACTCGGCCTCGGGGACCGACGGCAGCGTCCAGGTGCCGATGAGCTCGCAGATGGCGTCGGCCAGCTCCAGGCTGCCGGTGGTGTTCTCCACGGGGATGCAGCCGGAGATGGTTCCGTCGGCCTCCAGGGTGAACATCACCCGCATGTCGCCGACGATTTCCTCATTCTCGAAGTAGAAGTCGTTGTAAACGTCCACGATGCTCGACTGGCGCTTGTAGAGCTGCTCGGAGATGACCTCGGGGTGCCGCTGGGACGATCCCGCGGCCGGACCCTCCACCTGGATCAGCTCGACCCCTTCCTGGATCACTTGAAAGTCGCTCACCGCGGCGGCCGGGAGGACGACCAGGAACACGAGAACCAGTGAAACCGAACGACCCATCTTACGGTCACCTCCGTAAAAGAGAAAGCTATTTATCGGCGCGGCCCGAACCGAAGTAGATCGGGTAGGTGACGACCACGTCGTGGCCTAATTCTGAGTCCTCCAGCGCGCTGAACTTCCAGCCGGAAATTTTGGTCGCCACGTCGCCCGCCAGGCTCACCGCCCCGGTGGTGTTCTCCAGGATGCTCACCCGGTCCACGGCCCCGGAGTCGAGGATGACGAACTCGAAGGTTATCGTCCCCGAGAGCCTGGGGTTGCCCAGAAGATAAACGTCGTAGATGTCCTCGAGTTCCCCGAGTTGGGGGTTGATATCCTTGTCGATCCAGTACGGCCGCCGTCGCGGGTGCAGCTCGGCGCCCGCCTGGAGCGGCCTCACCTCCAGGGGTGAGTACCGCACCCCGTTGGTGAAGACGAAGGGGTACACGCAGGTCACCCGGCCGGGGTGCTTCTCGTCGCGGTTCGGGACGAAGAACCAGCGGGAGACCTTGTCCACCAGCGCGTCCACCAGGTCCGGATTCCGCAGGCTCTCCTCCACCACCTCCACGTCGCAGACGTACCCGTCCTCCTGGATGGTGAAGCGGAGAACGAGGCTCCCCTCGACCCGACCGCCGGCGTCCAGGTACTCCTGATAGACGTATCGGAGCCGGCTCGACAGGTCGTGGATTTTGGCGTTGATGCGGTTGGGCAGACGCGAGTCCGACTCCGCCGCCGGACCGGTGAGGGCGATGACCTCCTCGTCGGCCACCTGGGCCACCCGGATCTCGGTGTCGGCGAGGGAGGCGGTCAGCGCGAAGAGTACGGCGATCGGTAAGGCCCAGCGCAATTCCATACCCGCCTGGAAACGAGCGAAGCGAGTAATGCCCCGGCAAATCGGTTGGGTTAGTATAGCGCATTCACGGCGTCCTTTCCAGCCCCCGGAACCCTTGGGGAAGAATGCCCTCTTAGGAGAAGGCCAACCCGCCGCCCTCAGTGCCCACCTTCACCGTGTCGCCGGAGGCGTAGCGGCCGTCCAGAATCATCCCGGCCAGCTCGTTGGTCAACAGGCGGTTGACGGTGCGCCGCAGCGGCCGGGCGCCGTAGCGGGGGTCGTACCCCTGCCGCACCAGGAGCTCCTTGGCCGCGGTGTCAATCTCGAAGCCTATCCCCTGCTCCTTCAGCAGCCCCCGCACCTCGTCCAGCAGGAGCTCCACGATCCGCATGAGGTCCTCCCGGGAGAGGGGGTGGAAGACGATTATCTCGTCCACGCGGTTCAGGAATTCCGGGCGGAAGTGGACGTGAAGCTCGTCCAGGCACGCCCGCCGCATCTCGCCGTAAACCTTCTCCTCGCCGTCGAGGTCGATGCGCTCCGAGAGTTCGAGGATGCGCCGGGCCCCGACGTTGGAGGTCATTATCAAAAGCGCGTTCTTGAAGTCCACGGTGCGCCCGTGGGAGTCGGTGAGCCGGCCGTCGTCCAGCACCTGCAACAGGGCGTTGAAGATGTCCGGGTGCGCCTTTTCGATTTCGTCCAACAGGATCACCGAGTAGGGCTTGCGGCGCACCGCCTCGGTGAGCTGGCCCCCCTCCTCGTAGCCCACGTAGCCCGGGGGGGCACCGATGAGCCGGGTCACGGAGAATTTCTCCATGTACTCGCTCATGTCTATGCGGGTGATGGCGCTCTCGTCGCCGTAGAGGAACTCGGCCAGGGCCTTGGCCAGCTCGGTCTTGCCGATGCCGGTGGGTCCGAGGAATAGGAAAGAGCCCTGGGGCCGGTCGGGGTCCGCGAGGCCGGCGCGGTGCTGCCGGACGACCCGGGCCACGGCGCCCACCGCCTCGTCCTGGCCGATGACCCGCCGGTGCAGGTGCTCCTCCATATTCCGTAGGCGTTCCCGCTCGTCGGCGGAGAGCTGGGTGATGGGGATGCCGGTCCAGCGGCTGACCACGCGGGCCACGTCCTCGGGAGTCACCAGGGAGCGGCTCACCGCCTCGGTCTTCTTCCTATTCCATCCCTCCTCGGCGATGCGCAGGCGGTCCCGGAGCTCGAGGACCTTGGCGTGGGCCCGGGCCGCGGCCTCGTAGTCCTGCTTGGCGGAACGCTCGCGCTCGTCGGTCTCGTGCCCCTCGACCTCGGCGCGCAGACGGGCCAGGTCCGGCGGGACGACGAGGTTGTCCAGGTGGACCCTGGCCGCCGCCTCGTCCATGCAGTCTATGGCCTTGTCGGGGAGGAATCGGTCGCTGACGAAGCGGGCCGAGAGCCGCGCCGCGGCCTCCACCGCCTCGCCGGAAATCTTCACCTGGTGGTGCTGTTCGTACTTGGGGCGCAGGCCCTCGAGGATGGCGATGGTCTCCTCCACCGTGGGCTCCTCGACGAGCACCGGTTGGAAGCGGCGCTCCAGGGCGGCGTCCTTTTCGATGTGCTTGCGGTACTCGGCGAGGGTGGTGGCCCCGATGGCCTGGAGCTCGCCGCGGGCCAGGGCGGGCTTGAGGATGTTGGCGGCGTCAATGGCGCCCTCGGCGGCGCCGGCCCCCACGATGACGTGCAGCTCGTCCAGAAACAGGATGTAGTTTCCGCCCTCGACCTCCTTCAACAGCTTCTTCAGCCGCTCCTCGAACTCGCCGCGGTACTTCGAGCCGGCCACCACCGCCGCCAGGTCTAAAAGGATGACCTTCTTGTCCAGCAGCGACTCGGGCACCCGGCGCTCCACGATGGCCTGAGCCAGCCCCTCGACGATGGCGGTCTTGCCCACGCCCGGCTCGCCGATGAGCGCGGGGTTGTTCTTCGTCCGGCGGCTTAGGACCTGGATGACGCGGTCAATTACTTCCTCGCGGCCGATGACGGGGTCGAGTTTGCCCCGGCGGGCCAGGTCGGTAAGGTCCCGGCCGAAGGCCTTGAGGGCGGAGTCGGCGTCCTCGCCCGTGGGCGCGCCCAGCTCGGCCAGGAGCTCGGCCGTGGGGACGTGGAGGGCGGCCAGGACGCGGTTGGCGCCCGAGTTGGAATCCGCGAGAATCGCGGCCAGGATGTGCGCCGGTCCGGCCTTCTTCCCTTGAGTCCCGGCCACGGACTGCGCCGCCCGGTTTATCGCGGCCTCGGCCCGGGGGGTGAACGAGAGCTGGGCGGTGCGCGCCGGCTTGGTCAACAGGCGCTTGAGCTCGTCGGTGATTACGTCGAAGGTCGCGCCGCGCCTGGCGAGGGCCGTGGCGGCGTCAGTGCCGATTTGGCGCGCTATCCCCGCCAGGAGGTGCTCGGTGCCGATGTAATCGAAGCCCAGGGTTTTCGCTATATCCTGCGCGGAGTGAACGACTTCCAGGGCGTTGGGGTCCAGATGCCTCTCCATTTTCCTCCGGTTTTTTCACATAAAAAAGTCCGTCCGGGGACGAATAAAGCAATAAGCGTTCCACGGCGGTGCTTCGGGCGAACCGGTCGCCCCACCCTCGATTTATCACCGTTGTGTGTCGTTTTGTAGGGCGGCCCCTCCGCGGGCCGCCGCTTTCGCCCCCCTCCCTAGCCCGTAAGCGCGCTTCCCCCCAGAGGGGGGAGGGGGAATAAGGTAGCCCTCACCCTTAGTTGAGATGATGTAGGGCGGCCCCGTAGGACGAGTCCTCTGCGGGCCGCCGCGTTTTCTATGTTCCCAACCTTGACCCTCACCCCCACCCTCTCCCTAGCAGGGAGAGGGAGAAGGCCCGCGCCTTGCGGCGATGACGTAGGGGCCGACCTTCAGGTCGGCCCGCTATTTGTAAGGTAGCCCTCACCCTTTATCCCTCTCCCACGGGGAGAGGGAAACCACGCAAACCCTCACCCTAACCCGTAGGTAATACTCCCTCCAGAGGTTGGTGGGTGAAAGGCGGCCGATCCGCCGCCTCTTTTCACAGGTTGGGGCAGACTTTGGCTACGATCCCTCGGCGCCCTTCGGTAGCGGACCAACGATTTCTATAAAGCGCTTGCGCCACTTACCCTTGCGCAGCGGCTCAAAGTCAGGGTCTTGCCATGCGTAGGCAGTGTCGAAATCATCACCTTTAATCTCTTTATCTTCCTTTAGATTATTCAAAGCCTCGTCCAACTCTCCCAATTTGGCCTGGGCGCAGGCAAGGTTGTAGTGGCCTTTCTTGCCTTTGGAGTATTCAATCGCTTTCTTCGCACTCTCTTTTGCCAGCTCAAATTTCTTTTTTGCCTCCTCCCCCGTTAGAGTCGCACCCCACTTGAGTAAAGTGCCCGCTTTGTTGTTGTATGCCAGGTGTAAGTTCGGTTTGATCCCTATGGCCTTATCGTAAGCCTTGAGCGCACCTTCATAATTACCTTTATCGGAATACTCGTTTCCTGTCTCAAGCCAGCCGCCTGCACTTAAAGGGATACCTATTTCTGAGAGAGTGTTGAATCTCTGTAAGAGATCATTGTATTTCTTGTCTATCTCTTCTAAATTTTTACCTTCTTTTTTTAATTTTTCCTTTTCCTCGCGCACTTCCTCGATTTCTTTTACGATGGTTTCTTCCGTTTTCTTTAGTGAATTAAGAAAAACATCAACTTGCTCTTTCTTGCTCAATACTTCCTCGATATCATGATCTATTTGTTCCTTTGCATCATTTATTTCCTTTAGGTCTTCCTTAACTCGTTTTACGCTTATCACATTAAATATTATTAGGAACGCAATGAAAAGGGCTGCTAATCCTAATCCGAAAAGCGTAATCCACCTTGCCCACGTTTCTGAATCATCAGCTTTTTCTTCGATTCCTTGCCAATTAATTTCAATTTTTTCAATCCTTGAATCTAAGTCTTTAATCGAATTTTCAATTGTGTGGGCTGTAGGCTTGGTAGTATCAATCTCCTGCGCCGCGAGGGGCAGTGCTAAAACCAGAAACAGTATTATCCACTTCCACATGATTCTATCCTTTCCGCTGCTACTTCCTTACAATTTAATAGTTACATTAAATCCGGTCCCTAGTCAAATGAAAAGGCGGCCAAAATGCCGCCTTTTTTCACGCTTGGTGACGCCGCGCGGGCGCTACACGTCGGCCGACCCGCCGAAGTCCGACTCCACCTCGTGCTGGTGGTGGTGCGACTTCTCCCCCTCCGGCAGGTGGTCGAAGAGATGCCCCATCTTCTCCCGCTTGGTCCGCAGGTAGTGCAGGTTCTCGTCGGTGGGGTCCACCTCCACGGGCACGCGTTCGACCACCTCGAGGCCGTAGCCCTCCAGGGCGACGATCTTGCGCGGGTTGTTGGTCATGAGCCGGAGTTTGCGGGCGCCGAGGTCGTAGAGAATCTGGGCCCCGATGCCGTAGTCGCGCAGGTCGGCGGGGAAGCCGAGCTCCAGGTTGGCCTCCACGGTGTCGCGCCCCTGGTCCTGGAGGGCGTAGGCCCGGATTTTGTTCACCAGGCCGATGCCGCGTCCCTCCTGCCGCAGGTACAGAAGAACCCCCCGCCCCTCGAGGGCGATGGCCCGGAGCGCCACGTCGAGCTGCGGACCGCAATCGCAGCGCAGGCTGTGGAATGTGTCCCCGGTGAGGCACTCGGAGTGCACCCGCACCAGGACGGGTTCTTCGATGTTTAGCTCACCCATCACGAGGGCGATGTGGTAATCGTCGGAGATGGTGGAGGTGTAGGCGTGGATGGTGAACTCGCCGAAGACGCTTGGGAGCCGGGCCGAGGCGACCCTCTTCACCAAAACCTCGGTGCGGCGGCGGTACTCGATCAGGTCGGCGATGGAGATGAGCCGGACCCCCCATTCTTTCTTCAGCTCCTTGAGCTGGGGGAGGCGGGCCATGGTGCCGTCGGCGTTGAGAATCTCGATGAGGACGCCGACCGGCTCGATTCCGGCCAGGCGGCAGAGGTCCACGACGGCCTCGGTGTGGCCGGCGCGGACCAGCACCCCACCCTCCCGGGCGCGAAGGGGGTTGACGTGGCCCGGTCGGGCGAAATCACCGGGCGTCGTCCCCCCGTCCGCCAGGGCCCGGATGGTCTTGGAGCGCTCCTCGGCGGAGATGCCCGTGGTCACCCCGTGGCGATAGTCCACCGTGACGGTGAAGGGGGTGCCCAGGAGAGCGGTTGAGTGGGCGTCGGGCACCATCATGTCGAGCTCGAGCCGCCGGGTGACATCGGGCGCCATGGGGGTGCAGAGCATGCCGCGGCCGTGGACGATCATGAAGTTCACGTCCTCGGGGTGGCAGAACCGGGCCCCCATAATTAAATCGCCCTCGTTCTCCCGGTCCTCGTCGTCCACGACGATGACCATCTCGCCTTTTTTTAGCGCCTCCAGGGCCGACTCGATGCCGTCGAAAGGCACGTTACCTCCGTCGGACGGGCTCGCTCTCTTTTTAAAACCCCACGCCGCTCGGGACGGGGAATCATCGGTTTTTAAAAGACGCTGAAATCGCGGTAGAAATCCGTCGCCGGGGCCCATTGGAGTTTGACGTTATGGACGCGGGAGGCCGGCGGACCCTCGCGCAGGAGGGCGACGAACGATTCCAGGTCGCCCCGCTCGCCCACCGCGACCACCCGGACCGTCCCGTCGGGCAGGTTGGCTACAGTCCCGACGAGGCCCAGCGCCCGGGCGTGGCGCACCACGAACCAGCGGAAGCCCACGCCCTGGACCGTTCCCCCCACGACCGCCTGCAGCGCCTCTCTCACGTCACACCCGGGGATTGCCGCGCCAGTCTGAGCGCCATCTCCACGGCCTCCTGGGGCGTGTGGGCGTGGTGGAGCGGGTCTTCGGTTTTCCGGCCGGCGGGGGGAGGCGGCAGCAGCCAACTACCCAGGGTGACTACGGGGCGACCGATTTTCAGCGCCAGGGCGATTTCCGAAAGGGTGCCGTAGAAGCCGTCTATGGCGATGACCGCCCGGCCGGAGGCGACGACGATGGCGTTCCTGGCCACGCCCAGACCGGTGGGTATCCGGATGTCCACGTAGGGGTTGGCCTCGGTGTCATCGTAGCCCAGAAGGATGCCGACGGATGTTCCTCCGGCTTTGGCGGCGCCGCGGCAGGCCGCCTCCATCACGCCGGTCCGGCCGCCGCACACCAGCACCGCCCCGGCCTCGGCCAGCAGTGAACCGACCTCCTCCGCCTTGGCCGCCGTTGATTCGCTGCAGCTCGCTCCGCCGATGATGCTGATCTGAAGCTTTCTCTCCACGCAACGCCCTCTCCGATGGGCTGGTCGGGGTACGATTTAATCCGCCAGGGACCGGTCTGGATTTTACGACCATCCAAATCACGGGTCAAGGCGACCGGCGGGCTGGACTCGACTCGATCGGCCGTTGTATGATATAAGCGTAATCCGGCTCGGTGAACTTCATGGGCGATCCGGCCTGCTACAACTGCAAGGGAGCCCTTGCCGAATCCGGTCTGGGGGTCAAGTGCCCCTACTGCGGTTCGGTGAATTTCGTGGCCCCGGACGGTCGCGCCATCGCGCACCTGGTCCACCCGCTGGCGCCGCTGGATCCGGCGGGGCTCCTGGCGGAAAAGCTCGGTCGGATGGGCATCCCCTGCACCATCGAGAAGAACGAGCCGCTCTGGGCGCCCTGCTACCTATTCAGCCCCGCGGAGGACAACCCGCTCTGGCGGGTCGCGTACGCCGACGTGGTGGGGCGCTTCTACGCGAACCTTCCCCCGCCGCAGCGCAGGCTCGTCCCCTACTACGCGCCCCCCGAGCCCTACAGGTTGGTCGAGCCCTCGATCACGCCGGCCCAGGCCGAGGCGCATCTGTTGCGACGGGGGCTGGAGAGCCCCCGGGGGTACACGACGGCGCTGGTCCACATGCCGATCCACCGTTTGCGCTATGCGGCGGGGGAGCGGCGGGGAGTGGCCCTGGCGGTCGCCGAGCGGGTGTTCGTGGAAACGCCGCCCAGGCCGACGGGAAACGGTCTTGGGCGCCTGCGCCTCTACTTCGGGGCGGGGACGGCGGCCCTGGTTCTTCTCTCCGCCGTGGCCGTCCGTGGGATCCCGGGGGCCGCCATCGCCTTCGCCCTGGGAATCGCCGGAACCGTTCTCCTCGCACGGGCTACCCGTTCCGGCTAGGGATGCCGCGGAGGTGCCCGACCCACGGCGGATTACGGCTTCGCCGTCGCAGATACGGGCCTTTTTTGCCGGGGTTAAGATGAACCCCCGCAACGGGTTGCATAAAAAAGTTTCAGAATAATTTGACTTTTTTTTCCGGTGAGGCTATACTCTACCAATAATCTTTGAAGAACCCAGAGGGGTTCTGTCTAAGCCTATCAAAGGCTTGCCTGTATCCTACGTCCTAACCCTAAACCCTAAGGAGCTCCACATGAAGAAATTCCTCATTCTGGCAGTCGTGTTGCTCATGATGGCTCCGGCCGCGTTCGGCAAGAACATGGTCGAGGGCAAGTTCGGGGCCGGCCTCTCCCTGGGCACCGGTCAGACCGTGTATCGTTCGGGCAACGCTCTGGGCCTGGGTATCAACCTCCAGTACGGCATCACCGGACTGACCTTCCAGGGCGTCTTCAACTACAGCATGGGCATTCAGCCCGAGTCCTTCGACTCCAGCGACTCCTCCGAGTCCATCATGGACTTCGGTGTCAACTTCCTGGGCACCGTGGGCGAAGGCTCCTTCGTGGGCTATGCCGGCCTCGGATTCTTCTACTACATGAGGACAACCAACTCCGGCGCGGAGGACGAGGAAGACTTCAGCGTCAGCACCTACGGCCTGAACCTGACCTCCGCCGTTGACTACTTCCTCAACGACATGATCGCCCTGGGCTTCCAGATCGGCTACCCGATCTCCCTGGGCAGTGACAACGGTGTCGAAGACGACGACTACGAGGGCATGGCGAACATCGCCGGCTCGAGCTACAAGGTCACCGTCAAGTTCTTCTTCTAGACCAGGCACCGCTCGAAAGGGGGCCGGTTATGGCCCCCTTTATTATTTCAGGCACGGCAGAGAAGGGGGCAAGCAAAGGCCCCCTTTGTGCGAAGTATTGTACCGCTCGAAAGGGGGCCCGCAAAGGTCCCCTTTGTGTTAGCTTCTTGCGAAAAAGTGGGTCGGCAATGGCCCCCTTTATTATTGTCAGGCACGGCAGAGAAGGGGGCAAGCAAAGGCCCTCTTTGTGCGAAGTATTGTACCGCTCGAAAGGGGGCCGGCAAAGGCCCCCCTTTGTTTATTGTAGGGGCGACCCGTAGGACGAGTCCTCTGCGGTCGCCCGCGGGCCGACCGCATGTCGGCCCCTAAGTCAACACAATACGCAAGATGAGGCGCGGAACGGTTTCCCTCTCCCTTCAAGGGAGAGGCTCGCCTACGGGTTAGGGTGAGGGTCAATCGGCGGCCCGTAGAAGGGCCGCCCTAAGTCATCGCAAGAAGCGGAAACGGCGGGGTTAGGAAACCCCGCCCTACATTCAGGCGAATGGCGGTGGATGACCGAACGGGCGGGTGTGGACACCCGCCCCTACGTCTATCCAACGCAAATCCGACCCGTAGGGGCGACCGTCCACGGTCGCCCGTGTGTCCCCTCCCCTCGTGGGAGTGGCGCGCCGACGGGTCAGGGTGAGGGCAACCTTATTTAAAAAACGCGGGCCGACCGCATGTCGGCCCCTACGAGCACCCATCAACGCCGTTTAAAAGGTCGGCACGGGGGATGTGCGTCGCGCGTCTACGTCTCGGCCGCCTCCGCCCCGTAGAGCTCCCGGGTCATGGCCACCTTGGCCTCCAGGAGCTTCCAGCGGCGGTCGCGCCACCGGGTCACGTGCTCCACGTCCTCCGGTTTCAGGTGCCGGAAGCGGCCCTGAAGCTTCAGGTACTCCTCCACCGGCTTGAACTCCTTGGGCTTGTGATTGATCTTGTACACGCCGTTCTCCACCTCGTACAGCGGCCAGATACCGGTCTGCACGGCCAGGCGCAGGGCCTTGATCGAGTCCTCCGACTGCATCTTCCAGCCCGGCGGGCAGCTGGCGAAGACCTGCAGGTACTTCGTCCCCCGTATCTGTTTGGCCTTCTTCATCTTCTTGACGAAATCCTCGGCGTGGCTCACGCAGGCGGTCGCGGTGTAGCGGATGCCGTGGGCCGCCATGATCTCCACCATGTCCTTCTTCTCTTCCTTCTTGAAGTGGCGGACGGGGGTGGTGGTGGTCCAGGCGCCCCAGGGGGTGGATCCGGAGCGCTGGATGCCGGTGTTCATGTAGGCTTCGTTGTCGTAGCAGACGTAGATGATGTCCTCGTCGCGCTCGACGGCGCCGGAGAGGGCCTGGATGCCGATGTCCACGGTGCCGCCGTCGCCGGCCCAGGCCATCACGGTCGTGTGGTCGTTGCCCCGGATGGCGAAGCCGTTGCGGATGCCCGAGGCGGCCGCCGCCGCGGTCTCGAAGGCCGTGTGGAACAGCGGCACCAGCGTGGACGAGTAGGGGAAGGGCCCGTCTATCACGCTCCAGCAGCAGGCCGGGACGGAGAGGACCGTGTCCGGGCCCAGGGCTTTGAGCGCGTACCGCAGCGCCAGCACCGCCCCGCACCCCTGGCACGCCACGGTTCCGCTGGTCACGTACTCCTCGGTGGGGATCGAGTATTTCATCTTAAAATCCTTTCGCCCCGGGCAAGAACCGCCGGTCCGGGGCCGGTGACGACTACGCCAGCTTGGCCCCCTGCCAGTTGATGTCGGTTTCGGGGCTCCGGCCGGCGGTTATTTTTATCATCTCGTACACGGCGTCCACGGTGACGTCGCGGCCGCCGAGGCCCGCGATGAACCCGTGGATCTCCGGCCGCTGGAGCTCGTGGTACAGGCAGCTCTTAATTTCGGTGTAGAAGGCGCCCTCGGAGCCGTAGCTGATGTTGCGGTCAATGACGCCCAGGCGCTTCTTGCCTTTGGCTATCTTTCTTATCTGGGGCTTGGGGAAGGGCCGCAGAAGGCGCACCTTGGCCGAACCGGCCTTGATGCCCTCGGCCCGAGCCCGATCCACCGCGTCCTTGGCCGTGGAGGCGATGGTCGAGGAGACGAAGACGAGGTACTCGGCGTCGTCGGCCCGGTAACCCTCGACGACGGGGTAGCTGCGGCCGAACATCTCGCCGAAGAGCGCGTCTTCGGCGATTATCACGTCCAGCGCCTTTTCCATCGCCCACTGCATCTTGATCTGCAGCTCGTAGTACCACTCGTCGTTGCAGAGCGCCCCGTAGGCCGGGTGGCCCTTGGCCGGGTCGAGGTCGTGCTTGGCCTGGTACTTCGGCAGGTACTTATCCACCAGGGCGATGTCCGCCAGGTCCACCGGCTCCGAGGTGTGGGAGAGGTAGAAGCTGTCCAGGACCAGCATCGCCGGCAGCTCCACCTGCTCGGCCACCTTGAAGGCCTGGATGACCGAGTCGGTGACCTCCTGGTTGGACTCGCAGTAGTACTGGATCCAGCCCGTGTCCCTCCGGGAGATGGTGTCGTTCTGGTCGGTCCAGATGGTCCAGGGCGGAGCCATGGAGCGGTTGATGTTGGCCAGGACGACGGGCAGCCGGGCGTGGGCCGCCCAGTGGAGCATCTCGTCCATGAGGGCCAGGCCCTGGGCGCTGGTGGCGGTGAAGGCGCGCGCTCCCGCCGCCGACGCCCCGATGCACGCCGCCATCGCCGAGTGCTCGCTCTCTACCTTGATGAACTTGGCGTCCATCACCCCGTCGGCGCACAGCTCGGAGATTTTCTCCACGATCTGGGTCTGCGGCGTGATGGGGTAGGCGGCGACGACCTCGGCCCGGGCCAGCATGGACCCGTAGGACACGGCGTGGTTGCCGGTGAGCACCTTCTTCATCGGACCTCCTCGAACCGGGTGCCGGTCCGCGGGTAAAGGATACGTCTAAGGCAAGGGGCTTAAGCCCCTAGTCTAACCATGCAGTGGCTACCGGACCTCCTCCACCATCTCGATGCAGTCCTTGGGGCACTCCGCGGCGCAGACCCCGCAGCCCTTGCAGTAGACGAGATTGACCACGGGGAAGCCCTCTTCGTCCTCGGAGATGGACATGTCGGGGCAGTATTTCCAACAGATGCCGCACTGGATGCAGGCCTCGTTCGAGATGACCGGTCGGACGTTGCGCCAGGAGCCGGTCTCGTTGACCAGCATGGTGCCGAGAGTCTTGGCCATGGTGGGGATGTCGTTGATGTTCTTCAGTGGGATGTAGTGCTTGTTGGGCATCTGGGCCTCGCTTGTGGAGGTTTCCAGGCAAGGGGTTTAAACCCCTTGTCTCCAATAGTGTAGCGTAAAAAAGGGGAACGTGGAGGTTCCCCATCGAGAGCTACGGGGTAATCGCGTCGTAGGTGTCCTTGGCGGCGTCGGCGTTCGCATCGGGTTTCGAGGGGGCCGCCTCCCGGATGCACTGCATGAGGAGCTCTATGTCGGCCTGCCCGGTGACCTTGGCGGCGGCGCCCAGCATGGCCGTGTTCACGATGGGGGAGGTGATCGAGCCCAGGCCGTGCTCGATGGAGATCCGGGTGGCGTCCACGGTGTAGACCTTGAAGTCGCCCTTGAGGCCGAGCTCCCCGGGGCTCTTGGCGGAGTTCACGGTGATCGTCCCGCCGGGTTTGAGGCCCTCGGTGCAGTCTATGGTGCTCATGAGCGTCTCGGAGAGGACGATGACGTGGTCGGGGGTGTAGATATTGTGGCGGGCGCGGATCTCGGTGTCCGAAATGCGGACGAAGCTGGCCACGGGCGCGCCACGGCGCTCGACCCCGAACATGGGGAAGGCCTGGACCCTCTTCCCCCCGCGGAAGGCCGCGTCGGCGAAGACGGTGCAACCGCTGGCCGCACCCTGACCACCGCGGCCGTGGAAGCGGATCTCGATCATCGCTGGGTACTCCCCTCGAGGCTGGTTTTTTAGCGGTGCGGTGCGGGTCGCGGATTTTTTTGCCGGGGAATGGGTAGAAAATCCCCACTCACCCCACGCGGGTTACCACTATAACACTACGCTGCGGTGGTCTCAACCCCCGAAACGGGTTGCGAATCAGTTGAGATAGAGGCTCAAAAATTCTCCCCCGCCCCGCGCATCCCCCGCCGTAGACGAGCCGCATCGGCTCGTGGGGGAAGGCTACTACTTGGTCTTGACCTTGATGTAGCCGTCCTCGCCCGGTTTCGGTCTGGGCAGGAACCGCCCCCAGTCCCGGTCATCCTTCGGGGGGATCGGGTTCTGGGGATCGGCGGACACCAGGGAGTAGTCGGGGTCGTCGTCCACGGCCAGGGCGAGGGCCGTCCCGCAGCGGGGGCAGTAAACACCGTCCACGTCGCCCTTCCCCCCGGAGCGGAGGACGACGTTGGAGTACTCGCGGCGCAGCGTCTTGCCCCAGTCCGTCTGGTGGCCGCACTTCTCACACTGCACATCGTAGGCGGTAAGCTTTTTCGGCTTTGGCTTGGCCTTGGGCTCCGGGGCGGGGACGGTCTTGACCACCTTCCCCTTGGGTTCCGGCTCGATTACGCCCTTGGCCTCGTCCACCTTGCGCAGCCAGTACTGCTGTAGCATCGTCAACAGGGTATTGACGGTCCAGTAGATGACCAGGCCCGAGGGCATGTTGTAGAACATGACGCCGAAGATCAGGGGGAGGTACTTGGTGAAACCTTTCTGCTTGATGCCCGAGCTGGTGGTCATCTTGCCCTGGTACCACATGGCGGCTGTCATCAGGACAGGGAGCAGGTTGAAGGTGGCCCAGCCCAGGAGGGGGATGGTGAAGCCGAAGCTGAAGAGGGAATCGGGCTGCGTCAGGTCGGCGATCCATAAGAAGCTCGCCCCGCGGAGCTCCACCGCGCCACGGAGCGCCCCGAAGAGCGCGATGAAAATCGGCATCTGCAGAAGAAGCGGGAGGCAGCCGCCCAGGGGCGACACCTTGTGCTTCTTGTAGAGCTCCATAATTTCCTGGTTCGCCCGCTGCTGATCGCTCGCGTACTTCTCCTTGATGGTCTCGATCTTCGGCTGGAGCCGCTGCATGGCCATGGTGGAGCGGAAGCTCTTGTTCGTCAGCGGCACCATCACCAGTTTGAGTGCGATGGACAACAGAAGAATCGCCAGGCCGTAGTTACCCAGAAAGCCCTCGAAGAAATTGAGGAGCTTGAGGGCGCCGATGGCGATGGGGGCGAGGAAGTCCCAGCCGAAATCGGCCACGTCCCCCATCCCGAGGGCCTGGAGGTCGTCGTAGATCTTCGGCCCGATGTAGAGCTGGAAGCGGTCCTTGAAGCGGCCGCTGGCGTCGGTGCGCATCTCGATGACGGTGTTGGCTATTTTCGGGGGCTCGGTCAGCGGTTCCAACGCCACCCGGCCGCCGGTGAGCGCCTCGGTGGGCTTTAGCGCCAGGGCGAAGTACTGGTCCGCGATGGCCATGTAAGCGATGGGGCCCGACATCTCCTCCAGATCGTTGTCCCCGGGGCTCTCCTCGAACTCCTCACCCCCGACCTTGCCGGTGGTGACCAGCTGGCCGCGGACCGGCTCCCGCATGTCCCCCTGCCGGTCCAGGCCGGTGCCCAGATTCAGCTTGAAGCTGCGGGGGTCGGCGACGGGGTAGTCCACGGCGAGGTCGAAGTGGCCGAGGTAGGAGTCGCCGCGGAAGGTGTATCTCTTCACGACCCGGATGCCCGCCACCGTGGCGCTGTAGGTGACGGTGAACTCCTCCTCGCCCTTTATTTTGTGCTCGCCGGCGTGGCTGGCCGCGTAAACCACGAAGGGGTCGAACTCGGAGGTGGAGACCATGCCCGGGTAGTACTCGCCCAGGGCCTTGTTGAAGAGGACGAGCTGCTCGCCGTTGTCGTCCTTGTAGTCCTTGAGGGTGACGGATTTCAGGGCGCCGCCGATGTTGGAGAAGCGCAGGATCATGAGGTCCGTCTCCAGGGTGATCAGCCACTCCTGGTCGGGGGTGAGGCGCGCCTCGGCCGCTGCGGGGGCGGGGGGCTCGACGACCTCCGCGGGCGCGGGCTCCTCGGCGACCGTCTCCTCCTCCGCGGCGGGCTGCACCGTCTCGCCGGGTTTTTCCGTCCCACCGGGCTTCTCCACGGTGTTCCCGGTCTCCCCCTCCTCGTCCGAGCCCAGTCCGATGAGGAAGTTGATGCCGACCATCGCCACGATGGATATCACCACGGCGAGGACCAGCCGGACGGTCATTCCACGGTCCTTCTCTTCGGGCACGGTGCTCCCTTGATAAACGTGTACGAGCCCAGGCATTGTACCGGCGGCCGGCGGCGGGTGTCAAGCGGGGCGGTTTCGGGAGGCGTGTTGTACCCGGCGGTCAACTTTGCTACCATCACCGCGGAGGAGACGAGATGTGCGAGCCGCTGGTAGTGGTCGTCGGTGTGCTGGAGATGAACTGCTACGTGTGGCCCGTGGGCGACGGGGGGGCCCTGGTGGTGGACCCCGGGGCCGAGGTGGACCGAATCGAGGCCGTGATGAGGGAGAAAGACCTGGCCCCCGTAGCCATAGCCCTGACACACGGCCACCCCGACCATCTGGGCGGCGCCGGGGAGATGGCCACGCGCCACGATATCCCCTGCTACCTCCACCCCGACGACCTGATCTGGGTGGCGGCGCTGAAGGAGGAGTGGCTAGAAGTTTACGGCCCCCGCCCCACCGAGTGGCCCCACTTCACCCCCTATCCGGAACTGTTGACCTTTCCCGCCGTCCAGCTCGAGGTGCTCCACCTGCCGGGTCACTCGCCGGGCGGGGTGGTGCTCTACGACGCGAAGTACGGCATCGCCGCGGTGGGCGATTCCATCTTCGCCGGCAGCGTGGGGCGCACCGACCTCCCCGGCGGCGACCCCGACGCGCTCTTCCACAACCTCGAGCGGGTCGTCGTTTCCCTGCCCGACTCGACGCGCCTCCTGCCCGGCCACGGTCCCGCGACCACCGTGGGCGAGGAGAAGCGGTCCAACCCCTACCTGGTTTGAAAAAACTCCTCCCCCTGGCAGGGGTTCTGGTCCTGCTCGGCTGCGCCGCCGAGCCGGAGCCTCCGCCGGGTTGCGCTTTCACGAAGGCGCTGCCCTCGGAGGATTTTTACGCCCTCGCCCTGCGGATGCTGGGCGACCCGGAGCGGGGTCCGGAGCTGGCCGCGCTCAACCGGGCGGACGAAGACGTGCGTCCATCGGAGATAGAGGGGCTGATCGTTCCCGACGGCGCGGATACCGACCAGCCGCCGCTCTACGACACGCTGGAGGAGGGGGGCGGGGAGGAGGCGTGGCTGGCGGCGTCCAGGCTCGTCATCCGGGACGACCTCGTCGGGGCGACGGCGCTCCTGGAAGCGGCCCTCGGGGAAGACCCCTACCAGGGGCGGCTGCGTTTTCTGCTGGGGCTGCTGCGCTTCCGCCGGGGGGAGGCGTGGCGCGCCGAGGTCCAGCTCCGGGCGGCCGCGTATCTGGCACCCGCCGACGGGCGTCCGCACCTGGCGCTGGCGCTCCTTTTTTCCGCCCAGGACCGGGGGGACGAGGCCCGGCGGGAGCTCTCGACGGCGCTGGCCCTGGACCCGACGGACGACCGCGCCTGGGCGGCGGCCGCCCTCCTGGCCGAGGCGGAGGGCGATTCAAAAGAGGCGGTTCTCCTCCTGGACGAGTTTCTCCGCCTCGGTCCCGGTTTCGGTCCCGAGCGGGAGGTGTACGCCGAGGCGCTGGGGCTCATCGAAAGCGGGCTGGACCCGCTGGACCCCGCCTGGCGGTCGGGGCGCCTCCCCGTTCCCGACCCCCACAACCCGGTCCTCGACCCGCCGTAGGTAGTGGGGCGGTCCCCCCTCGGGTCGCCGGTTTCACCCTCACCCAAGCCCGTAGGCGGGCCTCTCCCTAGAAGGGAGAGGGGACATGCGGGCGACCGTGGACGGTCGCCCCTACGGGTTGGAATCGAGCAGCAGGGGCGGGTCTTTTCTCCCGCCACGGGCCGACCTGAAGGTCGGCCCCTACGAGGAAGAACACCAGCCACCCGTGTCGTACAGATTGTGAAGACGTAGGGGCGAGTGTCCACACCAACCCGTTCGCCCCCCTCCCTAACCCTCCCCCCAAAGGGGGGAGGGGACGCGCGGCAGCCATCACCCCCGCCGGCAAAAAAACGGCCCCCCGGGGCCGTACTAATTTGATCAAGCTCTGCGCGCGAGATCGGTCTTCCGCACCACCAGCCACATCCCGCCCGCCGAGCCGTCATTATCCGCTCGGGCTCTACACGGCCTCGATGACGGACCCGCAGACGGGGCAGCGGGTTTTCTTCCCCGTCATTTTGGTCATGTTGCCGCAGTTCACGCAGAGGGTGTACCCGGGTGGCAGGTCGGTATCAGCGCCCACCTGCAACTGCCGGTTCCGATCGCGGATGGACAGGGCGATGTCGGAGAGCTTCCTCTTCGTCTGGTCCCTGTTCCGCTGTCGTTTGGCCGTCGCCTCCTCGTCCGTGGGCTCGACGTAGCCCTCCGTCACGGTCTCGGCCTCGACGGGTACGTGGTCGGGCTTCATTTCCCGCCTGCGCCGGGCCATGATCTCGCTGACCGCCCGGCGGTGCTGCTCCTCGTCCATCACCGGCGCCTGGCCGGTTTCGGCGGACGCCTCCGATTCCGCGATTCTCTCGCCGGTGTCGAGACTGTAGCGGTACGGCCGATGGGACGTCGGCGAGGCGAGGGGGGAGGAGACGGACTGGGAGCTCGAGGAGGATCCGCCGCCCTGCGCCGCCTTCTTGGCGTTTTTCACCGCCCGGCTGATGATGGGGACTACGACGAAGATGAGGATGAGCGGGACGATGAAACCGGGGAGGAAGTCGCCCTCCCCGCCGGCGACCAGGAAGGACACCAGGCCGCCGACTACGACGAGCACGCTGACGGCAGTGATGATACCGGTGTTGCAGCCGGTGTTCTGGTTTGGAGTCAGCGGCATGATCGAAAGGGTTGTTGTTGCTTCAGGTGAATTATAGGCCGTCCGCGGACCCTTGGCAAGACCCCTAAAAAGAGGAGCCCCAAGGGGCCCCTCTATCGCGTATTGGGCCGTATTACCTGGCGACTACCAGACGGGTGGTCAGGGTCCCGCCGGCGGTGACCAGACGGGCGATGTAAACCCCGGCCGGCGCATCGGTCGCGTCCCAGGTGACCGTGTGACGTCCGGCGGAGAGCTCGCCCGTCGCGGCGGTGGCCACCCGGCGGCCGGAGATGTCGTAGACCGCCAGCTCGACCGCGCCGGTCTCCGCCAGGGCGACGTCGAAGCTGACGACGGCCGAGACCGGGTTGGGGTAGGCCGCGGAGAGGGTCGTCCGGGTGATTTCACCGAGGGCGGAGACGCTCACCGGCCCGTAGCGCACCGCCGTGCCGTCGTCGGCGACCAGCTCGAGGTAGTAGTCGTTCGCGCCGCGGGCATCGCGGTCCAGGTAGCGGCCGAGCGCCTCCGGGAGGAGGGCGATCGAGTTGAGCCGGTCGGAGTCGCGGTAGAGGTTCACGCCGACCAGCCCGCCCGTATCCTCCAGACGCCAGGCCAGGAGCACGCCGTCCTCCCCGGCCGTGCCGGTGAACTCGGTCACGTCGGCGCTCACGTCGTCGTCCACCGTCGTGGTGCCCTCGAAGGGCCACCCGTTCTGGGCGGTGACGGTGACGTGCATCTCGCCTGGTAAGGAGGGGTCGGGGTAGAGGATGACCTGGCCGCCGGGACCCGTCGTACCGGACACGTGGCAGTCTTCCTCCTTGTAGAGGCAGACGAGGGCGCCACCCACCGGCAAGCCGCCCTTGCCGACGTTCACGGTGAAGCCGCCGTGGCTCCAGTGGTCGGGGTACTGCACGTCGAGCTCCGACATCTCGTCGGTCCAGCCCAGGGTCTCGGTGGGGCCGAGGACGTTGTTCTCGTAGATGCACCAGCGGTAGTAATAGTTGCCCTTGGCGGACGGGATGAAGTAGTTCTTCATATCGGCCAGGGCGTAGCCGAAGTTGGACTTGGCCTTGTTGAACATACTGCAGAAGAACTGCTGGTCCACCAGGTCGCTGGGGCCGTAGCCGGGCGCCCCGGGTGAGTACCAGCCGTAGCGCGAGTTGAAAATTGTGGCGACCATCCCGCCCGCCGGGGCGAGGACCATCTGTTCGGCGAAGCACTGGTAGCGGTCGAATCCGCCGCACATGCAGCCGATGGAGTTCATCCAACCCAGCTGGTCGCCGTTCGTCAGGGCGAAGGCGTCCGCGCCCGACATGTTGCTGGGGCCGCAGCCGATGATGGTGTAGTTGGCGTGGGCGCAGTGGTTGACGACGGCGCAGTTGCCGGCGTTCATCTGGGCGATGACCGCGCCGCGGCTGAGGTTGCCGTAATCCTCGTAGAGCTTGGTGACCGGATCGAACTGGGTCGGCAGGTAGAGATCGTCCACGCGGTTCTTGGCGGCCCCGCCCGAGGTGTAGGAGTCCAGGTAGGCGCCGAGGAAGAGGGCCTCGGTGGTGTGACCCGCCGGGATTTCCTTCTCGTAGGTCAGGGTCTTGGACACCACGGTGTCCACGAAGTCCGTCGTGACCACGGGGAATCGGGAGACGTAGACGTCGGGGTACATGTCGGGGTTGTCGTCGGGCCACTCGCCCCATAAGCCATCCCCGTCCTCGTTCCAGGTGCCGTCCAGGTCGGAGAAGTAGAGGTCGCAGGGGATGTGCTGGTCGTCCTCGGAGCAGCCGCCGATGATCACGTACCCCCGGCGCTCCTGGACGAAGCTGCAGTCCCCGCCCAGGACCACCCACTGGGTGGACCAGTTCTGGTAGGCGTCTATGATGAAGTTCCGGATGCGCTCGGCGTTGTCGCGGCCGGTGTAGTTGTCGAAGATGTACTCCGTGGTGACGATGGCCGTGGTGTATCCCTTCAACAGCTTCCAGTCCCTCAGGGGCGAGAAGCTCTCGACGAAGGCCTCCGGGGTTACGAGAACCCACTCGGCGGTGTCGCCGAAGTCGGGCCCGTCCACGGTAGGCTCGGGATGGGAGGCTGTGGTGAAGCCCGGTTCCACGACCGGCACGCTCACGTGGACGTCGGAGGGGTTGAGGACCATGCTTTTCAAGTTTTCCAGGCCGAACTCCGCCACCCGCCGCGTCACCCGGTTGGGGACGCGCACCTCGTAGGACAGCGGCTCGGTCGTAATTTCGAACTCGATGCGGGTGATGACCGAGAGGGCGCCCGAGGCCGGCTCGTAGATGAAGGGGCTGAACTGGACCGCGGCCACGCCGAAGCCCGAGATGTTGCCGCCCCCGGCGGCCGTCAGGGGGACGGCGGGGTAGGGGTCACAGGAGGAGTAGATGCCGTCGTCGAAGACCGCCCGGAACTCGGCGGGCTGGCTCACCGGCCGCGGGGTGTTGGCCGGCAGAACCACGTAGGATCCGGGCAGTTCCTGCACCGTGAGGTCGGTCACGGTGACTTCGGCGGCGCCCAGGCCCGCAGGAACACTGATGAAGAGCGGCACGGTGGGCAGCATCGGCACGCCCTCGTCGGTCGGATAGATACCCTCGCCGACCGAGGGGATGACGTACCCCTCGCTCTTGACCAGCTCCACGAGGTCGGTGTTAATCTCGTAGCTGTAGGCCAGGGCGAGGGCGGGGAGGAGCAACGTCAATAAAGCCAGCTTACGCAAGATTCCCCCTTCGGATTGGAGGGATGTTCGATTTTCAACGTGGGAAATGCTTACAGAGAACCGATACCAGAAAAGAATACCGCAGTCAAGGGGAGATTCACCAGAGGCATTACTCGTTTCGCTCGTTTCGCCGGGGGCGTAACTTCGTTTAGCCCTGCGGTGTGACGGGGGTCACGGTGTTCGTCAGGAAGGCGTTTCCGGGGAGGAACCGCAGGACGGCGGCCGGCACCCCGTCCGGCGTCCCCCCGAACCGCCGGTAGCCCTGGACGGCGCTGGCGACGAAGGCCTCGCTCGGCGGTTCGCCCAGCTCGATGAGCCGGGCGATCAGCTTGAGCTCGCAGCCGTAGACCAGGAGGTTCTCGTAGTCCGAGTAGGTCACCTCCACGGTCGAGTAAGCGTGGGGGAGGGTGTGCAGCGACTCGTGGTAGGCCAGGCAGTAGAGGTCGGAGGGGTTGGAGACGACCGCGGAGCCGATGGGCCTGAGGTGGATCTGACAGACCAGGTCGCCGGTGGCGGGATCCTCCTTGAAGGGGCTGCAGCTCCCCAAATTTACCCAGTGGCTGAACCCGGGGTTGTTCTCCAGAGCGGGGTCGTCCCCCACGGCTATCCTGACCTGCCGTTTCCCCCCGGCGGCGACCAGCCGGAGGGGCGACAGTTTCAGTATGGCCCGGGCCAGCCCCTCGTACCTCGCGGGATCGGGGAGACTCTCGGTGGCGTAGAGGTTGCCCGTGAGGACCACGTTGGACGACTCCTCCGTCGCGTGGGAGAGCTCCTTGGCGTAGAGGTGGCCCGCCAGCCAGAGGACGGCGACCAGCAGGGCGACGAAGACCCCCTGCCGCGCCCGGTGCCGGGCGAGGAGCCGGGTGAGCTTCCTCAGCGGGTCCCTCTTGCGCTCGGTTTTCTTTACCGCCACCCCGGCCTCCGGTTCCGGCTGGATATACACACACCCATTATATTCCCACGGGCGGATATTTCAAAGGCCCGCCGCCACCCGGGCTAAAGCCTCCAGGACGGCGAAGGGGCGGACCCGCGCCCACGGGTAAACCGCGGCGTACCTCTGCGCGTCTCCTCCGTGGAAGAGGAGCGGCAACCGATCCAACGGTAGGTCCAGGTAATTGGCGAAATCCGCGAGGAGCCGCGCCACGGCCGCCTCGACCTGGACCCGGGCGCCCAGGCGCAGGCACCCCTCGGTGGTCGAGCCGAAGGTCGCGTCTATCGGCGCGTCCACGGGCTCCAGCTTGGGCAGGGCCCCCAACTCCCCCAGCCCGGTGAGGATGATCCCCTCGCCGGCCAGAATCGCCCCCCCGGCGAACACCGGTTCGCCGTCCCGGACCCGCACCAGGTCCACGGTCACCGCGGTTCCGCAGCCCACCACGGCGACGGGCGCGCCGAGTTCTTGTACCGCAGCGTGGGCCGCCAGCACCCGGTCGTCGCCGAGCCCCTCCCCGTACAGGGCGGCCAGGGGACACCGCTCCCGGGCGCTCACCGGCTCGATTCCCCGCCGGGTGAGCCAGCCCCGCAGCGCCTCGCGGGCCGGCGGATTGGTGGAGACGCCCAGGGCGCCCCCGATTCCCTCGAACCCGGCGAGCGCCGAGCCGAGGTCGGCGGTGAAATCCTCCGTATCGTGCACGCGGACCGGCCCCAGTACGCCATCGGCGACACAGGCGAGCTTGACCCGGGAGTTGCCAAGATCAAAAACAAGGTATACCATGGGGACAGCATAGCAATCGCGGGATTTTCCCACAAGGAGGAAAAAATGCCGAAGAAGGTAGCGGTGATCCTGTCCGGCTGCGGGGTCAAGGACGGCGCCGAGATCCACGAGGCCGCCTGCGTCCTGTTGGCGATAAAGCAGGCCGGCGCCGACTACGTCTGCTACGCCCCGAACAAGCCCCAGCACGACGTCGTGGACCACCTCAAGTCCGCCCCCACCGGCGAGCGCCGCAACGTGCTGACCGAGTCCGCGCGCATCGCCCGGGGCGACATCCGCGACCTGGCCTCCTTCAAGGCCGCCGACTGCGACGCCCTGGTCATCCCCGGCGGTTTCGGCAGCGCCAAGAACCTCTCCAATTACGCCTTCAAGGGCGCCGGCGCCACGCCGGACCCCCAGTTCGCCGCCGCGGTCAAGGCCATGCACGCCGCGGGCAAGCCGGTGGGCGCCATCTGCATCACCCCCGCCGTGGTGGCCAGCGTCTTCAGGGGCACCGGCGTATCGCCCACCCTCACCATCGGCACCGACCCCGGCACCGCCGCCGACATCGAGGCCATGGGCTCCCGGCACGTCAAGTGCCCCCCCACGGACTGCGTGGTGGACGAGAAGAACCGCATCGTCACCACCCCGGCCTACATGTCGGCCGCCCACATCGGCGAGGTGTACGAGGGGGTCTCCAAGCTGGTCAAGGAAATTCTCCGGCTGGCGTAAGCCCGATGGCCGGCGTGAAAGGTGGGCGGGGGCGCGTCCACCTTCCCCAAAGAGGAACCGCGTGTACGTTTTCGGACCGGTGCCCAGCCGCCGCCTCGGGGTCTCCCTGGGGCTCGACGTCACGCCGCGCAAGACGTGCAGCCTGAACTGCGTCTACTGCCAGCTCGGCCCGACGGACCGGCCCACGGTCAATCGTCTCCGTTTCTTCGAGCCGGAGGCGTTTTTCGCCGAGCTCGAGGAGCGGGCGCCGGACCTGCCGCCCATTGACTACGCCACATTCTCCGGCTCCGGGGAGCCGACGCTCAACGCGGACTTAGGTTGTCTTATCGAGGGAGCTAGGCGTATTTTACAGGCGCCCGTGGCCGTCATCACCAACGGCACCCTGACCCCCGACCCGGCGGTGCGGGCGGACCTCGCCCGGGCCGACCTGCTCCTGCCCAGCCTGGACGCGGCCAGTCAGGCGGTCTTCGAGCGCGTCAATCGTCCGGCGCCGGGTCTCGACGTAGAAGAAATAATTGCCGGGCTGGCGGCGCTCCGGGAGGAGTACGGCGGGGGGATCCACCTGGAGATTCTCCTGGTGGCCGGATTGAACGACACCGAGGATGAGCTGGGGCGCCTGCGCGCGGCGGTGAGCCGCATCGGCCCCGACGTGGTCCACCTGAACACGGTGGTCCGGCCGCCGGCGGTGCGGTCCGCCCGGGCCGTCCCCGCGGACCGCCTCTTCGAAATCGCGGCGGGCTTCGACCCCCCGGCCAGGGTCATCGCCGATTACGACGGTCCCGTCACCCGCGCCCGGGCCCTGGACCTGGAGGCCGAGATTACCGCGTACCTCCTGCGCCGGCCGGCGAGGGCCGCGGACCTGGCCTCGATGCTCGGCTGCGACGAGCGCGCGGTGGAGGGCGCCCTCAAGGAGCTGGCCTCCCGCGGTTTGGTCCAATTGCAAAATCTGGACGGGGAAACGTACTACACCCACGTGGGGGAATCTTGAGCTACGAGGAACTCCTGGGAATCATCCAGGGGCGGCGCAGCGTCCGGGCCTTCGAACCGGACCCCGTTCCCCCGGCGGACGTGGAGAGGATGCTCGAGGCGGCGCTGTGGGCCCCCTCGGGGAGCAACACCCAACCCTGGCTCTTCACCGCGGTCAGCGACCGGACCGTTATCGCCCGGGCGGCGGACCTGGTCCGGCTGGAGGTCGAGCGCGTCTGTCTGGAAGCGCCCGGTTTCGCCGAGATGGGGAAAAACCTGGCGCGCTGGGGCACCTTCTTCGAGGGGGCGCCGCTGGTCTTCTTCGTCGCCGGGCGGCGGGAGCAATCCTCCTGGCGGATGAGGCTGGCCGAGGTTTTTCCGGGACACCCCGCCGCGGGGGAGAGTACGTCCTGGCTGGTCAGCTGCGCCGCGGCCGTCCAGAACCTCCTCCTCGCGGTCCACGCCCTGGGCTACGGCGCCTGCTGGATGGGCGCCCCCCTGGTGGCGGGGGCGACGCTCGAAAAGTTACTGGAGCTGCCGGAGGGGTACGAGCTTCTGGCGGTGATTCCGGCGGGCCGTCCCGCCGAGGAGCCGTCGGCGCCCCGGCGCCGGCCGAGGGGGGAGACGGTCCGGCTGGTGGGCTGAGCGGAGGCGGGGCTTTTAAATAAACTGAATATCAATAGGTTTCCCCCCCGATTTTTTCTTGACGGGGAAATCCAAACGGGATAGTATCCCCTACGGCTATTCGACACCCCCCCGGTAGGGAATCAGGCCATCGAAGGAGGAGTCCATGGCGTATGTGATTACCGACGAGTGCGTGGAGTGCGGGGCCTGCGTGCCCGAGTGTCCGGAAGAGGCCATCTCCGAAGGCGAGCCCTACGTGATAGACCCCGAGCTCTGCTCCGACTGCGGCACCTGCGCCGAGGTCTGCCCCACCGAGGCGATCCTGCCCGGCGAGTAGCCCGCACCGGTATCGCTACCGAATAGCGCGTGAAATTCAAGGGGCCCGAGAGGGTCCCTTCATTTTAATGCGCGAAACCCAGGGGATCCGAGAGGGTCCCTTCATTTTAGCGAGTGGAATTCAAGGGGCCCGAGAGGACCCCTTCGTCAATGTGTGAAATTAAGGGGGTCCGAAGGGTCCCATCGTCGTCCCCCGGTCTCCGGTTTGTGGGCGGAGGTGTGACGGGGCCGCTTGACACACCCCCCGGTGGTGACTATTCTAGGCGCTCGGCCACTCTAGTCGGGGCGCTAGCGGTGCCCTCGCGGCTTCGGCCGTGCCAGCAATCCGCTATAGGCTGGGGCGAACGCCCGGCGAGGCGCAGGCGGACCGGTCACCGCGGTCGGGGCTTCGGTGTTGATGGTCTGGGCCCCCCGCATCCGGCAAAGGGTCGAAGATTTTTCGATTTTCGACCGTCCTCGAACCCCGTCAGGCCCGGAAGGGAGCAGCGGTAGGGGTGCGCGGGAGTGCCGGGGACGCACCGGACCGGAGCCGGGGAACCGTCGGCGGGGTCGGTGGCGCGCGTCGGACCGGCGCCGGGTGGCCGTTTTTTAACCCGCCCCGGGAATCAACCGCGCCTCCGAGGCGCACATTATTCTCCCGACCCGGCGGATCGGCCGGTTGGGTCGGAGGTTCTCCCCGACGGGACGATCGGCGCGCCGGGCGTGGCCGACTCAGAGCGGCCGGAATCTATGACGGCGCAGAGCCGCACCCGCCGGGCCGGTAAGGTTGTCAGGGGGTGTGTTTCACGTTTTTATGGCTGATTTGTCACTTATCGTGTCCAGGGATTGAAGAACCGGCCGGTGCGCGGTTGTCCACCTTCGGAAAAAGCACATTTTCCGCCGACGCGTCAATATGGTAGGGTCAATTACAAACAAATAAAGTAGGTTATTCGGTAAGCAGGTATCTGAATTAGCTTTTACCAATGTATTTGCCATGTTTGGCGATTCGTGTTAACTTTTTGCCCTTCGCACCGTAGCCGGCCGAAAAACCGGCCGAAAGACGGACCATGCGGCTGCCGCTCGGAAAGACTTTCCAGCCCAACCTCCCACCGCAGAGCCGGACGCTGTTCCAGCTTCTGCGGGCCTTCACCGTGAGCGGATTCCGGGGCTACATCACGCAGCACAAAGACGGGACGTATTTTGCCGTTCTATGCCAAGGCGGGATCCCCGTCTCCACGGTCACACGCCGCGATTCGGGGGAGACGCTCTCGGGACCGACGGCGGCCCACCGGTTCTCCTCCGGGCTGGAGTGGGACGCCTGCAAGTTCGTCGAGCTGGACCAGCGGACCCTGGACACCGCCCGCGTCATCTGCCGGGGGGACTGCTACGCCTCCGGCCTGGCGCCCACCTCAGCGGAGATGAACAGCTTCTACACCGAGTGCAACTCCAAAGGCTTGAACGGCCTGATCCAGCTCTACGACGAGACCCGGGAGTTCTACGTCCCGATAAAGGGGGGCCGGATCGTGGAGCGGCCCTCCGGCGAGGATTACGACAACTTCCGCGCCCGGGGCGGGTACAGGGTGGACCTCTACATCTACAAAAACGGCCAGCTGACCGACCAGCCGCTGTCGTTGGAAAACTTCATCTCCCCCCTCTGGCTCCGCGACTTCCTCGCCCGTCAGCTCAACGCGAGCTTCAAGAAGTCCATCGAGCTGCTCCTGGAGGAGCTCGGGACCGCCGAGATCGGCTTCGGGAACCTCGAACACTGGTTCAAGCGGATCGGGGAGTTCCTCGAGACGTTCGTCTGCTCGTCGAAACAGGCGAAGGTTTTCCTCGAAAAGGTCCGGGCGCTCTTGGAGGGTACCGAGGAGTTTCAGTACATCAGCCAGACCAACCCTTGAGACCCATTGCGCGGAGGTGCCATGGACATCGTCCTCTACGTCATGAGCGGCCTGGGAATCCTCCTGATGGCTTTCGCCGTCGTCCAGTGCATCCGGCTGTACCGGATCGTGCCCGGCGGCAAGGCCAAGGGGGCCCTGGGCATTCTCCTCATCCTCGTCGTCATCTTCCTCTTCGGCTACATCGCCGGCGCCGTTCTTCTGTTCAATATGGAGAAAAACTTCGTCAAGGACGCCATCGTGTTCGGCATCTTCGACCTGGGGGCGGTCTTCGTCATCGTGGCGCAGGGCCTTATACGGCGGATACTCACCTATTTCGAGGGGCGGAAGTCCTGACGCATCCGGTACAATGGGGGCCGAAAGGCCCCCTTTTTTATTATCCCGACGCCTTGACGCCCGGTTATTTTCGGGTTAAATTAGTTATGTTGAGAAAGAGTGAAAAAGGTAAAGGTGTTGGTGTCATGAAAGCGCTTCGATTTGGGTTGGTGTCACTTGTCATGGCTTCGGCCACGCTTGCCGGTCAATGGTACATTGAGGAAGTGTATGACTTGGGGAGTAGTTGTACCCCAACCACCCTCGAACTGGACACGAACAACCAGCCGTTTATCGCTTTTTTGACACAGGACAACAACCTATTGCTCGCCCGGAGGGAAGTGGATGGTTGGAACATCGAGGTCGTTGATGACGAGGGACCATTCGAGCTTTATGTATGCTTGGCGCTGGACGACCTGAACCGCCCCCACATAGTGTATTTCAAGTGGTATCCGGCGAGTGATCTAAGATACGCCCACTGGACTGGTGACGAGTGGTTGATCGAAACGGTTGATGACGGGGATGTTGGCCCTTACTGCTCCATCGCGCTTGACTCGTTAGATCGCCCACACATAGCCTATTTAGACTGGGGATCTGATATTCTAAAGTATGCCCGCTGGGATGGAGACGAATGGCTCTTCGAGTGTGTTGACACTGAATGCGAAACCGGGCTTTGGACTTCGATCGCCCTTGATTCGAACGACCGCCCCCACATATCATACAGGTATGACGCAAACGAAGACCTCAAATACGCCTATCGTGATAGTTCCGAGTGGCGAGTGGAGACTGTTGACGCCGAGGGTGATACAGGCCACTATCCGTCCATAGCCCTCGATTCCCGGGACCGGCAGCACATATCCTACGAATACCACACGGGTATTGATACGAATCTCAAATACGCCTATCGGGAGGATGACGAAACGGGCTGGTTTGTGGAAACGGTTGATACGGATTCCTACCCCGGCGGGCGTTCATCAATCGCCCTGGATTCCGCCGACCGACCCTGCATCTCCTATTACACGTACTTGAACGAAACGACCCGATACGCCCGGTGGGACGGTGAAGGGTGGCAGATATGCGACCTGGACCCTCATGCTATGGGTGATTACACCTCATTGGCGCTGGATTCCTCCGACCTCCCCCACATCAGCTACACGGGCTTCGGCGAAGCATGGTACGGCCTCAAGTACGCCTGGTACGAGGTGTTCTTCCACCTTTTAAGCCCGGGAAAAGGCGATACGATATACGAATTCCCCTTCACGTTCGACTGGGAGGACCACGACCTCGATGGGCTCGAAAGCTATACCCTCTGGTGGGGGACCGACCCGGACTTTATAACTTACAATGAAGTCGCGGATATTGGCGAATCGGAGTATACGATTACCGGCGGTATCGAGGACGGGGCGCGGGTCTACTGGC
>Ga0315289_10000363_pt1 | contig 71653 bp, 60 predicted proteins | sample YL17G11_40_MG_FD_203452 | JGI IMG/M metagenome (GOLD analysis project Ga0315289, IMG submission 203452) | Sediment microbial communities from Yellowstone Lake, YNP, Wyoming, USA - YL17G11_40 | ecosystem: Environmental > Aquatic > Freshwater > Lake > Sediment | place: USA: Wyoming | collected... | reverse complement strand
GAGCCGTGGCTCGGTCTCGGCAAGAAGCTGGAAGACCTTCGCGTCTTCGCAGACCTAGCGTCCGAAGAGGAAGATAACGGTTCGTATGTCGAAGAGATAGAAACGGAGCTGGCCGAGGCGAGGAAGATGCTGGAGAACCTGGAGCTGTCCACGCTTCTGAGCGGCGAGCACGACCGGAGCGACGCCATTATGGAGATAAACGCCGGCGCCGGCGGAACCGAGGCCTGCGACTGGGTGGAGATGCTCCTCCGCATGTACCTTCGCTGGGCGGAGAGAAGGGGCTTCTCGGCGGAGATCATTGATTCGCTCGAGGGCGACGTCGCAGGTTTGAAGAACGTGACGGCGGTCATCCGCGGGCTGAACGCCTACGGTTACCTGAAGGCGGAGCGCGGAGTCCATCGGCTGGTGCGCATCTCGCCGTTCGATGCCAACAAGCGGCGGCACACGTCGTTCGCTTCGGTTGACGTAGTGCCGGAACTCGCCGAGACCGAAGATGTCGAGATCAATCCCGACGACCTGAGGGTTGACACGTTCAGGGCGAGCAGCGCCGGCGGCCAGCACGTAAACAAGACCGATTCGGCCGTCAGGATCACTCACATCCCGACGGGCATTGTGGTAAGCTGCCAGAACGAGCGGTCCCAGCATCGGAATCGGGACATGGCGCTGAGGGTTCTCAAGGCTCGGCTGCTCGAGGTCGAACGCAGGGAAAACGAGGCCAGGATGGCCCAAATCCGGGGCGAGCACCGCGCCATCGAGTGGGGAAACCAGATCCGCTCGTACGTATTCCAGCCGTACACGATGGTGAAAGACCTTCGGACGGGCGCGGAGACCAGCAGCGTGAACGCCGTCATGGACGGCGGGATTGATATGTTCATTCAGGCGTACCTGAGGAGCGCAGTACATTAACCGCCAAGACGCCAAGGTCGCCAGGGAGGGCATGTAGTGGCCGTGCCTCTGTGCCGGCCATCTGTGCTTCCGTGCAATTATGCGCAAACATCGCACGCTAGTCATCCTGATATCGGCCCTGATGCTGGGACTCCCCGTCTCCGCCGATTTGAATTCGCCGTCTGCGCTCAGCAGCGTCGGCTGCCAGGCGCGCGAGACCGAGCTCGGCGACCTGGTGGCCGATGCCGTCAGGGCCGAGGCCGGGACGCCTGTGGCGCTCGTCCCCGCCGGCGGCTTCCGGGAGATCGCCATCCCGAAGGGCGGCGTGAAAGCCGAGGACATCCTAAAGTGCCTGCAGTACCCCGACGACCGGCTGGCGGTGATCGAGCTGACAGGCGCGCAGCTTGTCGCCGCGCTGGAACGCAGTATCTCCATCTATCCCCAGAAGAACTTAGGCTTTCTCCAGGTTTCCGGTATAGAATTCAAGTTCGATCCGAAATCCCCGAAGGGATCGCGGCTCATATCCGTCACAGTCGGCGGAGAGAAGGTCGTGAACGAGCGCAAGTACCGGGTAGGCACTACGAAGCCGCTCGCGGACGGCGCTTACGGATATTTCACGGTCTGGGGAAAGGGCCTGAAGCCGGAGATAAAGGATAAGACCACCGCCCAGGCGGTGACAAAATTTCTCTCCGGGCGCACTTCCGTGGATTACCAAAAGCCAAACCGCATACTCGCCAGGGAGAAATAGGGGTCTCGGACCGACCCGGAGGAGCCGGCGTGAGATACGGCATAATCTCCGACATTCACTCCAACCTTGAGGCCCTGGAGGCCGCGCTGGATTTCCTTCGGGATGTGGACGCCCTGATCTGCCCGGGCGACATCGTCGGCTACGGGCCGAATCCGAACGAATGCTGCGATATTATCCGCGAACGAAATGTCCTCACAGTTCTGGGAAACCACGATGCCGCCGCAGTAGGCCGGATGCCGCTCGATTGGTTCAACCCGTTCGCCCGAAAGGCAATCGAGTGGACCGCCGATCGGCTCACCGCGCCGAACCGCCTCTTTTTGGAGAGCCTGCCGCCGGTCCATCGGTCGGAGCGCTTCGTTCTGGTGCACGGCTCGCTCTCGTCGCCCGAGCGGTTTGATTACATCGCATCCCCCTGGGAAGCCGGGCCTACCTTTGCCGAAATGCCTCCGCATGATCTCTGCTTCATCGGCCACACCCACGTAGCCGAGTATTATTTCCAGCGGGTGGGCGAGATCAGCGCGGATCAGATAAGCATGGCATTGGGCGGCACTGTGGCATTAAGCGCCGAATTCCTGTATATTATCAACTGCGGGAGCGTCGGCCAGCCCAGGGACTACAACCCGAAGGCCGCCGTGGGCATCTACGACCCCGAGGCCGGAACTGTTGAGATCCAGCGGCTGGAATACCCGATCGCAGCGACCCAAAAGAAGATGCGTAAAGCAGGGCTGCCAAAGCCCTTGTGGACCCGCCTCGAATTCGGCGCCTAGGAGCGCCAGGAAGGGATACTCCATGCAGTTGACCGCCAGTCCGCCACGGCGGATCGCTCGTCTTCGAACGCTCTATCTCGCCCTGCTGCTCATCATGGGCAATGTTTTCCTGGCAGGGTGCTCCGCCCAGAACAGCCCGCCGAAGTTCGACTCCGCGCGAGCGCTCGCCGTCCTGCGGAAGCAGTGCGAATTCGGCCCGAGGCCGGTCGGCTCCACGGCCCATGATAAGGTGCGGGATTACCTCGTCGCCGAGCTTCGACCGTATGCAAAATCCGTGGAGACCCAGAACTTCCAACACACATTGGCGGGCAGGACTTACAAACTCTCGAATATCATCGCCCGGTTCGGCAGCGGCTCCGGGATACTTCTTTGCGCCCATTGGGACACGCGTCCCACGGCGGACGAGGAGCTCGATGCCGCCGACAGGAAGCGTCCCATACTCGGAGCAAACGACGGGGCATCGGGGGTTGCCGTCCTGCTCGAGCTGGCCCGGATGTTCCACGAGCGCCCGCCGGCCGTTCCCGTGACCGTTGTGCTGTTCGACGGGGAGGATTTCGGGCCGACCGGAAAGGATATGTTTCTTGGGTCTCGCTACTTTGCATCCAGGCTTGGCGATAAGTCCGGCTTCAGATATGGCATACTTCTCGACATGGTTGGGGATAAGGAACTTGTGATATACCGTGAGGGTAATTCTCAGGCGGGCGCCGGGTTCGCTGCCGATAAGATATGGGACACGGCGCTGAAGCTTGGTTACGGCAGTATATTCAAGGATGAAGTAAAGTATACTATCAGTGACGATCATGTTCCACTAATCGAGGCGGGCCTGCCGTGCGCCGATGTCATTGATTTCGACTACGCCTACTGGCACACTCTCGATGATACGCCGGATAAGTGCAGCGCGGAGTCCCTGAAGGCGGTCGGCGAGACGATTGCAAAAGTGGTCTACTCAGCCCCCTGATGCTAAAGCATCAGGCTAGCAGAAAGACGAAAGCATGCTTCGGTGCTAAACTTTACCTAGGGATGGGTGGCGATTTCCGAATCCCTACCCATCAAGCGTTTTTGAACAATCCCAAGTTCCAACGGGTGATCGGCATGTTGAGAAGAAATACCATCGGGCTTATGCTAATGCTCCTCTTTTCCTGCGCGTCCGTCCTGGCTCAGGAGGCCGCGCCGACTTTAACTATCGAGGAGGCCGTGCGGACGGCGCTGGCGAAAAACCGGAGTGTCCAGGCGGCCGTAGAGGAAGTGGCGGCGGCCAGGGCGCGGCTCAGGGCGGCGCGTGCGGAGAACTTCCCTCAGCTACGGGCAAGCGTCGAGTACAGGCGCATCACAGCTCCCCCGAGCTTCGAGATTCCTTCGCTGACACCGGGCGCTCCTCCGCGCGAGGTAGCTGTGGCAACCGAAGAAAACATCGTCCGAACGATAGCCGCACGCCAGGCGTTGTATACGGGCGGCCGCATCCCGGCGCAGATTTCCAGAGCCGAGGCGCTTCTCGACGCGGCGCTCAGCCGGCTCGGATCCACCGAAGCCCAGGTAGCGCTCCAGACCCGCGAGGCGTACTACAGAGTCTTGCTGAGCCAAAGCCTCGTGCGGTCAGCAGAAGAAAGCCTTGCAGCCGCACGCGAGCAGTTGGCAGCGGCAACTGCAAAATTCGAAGCCGGCACCGCAGCCCAGTTCGACGTTCTCAGGGCACAAACTCAGGTATCCGAGGCCGAGCAGAATCTCGCGGAGGCACGCAACCAGGTGGAAATCTCCAGAGTGAATCTCAACAGGGTTCTCGGTACACCTCTGGAGCAGGTCGCTGCTCTTTCGGAACCAGGGCTTGCTGCTTTTCCTGAGGAAAATCTCTCCTCGCTTATAGATGCAGCGCGTCGCCAGCGGGCGGAGCTGTTGGCTGCAAGGGCGCAGCTCGCGGCGGCGGAAGCAGGCATCCGCCTGGCGGAATCCCAATGGCGGCCAGAGCTGGACCTATCGGCCAACTACCAGGCGGTGAGCGAGGTAACTCCGGCCCTAACGACGGGCTGGACGTTTGCTGCGATTGCCAGCATGGAGATATTTGATGGCGGCAGAAGACGTGCGAACGTCGCTGAGGCCCGGTCTTTAAGAGACGAGGCCCGCGTGAATCTGGAAGATGTATCTCAGGCCGTCGAGCAGGACGTCCGGCAGGCGTACCTGAACCTGCAGACCGCCCGCCAGACGATTGAGACTGCGAAGACACGCCTCGCGCAGGCGCAGGAGGCATACAACGTCGCAACCGTCAGGTATGAGGCCGGCGTCGGCACAGCGGTCGAGCTGGCGGATGCGCTGGCGGCTTTGACGGCCGCGCGCACGAACCTGGACAGGGCGTCTTTCAACTATAACGCGGCCTACGCCGCTCTCCAGCGCGCCCTCGGACGTACGATTTATTAGACAATGGAGTGCCGTCTGCAGTCTGCAGTCTAAAGCTATAGTTACAAGGATTCATCATGGAACAGGAGCCCACAGGCAGACGAGCGATGCTTGAAAGTCTCATGAGGCGGCGGGCGGTAATTGCAGCGGCCATTCTTCTGGTGGCTGGATTGTTGATTTTGCTCTCGATTCTGCGCGGCCGGCCTCAGGCGTATATATCCCTGAGCGGGATAACCGAAGCGACCGAGATCACGCTTTCGTCGAAGGTCATCGCCAGGGTCACCGAGGTCCACGTCTCCGAAGGCGACGAAGTCACGAAGGGCCTGGCGCTCGTTCGACTGCGGGATGTCGAGTTCCGGGAGCAAGTCCGCCAGGCTGAGGCGGCTCTGGAGGCGGCGCAGGCGCAGTTGAACGAGGCGCTTGCGGGCGCTCGCTCGGAGGAGATTCGGCAGGCGCGCGCGCATGTGGAGCAGGCGGAGGCGGCGGTTGCCGGCGCCAGGCAATCCCTCAGCATCGCGGAGGAGGCATTTCAGGAGAGCCGCGAGCTTCAGGCAAGGCTGGAAGCGGCTGAATCGAATTACCGTGCATCCGTGGCGGCAAACCAGCGGGTGCAGGAGGCGCTCAAGCTGGTCAGGCAGGGCGCTCGAACCGAGCAAGTCGAGCAGGCCCGGGCTGCAGTGCGCCAGGCCGAGGCGCGGGACCAGCAAGCCCGTGAGGATTTACGCCGGGCGCGTGAGCTTTTCAGGCGGGGTGCGATTCCCGCCAACCAGTTGGATGCCGCGGAAGCCGCCGCCGAATCCGCTCGCGCACAGCTCGACCAGGCAAGGGCGCGCCTCTCGGAGTTGGAAGCCGGCGCGAGGCCGGAGGAAATCCGCGAAGCCGAGGCAGCCGCTGAGCAGGCGGAGGCGGTTATGTCCGGCGCGAAACGCGCCCTGGAAATCGCCGGAGAGCAATACCGGGAACGCCTCCTGGAGCGCCAGCAGTTGACCGCAGCTAGAACCCAGTATGAGACTGCGCTGGCGCAGCTTCGGGCGGCCGAAGCCCGGCTTGAGGAGTTGCTTGCGGGCACACGGCCGGAGCAGATCGAACGGCTTCGCGCGCAGGTTCGCCAGGCCAAGGCAACCCTGGCGCTGGCACGCACTCAGCTTGAGAATACCACCGTGGAATCCCCCATCAACGGCACAGTGCTCACTCGCGCGGTGGAGCCGGGGGAACTGGCAACAATCGGCTCGACCCTGGTAGCGCTTGCGGACCTTAGCGAGATCGAATTGCAGGTTTACGTTGAAGAGCCTGTATACGGACGCATACGCCTCGGCCAGCCGGCTGCTGTGACCGTGGACAGCTACCCGAATCAGGTATTCAGGGGCCGCGTCACCGAAATAGCGAAGGAAGCCGAGTTCACCCCAAAGGAAATCCAGACTAAGGAGCAGCGGGCGAAGCTGGTATTCGGCGTGAAGATTACCGTGCCGAACCCCGAAGGCAAACTGAAGCCGGGGATGCCCGCCGACGCCGTCCTGAGGCTCCAGCCGGTCACCGGGTAGGGACGACCTCCGCTGAGCCGGGTGGCGCGCTTGGCTTCTCTCCCGTTAGGAAGGGAGAAGCGCCCTGTGGGACGAATGGTGATACAGGTGAGCTGATGCGAAAACGACGCATGGGAAAGCTGGCCCGGAGCGAGGCCGTTGACTGCTATATGTTCATCTCGCCGTGGATCATCGGCTTCCTGATATTCACCCTGGGGCCGATGCTCTTCTCCATCGGCCTGAGCTTCTGCAGGTGGGATATCTTCAGGCCGGCGGAATTCAGCGGCCTGGAGAACTACCGGAAGCTCCTGGCCGAGCCGCTATTCCTGAAGTCCCTGGCGAACACGCTGTTTTACACCGCCTTCGCAGTTCCACTCGGAATCGCCGGCGCACTCGGCCTCTCGATCTTGCTGAACCAGAAGATACGCGGAATCTCGATCTACCGCACGATCTACTACCTGCCCGCGATCCTGAGCGGCGTGGCGGTTGCCCTTCTCTGGCGATGGATCTTCAATCCGGACTATGGGGTTTTGAACGCCATCCTCGCCGACGTTTTCAAGGTAGCACACCCTCCCCAATGGCTCATGGACGAAAATTGGTCGAAGCCATCGCTGATATTGATGAGCCTGTGGGGGATCGGCGGCGGCATGGTCATCTTCCTGGCCGGGCTTCAGGGCATTCCGGAGCAGCTCTACGAGGCCGCCGCAATGGACGGCGCGAACATCTTCCAGCGGTTCAGGCACATCACCCTGCCGATGCTCAGCCCTGTGATCTTTTTCAATCTAATAATGGGCGTTATCGGCGGCCTCCAGGTCTTCACGCAGGTTTACATAATGACCGGCGGCGGCCCGGCGAACTCCACCCTGTTCTATGTACTCTACCTGTTCAATAACGGCTTCCGGTTTTTCAAAATGGGATATGCCTCGGCGCTGGCGTGGGTGCTCTTCATCATAATCATGGGCGTGACGCTGATTCAGTTCAAACTCGCACGGCGATGGGTTTACTATGAGGGGGTGAAGTGACATGGCGAAGCTCATCCGACAGGGCATAACGGCGGGAATCACGCATCTGGCATTGATCGCCGGGGCGGGCGCCATGCTTATCCCCTTCTTCTGGATAGTCTCCACCTCGCTGAAGATGCCGAAGCAGGTCTTCGTCCAGCCTATCAAATGGATTCCCGATCCGGTGGTCTGGTCTAACTATGCAAAGGCGCTGACCGTTCTTCCCTTCGCGTTGTACCTCAGGAACACGGTGATCATCACAACGCTGGTCATGGTCGGCACAATTCTGTCGAGCGCCGCATGTGCCTACGGCTTCGCGCGCCTGAGAGCGCCCGGCCGCGACACCCTTTTCCTCGTGCTCCTCTCGACAATGATGCTGCCCGGGATAGTAACGATGATCCCGACATTCCTGCTGTTCCGATGGCTGGGGTGGGTGGATACTTTCAAGCCGCTCACGGTGCCCGCCTTCTTTGGGAGCGCGTTCTTCATCTTCCTGCTGCGGCAGTTCTTCCTCACGATACCGGCCGAGCTGGAGGACGCCGCCCGGATTGACGGCGCGACCTCGGTGGACATCTTCGCGCGCATCATGCTCCCGCTCGCAAAGCCGGCACTGGCGACGGTGGCAATCTTCGCCTTCATGGGCGCTTGGAACGACTTCATGGGGCCGCTGATTTACCTTAACTCCGAGGAGAAATTCACCCTCTCGCTGGGATTGGCGTCTTTCCAGGGGCTGTACGGGACCGACTGGCACTACATGATGGCGGCGTCGCTCGTCGTCATGAGCCCGATCATCGTCATCTTCTTCATCGGCCAGCGGTATTTCGTGAAAGGCATCGTGACGACCGGCATCAAAGAGTGAGGAATCCGCATTGTCCGTTCGCACAGCGGAGAATCAGCCTGAGGGAAGCATCAGGGCTGGCTAGTCCGCCAAAGGTTTCGTCGAGCGGTTGTACTCATCGAGCGTGCCTGCGAGGGAGGGGTTTTGGATAAGCAGGCGCTCCTTCACGGCAAGCAGCGCCTTGCGGGATGCTTCGGGGATTCGCTCGTTCAGCGGGAGGTAGACCTCCTTGTACTTCTTCAGTACCGCCGGGTCGCGGTCGAACACACCGTCGTTGATTATGTCTACCGGGCGCTTATCCTTATCGGGGAGCTTGTTGTAGAAATCTTGATAAACATGGACCGCGCCCCGGCCGAGGACGAGATCCCACACAGAGATGTACATCGCCCGGTCCGCCTCGACCACCGCTGCCGGCCGCCTCGCCAGCTTGCCCAGCTCGTCGAGTGCGGTGAACTTCGGATTTTTCAGGTCGTTCAGGTACCAGTTGCAGAGAAAGAGCGTGTTGACCCCCTGCTCCCAGGTCTCGATGCCCTGGTTCAATATTCGCTCGTTCGTTACCATCTGCAGGTACGGGTTGTCTATCTCGTTTGACACGTTAACCCTGCCCTGGGATACTCCGCGGAGGTAGTCGCACGTGAACCTGTGTGGATAGGTCGGCGCATCAGCAACGAAGAGCCAGTCGCATACGTCGAAGAACCTCGCGCAATTTGCCGTGCGGCGCGACTGAGCATGGTCCCATATACAGCCTGTCTGCATGCCGAACTTCGCCTTGGGATCCCCTTTCTTCAGCGCATTGCTCATAATGCAAAAGAAGCGCCTCAGACAGTGCTCGAAGTAAAGCTCCTGCGCAGTGGGATGGGCTTTCACAAGGTCAATCTCACTCCAGGACTTGTACTCAGTGCCCCACTTCCGGTTCAGCGCCGGGATTGACCCGTACTCCTTCTTCGCCCAAGAGACGAAGCCAGTCTTGGCGGCGGGCGAGTAGTCAATCTGCTTCCAGTACTCACTCTCCACGTACGGTGTGAACGCCGCAGTGAAGCACACAACCTTGCCGCTGCCGAACTTCTCACGGCAGTGGCGCCCGACTGCCTCGTAGAAATGGGCCATGCGCCGAAGGACTTCGCGGTTCGTGATGGACGGGATGCCGATTTTCTCAGGCTCTCGGATGAATGGCTCGCCGGATATGCTGCACGCCAGATGCTCGTCCCGCACCCAGTACGGCTTCGACGCCAAGGCAAGGGTCGTATTCACACGGATGAAGACTGCCAAGCGCTTCGCCAAAGCAGCCTCGACGACGCGATCCAACTGCGAGAAGTCGTAGGATCCATCTTCTCGGATAGTATTCCAGTGAATGTCCGTGGAAAGGCCGTTGAACCCATGGCGCTTCATCACATCTACTAGCTCGCGAGTGAGCGCAGGGTCCTTAGCTTCGTCCATGAGGGACCATACCGTGTGTACGTAGTATCGCCCGCCCGCCCGGGCCGTCGTCGGAAGGATCAGGAGTATCGAAAGTGCAAGGACTAGTTTCTTCATACCCCTCCGTTATCCGGCGCAGACCGCATCCATCAGGGTCGCCTGGCTCAACCTCGTTGTCCAGCGACTCAATTTCCCAGAGCTTCGATCAGCTTCATCCTCGCTGCGCGGAAGGCCGCCGGGTCGAGAGTGTAGTCGGTCATTGTCCTCACTACTGAGTTGCATATCCTCCGAGCCTTCCTCGGGTTCTCCTTCTCCAGGAGCTTGAGCAGCTCGTAGTCCTCGACTCCGTCTCGCAGCGCTTCCAGGCGGATGGAACTCAAAGGGCCTCGCCTGCCGGGATATACGATGTGCGAGTCGCCGGGTGGCAGCCAATCCGATTGAAGATCCCTGAACGGGTCTCCGCGCCAGTGGTTGAATCCCCAATGGAGGTAGCCCGTCAGCCCGTACTTGAAGTTCATCCAGTGCAGCAGCCGGGTCTTGACGAGCGGATAGTCCAGGAACCGGTTCATGTACTTGCCCCTGGGCACCAGGCAGGTGTAGAACCAGACCTCTTCGCCTGCTTTCTTCCGCTCCTGGAAGAACGACATCTTGGCCTCCAGTTCCGTCGGCAGAGGCACCCAGATGTCAATCGAGCCGGCGATCTCCGTGCACATGGAGGCGTCAATGGTTCGCAGCCTGGGAGCGAATTCCCGAACGAAAGAGGCCAGCTTCTTGTAGCTCTCCGCGTTGACCGCGATCGGCTCGTCGGTGAGGTGCTGGAGGTAGATATCAATCCAGCCCTTTTCCTCGAGGTGCTTCTGGAGCGCCGGCAGGAACTGCGAGAGGAAGGCGCGCTCCTCGTCGCTTGTAGCTTTCACGGGAGGATTCCCCTGGACGGAGCCGTCCGGATTTGCGATCACAGGCCGGTAGGCATCGAAATCCTTTGCCTCCCATTCGCCCCTCCCAGCTAAATGGCCGCCCTCAATGACGCCGATGTTTCCCGCCTTCTTGAACAGCTCCACCCATCGGTCGAAAAGGGAGAAATCGAAGGTCAGGTTTCCACTCCCGTCATCGCGCGCCGTGATCAGCTCAAAAATTCGCGTGATGACGACGTTCTGGCGGTGGTCGGCCATAAAGCGGGCATACGCTTCGAGCATTTTCCAGAACGGCCCGCTCCACCTCTCGATCCCGTGGGGCTCCGCAATGTTGCCCGTCGAGAACCAGTTGGTGAGATAAAGCGTGCGCTCGTCGGGCAAAGTCACCGGATGGACTCTGATGCTCAGTGGAACGGCGGTCGAAGCGGAATCGGCTATAAGCTCCACAGTTGCGGTGTAGGCGCCTGGGGCCGTCCTCTTCGGCACGAATATCGTGAGCCAGACCGGCTGGTTTCGCCCGGCTTTGACCGAGATTGTCCTCGCATCGAGGAGTGGATCCGGTATGTCGGCCGGGGCCTGGGCGATGAGATGCTCGGGCGGGGTATCGGTTGTACCCTTTTCCACCGGAATGAAGCCGAGAAAATGCGCCTCGACGCGCGGAACGATCCTCGATGGGCCTGCGATCGGAGATATTGTCACCGCCAGCTTCGCTATATCCCTACCTGGGGTGACAACGATCTGGGCGGATTCGTACTCGTTGCGCGCGGCGTCAATTCTAATCGCCGTCTCCGGCCTGTCCGGGATAGGCGAATTCGGCAGTATCTTAACCAGCGGATCAGCCACCCAGACTTTGAAATCAGCGCCGGTTGGCAAGTCTCCCACCCCCTGGGTCTCGCTTCCAAAGCCAGCGACCGAGATGATGATCCCCGAAATGATTAAAAGAGCCAGTCTTGCGGACATATGGCGTCCTCCCGACCGAACACTTCGACCGCCGGTACGCTAAATCCTCCAAGTTAAGCAAAAGGGCCACACCGCCTCGACAAAATCGGGAACGGCGCAGCCCTTTTGGAAAACAGACTACAGCGGTGCTGCTATTTGCCTCTGAACTCTGATTCCGGGACCATCGTGATTGCCTTAATCTTCGGCGGACATTCCTCAGCGCAGATCCCGCAACCTTTGCAGTGGTCGAGGTCTATGCCGCACACCTTGCCCTCTTCATTCACGATGATCGAGCTATCCGGGCAATAGACCCAACAGATGAGACAGCTAGTGCATTTCTCGGCGTCCCGCACGGGCCGCTCTGTGCGCCAGTCGCCCGTCTTGTACCTCTCAGCCGTTCCAGGCTCGGTAATCAGGCCGGCGATCGGAAGGTCTCTCCAACCCGGCTCCTTCTGTTCCTTAACTGCCATAGGACTTCTCCTAACGTATTGAACCCACGTGGGTTAAATCTATGACGTGCGCTGCGTGCCGGGCGGCCGCCCGGCACGGCTTAAACCATCATAGTTTATCAGATCGGGCCGACTTGGTCAAGGGCAATCGTGACCAGGGCGAACGCATCTAACTGAATTCGCCGCTGTTTCGATGAGAGATCAGTCGGCGCAGGCCGACTTTGTGCAGTTGTAGCCGTGGTTTTAACCGCCCGGCGACTGAAGTCAATCCGGGCGCTTTGGAATTTAGATGCGTTCGCCCTGTTTCTAAGCTACCTGCTGTTGACATCACATCCGACATTATTGTATGATTTGGGCTGCAGAGGGTTTGCCGCGGTCTGCGCTGGATAGACGCGGCCGCAATCAAAACGTACTTGAAGGATGAGGTGGACATGCCTAGAATCCTGGTCAGCGATCCCATAGCAAAAGAAGGAATCGAGCTGCTCCAGAAGCACTTCGACGTTGATGTCAAGACCGGCATGGAGAAGGCTCAGCTAATCGAGATAATCGGCGATTATGATGCCCTCGCCGTCCGAAGCGAGACAAAGGTAACCGCCGACGTTTTGGAGGCAGCGAAGAGCCTAAAAATCATCGGCCGGGCGGGCGTTGGTGTAGATAACATTGACGTGCCCGTCGCCACCCAGAAGGGCATCCTGGTCGTGAACTCTCCCGCGGGCAACACTATTGCCGCAGCAGAGCTTACCATGGCCCTTATCCTATCGCTCTCCCGCAATATCCCCCAGGCGTACAACTCCCTGCGTTCCGGCGAGTGGAAGCGGAGCAAATTCGTGGGCAATGAGCTCTATGGCAAGACGCTGGGCGTATTCGGCTTGGGCAAGATCGGCACCGCAGTCGCCAGGCGCGCTCAGAGCTTCGAGATGGAGGTCATCGGCTGCGATCCTTTCGTCTCCGAGGATTACGCCAGAAAGCTCGGCATCGAGCTGGTGGACTTCGACGAGCTTCTGAAGCGGAGCGATTATATCACTCTCCATGTGCCGGCGACCAAGGATACGAAGGGCTGCATCGGAGCCGAGCAGATCGCAAAGATGAAGCCCGGAGTGCGCATAGTAAACGTGGCGCGCGGGGGACTTGTGGACGAAGCGGCGCTGTGCAAGGCCGTCGAGGAAGGCAAGGTCGCGGGAGTTGCTTTCGATGTCTACGAGCAGGAGCCGCCGCCTCCGGATAACCCCCTCCTGAAGCTCGAGAAGGCCGTCACCACTCCCCATCTGGGCGCTTCCACCGAGGAGGCTCAGATAAACGTGGCTATAGATGTCGCCGAGCAGATTATTGACGTGCTGAACGGGAAGCCCGCTCGGAGCGCAGTGAATATGCCCGCGCTGAGCGCTGAGGTGCTGGCTGCAGTCGAGCCGTACATGGTCCTGGGCGAGCGAATAGGCGCGATGGCCACACAGCTCGCGGACGGCGCGATCAACTCGATCGAAATATCCTACTGCGGCGAGCTGAGCAGCCTCGAAACGGGCCCGGTAGGCCGCTCCGTCCTCAAGGGCCTGCTCCAGCCGATCCTGATGGAGTCCGTCAATTTGGTGAATGCGCCGATAATCGCCGAGAGCAGAGGAATACGCATAACGGAGAGCAAGAGCGCCGCCCCCGAGGATTACACCAGCTTGCTGGCGGTGAAGGTTAAAACCGACAAGGGCGACAAGTCAATTGACGGCACGCTCTTCGGGAAGAAGGATATACGAGTCGTCCGGATTGACGGATATGGGATAGACATCGTGCCCGAGGGCTTCATGCTGGTGACGACGCACATTGATAAGCCGGGCATCATAGGCAGAGTCGGCACCCTGCTGGGCAACCACAACATAAACATCGCAGGAATGCACGTCGGCCGCCAGGGCATCGGCAAGCGGGCGGTGATGGTTCTGAATGTTGATGATCCGATTCCCGAATCCGTGATGAAGCAGATCGCAGAGCTGAGCGGCGTAGAGACCGCCAGGCTCGTGCAGTTCGCATAGCGAATAGCGGTTGGGAAGAGGTGGAGACGGCCCACCAGCCGGGCGCAGCACAAGCCAGGGCAGTGGGCCTTCGTATTCTCATACCGCCCCGACATTCGGTGTGGGGGTATGGGGGTGTGGGAGAACGGGAGAACGTCCAACATCCAACTTCCAACCTGGAACCCTGGATCCCTAGATCCCTTGACCCCTGGATCCCTTCCCTTTACGCATCACGTATAGAAAGGAAACCCTGATTGTTCCTGGAGAGGGCTGTCCCAAAAGAGGCGCGTGAGGCATACCGGCGCGAGTCAATCGGGGCTTTGTTCGGTGGCGTCTATACAGGTGCGATCTTTCCATTCATCGGATTCATCGCCAGAGACAGTCTCCACGCCAGCGCCGCCCTTATAGGCCTCATGGTTGCAGCGCCGTTTATGGGAAACGTGTTCGCCCTTTTCTACGCAAACGCCGTGGAGGGCAAACCGAAGATGCCCTACGTGGTTTGGTCGCAGGTGGTTGCCAGAGCGCTTTTCCTGCTTATTCTTTTCGCCAAGACCCCTCTGGTCTTCGCTGTGATCGTCACGGCGGTCCAGGTCATCGCTTCGGCGGCCGGTCCTGCCTACGCTGCAATTCTGAAAGAGATTTATCCGGACGACTACCGAGGCAGGATCATGGCATACATACGGGTCGGCCTGGCATTCGTTACCCTCGTATCCACGCTGCTGGTAGGGCGGCTGCTGAAGTACGTGGATTTCAACTACATATTTCCCGTCGCAGGCATATTCGGGGTGGTGGCGGCTTTGGTCTTCGGTACTATCAGGACGGCGCCGGTTGATCCGCAAGACTCGAATCGCAAAGACAGCACCCTCAAGTTCCTGCTGAATACGCTGGCCATATTTAAAGAAGATCGAAACTATACCTGGTTTGCCCTGTCCGTCTTCGCTTACGGATTCGGTAACCTGGTGGCGGTTCCACTCTACCCCATATTCCAGGTTGATCGGCTGCACATCTCGGCGATCCAGGTTGCCATGCTCTCGAATGTAGCCACAGCCGTCTGGATGCTCTCATATCTATATTGGGGCAAGTACATAGACACCCAGAACCCGCTGAAGGCTGTAATGGTCAACGCGCTCCTTGCAAGCCTGGTGCCGCTCAACTACTTCCTGGCAAGGAATGTATGGATGCTGCTCCCATCCGCCGTGATCGGCGGTATAACCCTGGGCGGTGTAGAGCTGAGCTACTTCAACAGCATACTTTACCTCGCAAAGGCGGGCAGGGAATCGCATTACCAGGCTTTGCACTCGTTCTTTCTGGGCATTCGCGGCACGATAGCCCCACTCTGCGGAGCGGCGATCATATTGCTTTTCAAAAGCGAGGGAATAGACGTCAGGTACGTGTTTCTAATCGCAATGACCCTGATGCTGTTCGGCGCAGTGCTTCAACTAATCGGGGTCAGGCAGAGATATTGAGTGAAAGTTCGCGGCTCGATCTCTCGCCCATCATTTTCCGCGATCCCGCCTATATGCTGCCGGCTAAGTTGACTTTTACTGCCACCGCAGATATACTGATCGTGTGATGGCCGCCCGAAGGCGGAAGGCTGCATGTGCAAATCCCAGGCCGTGAAGCTGGCAGTCTTCATGGCCTGTTTGCTGCAAGAGCGCCCATGTGAAAACTTCGAGCCGTGATGTTCTGCTGAAGAAATACGAGCGCCTGAAGGAAATACTCCGGGAGATGGGAAGCGTGCTGGTCGCTTACTCAGGCGGAGTGGACAGCACCCTTCTCATAAAGGTCGCGCATGATGTCCTTGGCGACCGGGCCGCCGCCGCCCTTGCCGCTTCGGAGATATACCCGTCTGCTGAGATCGAGGCAGCGAGGGAACTCGTCCGCACGCCGGGCTTTCGACTGATTGACATCCAGACCGATGAGCTTGGCAACTCAGCGTTTGTGCAGAATGCCCCGGACCGCTGCTATCATTGCAAGACCGAATTGTTCCGCAAGTTGAGGCAGATCGCCGCCGATGAGGGGCTGGCCTGGGTGGTGCACGGAGCGAACGCCGACGACCTCCACGACCATCGTCCCGGCCAGAAGGCGGCGGACGAACTTGGCGTCCGGGCGCCGCTCCAGGAAGTCGGCCTCACGAAGGCGGAAATTCGAGAACTCTCGAAGCAGCTCGGCCTGCCGACGTGGGATAAGCCGTCGTCTGCGTGCCTCGCCTCGCGAATCCCTTATGGCACGCGGATCACGCCCGAAGCCTTGAAGCGGATTGACGAGGCCGAGAAGCTGCTGAAAAGCCTGGGATTCCGGCAAGTCAGGGTGCGCCACCACGAGCTAATTGCCCGGATCGAAGTCGAGCCTGAGGAGCTGCCCAGGCTGCTATCGCCCAATATTCGGAAGCTGATCGCAGACCGCCTGAGGGGGTTGGGCTACCTCTACGTCACGGTGGACATCGAGGGCTACCGAACCGGCAGCATGAACGCTCCTCTGAAGGCGGAGGAACATTGAACCTCGAACGTTCAACTCTCAAATGAGCCAGATGGACAACCTTGATTCCTTAAACGAAATACTGAACGGCGTGAGGGCGGGCGAGATCTCGGTTGATGAGGCGGTCGCCAGGCTGCGGAACCTGCCATACGAGGATCTCGGCTATGTCAAGATAGACCACCACCGCTGCCTGCGCACGGGCTTTCCGGAGGTCGTCTTCTGCCAGGGCAAGACGAACGATCAGATTGTGGAGATTTTGAAGCGCCTGGCCGCGCGCAACCCAACTGTTCTCGCCACAAAGGCGAGTGAGGGCACCTTCGAAGCCGTACGCCGCGAATTACCTAACGCCGTTTACCACAAAGCCGCGCGCATGATAGTCGCCCGCAGCCCCGAATCCGCCCCTCAGAGCAAAGCGAATGATGACAAGTATATCCTCGTGATTACCGCTGGAACGGCGGACATCCCCGTGGCCGAGGAAGCCGCCGTAACCGCAGAGGCGATGGGAAGCAAGATCGAGCGCGTTTACGATATCGGAGTCGCCGGTCTGCACCGGCTGCTGGACCAAAAAGGCAAGCTGGACAATGCAAATGTGATCGTAGTAGTCGCCGGCATGGAGGGCGCGCTCGCCAGCGTCGTCGGCGGACTGGTGAGCAAGCCCGTGATCGCGGTGCCCACGAGTGTGGGCTATGGATCGAGCTTCGAGGGCCTCGCGGCGCTGCTGACGATGCTCAACACTTGCGCCGAGGGCATCGCCGTGGTAAACATAGACAACGGCTTCGGCGCCGGCTATTTCGCGCATTTGATTAATAAGTAGAACAATCCGAGGAAGCCAGTGAGAATCGCCTACTTTGACTGCTTTGCCGGGATCAGCGGCGACATGACGCTTGGGGCGCTGCTTGATGCCGGCGCGGACGAGGCGCAGTTCCGCCGGGAGCTTGGAAAACTCCAGAGCATCGAGTTCGACCTCAGGGTCTCCAACGTCCTCAGGAACGGTATACAGGCCACCGATGTCCAAGTTCTGACCAGCGACGAGCACCCTCATCGGGGGTTGAAAGACATCTTGGACATCATCAGCTCCAGCGGACTATCCGAGTCGGTCAAGGCCCGCGCTGCTGACATCTTTCGCCGCCTGGCGGAGGCCGAGGCAGCCGTTCACGGAACCAGCCCTGAGGAGGTCAGTTTCCATGAAGTCGGCGCGGTGGACGCTATAGTTGACATCGTCGGCGCCGCGATCGGGATCGAGCTTATGGGCATAGAGCAGGTTGTCTGCTCTCCGCTCCCGATGGGGCGCGGCTTCGTCGAGGCAGCACATGGAAAGATTCCCCTGCCTGCTCCCGCGACCCTTGAACTGCTAAAGGACGTTCCGATTTACTCCGCAGGCATCGAAGGCGAGCTCGTCACACCCACCGGGGCGGCGATAGTCCGAACGCTCGCATCAGGCTTCGGCGATATGCCCTCGATGTCCGTCCAGGCCATAGGCTGCGGAGCAGGCAAAACCGAATTCCCGTTCCCCAACGTGCTTCGGATACTAGTCGGCGAGGCATCGGCGGAAGCAGCGCTGCCGGCGACCGACAGGGTTTCCGTCGTCGAGACCAACATTGACGACATGAACCCTGAGTTCTACGATTCGATCTTCGACAAACTTTTCAAGGTGGGTGCGCTCGACGTTTATCTGACCCCCGTCTACATGAAGAAGAATCGGCCTGCGACTCTGCTCAGCGTGGTTTGCCCAATCGAGCGGACGGACGATATCGCGCGCGCCATCCTGACGGAGACGACGACGTTCGGCGTGCGGATTTCGCGTGCGGACAGGCGGTGCCTCGAGCGAAGGTGGGAAACGGTGACTACCAGCTTCGGCGAGGTGAGGATGAAGATCGGCATGATAGGCGGCGCGAAAGTTACCGCCTCGCCGGAGTATGAAGATTGCAGAGAGGCGGCGGAGGCGCACGGCGTCCCTATCCACCAAGTGTACGAAGAGGCGGTTGCGCGCTACTATAGCGATAGGTAAGGCCAGGTGTGGTGATTCGGAAATCGCCACCCATCTCTGGAGAACGCAGATGAGGGATGAGAGCCTGATTGATGAAATGATCGAGCATCTGATCGAGCACTGCCCCGATCTGGCCGGTTACGAAATGGATAAGGACTGGCGCGACAGGCCAGACCGCGTACTGAAGCACGCTTATAAACCTCCTGTCGGCGTGGAGGTGACTGAACTCCTTCCAACAATCACGCAATCCGCAGTGACCAGTGGTAACAAAGGCAAACAAGGCTCCAAAGGAGGCTCGGATATAGCCCGAGTTGATCGGCGGTGGAACAGCGGAGTGTTCCCGAAGCTATGGGACTTAACACTTCAGCACCCATTGTCAGCAGAGCTGCGTGTCACCGGCATGGGATTCCATGGCCTCCGTTACATCCACAAGAAAGCGGAAGATGAGGAACTGGCGCAAGAAATCCATGCCCTTATGCTCGCTAACCTACCACGCTTGCGGGATATGAAACCGCGTTTGGGAGGCCAAACTCTGCGGCTGCGAGGCGACGACCTCAAAGCATGTCCCCTTCTCAGTCGCATAGTTGACGATGTTTTCATGGGGACCGGCGGAGACTGGTGTCATCCGTGCCATGCTTACAAGCCCCCCGACCATTGGTTCCTTTCGGCGGTTAAGGAAGCTGCCAGGGAAAAGAGTAGAGGCGTAGGTATGTACCGTCAGAATATGCGGCGGCTGCCCAACGGGGAAAACGCCCGATTGCACCTGCTACTCTGGACCAGGAACAGTTGTCCGCCCGGTCCGGCTGCCGATCTTTCGAATAGGCCGCTCGGCTTCTGGGAAGCACTGGCAGACCTGCTCCGGAACTCAGGGTTCGACGCCGTATGGTACAACAGTCAGATTCCAGATGGCATCACATGGAAGGTCGAGCCGCCATGGCGGCTTTTCCCGGCGTTGGACGATGACCGCTAGGCACGCGCGGCACGGCGACCCGCGATAGGTGGCGATTTCCGAATCGCCACCTATATTGGACATGAGGTGCTCAGACAAAATGGCCCATAGGTTCAAGGTGTCACCAGACGGTCCCTATCCCCATTTCACCACAAACACAATTGTCCGGTGGGCCCCGGTGTTCGTCTCGGATTCGTATTTCAAGATAATCCTCGACAGCCTCGCACATTTGCGCCAGCATCGCAACCTCGCCATCCATGCCTATGTCATCATGCCTAACCACGTTCACACCATCGTCACTGCACGAAACAACGACTTATCAGCAATAATGCGGGACTTCAAAAAGTTCACCTCCCGAGCCATATACCACCAAGCCGAGCAGGAGGGCAACCATCGGCTCGTCTCGGTCTTCCAGGCTTCGGCTAAGCGGGATGTTCGCTCCCGGTTCAAAGTTTGGCAGGACGAGTTTCATCCTGAAGCAATATATGGTCGAAGATTCTTCTCCCAAAAGTTGGAGTATATTCATACCAACCCGGTTCGGAAGGGATTGGCGACCGATGCCAGCCAGTGGTACTATTCGAGCTTCACTGTGTACGAGATGGGAGATGGGGGTCCATTGGAGATTGATCTCATCGAGTGGTGATCGTGGGTGGCGATTCGGAAATCGCCACCCATCTGGATGTCCCCATCCACCAAGTGTACGAAGAGGCGGTTGCGCGCTATTATAGCAACGAATAAGGCCGACACCGCGCTCGTATGCTGTAACCCGAAAGGCAGTCCTTCTCGCCGCCGATTTGTGAAACAATCTCCGGTGCGGGCCGTTTTATAAAGGGGGCCTCGTCGCATGCTGTCTCAGGAGGTGGGCTTTGTAGCCTGTAACTCAGCATCGGCTGCTTGATTGCAAACCGGGCGGCTGAGCGCCTTCCATCCTAAGTATTCCCATTGTACGCATGACTGCGTTATAATAGGGCAACTGACTTGAATTAGGAGAGGTGATATTAATGGGTTATCGTTCGTTTATTTGGAGGCTATGCACGGCTCTATGCTGTCTTGCTTTCCTGGCCTGCGCCGCCGGCGCGCCATCCAACGCCGCCCCGGCAAAGAAGCAGGTCTTGGTGGTATCCGTCACAAAGGGAACCCGCCACAGCTCAATCCCGCTTGGAGAAGAAATCATCAAGAACCTCGGCGACAAGTCGGGCCTATGGGAAACGACTTACGCTCGCACAGACGAGGAACTGCAGAAGCTGACTACCGCCGATGCACTAAAGAGCTTCGACCTGGTTCTCTTCAACAACACGACCGGCGATATTCCACTGGCAGACAGGCAGGCGTTTCTCAATTGGGTGAGAGCCGGCGGCAATGTCGCAGGCATCCACGCCGCTACGGATACCTTACACTCCTGGCCTGAGTACATAGACATGATCGGCGGAGAGTTCGAGGGCCATGGGCGCCAGTTGGAAGTCGAATTCCTGGTCCAGGATCCGAGCCATCCGGCCGCGAAGGGCCTTCCGAAGATCTTCAAGGCCAAAGAGGAGGTCTACCTGTTTAAGAACTTCTCCCCGGACAAAGTCCGCGTCCTGTTAGCCCTCAACAAGCATCCGAACACGTACCTTCCGGGTTATTACCCCATCTCCTGGGTGCGAATGTATGGCAAGGGACGCGTATTCTACACTGCGCTCGGCCACCGCGAGGACCTGCTGGGGAGCGATGTCGTGCAAAAGCACATCCTGGGCGGGATGCGCTGGGCGCTGGGGCTGGCGAAGGGCAGCGCAGACCCGCTGCACCCGCGGGTATCCGACACCAAGAAAGTCCTGGTCACCTCCATCACAAAGGGACACCACCACAGCACGATCCCGCTCGGAGAAGAGATTATCAAGGGCTTGGGCGACCAATCGGGCCTGTGGGAAACCACCTTCGCCCGCACAGACGAGGAGCTGCAGAAGCTGACCACCCCCGCCGCACTAAAGAGCTTCGATCTGCTCTTCTTCAACAATACGAGCGGCGATATCCCGCTTGCAGACCGGCAGGTCTTCATCAACTGGGTGAAGGCCGGCGGCAATGTCGCAGGCATCCACGGCGCGACGGACACCTTCCACGGCTGGCCGGAGTTTGTTGACATGATCGGCGGGGAGTTCATCGGCCACGGCGATCAGATGGAGGTCGAATATCTAATCCAGGATCCAAACCATCCCGCCACGAAGGGCCTCCCGAGGCGGTTTAAAGCCCCGGAGGAGGTTTACCACTTCGGCAGGTTCTCCTGGGACAAAGTCCGGGTACTTATAGCGCTCGACAAACATCCGAACACATTTCTACCCGGCGCTTACCCTGTCTCGTGGGTGCGGAACTACGGCAAGGGGCGGGTATTCTATACCTCGATAGGCCATCGCGAGGATCTCCTGCAGAACGACACGGTGCAGAAGCATATCCTTGGCGGGATGCGCTGGGCGTTGGGGCTGGCGTACGGCAAGGCAGAGCCGCTATCTCCGCAGCCGGTATCCGCCGCTGAGAAGAAGGAAGGCTTCCGCGCAATATTCAACGCAAAGGATTTGACGGGTTGGCACGTACGCATCGAGGGCCGGAAACCCTGGACTGTCCAGAACGGAATGCTCGTGATGGGCGAGTCCGGCGGCGCGGACTTCATCACCGACGAGAAGTTCGGCGACTTCATCCTGCGCTATGAGTATATGCTTCCGAAGGGCGGGAACAGCGGCGTCTACCTCCGCGGCCGGTACGAGATACAGGCGCTCGACGACCTTGACAGACAGAAGCCGACCGAATCTGGAAACGGCTCCATATACGGCGAGATAACCCCCAGATACTTCGTTACCCGGCCGCCCGGCCAGTGGCAGAGCGTGGAAGCCAAACTCGTCGGCGGCCGACTGACTGTCATACTGAACGGAGTTAAGACAATAGATGACCAGCCGGTGGACAATCCCACAAGAGGGGCGCTGGATGACCTGGTCGAGGGGCCTGGCCCGATCATGCTGCAGGGAGATCACGGCCCGGTGGCATATCGCAATATCAGGATAAAGCCATTATAGGTGTTATCGGATGTAGGGGCGGGGTGACCCCGCCCCTACCGACATTTCGATCAAGGGAGTAGATTATGACTGATGGAACCATTGACCGTCGTGATTTTCTAAAGGGCGCTGTGGCAACCGCGGCGCTGCTTTTCACTGCGGAGGAACTGCTGGCGGCCGAGGCAACCGCTGAGGCGGCCATCCCAGGCCCGCCGGTGAAGTTCGGAGTAGTGGGCGTCGGAGAGTGGGCGAGGAAGAGCATACTTCCCGTGCTGTCCAGGCTGCCGTCCGCGCAGATCACCGCCATTTGCGACACCTACGAGCCTTGCCTGAGCAGGGCCAAGGAGATAGCTCCATCCGCGGCGACGCTCTCCGATTACCGCAAACTGCTCGAATCGCCTGACGTCGAGGCCGTGGTGGTGGCTACACCATCACACCTGCACAAAGACATTGCCCTTGCCGCTGTCCAGGCCGGGAAGCACGTATACTGCGAGGCGCCGCTTGCGACAACCATCGAGGACGCGAAGGCGATAGCCCTCGCCGGGCAGGGGTCGAAGCAGGTATTCCAGGCCGGCCTCCAAGGGCGCTCGAACGCCATGTACAGGCAGGGATTGAAGTCTATTAAAACCGGAGACCTGGGCGCTATCGTGCAGGTTTATACGCAGGCAAACAACAGGGACAGCCTGCGGCGCGTGGCGCCCACGCCGGAGCGCGAGCGGGAGTTGAACTGGAGAGTATCAAAGGCGACTTCCCCGGGACTGCTCGGCGAAATCGGGATTCACAATCTCGATCTGGTTAGCTGGTACCTGAACGGGCTGCCGACGGCGGTGATCGGCTCCGGGGCGATCACGGGCTGGAATGACGGCCGAGACGTGCCGGATACCGTGCAGTGCATCTTCGAGTATCCGAACAACATCAGGACAGTCTTCCTCTGCACCGTCGCGAGCTCGTTCGGCGGCGCCTACACGACTGTCCAGGGCATCTACTGCAGCCTGGTGGTGCGCGAAAAGAGGGGTTGGATCGCGAGTAAAGAGGCAGATTGCAAAAAGGATCCCGGCTGGTTGGGCTATGCAAGACAGGAAGACTGCTTCGGCGGGAAGGGCTACTGCATAATAGCGGGCTCCACGGCACTCCTCAAGGCAGGCAAGGAACCCTCCAAGGAGGGTTCGCTCGAGCCTGAGCATGAAGCTATATACCTGGCGCTGGAGAACTTCATTTGCAATATCAAGCAAGCGCCCAGGTCCGGGGAAGACGAAGTCCCGAAGATTCCGGGTCCCGTCGAAGGCTACCAGGCCGCGGTAGCGGCATTGAAAGCCAATGAGGCAGTTCTCTCGGGGTCGAAGATAGCTTACCAGAGCGCATGGTTCGATCTAAAATAGTTATGAGGAGCGCATTGTATGAAAGACAAGCGATACAGGAAGGGCTTATCCCGGCGCGAGTTCATTAAAGGAGCCGGGGCAACCGCCGCAGGAGTAGTGGCCGGCTCGTTGATCGGACGCGCGAATGCGGCTCTCGCAGCCCCCAACGTAATTGGGGCGAACGACCGGATCAACATCGGCATTATCGGCGTCGGCGGCATGGGAGGCAATCACCTCCGTGTGCTCCAAGGTATGGCGGAGGAGCAGAACATCAAGATAGCGGCGGTGTGCGACGTGTGGGAAAAGCGCAGGGAGATTGCACGGGAGGCTCTGCGCCTGCCGCATTCCTGGAGCTACGCCGACTACCGCAAGCTGCTCGAGCGGAGCGACATTGACGAAGTGGTCATCGCCACACCCGACCACTGGCACGGCCCGATTTCAGTGGACGCGATGGAGGCGGGCAAGCACGTCTACGTCGAAAAGCCGATGACCAGGCGCTTCGACGAAGCTCTTGACATGCTCGACACGTCGAAGCGAACGAATCGCCTTGTCCAGGTCGGCTCCCAGGCCTGCAGCCTTCAGAAGTGGCACAAGGCCGGTCAGCTCGTTAAGGCCGGGGCCATCGGAACGGTCGTCTGGGCGCAGGGCGGTTACTGCCGGAACAACCCGCAGGGCGAATGGAACTACAAAATAGAGTCCGGCCTGACCGAGCAGTCGTGCGACTGGAACGCCTGGCTGGGTTCCGCCCCTGAGCGGCCGTTCAGCCCGGAGCGCTATTTCCGATGGCGGAAGTACTGGGACTACGGAACGGGCATTATCGGCGATCTTTGGCCGCATCGCCTCCATCCGCTAATGATAGCAACGGGGATCGAGGATTACCCGAAGCGTGTTTCGTGCGTCGGGAGCATACTGTGCAATACCGACGAAGGACGCGGCGAGCCGAGAGAAGTCGCCGAGGCAACACTGCTCCAAGCGGAGTTCCCAAACGGCGCGATGATCTTCCTGGCCGGCAGCACTGTCAACGAGCTGGGACCCGAACATCTCATCCGCGGTCAGAAGGGCAATATGTTTCTCGAGGGCAGCGAGATACAGATCAGGCCGGAGCGCCCATTCTCGGATGAAGTCGAACTCGTGGATGAAACGATTCCCGAGCCTGATAACGACCAGAAGGAGCATCACAGAAACTTCTTCTCCTGCATCAGGAACGGCGGCACGCCCAATTGCCCTGTCGAGCTGGGAACCAGGGTTATGGCAATCGTCGCCATGGCCGAGGAGTCGTACCGCAAGAACAAGATGGCGCAGTACGATCCCGCCAAGAGAAGGATCTTCTGAGACTATAGACGGTAGACCTTGGCGCAGGCGCCCATCCGCCTCGGCGGACTGGGATGGGTGGCGATTTCCGAATCGCCACCCATCGGTCTAAGGTCTATTTCCTGCCATCTCCAGTGGCGTCCTTAATTTGCAATCCAAAGCAATGACTGAGTCTACACCCGTTATCCTCTCGCTCCACGCGATGGCTACCCGTTTCGAGCTTATGCTCCACGGCGATGACCCCATTCGTCTCCGGGCCGCCGGTGAAGAAGCGCTCGCGGAGATCGAGAGGCTAGACGTACAACTGAGCCTCTACCGCCCCGAGAGCGAGGTGACCTGGATCAATTCGCGCGCCGGCCGGGGACCGGTCAAAGTCGAGCCGCGCCTGTTCCGGCTGCTCCAGCGCTGTGCGGATATCACAGCGCGCACCGATGGAGCATTCGACATCACAATCGCGCCGCTGATACGCGCCTGGGGTTTCGCAGGCGGCCCAGGCAAAGTCCCACAGCCGGAGGAGCTTGAAGCCGCCCGGCGGATTGTCGGGATGCGCCATGTCCGGTTGGATGCAGAGTACTTCACCGTCCGATTCGACCAGCCCGGCATCGAGCTTGACCTGGGCGCGGTCGGAAAGGGCTACGCAATAGAACGTGCGGCGAACCTGCTGAGGGAGAACGGCGTTACAAGCGCCTTTCTACACGGCGGCACAAGCTCGGCTTGTGCAATCGGCACGCCTCCAAACCAGGCCGCCTGGCGCGTGGCAATCCGCCGCCCGACCGAGGAGGACAATCCCCTTGACATCGTCAGCCTCCAGGACAATTCTCTCTCCGTGTCGGCAGTCCACGGCAAGCTGTTCTCCGATGGCATCAAGGAGTATGGGCACATCATAGACCCGAGAACCGGGATGCCGGTTGAGGATGTGCTTGCGGCGGCGGTTATCGGCCCGTCCTCGACGGACTGCGACGCGCTCTCGACGGCGCTCCTGGTCCTCGGCGAGCCTGGCCTTCACATGCTGGCCGAGGGGTTCCCGGGCTATTCGGGCATCGTGGCAGTCCGAGCTCCCGACGGGACTGTCCAGGCGGTGAAAAGCGCGTAATGCCGGCATCGAGCCTGCGGTTGACACCCTAATAGCCCCGTGCTATACTGTTGGCGTTCACTCGGGCGGCGTCTGCTCGAACGGTGTAAGTGCGCCGGCACGCTCGCCTTAGTCCAAGAACGCGACTTCCTTTCGGGTTAGGTATGATTAGACTGCGCTCCACTGCCTGGGCAGCGATTCTTTACTGTATACTTCTTTGCGGCATTTGTATGGCAGCGAACGGCCAAATGCCGCCTGGCGACAGGGTAATCTGTCAGATCAAGAACCTGAACGAATGGATTCCGGCCGCCCTTTCCAGGGAAGGTTACCGCATCGGACCGGGAGATACCCTCAGCGTGAACGTTCAAGGCAAGGCTTCCTGGAAATATCAGGCTCGACCCGACGCAGGCCCTGGAGCCGACCCTAACGAAGTAACAGTAAACCCTGCTGGAGATATCTACCTCCCCTTGGTTGGGAAAATTCGGGCCGCCGGGAAGTCGGTCGTCGAGCTGGAGAATGCGATCCAAGCCGGACTTAGCAAGTACATAAAGGGCTTCGATGTTGCAGTAGCCGTGTCCAAGGTGAGAACCATAAACGTATGGATTAGCGGCGAAGTCGAGAACCCCGGTCCGCAAATCCTCCCGGCGGTGTCCACCGTCAGCCTTGCCGTCCTGCAGGCGGGGATCAAGCCGACCGGCTCCACTAGGCGAATCACCCTTATTCGAGGCGCCATGCGGCGAACCGTTGATCTTTATAAGATGACCATCACCGGCAATCTGGAGGACGACATCCCGCTGGAACCGGGTGATTCGGTTCATGTGCCGCCGGTTACGGGCTATGTAGAAGCCGCAGGCGAGCTTACCCGACCCGGCAAGTTCGAGATGGTCGGCATGGGGGGAGGCTCGGCCGACTTCCGAGTCCACCAGCTTGTCGAACTAGCTCTTGGGAACACGCCTGCGGCAGCTCTCGACAAAGCCTCCATCGAGCGGATCAGCAAAGACGGCAGGAAGGCGGCGTTGAACGTCAACCTACGCCGGCCGGAGGACGACGATCTCGCTCTGCAGCCGGGCGACAGGCTTGTCGTTCCATCAATCGAGGCCTTTCAGCCCATGATTCGGCTGATCGGGGAGTTCAAGGGCGATGGTATCTACCAGCGGACTCCAGTCAGCCCAGGCACAGCTACTGCCCAGGTCGAGAACATCCAGTACAAGGGCGGCATTTACTTTCTCAAGCAGGGGCAGACGCTGCTCGACGTGATCACGGCTACTGGAGGAGTGACTCCCCAGGCAGACCTGAAGTGTGCCCGCATCGAGCGCCTCGACAGCGAACAGCCCGGACGTACGCGCTCGATCCCCATTGACCTCGAGCGCCTGCTCGTTAGGCGTGACAAGGCTGCTGATATAGTCCTGATGAACGGGGACACCCTTGTCCTTCCTGCGCTCGCGGATAAAGTCCACGTCTTCGGAGAGGTAAGGCAGCCCGGATCCTATGCCTACGCTCCGAACCGTCGGCTCATTGATTATCTCGGTGATGCAAGCGGGCCGAGTGAGATAGCGAAGTTGACGCAAGTCAGCGTCGTGCGCGTTACTGCAGACAAACCCAAGATTCTCAGATTCAACGCCAAGAGCGCAATCCGAGGAACGTCATTGACCGGAAACCCCGTCCTCGAACCAGGGGACATCGTCTACGTACCGTCGAAGATCATCGCCGGCTGGCGAGATGCGGTCCAACTGGTGCTGAGCAGCCTGAGCCTGACCTCTCTCCTGAATCCTAAATGAGACGGACAGCAAACTATGGACGAAATCAACCTGCTGGACTACTTCGATATGCTGAAACGCCGCAAGTGGAGCGTCGCCGGGATGACGGCGGTGGTCCTGCTGATCGCGGTGATTGCGCTCGCAGTCATGCCGAAGACTTACGAGGGCAAAACCTCCATGCTGTTCCCAGAGCAGGCGGCCGAGGGCTTCGGCTCTCAGATCGCGCAGCTTGCCGGGCTGCCTATACTGGGAAATCTGCCGGGCTTGTCGGGAAGAAACGTCTATCTGACGGTCTTGAAAAGCCGCACGATCAGCGAGAACGTCTGCAAGAGCCTGGGCCTGGACAGGTACGGCCTGGATTACAAGGACCTGCAGGACAACCTCATCCTGGAGACGCCAAAGGAAGGCGGACTTCTTCTTGCCTGCGAGGCGCCGACCTCCTGGCTCAGGGGCAATGTCCCGCGGAGTGAACTCAAGCAGCGAACGGCGGAGTTGGCCGCAAATCTAGCCAATACCTACGTCAGCGAGCTCCGCATCTACGACCGGTCAAATGCTCTCTTCATGGGCAAGAAGAACCGGCTGTTCATCGAAAGCCAGCTCATGCGCACGAAGGCGGAGCTGGCCGAGGCGGAAGCTCGACTCCAGGAGTTCCAGGAGGCGCACCCAGCACTGGTCCCTCCCGACAAGAGCTGGGCGTATGCGGATCAGGCATTGAACGTAGTTGCGAAGCAGACCGAGGCCGATGTCGCCCTCCAGGAGGTTCAAGGCCAGATCGCCAGCGCGCGGGTTACCTGGAACGCAGGGGCGCCCAGGGACATCTCCCCCGAGGCAGTGATAGACAGCCCCGCCATTTCCTGGCTGCGCGCGGAGGTTGCCAAGCTGGAGGTCAGGCGGGCCACTCTCCTTGAGGATTTCACCGAGAGCCACCCGGATGTCGTCGGCCTCACCCAGGAGATAGAAAAGACGTACGACAGGATCCAGTCCGAGGTTGCGGACATCGTAGCCGGCAAGGCTGGAAGCGCGAGCCCGGCGCACCAGGAGCTATTGAGGCAGCTAGTCATCATGGAGGTCAATCGCGACGGCCTGGAGGCCAGAAGGTCGGCGCTGGCGGGAGCACTTACCAACATCGAAGGGCGACTATCAGGCCTGCCACCGAAGGAGATCCAGTACGCCAGGCTGCTGAGGGACCTGAAGGCGGCGGAGACGGTTTACACCACTCTGCTCGCGGAGCATGCGAAAGCCCGCGTGGCGGAGGGCCGGGAGACGGAGAATTTCATCGTGCTGGACGAGGCGATTGTGCCGAAGAAGCCAGCAAAGCCGCGTATGGAACTGGTTATACTTGCAAGTCTGATGCTCGGTCTGATCGGCGGCACATTCGTCGCGCTTTTGCAGGAAGGCACCGCCGGTATGCGTGAGGCCCGTAAGAAGCGCTGAGCCGCAGATAGAGCGGTTGAATCTCTATCCCCAACGTATTTAAGTCGAGCTTCCCTCGCTCGGCCCTTCATTAACATAAGCCATACCCGACCTTCTCGACCTCACATACTGCAAGACACTACGTATCTCCGCGGGTTTCAGTATGCCCAGCGCAAAAGCAAGAGGGAAGTAAAGCACTCCCAGGCTTGCTTCCGCGGCAGTTCTTCTAATTCCCGATATACCGAACTGTGGCAGCGCGAAGTAGCATGTGGACAGGGCGAAGAAAATCATCGCAGTTCGGATAATCTCCGACCACCGATAATCCACCTTGTGGAACTTCTGTCCTGCCCGATGGTAGCAGATCGGCAATATCGCCGCCCCGACCACGGTTGCAATCGCTGCTCCAAGCATCCCATAGTGCGGTATCAGCAGGAAGTTCAGCGCGGTATTGACAGCGCACGGCTGCCCATATTGTCATGATTTGGAGACTGGTAGTGCAGTATGGTGGTCTTTCTCGGTACATTCACGATGTAGTCTTCCACTGCGCCGCGCATCACGGGCTTGCCGTGCCATTTCGCGGCCGATAGATCAACCTCCGAGGCAGGATAACCGAGAAAAACCGCGCTCTGGAGCTCGAGCGTGTTGGGAACATCGAACCGTTTGTAAAGCTCCGCTACACTCTCTCCATGCGCGCCCTGCCAGTAGGGGCTTACGTTTACCCACAACGCACCCAAGCCCAGCGACTCAGCAACGAGAAGGATGTTCATAGCTGCTGCAGCAGCATCAAAGTACTGCAGCCTTGCTTTGTGGGGATCATCCCACCAGCCTTTGTAGTAAGTTGCGTTGGTATCCGTGTATATGAGGATCGCGGCCTGAGGGTTTACGACCTTCTTGGCTTTGAGCAAGGCGTCGAGGTCTGAAGGGAGCGAGTTTCACTTCCCCGCGTCAGGTGCGCCAGGCTATCGACCGATTCATCGAAGCCTACAGCCAAGTCGCACATCCTTTTGAATGGAAGAAGGCAGTTGTCCACCAGGGTCACCTTAAATATAATTATGCGGATTTATGCAAGTGAGTACTAGCTCAACACAAACTTGCCTGAAAACTCAGGACTCGGCCGCGCACCGGCGCTGTATTCTTTTAAGTATTCGAGGTCCACATAATTAGGCACCACATGGACCTTCTCAGGCTCGATGCCGTACCTGAGCATGTAGTCGCGGCCCTCCTCAATCACCACGATAATCTGGTCGGCCGCCCGAACGCAGCGCCGCTGATAGTTGTGCCATAAGACCTGATTGGCAGTGACCAGGTGACGTAGTTTGAAGGAGCCGCCCACATAGGCACGAACTGCGGAGGCATAGTTCTCATGCAAATCCGCTACGACCGGTATGCCAAGCCTGCGCCCGACACGTATCCCCGCACCGACATTGGGGAGATCGTGGACGTGCAGCACGTCCACCTGGTTTTCGACGGCAAACCTCTCGATGAGCGCCTCAACGGGGATCCGCAGGAAGGACATCCGCTTGAAGAAGGTCAGGGCGTTCCTGATCGTGTTTGCCTTGGGCAAAGTATACGTTTGCACGGTGATCGCGTCGGCCTGAATTACCCTTTGGTTGGTCGGCTGCTCCTCCACTAAGGCTACCACTTCATGTCCGGCCGCCGCGAGACTACGCGCCTCCTTCTTAATGCGTACATCCAGCCGGTGTTCGCAGAGCACAAATCCAATCCTCACAGTCATTTCCTCCAACCGCCTACCGTGGCTGAGTATATATTCTCTCTACCAGCCATCCGTTCCTCCACGGCTGTGCCGGCTGCCAACCCGTGCCCCGGTCCACACAATGCGCCGGGTGCATTCGAGATTTGTGGGTAGCGGGACCAGATCAATTTGGAGTGCGACCCGCCGCGGCGGGAGGTTTCTACCCACTTTGAGGAATTCCGATGCGCCTTAATAATTGACACCGGTTTGAGTTAGGAGTTATAATACAATTCTGTCGGTCTGCCCAAAGTACCGATATAGAATTGGGAATCGAGGCGGCTGGGCGCGGTCGGCATATGGCTTGGCTGCTGCGCTCAATCGCCCACCGCAGTTTGGAAGAAAGCATGAAAGGTGGATTGGGATGGTTCATCCGTCGAGTGACGAATCGAAGAATGGAAAGGGAAGTAGATATGCATTGGTGATGGCGGTTGCTAAGCGTGCGAAGCAGCTTAGGGAAGGCGCGCCAAAGCTAGTGGAGAGCAAGTCCAGAAACCCGATCACAATCGCACTCGAGGAGATTGCAGCGGGTAAGCTCAAAATCGTGATCCCGACGCCCGAGGAGCTTGAAGCTGCAAGTCGGGAGACAGCGGTGATTCGCCCGAAGCCAACCGAGACGGCTGAACTGCTGAAGATTCCAGAGCAGGAAGAGGAAGAGGAGCCGGTGGAGGCTGCCGCAGCCGAGGCTGAATCGGTGGAGGGGGTATCCTCTGAGGCTTCGTCTGAGTCCGAAGAGCCGGAAGAGGCCGTGGTCTCTACTCAAACCGATGAGCAGACGCAGATAGTGGCGGATAGTGGAGAAGAAGAGCCGGCTCAGGGTAAGGAGCCGGTGGAGGCTGAGTCCCTGGAGGAAGCGCTCGCAGAGGCCCTGACCGAGGCGGAGGTGTCTGCCGAGGCCGATGAAGAGCCTCTGTTGACAGCGGAAATTGACGAAGAAGAGCAGACCGAAGAGGTAGAAGAATAGGGCCGGTCCCGACGTCGGGCGCCAGACAGTGGGAGCATGTCCAGCAAGCGTGATTATTATGAGATATTAGGAGTGCCGCTAGGGGCGTCTGCCGAGGAAATCAAGAAGGCATATCGCCGGCTTGCTCGGCGGCACCATCCTGATGTAAACCGCAATGATAAGAACTCCGAGGAGATTTTCAAGGAGATCAACGAGGCTTACGAAGTCCTAAGCGACCCCCAAAAGCGCCGGATATACGACCAATATGGCCATCAGGGTCTGGATGGACGGTATACGGGGCCTGGATTCGGGTTTGATGGCTTCGGCGATCTCGGCGGATTCGGCGATATTTTCGATATGTTCTTCGGCAGCGGGTCCCGCACCGGCGCTCGCCGGCGTGCTGCCGGGGAGGTGGGGTCCGATCTGCGATACGACCTCGAAATCACCCTGGAAGAGGCGGCTACCGGCGTCGAGAAGAACCTGCGCCTATCCAGGTTGGAGCGCTGTGAGACCTGCGATGGATCCGGCATCCAACCAGGCAGCTCCAAGGTGGAATGCGGCTATTGCCGGGGCGCCGGCGAGATAAGGCGCAGCCAGTACACAATTCTGGGTTCGTTCTCGACCGTCAGTACGTGCACTGCCTGCCAGGGGGAAGGCCGGATTATTAAGGATCCGTGCCGCGCGTGTGGAGGTCACGGGCGAACGCGGGTAACCTCCGAGCGCACCGTTCGGATTCCCGCAGGCGTGGAGAACGGATCTCGAATACGGTTGAGAGAAGAAGGCGACGTCGGAGCCAGGGGAGGACCGCCCGGCGACCTTTATGTCATTGTTCAAGTCAAACCCCATGAAATCTTCGAGCGGCGCGGCGACGACATCTTCTGCGAGATACCGATCGGCTTCATCCAGGCCACACTCAGCGATACCATTGAAGTCCCAACGTTAGATGGCAAAGAAAAGCTGCATATCCCGGAGGGCACCCAGACCGGAGCGGCGTTTAAGCTCAGTGGCAAGGGGATACCGAACATTAACACCGGCGCGCGCGGTGATGAGTACGTCGTCGTTCGCATCCTCATACCCAGGAAGCTGACCGACGAGCAGAAGAAGCTGCTCCTGGAGTTCGCCCGCTCCTGCGGCGTCGAGCTGAACCCCGAGGGAAGGAGTTTCTTCGAGAGGCTGCTGGGGAAGTGAAGTTAGACCGTAGACAGCAGGCAACAGACTCGTGGGATTCCCGGTCTACCGTCTCTGGTCTATGGTCTATTGTCTAAGGGGAGGCCATCATGCGTTGGGCCGAGATACAGGTTGAAACCACGGCGCAGGCACAGGACGCGGTCGGGAACATAATGTTTGAGAATGGATGCGGGGGCATAGCCATCCAGGGCGAGGCCCCCGTTCTCGTCAGGTGCTATCTCCCGGCGGACGACCGGCTGGAGGAGCGGCTTTTGCGCATTCAGGCGGCGATCGCGGGCCTGCCGGGCTTCGGCCTCGAAATCGGAAGCGGCAAGGTCGCCATCGGATACGTCGAGGAGCAGGATTGGGCGGAGGCGTGGAAGCGCTTCTTCCATACGACCCGCGTCGGCAGGCGAGTAGTTATCAAGCCGACGTGGGAGGAGTACAAGCCCGAGCCGGACGACGTCGTAGTTGCGATAAACCCAGGAATGGCCTTCGGGACAGGGACACATCCGACGACGCGGCTCTGCCTCCAGGCGCTGGAAAAGTACATGAGGCGGGGCGCAGTGGTCGCTGACTTCGGCACAGGATCGGGCATCCTGGCGCTCGCCGCCGCGAAGCTCGGAGCGTCGCTGGTAATCGCTTTTGACTCGGATGAGACGGCCGTGCGCGTCGCCCGCGCGAACGTCCAGCAAAACGATCTGGAGGAGAGCATCGAGGTTCACCGGACCGACAGCCCCGATTTCATCAACGTGCAGGTTGATCTCATCACCGCGAACCTGGTTGCAGAGACGATAATGGCCTTCTCGGAATCGCTGGCCGGGCTGCTCAGGACGGGGGGCGTACTCATCGCATCCGGGATCATCTCCGACAGGTCGCTGGAGGTGGAGCAATCGCTCCGGAACGCAGGATTCGACATAGCTGAGCGCTTCAGCGAAGGCGAATGGGCGGTTTTAGCGGCCCGGAAGGCGTAAGGGAAGGGGTCCGGGGAACTCATACTCGTGCCGGCTACACCGTGAGCACCCGCTTCGAGAAAAGGATCTCCTGGATTTGCGCCATGCCCTTGACCTCGCCGGCGGCGATTCGGCCGTCCAGCCCGAAGTACTCGACGCACGTGAGGCAGGAAACGATCTTCACCCCCTGCTCCTCCAGGCGCTTTAAGTGGCTGATCCAGTTCGAGTCCTCGGCTGCGATCCTGACGCCCTCGTTCCAGAGGATGATGTATTCGGGCTTGTCCTCGCGCTCGCCGAGGAGCCTGAGGAAATTGGCAAGTATCAGGCCGCCGAGCGTCGGATCGCCCGCTCCCAGCCCGGCATTGCCGATCAGTACGACGTCGTAGTCCATGCGTACGGTTCTCCCTCCGTATGGAGTATTGGAGTACTGGAGTGGTGGAGTGTTGGGACTCCAATACCCCGGTATTCGCTCACTCCTGCGCGATTCTCAGCCTTGCCTCGCTATCGGCGAGTCCGCCGGGGCGATTGCGCATGAGCCATATCAGCTCGTGGTCCTTCCTGAGCTCCTCGGCGCGGTCCGCGAGCTTCTTGGGCTTCGGGCCGCCGAGCCGGAACTTCCCAACCTCGGCGGCGAGTTGAAGCATCCTCACAAGGTGCTCGAACTCCTCGCGCACGATCGCCGCATCCGGAGAGGCCATGTCCTCCCCGATGGTCGCGTAAGCGATGTCCTTTAACCTGCGCTCCATCTCCTCGAACTCGCCGACCTCTATTCCGTCCACGATTGAAGCGTCGTCCGGGCTGCGGAAGAGCATCTGCCACGGTATCGAGCAGTTGTGTATGCGCTTCTTGAAGACACGGTAGATGTCGCCGATGTCGTGGAACGCCTTGCCCATCTTGCCGGTGCGGTCTCCGAAGGCATGGATAGATAGGCTCTCCGCAAGTCCCGCGTTCGGATCTGCCTTGGCATTCCAGGAAGCCGCCGCGCCGACTATATATCCGAGATACGAGACCGGCAGCGGCTGCCAGTGGCCGTTATCGCCCCAGTCGGTGTTCAGGATGCCTATCGCTCCCCGCTGCAGGCCGATTCTCGCCGCGCTGGTGATGTTACCGATGGCATTCTCCGTCCTGCCGGCGAGGCTGTTCCAGCTCGATGTGCCGGGGCATACGTAGAATGGGATGCCGGATTCCGCAAACTTCTCGCCGCGCTCTGCAAACGGGTGATCGAACTCATAGCCCCATTCGAGGGCAATCAAATCCTTCGGCAGATCGGGGATCAGCTCCGGATGGTGCATGATTATGTCGCCCCAGAACTGCATCGTCCTGCCGCGCTCTTTCACCAGGCGGTATATTTCGAGCAGGAAGTCCAGATACACGCGGCCCTGGCCCTTCTGCTCGCAAATCTTCTTGCTCTTGCCCTGTCCAAGCTCCCAGGTTTCGTCACAGCCGACGTTAAACAGGCGGCTGGAGAAGTGAGGCAGAAGCTCATCGTAAAGCCCCTCGAGGAAGCGGATGCACTTCTTGCTTACTGGATTGAGGCTGGTAGCGATATGCCCCCACGGCGTATCAAAGCCCTCCGGACATTCGGCGAGAGATTTGTATTTATCGTGCTTCAGCCACCTGTCCATGTGCCCGAAGGAGTTCTGATTCGGGACCAGCTCGATAAAGTGCGACTTGCAGTAGGCGTCGAGCGCCATTATCTCTTCGCCGGTCATCGGGCTGGCCTTCGCCCAGACCTTCGGATGAGCCAGATATGCGAAGGTGCGCTCGGTATAGAGCTGGAACTGGTTGATTTTCCACTCAGCGAGGAGGTCCACCAGGTGATAGAGCGTTTCCATGGTGGGAACTTTGTCCCGGCTGATGTCGAGCATCACGCCGCGCACAGGGAAATCCGGCCGGTCCGAAATGGAGAGGCACGGGAGATTTCGGATTCCGGGATCGTGATGCGTGATGCGTGATGCGTGATGATCGGTCAGTGCGTGGGGGTCTGCCTGCTGGCCGGCTGCAGTCTGCGGTTCCGCCTGCGGCGGATCTGCGGTCTCCCGCACGATCTGCGCGAGCGTGCAGGCGCCGTAGAACGCTCCGGCGGGCGTAGAGGCGGTGATCTCGATCACCTCGGGCCGGATCGCGAGCTTGTAACCCTCGGCTGGAATATCGGCAGCCTTGTCGAGCCGGATGACGAGCCCGACCTGATCCTTCGGCGCCTTCGGGCTCGCGGTAATTTCCCAGCCGATGTCGGCTTTCTTCGCGGCGGCGAAAAGCAATTGGGGGTCTTCCACCTCCAGTTTTATGTAGCGCTTTCCCCGGCCATCGAAAGCGCCCTCCTTGAGCGATAGCTTCTTCGGCACGGGCGCAAGGTATAGATCGTCGCCGTGGTTCATGGCTCTCCTCCGTGAAAGCAGAGATTAGGCAAGTAGATGGTAGCGCGGAAAGGGCTTGCGAGTCAAGCCATGAATGGGTGATGCGTGAGTAGTGATGCCGGATTGGAGGTTACCTCTACACCCCCATACTCTCCCCATCGCCTTGCCTTGACAAGTCGCCGCTTCCTCGTGCAGAATGGTTCAGCTACTCTGCTCGCACGGCGGGAGTGAGGAGGTTTTAACAGATGGAGAATAGCGGAGTGACGCAATGCAACCGGAGGCCGAATTTCGTCTTCATCCTCATGGACGATATGGGCTGGCGCGATTTGGCGTGCTACGGCAGCACATTCTACGAGACGCCGAATATTGACCGGCTCGCAGGCCAGGGCATGAAGTTCACCGACGCCTACGCAGCGTGTCCCGTCTGCTCTCCCACGCGAGCGAGTCTCGTGACAGGCCGGTACCCCGCACGGCTGCACCTGACCGACTACATTCCGGGCCTGGGGCGGCCAAACCCGAAACTCCTCATCCCGCAGTTCAATCAGCAGCTTCCGCTCGAGGAGATGAACATCGCCAGGATGCTGAAGTCCGCTGGCTACACCTCCGCCAATATAGGCAAATGGCATCTCGGCGAAGAGCCCTTCTGGCCGGATAAGCAGGGCTTCGACATCAACTTCGGCGGCACCAACCAGGGCTTGCCGCCTACTTACTTCTATCCCTACGGCATACCGACGATCCCGACAGGCCGCGAGGGCGAATACCTCACCGATCGCCTGAACGAAGAAGCCCTGAACTTCATCGAGCGGAGCAAGGACGGGCCGTTCCTCCTCTATCTCGCGCACTATGCCGTGCATATCCCCCTCATGGCGAAGAAGCACATGATCGCCAGGTACGAGGCCAAGGTCAAGCCGGGCGAAGAGCAAAAAGACGCCACATACGCTGCGATGACCGAGAGTGTTGACGACGGCGTAGGCCGGATCATGGCTAAGCTGGACGAGCTTGGGATCGCCGACCGGACGATCGTGATCTTCACGTCCGACAACGGCGGCTGGATTCCATCCACGTCGAACCAGCCGCTCCGCGCCGGGAAGGGAACGCTGTACGAGGGCGGTACCCGCGTGCCGCTGATCGTTCGCTGGCCCGGAGCGGTTCGCCCCGGAAGCGTCTGCGATGCGCCGGTCACCAGCGCGGATCTCTATCCCACACTGCTCGATATGGCCGGCATCGAGGACGCTCCCGGACACATAGTTGACGGCGAGAGTCTCGTTGGCCTGTTGAAGCAGTCCGGCGGCCTCAGGCGCGATGCGATCTACTGGCACTATCCCCATTACCATATAGGAGGGGCGACTCCCGGCGGCGCGATCCGGCGCGGCGGCTACAAGCTGATCGAGTTCTTCGAGGACGGCGGCTTGGAGCTTTTCAACCTCAGGGAGGACCTCAGCGAGAAGAACGACCTCGCCGCGAAGATGCCGGAGAAGGCCGGGGAGCTTCGCGGGATGCTGGCGGACTGGCGCGAGTCCGTGGACGCCTCGATGCCGACCCCGAATCCCGACTACGACCCGGCGAAGGGATGATGCACCCCTTGCCCAGTATTGGGAGAGGGGTGGCCGAAGGACAGGGTGAGGGCTGGAACCTGGACAAGCATTCGCGCCCAAGAATAAATTCCTGGGCTAACAATGGGCGAAACCCTCCGGGTTAGAGTCCGGCAGGACTTCGCTCGCACCCAGCCCAGGGTTTTTAACCCTGGGCTAATTGAGACTCGCCCTGCTTCCTATTTCTCGCCAGGGGTTACGTCAGCAGGCGGGCTAGTGAGGTCAACGTCGCATTTCATCTACAAGCGTTTCATTGTCTCGTGGTACCGGATGGCTTTCGCCATGAACATACAGGTATGCCTCACCAGTACGTCTGTTTATGCGGTAGTAAATTCCTTCAGAGCCATGGATCTCTTCGGACGCTGCCGGAATGAAGTCCTTTCCGGCGGCATGACCCATGGGAGCCAGCCCTGCGGGAGAGGGAATGGGTGAGGGCAAAACGACATTGCCTGAGCCAGCACATCCCTCGTACCCGTAGACTGCTAGAGTACCCGAGTGTACTCCGGCAATTCTTCTTCAAAATCGAACGATTGCCAATCGCAGTACCACACCTCGTCTAGGTGGGACGGCAGTTTCAGCCCTCTTACAGCAATGACAACATCCTCAGAGGCTACAAAATACCCGCGTCCGAAGAAACCCTCTAGCAGAAGCACGCGACGGCAATCACAGTAGTCTTCGAATTTCCTAAGTGTCGAGTGTAAGAAGCCAGCAATCTGCTTTTGCAGTTCGCAGTGGGGTACTTCCTCAAAACCAACATATTCGCCAACGCCCCTAGGCTGGCACGGGAAGAGGAATCGTATTCCGCACCTACCTTCCTCGTAGTCGAGATCACGCCGGTCCATCAAGGACATCTTAAACGCAAAAGGTTCCTTCTGGCTACCGTTCCACCTTGATCAAGCATATCCCTGAATTGTTCTATCTCCCTGCGAAGGGATAGTAACCCCGGAGGGGGCCGGGATGCGGGGATCACTCCATCCTCTATCAACTACCGACTACCGACTACCCACTACCTGTGCACCTCGGGATCCGTCTGGCGGACGCGGAGCTTGATGGTGAAGACCCCATCGCCGGTCAGGATGCCGCCGCGCGCGAGGAGTCGCCCGTTCTGCCAGTTGGAGATCCCCAGCTCCGGGCGAAGGAGCGCGTACTGGCCGTCCACCCATCGAGTGAACCCGTTGCCGATGAACGGGGCATTGACCGCCCTCAGGAAATGCTCGTGGGCGGCTGCATCCTCGCTGATGAGCGACGCCCCGAAGAGCGGGCTTCGCGAGTTGAACAGCCGAATCCCCTCTTCCAGGTCGCTAATTGCCACCACCGTGACTTCGGGCGTCTGCTCCCACTCCCATTCGTGGCCGAGCTGATCGGCGGGCAAGGCGGTTGCAAGTAATTCGTGCTGAACCCCCGAGGCCCGGTAGACCTGCGTCTCCGTCGTGAAAAGCTCATTCGGGATGATGTCCTCGCTCCCGCGCGCGACGTGCAGGCGGTATCCGTAACCCAGCTTCTCGCCGCGCCGCTTCAGGGCTTCGAGCATTCGCGGGACTAAATCGGTGCGGGAGCGCGGGATGCAGATGACATTCACCGCGTTGCAGACTTTCCGGTCGCATGAGTTGTATATTGCAAGCTCGAATTTGAGGGGATCGGCGGTATCGTCCGCGATGATCCACGCGCCGCCGGTGCCGTGGAGGCTGGCCGCGTTCCCGGCCTCCCGCGCGATCGCTCCCAGGAGGGCAACGGCATGCCCGGAGCCGCGAGCGACTACCAGCGCCAGCCTGGTATCCGCGAAAAGCGCCCATCCGGCGGAATGCTCCGCGCTTTCGAGCAGGTTAACCGCGCCATCGGGCAGGCGAGCGGCAGCCAGCGCGGGCCTCAGGGCATGCTCCATCACCGCCTGCGCGGTGCCGAGGGCATCGCTCCCGATTCGGAAGACCGCCGTGTTCCCGCTGCGGAGGACGCCGGTCGCGTCCGCGAGCACGTTCGGCCTTCCCTCGAATACGAACGCGACAACCCCGCAAGGGCTGACGACCTCATCCACGGACCAGCCCTCGTGCTCGATGGTGTTGGTCACCTTGTCCCGGCGCGAAGGGAGGTCACGCCACTGATGCAGGCCGGCGATCATGTTCCTGCGCATCTTCTCGTCGGCTGCAAGGCGCGTGGTCGAGCGTCCTTTTTCCTTCGCGCGCTTCACGTCGCACTCGTTGGCTTCGGCAATCTTCGCCCAGATGCCCGGATCGGCAAGGCGGTCGGCGAACTCCGTGTAGAATTGCGTGAACCGCTCGTCCGATGCGCTCTGCTGCTCCTCGAACGCCTGCAGGGCATTATCCACGGCGCTGGTCACCAGCTCGTGAACGGCGCGCGGGATATGCAGGATGTCGCCAGCCTTGCGCACGACGATCAGCCGGTCGCCGGGCTGGAACTTCTCGGCGAGCTCGGCGGAAACGTAGATGACGCGGTCGCCGCCGACCAGGATCGGCATCCCCGGCTCCAGCCTTGCGAGTATGGTTTCCTCCATCACGTGACACCTCCGAAGAACAGGAGAACGTTGAACTTGGGGTAGCAGCTAGCAGTCAGCAGCTAGCGGCTAGCTAGGTTTCGGCATTTCCGCTTGCGCCCAAATGCCGAAACACCGAATCCAACATCTAACATCCAATATCCAGCACTGGGCATCAACGCCGAACTTTGAACGACGCGCTTGGCTCGACATTCAGGCCGGAATTACACCAGTATCCCCAATATCCCGCGCCCAGTCAAGGGTCAGGGAGCGCCGCATCCGGTTCACATCGGCTCGCCGGCACGGCTATGACCCGGCTCTCGGGCCGGTAGTAGTCGTTCGAGACGCGATCCCTTTTCACAACTCCGCCGCCGGATTTGACGACGCGGTAGACGGTTACGCTATGGCCCGATCGCCCGCTCCTGCGCACTGCCTGTGTTCCAGGATTGAGGCCCTCCTCGACCTTTTCTATAATGGGAAACTCGATCACCCTGTGGCCGACTGTGATGACTTCGATTTCCCGGCCTTCGACTTTCCTGCCCAGGATGCTTACATTAACGGTGTGCTTTCCCACCCAGGCAAGCATGTAAATCGGCGCCTCGCTCGTATTCTCAAATTTCAGATCGGGATAAGGGTAAGCCACGGTGGCATCACGGCCGACGGGCGCGTAAACCACAGGGCGCGAATGGTGCGAGCGCCTCAGGATATTCATGTTCGCGAGGAGCGCGGCGTTGTACACAGTTGTCGAAACCTGGCATACTCCTCCGCCTGTTCCCGGCTCTATCTCGCCGTGCACGAAAATAGGCGCGTCGCGGAAGCCGTACTCCTTAAGCCTTGGGCCGACGACCTTATTATAGCTGAAGACTTCCCCCGGCCTTACGAGCGTGCCGTTGATGGCTCTGCACGCAATTCTCAGATTGTGCGTTCTATCGCGCTGCCACGGCTTATACGACGTGGAGTACGAAGCTATAACGCCGTCAATGCCTTTGAAGTCGGCTGCCGTGATCTTCGGGGCGGCAGCGGTAACGACCAAATCCGCTTCCCTCGCGCCGGAGTTGACCGCCTGTATAACCCGTCTCAGACTCCTTTTGAGGTCAACCCCGACTCCTGACTTCTCTGGAATCGCCCGGATTGAGCCGCTTTCCACCACCAGCCTTGCATCGGTCGGCGGCCGCTCGATTTTGCGCGCCAACGCCCGCATGCGTGCGGCGGCCGAGTCCCTGCCGAAGGTATAAACAATGGGAACTTGAACCCCACCCCGCCGGGCTGAGATCGCATCCGCGACACGCCTGAAGAAGTTTCCCTCCCTCCCGATGCGGTAGGCGGCCTGAGTGGTCGAGCGAACGTCCATTCGGCCGCCCATCTCTCCGATAGTTGTATCGAGGGCCTCTTCGGCGCATCTCAAGGTCAGCGGCGCCCGGGCTGCATCAGCGGCTATAAGGCTGAGCCGGCTCTCCGCCTGCTCGACGCTCGATCCGCCCAGATCAACTCCATCCACCCGGACGCCCTGGTGGACGGCATCTCCGCCCAGGAGGGCTATGCCTGTCCCGACGGCAAGGGCAAAGATTGCGACCGCCGCCGCTGCTGCAATTCGAGGGCTGTGCGAGAACATCCGTCCACTCCACTAAAGAAAAAACCCTTCGTCCGCCTCCGGCGGGGAAGGGCTCGAGCCTTCTGATATAAAATATAGCAGGATTTAGCCGGTTCTACAAGGAGATTTTAGATACCGGGGCGCACATGCACCCAACTCAGCACCTGGGCGGCGATAACACTCTCGCCACCAGGCATGCCCGGGGGCAGGTGCTGGGCCAGCGTGGGGACCTGGAATATGCTCGGTACGTTCGTGCCCATGTCGAAGTAGTTGGCTACGTATGTACCCGCAAACTCATTCTGCTTTGCGCTCTTTATCGTGCGCTGCGCGTACCATGCGCCAGCCCCTTTGAGCTGGGCCTCCCCGGCGCCTGTCGCGAACTCGATGTCGTGCTTGGCTATAAAACCTATCGAATCCACCGTGGGAAACATCGTCGCCGGCAGAATACTTCCATGGACGCGAATGGTGCCCGGGTTAATACCGTCGCCCTTGCAGAATAATGTGCCGCTGCCGCTAAAGTACATCGTCGAGCCTTTGGCGCCGAGATCCAGGCTTCCTTCGATTCGCACAATGCCGGCGACGGTCAGGGTTTTGGTAACGTTATTCCACGATATGGAGTTGCCCGCACCGTCGGAATGGCTGAAGGAGGTGGTTCCGCTCTTAATCTCGCCCTCTGCTACCAGCAGGGAATGTGTGTTCAGGTAAGCCTCATGGCTGCTGTACTCTATTCCCGTAACCGGGTCGGTATAGGGGTCCAGCAGACCCGGAAAATCAACCCTATCTCCCAGGTCGTAGCCCTGGGTCGTGCCGTTGTCGGAGTATACGGAGGACGCCCCCTTGGTGCCGCCCCAGCCGTCGTTTACATATACGCCGTCAACCATTTCCTTATAAGAGTTGAAGGGTACATTTGGATTGCCGACGCTGGCAGAGCCGGAAATATTTACCTTTCCGTGCTTAACCCGGAGTTCAGCTCCCAGGGTCTGCACCCACTCGCCGCCGACTTCCTGCGGGAGCACGAGGGGTATCTTGCTTTGCAGGGTCGGCGAGATGCCGCTGTAGTTGTTTCCCACGTTGGCGTTGCCGCTTATATCCGTTGCCAGCTCTGTGGCGGTCAGCGGCGGGTCGTACATGCCGTTCAGGTTGTCATCCTGATAAGGCTCGACGTCGCTCCACACCCCGTTGCCATCGGTATCGGTGAAAGGCTCGCCCGAGTCGTAGATACCATTGCCGTTCGAGTCTACATATAGTTCCGCTACTGCATCCCTTTGCCCGTTGCCGTTGAGGTCCGAGTACGGATCGCCCTCACCAAGTATGTGAACCGATCCCCGGATGTCTACGTTGCCGTTAATCCCTCTGCCCGATTGGCCTATGCCCGCGAATATCGCGTTGTTCCAGATGCCGACGCTCTTAATCTTCAGGCGCACCCGGATGGTTTCAGTGATCCCGCGATTGGTCGCGCTGGAAGTGACCGTTCCAAGTGTGGGCACGCCGGCATCGGGGGCGACCACCACCTGGCCGGTCGCGCCGGAATGGAGCTGGCTGAGCTGCGATGAAGTATTAATAGTCTGTGCGGTGATTACGCCGGTGGACTCCGCCTGCGCTATGACCTGGGCGATCACATACTCCAGGCCCGCCTCGGCGAGATAAAAAGCCGTGGCCCGGCGCTCATCCCTGCCCACTCGCAGGAGGTTATTCATGGAAAGGGTAATGTAAGCGCAGCCGAGCATCGCAACCATCATCATCACGATGAGGCCGGTCACCAGCGCGCTTCCTTTGTCCGACTTTAATATGTATCGAAACTTTACCATCCGCCGTTTTCCGTGCTTTGCTAACTATTCCGCAGCTTCACGCTCTGCTGCAGGAAGTTGGGGCTGATGCAGCCGCCCTCTGTATCCCTGCCGGTCAGGTTGATGCGGACCAGCGTGCCGTCCGTGACAACAAATGTCAGGCTCTGGATATTCCTCGCCAATTTCGTTTTTGTGGTACTGACGGACTTCCACAGGTAAGTGCCGCTGCTTTCATCGCCGGTCGGCCCGGAAAGGTAGTAGGTCGCCGTAACCCCGGTTTGTGTCTTTACGTAACCCCCAAGGGTCGCACTATAGTATGGGAAGGTGATCCGCAGCCGCCTGCCACACACAGTCCCGGTGTCGGGGTCGGTCTCCGTATCGAGCATCTCAGCCGACTTCCCCTCCTCTACATCGAGCACCAGCTTTCTCATGGCTATGCCGGCGTAGGAGTTGGCCGATGTGCCGCTGGCGCCTTTTGCCCACATATTCAGCATGGTGGTCAGCAGGATCAGCGTGCCAACGAGCGCCAGGCAAAGCAGGCCGGCGGATATGACCGTCTCGATAATCGTGAATCCACTCTGGGTTTTGATTGGATTAGCCCTCATGATGCCTCAACCATGATCCGAAATAAGCGTGACCAGATCCACTCTGCCTCCCACCCGGCGGTATCCGGACCACACGATGCTTACCGAAATTTTCTTGATGTTCGGCGCGTACTGGGTCACCGTGACTGTCTGGGTGCCGCTTGGAATATCAGCAAGAGGGGTAACCACCGCTTCAGGAGTGATTTGTATGTTCGCGTAGCCCGCGGATTTGATTTCTTCCATTTTTTGCTGGGCGAGGCCCAGCGCGTAGGACATATGCGTGGCTTTGATTCGGGAAATCTGCGACGTAGGGAAGGTGGCCGCGAATATCAATGCCGTCAACGCCAGTATAAACACTGTCAGGAGCACTTCCACCAGTGTGAAACCGGCTGAACGGCGATTCTTTCTTACGATTCTCACCATCGTAAACTGTGTCCCTCACATAATGCGTATCTCAAGTAGCGCCCACTGGGAGAAAAGCCGTCCAGCACATCGCGGCGTCCCCGCGCGCGAGATCACCGGACGGCTTTCTCGTCCACAGATGGCGATGCGGGCGCGCCTCGCACGCCCACATCGGTAGGGTTACATCACACCTTTACAACACGTGGTCGTCCGACGGGTCAGCGCCGTTCGCGCCGATGCTGCAGATAGGATCGATCGAGATATTGCCTACCGTGTACGCGCCGCCAGACGGGCACAATGGCTCCGCTTTGATGTACTTCCCAGCACCCCAAAGGTCGGCAGCCCCATCGGGCACGTCGAGGCTGGTCTTCTTGAAGTCCATCGCCCACTGCTCTTTGGCGGACTCGATCTGCTTCAGATTGGAAACGCAGCTCTTCGCTCGGGAAGTCTCTCTCGCCTTCAGGAAGCTGGGAACCGCTACAGCAAGGAGAATTCCGATGATCAAGACCACAATCATGATCTCGATTAGGGTGAAACCTTTCTTGTCGTGCATCCTTCTAAATGCTTTCATGTACTTTCGTACACCTCCTTAAGAATTGTGCTGATCGGCGTCAGCAAACATTTCCGGCGGTCGCTCGGCCCGAAAACGGGCGCGGCGAACCTGCCACAAGCCGTTCAAAGTCGTGGTCGTCAAACGACCTTACGCTTGGTGGAGTTATTCCACACGCACGCCGGGCGTTTCACATAGTTATTTGCGAAGCGACCCGGGGCGATAACATACCTAGCACGATTATCGGTGTGCCGAGGGGATTTCTACAGCGGGTCCGACGCCGAGAACTGCTAACGGCGGCATGTGCTATGCAGAGGCTGGGAGAGGTGCGGGCTTACGGCGATGGGGCGAATGGGGAGTATGGGGTATGGGGGAGAGAACTCCCAACGTCCAACGCTCAACTTCCAACCTGAAACCTGGAACTTGGAACTTGAAACCCTGGACCCCTTATGCCACTCCTCACCCTTGTCTGCGGTCTGCAGTCTATCCTACGGCCAGAAGGCGTATGTCTGCATGCCCAGTGCGATGCCTATTATCGTCCACAGGCTGCCCATGATGCACTCGCCGAGGATGACTCCGAGGAAGAGTGGCACGGCGGACCGGTATAGCCTCAGTCCTCCATACCGAAGCAGCAGGAGCTTGATCAGCCAGGCGACAAACATGCACGTCCAGAGCAGATGCATGGACCAACTGCTCGATACAGCGAAACCGACCGGGTGGAAAGGAAACCAGGAGAAGCGCATCCTAAGGGAGTTCAATAGAATCGTGAAGACAAAGCCTACGCCGATAGCCCACGCGATGTTCGTACTCGGCGGGGGCGCGCTCCTCAACCACGCGTCCAGCCGCCGATAAGGTTCCATGCCGAATATGTAGGGGACCCCCACCGGCGACACCTTTGCTGTGGCGCCTACCTTGTAGTAGACATGCAGTTCGGACCAGAAGCTTGCAATCGTGCCGGCAACCACCGCGATCAGGATGGCGGCAAACAGCCTTCGGTAGCTCATAGCGGCCCGCTCCGCCATCTTGAAACCCTCGAGCTGGAACGGCATCGGGTGGCAGCGATACGCCCGGTTGAACCAGAACATCAGCGAGAGCACAACCAGATTCTGCGTCCCAAGCCTCTCAGGCCCAATGAGCGAGGGCAGAATGGTATCCGGTCCCCCGCCGTGGAGATCGTGCGCCGGCGGTCCGAGTTCGGCCCGCATCCGAGTGATGGCGAGAGACATGGCGAAATAAATAGCGAAGAACGCCACTATCAGCCACCACGACATCCCCATCGCCCGTACAAAAATCATCAGCACAAGGGTGCCAATTACCGCCCCGAAAGCCGCCGTGCGGTACCTCAGCGGCTCGCCCTCGTCGTCTACTTGCACTCGGTCGGTGAACAAGTGTCCGATCACGTTGAGTATGTGCTTCCTGCTGGCCCAGATTGCGAAGAAGCAGATGCCCATGTACGCGCCGAACGACTGCTCTCCGACATAGGGGAACCTGGGTATTTGGTTCCATCCGCGGGCTGCCGCAATCACCACTTCCGCCTTCCAGAAAAGGAAGAAAAACCATGAGGAGAATGATAGATCGAGGGGCAGCAAGGTCCCAAGACCGATGGCAAACGGGTAAAAATGGATCGGAAACCAGCCCATAGCGTTCCACGGCGCGGTCGAGATATAGGTCATCAGGTTGATTTCCTTAATTTTCAGCCCCGGTACAGCAGGGAACAGCACATGCAGGCCCTGGATCAGGTCAATACCGACCGCCAGGCCTATACCCGCCCACAGCAGCTTGCTGCGGAAGAAGCTCGCCCTCTCGCTCGAAAGGTCCAATGGCAGGTGCACGAGCGGGTACGTCAGCTTCTCGCGCTCCGTCCACTGTTTTCTCAGCAGCACCGTCAGGCAGAGCATGACAAACAGCAGGGTGACGATGAACAGCACCCACATCAATACCGGTATCGCCCATGCGAGCAGCGTCCGCCGTACGTATAAACTGCTCGCCCCCTGGTAGAAGCCGTTGATCGCATCCTGATCCTGCACTGTGAGCCATTTCGGGATTCTTTCCAGGAACAGGGTGGACCACTTGTTCTCCGGGTTGGCAAATTTGAAGGGATGCACCATCTCGGGGACCAGCACCTGGATCATATCGTGCCCCGCCAGAGCCGATGCCAGGTTTATCATTACGTAGATCGTGAGCAGTTCGCCCTGGGAGAACACCCACCTTGGAGCGACTTTCCGAAGCAGCGTGTTGAAACCTACCAGCAGAAGAAGCAGGAATACCGCGTTGTAGAAGAGGGAGATATTCGTCGGGTGCCCTGCATACCGAACGATCTCCGTGAGGAAGATCCAGTAATTGTTGATTGGAATGATGATCAGGGCGACGATGACTGCCCTCAGGGTCACTCCCGACAGGTATTTCTCCGGTTTGCGCCTATCCAAAGTCCGGCCCTACCTCCCACTTACCGTCATCTCTGCGATTTTGAAGGTAGGGCTGGCAATAGTGGATATGAACCTCGCGTCGTTGGCTATTTGTTCGACGTTCCTCATCATTTCGAGCATGTTCCCGGCGATTGTTACTTCCTGCACCGGAAATGCGAGTTCGCCGTCGCGTATCCACATGCCGGCAGCGCCCAAGGAAAAGTCGCCGGTTACGGTGTTTATGCCATGACCTATGGTTTCGGTCACGTAAAAGCCGTTTGTGATGTCCCGGATGATCTCAGAAGGGTCTATATCGGTCGGCTTCAGGTAGAAGTTGGTCGGCGACACGGATGGCAGGCTGGCGAACCCGCGTCTCGCATTCCCACTGGGCTGCCGCCCGTACTTCCTGGCTGCGCGCGCATCGTAGAAGTACAGTTTGAGTATTCCGTTCTCGACCACGACCTTGCGGCTGCAGGGGACGCCCTCCCCGTCAAACGGCATAGAGCCTACGCCGCCCGGCATCAGAGGGTCATCAATCAGCGTCACAGTTGGGGAAGCGATCCGCCTGCCAAGCATATTCTTGAGGAAGGACAATCCACGGTGAACACCATCCCCGTCGAGCGCTTGAAACACAGCGCCCCAGAGCATATGACCAACCATCCAATCGAGCACGACGGGCACATCCTGCGTTTCAACCTTCCTGGCGCCGAGCTTTCGGAGGACACGAATTGCCGCCTGCCTGCCCACTTCAGCCGGGGGATCCATCTCGCTAAGGAAGCGTTTGGAGCACCAGTGGTAGCTGACCTGCTTTTCACCATTCCGCTCGGCCATCGGCGCACATGACACGCCGCAGTCCGTCCCCAAGGTCGAATACAGAATGCCGTTGGAGTTGGCGATTATCCGCGTGCCGACATGAGAGCCGACGCTGGCTCCATGGCTGTTCGTAATCCTGGGGTCGTAGTCGAATGCCGCCCTCTCCGCTTCCTTTGCCATCTCGATCTTCCGCTCGGCAGGCAAATCCGCGATTGTCGGATCGTAGAGGTTTAGATGGGGCAGCGGCCCAGGCTCAACCTCAGGCGGGCCGTTGTAACGGTCGCGGCCGGCGGCTTTTGCTGACTCCACGGTAGTCTTCACAAGGTCCGCCACGACCGAGGTATGGAAATCGGTCGTACTTGCGAATGCCATCCGCTTGTCCACGAAGACACGCAGCCCAAGACCCTTCGCGGAAGCCTGGGTGAGGGTCTCGATTTCGCCCATGCGAACGTCCACGTGGAACCTGCTGCCGGTTTCGATATATACCTCGGCCTCGTGAGCCCCCGCACTCATCGCAGAGCGCACGACATCCTGTGCGAATTCGAGATAATCCATAAAAATCCCTCTCTGGGGGTCCAAGGCGCTTGAGGCAGCGGTTTGGGAGGTACTTCCCTGGATCCCTTGATCCCTGGAACCCTGGATCCCTTATTAAGTTGCCGTTCCCCCTACCGTCATCTCGGATATTTTCACTGTCGGCGTGCCAACGGTAGTTGGGACTCCCTGGCCATTCTTGCCACAGTTGCCTATTCCCGGATCAAGCGCCAGATCTGAGCCTACCATCGTCACCTTCGTCAGTATATCCGGCCCGTTCCCGATAAGGGTAGCATCCCTGATGGGATAGCTCAGCTTGCCTTTCTCGATCAGATAGCCCTCCGTGAGGCTGAATGTGAAATTGCCGTTCGATATGTCAACCTCGCCGCTGCTAAAATTGCCCGCATATATTCCATAATCCACAGAGCGGATGATTTCCTCCGGGTCGGAATCTCCAGCCTCCATGAAGAAGCAGGTCATCCTGGGGATCGGGTAGTTTTGATAGTTCTCCCGGCGGCCGTTTCCCGTAAATGGAAGGCCCATCAATTGGCCGTTCAGCCGGTCGGTCATGTATCCTGCCAGAACGCCTTTTTCGATGAGCGCTTTCCTCTGGCCGGGCGTGCCCTCGTCGTCAATATTGACCGAACCGCGCCGGTTCGGAAGCGTTGCGTCGTCCACAAGCGTGCAAAGCTCCGAGGCGACTTTCTGGCCCATCCGATCCGTGTAGATGGACATCCGCTTCCTGATGAAGTCGGCTTCGAGGCCATGGCCGACTGCCTCGTGCAGCAGAACTCCGCCCCATCCGTTTTTTATGACAACCGGCATCATCCCGGCAGGGGCAGGAATCGCATCGAGCTGGACGACTGCTATCCGTGCGGCCTCGCGCGCAATTTCCTCCGGCGAAACACGATCGAAGTACTCCATTCCGATCCGGCCGCCGCCTCCGCAGCCACCCTTCCTGGAGACACGCCGCTGGGATGCCAGGCAGTGCACCATCATTCGGAGCAGCGTCTGACGATCCGCAATCCATAAGCCATCCGAGTTGGCGACGATGATCTCCTTCTCCTCATCCGTGTAATAGACATCTGCCTGCTTGATGCGGGGGTCGTAGTCATAGGCCGCCTTACTCGCACGCTTCAGGAGGGCGGTTTTCTGGGCGACAGACCGGTCTGCGGGATCAATCCGGATGGCGTAGTAATCGGGGGCAAGTTGAGCGGTGACGTGGATCGCACGCTCCGTCCCCGGCCCGTCAGCGACGTAGGCTGCCACGCGCGCCACATCCAGCAGACTGTTCATCTCCAGGTCATCCGAATATGCATAGCCGGTCTTTTCGCCTGAGATGACGCGAATCCCGATTCCCTGGCTGATCCTGGCTTCGGCGGCGCGAATCTTTCGCTCCTCCAGCGGGATGCTCGCGGTGCGCGAACGCTGGATAAAGATTTCCGCGAAATCACCGCCCCGGCTCAGCGCAGTGGAAAGCAGGCTTTCCACGGATTCCTTGGGCAATAGGGGGAAGGTGTCATTTCCAGAAGCACTTTCGTATGGTAGATCGCTAATCGTTCTCACCGTCAACTCCCAGTCATTGACAACATCTCATGCCAGTTGGGGATAGTAACAGAATAGCCTGTGCAAGTCAAGGTTCGCTGGCCCCGATTGTGGAGCATCGGCGGTTTGGAGGTTGTTTTTCGCGCTGCTTCAGAACAGCGCTCCAGGGGTGCGGGCCTTGACAACCAGGATAGCCACGTCGTCACGCAAGTAGCCCTTTGCATATGAGCGCACGCCCGTCAGCATCACTTCCGGCAGGTCGTCAAACCTCCTGTGCAGGTTGTCGGCCACGATCTTCTGGAGGCCCTCTGTGCCCAGGAACTTCCCGTCGCTGCTCCGGGCCTCGGTGGCGCCATCTGTGTAGAAGATCAGCATATCGCCGGGCTCGAAGGAGATCTCCTCGGAGGTATATTCCCCATCGGCCAGCGCGCCTGCGGCAGGTCCGGTGGCTGCCAGAGTCTCCAGGCTGTCGCCCGAACTCTTGTAGACGAAAGGCAGCTCGTGACCGGCGTTCACATAAGTGAATGTTCTCGCCTTCATGTCCAGCACGCCGTAAACCACTGTAACGAACTTCCCGCTGGGGGTGTAGCGGCAGAGGGCCGTGTTGAGTTTTGAGACTATGGATACCGGATCGGGATCGTCGGCTGAATACGCCTGGATCATGTACCGGGCCATGGCAGTATAAACCGCCGCGTCGAGTCCCTTGCCTGCCACGTCGCCTACAGCGACCCCATATCGCCCGTCACCGAAGGCGATCACTTCGTAGAAGTCGCCGCCCGCAAGACTCTCATCGTACGCGGCCTGGTACTGCATGGCAACCTGGATGTCCGCAAACTCCCGATCCAAATCGGGCAGCATGCTCTTCTGGAGGCTCTCGGCGATTCTCCTCTCGCGCTCGTACAAGTCGGCGTTCCTGATGCCTGCCGCGACCACGGGCGCCAATCTCATCAGCAGCCGCTTCTCCCTCTCGCCGAACGGTTCTGCATTCTGCCGAAACACGCTTATCGCTCCCGTGAAGCCGCGCAGCGACATGGGCGCCGACAGTAGATGGTGCGTGCCGCCCTCCACCGCCATCTCCGGGTACTTGCAGTGGATGCTGTTCGGAATATCGTTGGCAATCACCGGCTCGCCGGTTCGCGCCACCGCGGCTGCAATGACGTCGCATTGATCCACGTGATCAGCAATGCTCTGGAGGCGCGTGAACTTCTTGCGCCCCATGATTCTCAATCCGATCACATCCGGCTCGAAGACCAGGACGGAGCAGGTAGTCGCGCCGACCGCCGACCTCAGCTTCTCCGCGAGGGTATCCACAAGCGCGTGGAGTTCCAGCTTCGATGCTACCGCCTGACCGATCTCCCATACGATCTCGAGCTCCCGGGCATAGTCGTCGGTGGCCTTGGCAGAGTCGAGCATCCGTCCGCGGAGCCTAAACCCATCTACCGCAAGGGCCGCTTGACTCGTGAGCGCTTCCAGCAAGCGAAGTTCATCCTTCGCCATCTTCTGAATCCGCCGTGGCGGACCCGTGAAGAAAACCGCCAGTACTCCAAGGCACTCATCCTTCGCGATGAGCGGAGCGAATACCGCCGATCGAATCCCGGTTACCTCTCCCAGCTTCTGAAGAAGTACGGGATCTTCGAGCACGTCCCGGACGAAGACGGTCTCCTTGCTTGAGAAGCAATCTCCCGGTGGGCCTTCGCCAGGCCTGAAGACAAGCTGCCTCGCTGCGTCGTCGAGCCCGGTCTGGGCGGCGACCCGCAGCAGACCGCGGTCCTTTTCGAACGGCAGCAGACACACAGACGCAGACGGCAGAGAGGCGGATATCAGCTCGACAATGCGCTGATACAGCTCCGCCGGCGTCCCAATGGAGCTCACAGCCTGTTGCGTCTGGATAAGGCTGGTCAGGTCGGCTGCCTGATCGCGCAGCCTCACCTGCAGCCTGGTGTGCTCGGCGAGCATGCCTGCGAGCGGAAATAGGAAGACGAGCACCTTCATGACCACAGCAAAACCCAGCAGTGACTCTGAGGGGTCAGCTTCCAGGGCCATGGCTGCCTGGGCCAGCACCGCGAATATCAGCCCGTACGACATCCATGCGAACACGGCGTTACTTCTATGGATCGAGGCCCGGCTATATGCAAAGCCGGCGATTGCGAATACGATGCCGCAAGCGACGCTGCTGGCCATTCCTATTTTGCCAACCGCGAACACACGCAACACAGGTGGCGAGGAGGACATAACAAAAATGACTATGGAAGCCCACAGAATGCCCCCGGCGATGGCCGCTATCGTCCCGGTCGAGTCGTGGTGCTGTCGGGAACTCGCTCTGCCGCTCGCTGCAACGCCGAACATGAGCATCACGGCCAGGGTAATCCACTGTAACTCCCAGAGCGCCAGGCGCGACCATGGAGTTGCGTGAGCTGCGGCGCTTCGGAACAACTCGTGGTACGGGAATGTGAGGGCATCCCATATCCCCATGACGCCAAGTGCGAGGAAGGTGGCGCCGAGGTAGAGATGGCTTTGCCGGCCGTGTATGGAGTGCTCTGCCAGCATCACGGCAAAGACGCCGAAAGCCAGCACAGCCGAGAGCCAGGAAGCCACCGTGTAAGGATGCGGCTGCTTCAACCCGTGCGATTTTGCCACTGCCGCGACTAGCAGGAGAACGGCGATACAGCTAACTACCAGGATAACGAGTGCGCTTCTTCTCATATAGCCCCCTTCTCTGGCGAACTCCGCCGTACGCTGGGTGGATGTCGGTCGGTTTCACGTGCGGACTGCGCGCAGCTCGATGTCCTCCCGTTGCCTGGGGAAGTAGCCCATTGTAGCATACAAACGCGTGCTGGGCAAGCGGCGCGAGGATAGCAGTGGTGTATTCTGTGAGTGTGTAAATTTGAGAAAGGGAGTATCCTTTCAGTTGAAGATAAAGCGCTTGGGCGCAAAAAGAAAGGAGACTCCCCTATGGCAATCTTATCACTTGAGAGGATGTTTAGGCAGCTCGTGCTACGTCCACCCTCCGTCCCGATTGATCGGGACTGCGGAGGACGGGTAGCTACTTCGCAGAGTAGCACTGGAATCCTGGGGTCAGGACCCAGAGGATCGGGCCGAGTGCACCGATGGGCTGCGCAAGGTCTACCTTGCATTCGCCGTGGCGAACCGGCCTGCGGCGCTCCAAGCGTTCAAGGAATGGAAGGTGAGGTGGCAGGGGAAATACCCAGGATTAGCAGCAAACATCCAGGAGGACCTCGGGAAGCTGTTAGCCTTCTTCTCGTGCCCAAGATCGCACTGGAAGTACATAAGGACGAATGGCCCCATTGAAAGGCTGATGAAAGATATCCGAGCCAGGACCTACGGCTGGGCAGGATTCGCCAACAAAGACAGCTGCGAGAGGTTGCTCTATGGCCTGTTCTACCAAAGGAACAACGACTGGGAGGAGAATCCCAAACTTGAATTTACACACTAATTTTGACTCGACCGATTCACGCGAGCAAGCGTCAGGTTGGCGATTTCTAGCCTTGATGCTATAATGGCGCTGGTATACTGTTGTTAGGAGGGTCACATGCACCAGATGCTCTCTCAGGCGGTTATCGTCCTCTCAGCGGTTATGGCTGTCACGCTGCTGTCAGTCGGGCAGTCCTCTGCCGTTACATTGAACGTGAAAGATTATGGGGCCTTGGCTGACGGCAAGTCGGATGCCACAGCCGCCTTCCAGAAGGCGCTGGATGCCGCCGCTAAGGAGAGAGGAAGCGCGGTCTACGCGCCCGCCGGGACTTATCTCGTCGCGGGGACGATCCGCGTGCCGCCCGGTGCTACGCTGAAGGGCGACTACTCCGGGCCCGGCGGGCTGCACGGCACTATTCTCCTCGCAACCGGCGGAAAAGGCAAAACCGAAGGCCCCGGCTGCATAGTCCTGTCCGGCGGCAGCGGCGTCAGGAACATAGCTATCCGATACCCGGAGCAGACATCCGATGCGAAAAAACCCATACCTTACCCGTATGCGATTACCGCAGACGGCTATACCCGCATGGAAGACATCTTCCTTCACAACCCTTATCAGGGCATTAATCTCGATGGCGCGCATGCCAACGTCGTCCGAAATATCTGGGGCGAGCCGCTCAAAATCGGCATCAATGTGGACCACTGCTACGACATCAGCCGGATCGAGAACGTCCATTTCTGGCCGCATTTCACCTTGGATAAGCCGCTCCGCGCCTGGGTTCAGCAGAACGGCACAGCGTTTCAATTCGGACGATCGGATTGGCAGTACTGCTTCAACACGTTCTGCTTCGGCTACCACACAGGCTACAGGTTCTATCGCACAGGTGAAGTGAAGCCTAATCCGCAGGTGACGTATCCGGCCGGCGCCACCAATGGCAACTTCGTGGGCATTGGGGCGGATAAATGCGCGATTGCCATTGATGTAGAGGACAGCTTCAATATCGGCGTGAGCATTACGAATGGAGAGTTCGCTCCGTTTGGCGTCACAGACAGCCGAGGAGTCCTCCTGCGCAAGGGCAATACCGGGAATCTTACCCTCGTAAACTGCAATTTCTGGGCAGTGCCCGCTACGCTGATAGAGGTGCAGGACGGCAGCCTCAATCTCAGCGCGTGCAATATACATGAGTGGGCTGTCGCTCGGGAAGGCCAGCCCGCGATGATCGCAGCCGGCGGCCGGCTTAACGTAAACGGTTGCACGTTCAATCGAGGTGGCAAGCTTGCGATTTTGGACGGTGCGAACACGAGGGCGATTTTCTCAGGAAACATGGGTACCGACCCGCTTACGGTGGTAAACCACATCGGCGGCCGGGCGGTGTTTGCTGCCAACAATCCCGGAATCAAAGTTGTGGCAGGCGCAGCACCTACTCCGAAGGCTAAGCGGGATGGATAGCCTGGTTGGCGTGTGTCCCGCGGGAAGCCTCAGGCACGGCGGACGGGTCAAACATTGATTGTCGGCTTGTAGGAATTTTAGGGCCGTAACTTTGGGAGCTGCCCTTGGTGCTGAGGCGTAATGCAGCAGAGCATCGGGAGCTATCGAGCATAGCTGATCGTAGCGAGGTTACTTCGGACAACCGTCCAACGGTAGCCGCTTGAGAAAAATTTGTGAACTATTCGTGTCCAGTGAGGGAAAACCATTGACATACTGGTTAGCGGTGTTGTAATATATAGTCGGCCGCTCTCCCATGGGGAGGCACGATTGGCTTAGCAAGGAATTTGGAAAGGAGAAGTTGTATGGATTCGAAGGACGGTGCCAGAGACTACGTGGGTGTTCGAAAGGGGTTGGGAGGCCAATCGCTTGGCGAGCTGGAAGCGCAGATTCTCGATATTGTGTGGGATCTAGAGCCGCCGGTGAGTACCACTCAGGTATTCAAGATCATGTATCCGCGTAGGGAACTCTCATACTCCACCATTATGCTGACGATGGCCAAGCTGGCCAGGAAGGGCATACTCAAGCAGGAGAGGACGGGCGACAAAAAGACGGACCGATTCATCTATAGACCTAACGTCACCCGTGAGCAAATGGGTGTTGCGCTAATGAATGTGGTTTCAGAGCAGATTTTGCGCAAGCCCTTGCATAAAGCAATCCCAGATTTATGCAGTGCTGGCGGCGAGGTGCCGGACAAATTAGTGGAGAAGCTGGAAGAGCTCGTCGCTCAGGCGAAGGGGCAAAAGTAGTAGAGCGACCGGCGGCGCAAGCTGCTCGTTTCTTGGTTGGTAAGTGCCTAGCATTAAAAACAGGGAAGGAAGTTCTCCCTCCCTGTTTTCTTATCTCAGCCGCCTTGTATTGCGATGCGCTAGCCCGATCCTGGGAACCACCTGCTCAGGATGGAGCTCAGGATCTGCAGGTTCCCTTCGAATATCAGGATACCAATGCCGATCAAGAGCACTCCGCTTGCGATCTCGACTTTGCGGAGATGCCCTTTAAATTTCGCCAGCGCTTTCAGTGCCGTGCCGGTTGCAAAGCCGGTTATAAGAAAGGGAATGCCCAAACCCAGCGAGTAAACTGCCAGAAGGCCGATTCCCCGAAGGACCGTCTTGCTATCTGCTGCGAGTGTCAATATGCTGGCAAGCACCGGCCCGGTGCAGGGCGTCCAGCCGAATGCAAACATAACCCCGATCAGGAATGCCCCGGCAAGGCCAACGTTCTGCAGACGCTTGTGGAATCGCTTCTCGGCATAGAGCGCCTTAATCCTGAACACACCCAGCATGTGCAGCCCAAAAACGATGATGACTACCCCGCCCACTTTCATCAAGGTGTCCATATGCGCCTGGAGGAGCTGTCCTACTGAGGTTGCTGTGGCGCCCATAGCAACAAAAACCGCCGAGAAGCCGAGCACAAAGAACACCGACTTCATGCCCGTGCGCTTCAGCGCCTCTAAACCTCGCACAGTCGTCAATTCCTCGACCGACACTCCCGACATGTACGACAGGTAAGCCGGCACCAAGGGGAGGACGCATGGCGAGAGGAACGACGCCAGGCCGAAAGCGAAAGCAGTTGGTATGCTAACCGTAGCGTCCACGGACATGGTTAATCCTCGTGTTTAGTTCTCTGCTACTTGAGCAAGGAAATTATCTCTTTTTCCAGGTCTTTCTCAACGCCGCGCCCGTAGCCTCGATGTACGCTGCGAATTATGCCCTGCTTATCAATGATGTACACGGTGGGATAGGCGTAGACACGATACCCCTTTTTGGCCGCGCACTTGGGATCGAGAAGAATTGTGTAGGTGAGCTTCCTCTCCTTCGCAAACGGCTTGACAATCCTGGCTCCGCCGGTATCCACCGATATCCCCACCACGGCTAAACCTTTCTTCTCGTACTTTTCGTGGAGTTTTTGCAGGTGAGGAACCTCGTCACGACAGGGAGGGCACCACGTGGCCCAGAAATCCAGCAGAACTACGCGTGTAGCACCCTTCTTGGCCGGATCCTTTCTGATCTCCTTCAGGCTGAGCATCTTGCCGTCAACCGACGACAGCTTGAATTCAGGGGCTTTGTCGCCCTTACGCAGCTCCGCGTAGGCCGCAGTCGGCACTGCGAGCAGAACGATCAGTGCAATAGCAATAGCAAAAGGGCCTCGTGATCTGGTCAGCATCATCCAGGATCCCTCCTCGAATGGTTGGAGAGTGTCAGATTGCTGTCATTATACCATCTGGTTTGGCATTGGGCAATGTATAGGCGGTCGAAGTCGCATCATGCGGAGGCGCAGACCGAACTATCAACCCGGTTCCCAAGGTGGGTTTGCAAAACCGTGGATTTCCGTGTTATTCTGAAACCCCAATACGAAATGTCCAAAGGTTCGGTGAATACTCGACGCAAGCAGATGGAGGTGGTTTATGAGTAAACGTACGCGCGTGGCCGGCATAGTCGCCTTCGCGCTGGGCATAGTCGTGCTGATATTCGTTTTTGCAATCGCTTATAGCATGTTCACCTCGCCGGCCGAGGAACTTCTCTCCCCAAAAGGGGGGCAGAACTCATCGCTCACTGCCGTGGGACTGGGAAACATATTGGTCATGCTCCTGGTGAGAATACTCCTGCTGTTTGTGATGACGCTGGCCGGCTCTTTGATAGCAAGCAGGGGCATCCAGTTGTATCTCGGCGCCTCGCGAGGAACCGCATCGGGCGGAGGCAGGACCCCCGACGCATAGCAGGCGTCGCATGGGTGGGGTGGCTTCCGGAAGCGCCGGTGACTTGCGTTAATTCTCATCCGTATTCGTTGCGCTAAACTTGCCTTTGTGCTAAAATCCAGAAACTATGACACTTGCGCGGTTGTCGCCGCGAGGTGAGGACATATGCAAGAACTGATGTCTATGGCTTTCAAGCTGCTTCTGGCGGGCATACTCGGCGGCCTGGTAGGATATGAGCGTGAGGTACACGAGCATCCCGCCGGCCTGCGCACGCATATTCTGGTGTGTCTGGGATCGGCCTTGATTACTCTCGTGTCGCTGTCCTTCTCAACAACGCGCAGCGATCCCGCCCGCATCGCTGCGCAGGTAGTAAGCGGCATCGGATTTCTCGGCGCAGGCACCATACTTCGCCAGGGCAGCATCGTGCGCGGGCTGACGACCGCTGCAAGCCTGTGGGCCGTGGCTGGGATCGGCATGGCGGTTGCTATAGGCGGGGTGTATTATTCGGTAGCGGTGATTGCCACTGGTATAGTATTTGTGACGCTGTCCATCATGCGAAGCATCGAGCCTTCGATGCTGAAAAGGGTGGGCGGCTCCCTGTATGTGGAGATGTCGGAACAAGAGCTACAGACCTTGGGGTCATTAATACACAAGCTAACGGACATGGGGATTTCAGTTCAGTCGGTCAAAGGCATAAAGACGCTGGCTGAGGGCAAGCGCGCCTTCAAGCTGGAGCTTTCGACTCCGCGCGGAGTGAAGCCGGAAGCTGTCACAGAGCTGCTCGCTGGCGAAGCAGGCCTGGATCAGTTCGAGTTGGCATAGGGCACGTGCATCCAAAAAATGCTTGCATCCATTTCTAAGTTTGTGTTATACTAATGTCGGGTTAAGCCTGGGTGCCTCGTGAAAGAGTGGGTCGCACGCCCACTCTTTTATGTTGTTGTAGCACCGTCAGGCTGGAAGGTGTGTCATGGACGGAGATTTCATAGAAGCGCTGCGTGCGATTGAAAAGGAGAAAGAGATACCGCTGGAGGTACTCCTGGAGACTGTCGAGTCGGCGCTCGTCACCGCTTACAAGAAGAACTTTGCAGCCACGGGCGACGTCAAGGTCCGCGTGGAGGCATCCAAGGTGGGCTTCCACGTCTATTGTGAGAAGGCCGTAGTTGACCAGGTGGCGAACGAGCATTCCGAGATCGCGCTTGAAGAGGCGTTGAAGATAGATCCGGTAGCTTCTGTGAACGACGTGATCGAGGTTGAAGTTACGCCCGAGGACTTCGGGCGTATCGCCGCTCAGACGGCCAAGCAGGTCGTCATGCAGCGCATACGCGAAGCCGAGCGCGAGCACGTTTTCGAAGAGTTTAGTGAAAGGGTGGGCGAGGTAATCACCGGCGCTGTCCAGCGCCAGGAGCAGCGTCACGTGTTCGTCAATGTCGGCAAGGTGGAAGCGCTTCTGCCGATAAGCGAACAAGTGCCTACGGAGCCCTACCGGTTCAACGACCGCATAAAGGTGTATGTCCTGGAAGTGAGGCGCACGCCCAAAGGCCCGCAGGTTATAGTGTCGCGCACTCATCCGAGCTTGATCAGGCGGCTCTTCGAGTTGGAAGTCCCGGAAATACACGATGGCATAGTTACCATAAAGTCCGTGGCTCGGGAGGCCGGCGCGCGCTCGAAGGTCGCTGTCACCTCCAGTGACGAAAAAGTAGACCCGGTCGGCGCATGCGTCGGTCACCGTGGCAGCCGGGTCCAGGCGGTCGTGAACGAACTCTACGATGAAAAGATAGATATCATTCGCTGGCACGAGGATCCCAGCCGGTTCATCGCAGAGGCCCTAAGCCCTGCGAAAGTGGTCTCGGTGACCACAAACGAGGAGACGAAGAGCGCATTTGTGATCGTTCCCGACAATCAGCTCTCCCTGGCGATCGGGAAGGCCGGGCAAAACGTCCGGCTGGCGGCGCGCTTGACCGGCTGGCGCATCGACATCAGGAGCGAGGCTCAGGTGGCAAGAGCCGCCCTCACCGCCGAAATCCCCGAAGGGGAGAAAGATGTCGAGCAGGCTGAGACGGAGGCCGTTCAGGAGACTGCCGAGGAGATCAGTGCTGCGCAGGAAGAGCCCAAGGCGGAGGCGGCAGAAACCGAGGCGTTGAAGCCGGAGGCCGAGGGTTCTGATGCTGGCTCGGAGAAGAGTAAACCAGCTCGCAAGCGGGCTAAGCGCGTAACTGCGGCGGCCAAGGACGCGGTAAAGCCGGAGGCCGAGGGTTCTGATGCTGGCTCGGAGAAGAGTAAACCAGCTCGCAAGCGGGCTAAGCGCGTAACTGCGGCGGCCAAGGACGCGGTGAAGGATGATGAGACACCGAAAAGTGCCGATTAGAACCTGCGTTGCGTGCAGGACAAAGGGGGACAAGAAGAGCCTGGTGCGGGTCGTTAGGATGCCATCAGGGGAGATAGTTGTGGACCCCACGGGGAAGATGCCCGGCAGGGGTGCGTATCTGTGCCCGTCGCCGGGGTGTCTGCGCCGTGCGGTGAAGGAAAAACGGCTGTCACGAGCGCTCCGGGCGGAGGTTGCCGAGGAAGCCGTCCGGCAGCTTGAAAAAGCTGTGGGGCAGGGGTCGGAAGAGATGTAGAACATAGGGTGTTATTCGGCCAGAGTGCGATGATCGCACGTGGGACAATCGCGGAGCGGCGACTTGGAAGTCGAACCGAGGTATGCCAACCCGCTTCGGAATCCGCATGTAGTGGATTCGGCCCAGCCCAGTGTTCTTAAGCGAGGTGAAATACAGTGGCTAACGTGCGAGTTTACGAGTTGGCGAAGGAACTTAATATCAGCAGTCGTGACCTAATGATCGCGCTGGCCGATTTGGGCGTCGAAATCAAGAATCATGCGAGCAGTCTGGATGAGAAGACTGTCGGCATGGTCAAGGAGGCCCTGAGCAAAGACGGCGGAGGCGCTGAGGGGAAAAAGCCGGAAGTTACGCTGCCGGAGCGGGTCACAGTGCGGCAGTTGGCGGAGCTTCTCAGTGTTGCCACTGCGGACGTGCAGAAGGCCCTTGTGAAGCAGGGGGCGCTCGTCGCCGTCAACCAGGCGGTTGCCCCTGAATTGGCAAGGAAAGTCACCGAAAGTTTGGGATATTTGGTGGTGATTTCTGAGCCTGCCGAGGTAAAGGAGCCCGAGCCCGAGCCCAAACCCGAGCCTGAGCCGAAGCAAAAGGCCGCGCCGGCGGAGCCGGAGTCCCCTGGGCCGAAACCCGAGCCGAAGCCCAAGCCCAAGCCCAAGCCCAAGCCTAAACCCGCTCGTGAGGCAGCCCTTGTGCCCCGGCCTCCCATCGTTACCATCCTCGGGCACGTTGATCATGGGAAGACTACCTTGCTCGACGCGATCCGAAAGACCAACGTCATTGGTCAAGAGTTCGGAGGTATCACACAGCACATCGGCGCGTACCAGGTAGACGTCAAGGGCAAGAAGATTACGTTCCTGGACACCCCCGGCCATGAGGCGTTTACTGCGATGCGCGCGAGAGGGGCGCAGGTCACGGATATCGCTATCCTCGTCGTAGCAGCGGATGATGGTGTCATGCCGCAGACGATAGAAGCGTTGGATCACGCGCGCGCCGCCGGCGTCCAGATCATCGTGGCTATCAACAAGATAGACAAGCCAGATGCGAATGTGGAGCGCACGAAGCAGCAGATCGCCGAACACGGCCTCGTGATCGAGGAGTGGGGTGGCGACACGGTTTCCGTGGACATCTCGGCCAAAACCCAGCAGAACCTGGACGAGCTGCTCGACATGATTCTCCTCGTCGCCGAGATGGCGGAGCTAAAGGCGGATCCTGCGGGCCCTATGGAGGCAACGGTTGTCGAGGCGCAGCTCGACAAGGGCAAGGGACCCATCGCCACGGTTCTGGTGCAGTCCGGGACGCTCAAGCAAGGCGAGGCCGTGGTTGTCGGCCAGTCCTACGGGCGTATCAAGGCAATGCTGGACGACCGTGGGCATAGAATTCAGAAGGCTGGACCAGCTATTCCGGTGGAGATAGTGGGCCTGTCGAGCGTGCCGCTCGCCGGGGACAAGCTCGAAGTCGTCAAAAATGAGAAGGAAGCCAGGCAGATAGCCGAGGCTCGTGCTCAGGAGAAGCGTTCGGAGAGGTTGGCGTCCGTGCACCGAGTAACGCTTGCCGACCTGTACAGGCAGCTCCAGGAGGGCGCTGTCAAGGAGTTAAACGTTATTCTGAAGGCCGATGTACAAGGATCTGCGGAGGCTATTCGCCAATCCTTGGAGCGGCTCTCCACCGACGAGGTCAGGGTGAACTTCATCCATAGCGGAGTGGGGAACATAGGTGAGTCGGACGTGCTGCTGGCGTCCGCCTCGAATGCCGTTATTATAGGCTTTAACATCAAGGTGGATCCGCAGGCCAAGCGCACTGCTGAGGCGGAGCACATTGATGTGCGAACCTACCAGGTCATCTACGAGCTCCTTGACGAAGTAAAGGCTGCGATGGAGGGCCTCCTCGCCCCGGTGATCGAGGAGTCGGTTGTCGGCCATGTCGAGGTGAGACAGCTCTTCAAGCTCCCGAAAGGCGGAGTGATCGCTGGGAGTTATGTCACCGACGGCAAGATTCAGAGGAACGCGGATGCCCGCGTCATCCGCGACGGCGAGATTATCTATACCGGCAAGGTGTCCTCGCTCCGGCACTTGAAGGAGGACGTCCGCGAGATGGCTACCGGCTTCGAGTGTGGCATAATGCTCGAGGGATTCAACAACTTCCAGGTAGGCGATACAATCGAGCTATTCGCGGTCGAGGAGATCGCCCGAAGGATATAGCCTAATTTCTAGCGCCCTGGCAATAATGCGGGGTGGAGCACTGGGTCCCATTACTCCAATACTCCAATACTCCACTACTCCATTTGGTCCTGTACTCCAGGGAGGCCTTCGGATGGTTATCGGCGTGCTCACCGTGGACCTTCTGGTCTCGGACAGCAATTCTTTGAAAGATAAACGGCAGGTGATTAAGAGCTTGCTTGATGGAATAAGAAATAAGTACAATGTATCAGCCGCCGAGCTCGGTGGCCTCGATACCTGGCGCAGGGCCGTAATCGGTGTGGCGTGCATCAGCAACGACAAAAGCGTAGCGAACACGGTTCTGAACAAGGTGCTTGCGGGCATCGAGGCGAATCCTCGGGTGACGGTTGACGGCTGCCAGGTCGAATTCTTTTGAGTATCACCGCGATGACTACCAGACAGGAACGCGTGAAAGAGCTGTTGAAAATAGAGATCAGCGACATCCTGATGAGGGAGATCAAGGATCCTCGCTTGGGGTTTGTAACCATTACCGATGCCGAGGTGTCGAAGGATCTACGACATGCGAAGGTGTACGTCAGCGTTTTCGGAGACGAACAAGCGAAGAAGGAAAGCCTGGCGGTTCTGCAGAGCGTAGCCGGCTACATCCGGGGCGAGTTCGGCCGGCGCGCGCGTATGAAGGTAATCCCCGAACTGTGTTTCAAGCTGGATGCCGCTGTTGAGCATGGAGCGCGCATCTTCGAACTGCTTCAGCAGGTGAAGCGCGATGACGAAGGGTGATCTAAAAAACGCTGTACGCATCCTGCGCGAGTGTAGCAACTTCCTGATCGCGGGTCACGTCAGCCCCGACGGTGACTGCCTCGGGTGCATGTGCGGCCTTGGGCTAGTCCTGCAGGGTTTGGGCAAATCGGCTGTGCTCGTCAGCCCCGATGGCGTGCCCGATCTCTACCGATTTCTGCCGGGGAGCGACCGTGTGGTCAGGGAAGTGCCTGCCGACCGTAGGTTCGACGCAGCGATCGTAGTTGATTGCGAAGGCTTGGACAGGTTGGGGATTGTTGCGGAGGCTCTGCCCTTATGTGGAAGGGTGCTGGGAATTGATCATCACTCTGGAGGCCAGCCCGGCTTGGACTTACAGCTTGTTGATCCTTCTGCTGCCTCATGTAGCGAGATCGTCGTGGAACTCTTGAAAGAAGCTGGAATCAAGATTGAACACAACGTCGCCGAATGCCTTCTGACGGCGGTTGTTACGGACACAGGCTCGTTTAGATTCAGCAATGTCAAACCATCCACCCTTAGGGTTGCTGCGACCCTGATTGAGGCGGGCGCCTCGGTCAACAGGATCGCGCGCAGAATATATGAAACTCGCTCCCTCTCCAGCATCAAACTGCTGGGGATGGCCCTATCCGCGGTGCACACGACGGCGGATGGCCAAATTGCCTATACTTCGATCACACGGGATCAGATGGCCCTGTCGAGCGCCGCTGATGCCGAGACCGAGGGTATCGTGAATTATGTCAGGTCGGTGCGCGGCGCGCAGGTGGGAATCCTCTTCCGCGAATGCTTGGATGGAAGCACAAAGGTCAGCCTGCGTTCGAGAGACGGTCTTGAAATCAGCCAGGTTGCGCGGCTGTTCGGCGGCGGCGGCCATAGGACGGCCGCCGGGTGTACTGTGGAGCGACCGTTGTCCGAAACGATTGACCTGGTTTTGGATACTGTCCGAAAATGGATGGGGTCCTGAATGTAAACAAACCTGCCGGGCCGACGTCCCACGATGTGGTTGCCCGGCTTCGGCGAGCCATCCGCCCCAAGCGGATCGGCCATGCAGGCACGCTCGATCCGATTGCTACAGGCGTCCTCCTGATTTGCCTGGACAATGCTACGAGGATCGTCGAGTGCCTGATGGACTGGCCGAAATCGTACCAGGCGACAGCGATCCTCGGCGTCGAGACGGACACCGAAGACTCGACCGGCTCCATTGTGCGGGAGTCCGACTGCTCGTGTGTCGGCAGAGAGGATATAGAGGCTGCCCTGCCCCGGTTCGTCGGCAAAATAATGCAAGTTCCCCCAATGGTGTCGGCGCTGCGCTATAAAGGCCGCCGTTTGTACGAGCTCGCCCGAGCTGGCGAAGTCGTCGAAAGAGCGCCGCGGCCCATCGAAGTATATTCCCTTCGTCTGGTCAGCTTCGAACCGGCGGTAAGGGCGAAGGCTCTTCTCGAGATAGACTGCTCCCGCGGCACGTATGTCCGCACGCTGTGTGCGGACATCGGAAGAGCATTGGATTGCGGCGCCCACATGTCTTCGCTCGCTCGCACCGCGGTAGGCCGGTTCCGGCTGGAGGATGCGGTCTCCATCGAAACAGTCGAGGAGAAGGCTGCTTCCGGGCGGCTGGGCGATATTCTGCATTCGATTGATGATGTTCTCGACGGTTTTCCAGTTGTCAGCGTTGCTGATGCCGATGCCGGGCTTGTGGCGAATGGAGTAATGCTCTCGACGAGCAGGATTCGCTTGCCTGGTGATAAACTTCCGGCAATCGGCGCTCCACTCAGAATCCACGGGCCGGATGGCCGACTGCTCGCAATCGGGAGGTTGTGTCGCCTCCCCACCGGTGATATCGTGCTGAAGCCCGATAAGGTTTTTGCGCGTCAAGGCTAGGCGAGGATTTGGACTTGGAAGCGATTCGCAGGCTGGAAGATTTGAGGGTCCGCGCTCCGTCCGTCGTCACAGTAGGGGTCTTTGACGGCGTGCATGTGGGGCATCAAGCGATAATGCGCATTGTGAAAGCGGACGCGGCTGAGCTCGGCGCGCGGTCTGTTGTCGTCACATTCGATCGCGATCCGGAGGAGCTGGTGTATCCGACCAAGGCAGCCCCGCATCTCACAACGCTGCGCCGGAAGGTGGAGCTGATCGCAGAGCAGGGCATGGACCTGGCGGTTGTACTGCCTCTGGGCGGATGGCTCATAGATATGCCGGCCGAGCGGTTTGTCTCGAGCATTCTTTATGAAAAACTCAGCGCCGTTCAGATAGTAGTCGGGGCGAACTTTGCTTTCGGGAAGGATCGGGCCGGTGACGCAAGGCTTCTTCGGAAGATGGGCCGCGACCTCGGCTTTGGAGTGGTTGAAGTCTCCCCGATCAAGGTTGATAGCCTTCTGGTGAGCAGCACTGCTATTAGGAAATTGCTGGCGGATGGTAAGATCGAATTGGCGAATGTGCTGCTCGGCCACCCCTTCGTCCTGGAAGGCAGGGTAATCGCCGGTGACGGGATCGGGCGGTCCATAGGCTACCCGACGGCGAACGTCGAGCCGGTTCGAGAGCAGATAGTGCCGGGCGGGGGTGTTTATGCGGTATCTGTAAAGGTTGGCGACACTACATGGACAGGCGTTGCGAATATCGGCGCCCGGCCCACGATAGGCAGCCGCGGGACCGGCATCGAAGTCTATCTTATCGGCTTTTCGGGCGACCTATACGGGCGGGAGCTGGCGGCGGTGTTCCATCACCGCCTCAGAGATGAGATAAAGTTCCCCGACGTGGAGGCATTGAAATCGCAGATAGCTCGGGATATCGAGCAGACGTCGCGGCTGGTTGTGTGAACGGCTGGCAATCAATATTTGACACTTGTCCGCCGTCTGTGGTACACTGAAGCGAGTTAAATCCGGGCCATGCCGGCTGCGCTCGCGGCGGGCGGGTTGCGGTAGACAAAAGCCTGTAGACTGAACCTCGATAGTCTGCAGCCTTCAGTCTATTGCCTCCCTTCCGTCTCCACGAGCCGACAGCCTGCATGATGCCCACCGGGACCAGGAGGATCAACTTCCAAATGACCTTGCAGAAAAACGAAAAGACCTCCATCATCGGCGAGTACAAGACGCACGAGGGTGACACCGGATCGGCTGAGGTGCAGGTTGCGCTGTTGACCGCAAGAATCAACCAGCTCACAGAGCATCTGAAGCAGCACAAGAAGGATCACCACTCGAGGCGCGGCCTCCTGATGATGGTCGGCCAGCGGCGCAGGCTGCTGAATTACCTCAGTACCAAGGACATAGAGAGATACCGCTCTCTGGTTAACCGTCTTGGCTTGAGGAGATAGGAGAGAACTGAAAATACATGATACAACAGGTTGAGTTGGACCTAGACGGCCGTACTCTGCGTATAGAAACCGGCAGGGTGGCCAAGCAGGCCGACGGAGCCGTCCTAGTCTCAATGGGTGATACCGTGGTAATCGCCGCAGCCACCATGAGCGATGAGCCCAGGGAGGGAATAGACTTCTTCCCGCTGGTCTGCGACTACGAAGAACGCAAATATGCTGTCGGAAAAATCCCCGGCGGTTTCGTGAAACGTGGAGGCAGACCCTCCGAGAGAGCGATACTCGTCTCCAGGCTGATTGACAGACCTCTCCGCCCGCTGTTTCCCGAGGGAATGCGGAACGAAGTCCAGGTCATAGCCATCCCTCTGTCAGTGGACCTCGCCAATCTATCCGATGTACTCGCGATGATCGCCGCTTCAGCCGCATTGAGCATCTCGCGGATTCCTTTCAATGGCCCGATCGGGGCGGTCCGAGTCGCAAGAATTAACGGCGGCTTTGTCATAAATCCATCCTGGGAGGAAGCCGAGTCTGCAGAGATCAATCTGGTGATGGCTGGGGCCGATGACTGCATCACAACTGTGGACATAAAGTCCCGCGAGGCGGACGAGGCCGCGATCCTCGAAGCGATCAAATATGGCCATGAATATGTAAAGCGGCTGATCGGGATCCAAAACGAGCTGATTCGCAAAGCCAGCCAGCCCAAAACTAAGGTTGAGCTGCGCATCCTGCCTGAGGAGTTTGTGGAAACGATTCGCGCGCGAGCCGGCGAGGATATACTGAACGCCATTCAGCAGGCGGAGAAGGCGCAGCGCAAGACGGCCATCGCCGAGATTGTTGACCGCCTGGCTGTAGACTTTCCGGAGCAGGAAGTTGAGGTCGCTGAAGCCGTCGAGAAGATTTGCAAGGAAGAAGTCAGGAAGCTGATCCTCGAAAAGGGAGTTCGAGCCGACGGTAGAATGCCGGATGAGATTCGCGAGATTTCCAGCGCGGTCGGGTTGCTGCCGAGAGTGCACGGCTCCGGCCTCTTCACCAGGGGCCAGACCCAGGTTCTCACGGCGGTGACCCTTGGCTCTCTCGAAGATGCGCAGATCGTAGATACGCTCGAAGAGGATAGCCTCAAGCGATATATGCACTTCTACAACTTCCCGCCGTTCAGCGTAGGCGAGACCCGTCCGCTCCGCGGTCCGGGAAGGCGTGAGGTCGGCCACGGTGTACTTGCCGAGAGGGCTCTGGCGCCGGTCATCCCTTCGCAGGATGAGTTCCCTTATACTATCCTGCTGACCTCTGAGGTTTTGGAATCGAATGGCTCGACTTCGATGGCCAGCGCCTGCGGGAGCACGCTTGCGCTCATGGATGCGGGCGTGAGCATCAAGGCTCCGGTCGCCGGTGTCGCAATGGGTCTGATGACCGACGGCGCGAAGTACGTCGTGCTGAGCGACATCCGGGATATGGAGGATTTCTACGGTGACATGGACTTCAAGATCGCGGGGACGGCCGATGGAATCACCGTGGCCCAGTTGGACACGAAGGCAAAGGGTATTCCGCTTGCTGTCTTGGCGGATGCGCTGGCTAAGGCGAAATCGGCGCGCCTGCACGTCCTGAATAAGATGCTCGAGACGATCTCCGAGCCGCGGCCCGAGCTATCGCCATATGCTCCGAGGGTGCTCATTATCGAGATCCATCCCGACAAGATCGGCGATGTGATCGGCCCCGGCGGCAAGGTGATTAAGAAGATTGAGGCTGAGACCGGCGCGAACATAAGCATCGAGCAGGACGGCCACGTCTTCATCACCGCCGTTGACAAGGAGGCCGCCGAGCGCGCGCTCAAGATGGTGGACGACATAACCCGGGATATCGGAGTGGGCGAAACCTATGTGGGCCGTGTCACGAAGACGACGGCGTTCGGAGCGTTTGTGGAAATTCTGCCCGGAAGGGAGGGCCTGGTGCATATATCCCAGCTTGCTCCCAGGCGGGTGGAAAGGGTCGAAGACGTGGTCCGCGTGGGCGATGAGATCGTCGTCAAGGTAAACGAAATCACGCCGCAGGGCAAGATCAGCCTGACCCGGAAAGGAGTTACGCAGCCCGCTGAGGAGGTAGCCGCTGACCGGGAGCGGGAGCAGCGCGGGCCCACGGAGACCAGCGTGCTGCAAGCGAGGTTCAGACCCAAGCAGTAGTTCCTGAATGTGAACCTTCATATCGCGGCCGGCCGGAGCGATAGCGCTCGTCAGCGCTTGTTTCGGCCGGCGCGTGCATATTGATGTCATTATGCTGGATATGCAATGGTAAAAAAAGACGTTCTTCCAAATGGTATTCGCATACTAACGGAGACCGTTCCGCATGTCGAGTCGGTATCGGTCGGTATCTGGGTGGCATCCGGCGCCCGCGAAGAGAGCGCTTCCCAGAGAGGCATGTCTCACTTCATCGAGCACATGCTCTTCAAAGGCACCGAGACCCGAACCGCCAAGCAGATTGCGGGCGAGTTCGACTTCATCGGTGGCCAGCTCAATGCTTTCACCGAGAAAGAGTATACTTGCTACTTTGCCAGGGTGCTCGCCGAACATCTGCCTCGCGCCATGGACGTGCTTGCGGATATGTTCTTAAACTCAGTCCTCGATCCTCAAGAGATCGAGCTTGAGAAGAATGTTGTGCTGGAAGAGATCAAGAGGCATGAGGATACGCCGGATGATCTCGTGCACGACCTGTTTGCCGAAACCGCTTGGGGCGGTCATCCACTGGGAAATCCGATACTCGGAGACCGGCAGTCTATCGAGACGCTCACCAGGAACGACCTGGTGGAATACATGCGCGCCAAGTACGCGCCGGATAGCGTCGTCGTCGCGGTGGCAGGCAATCTGGTACACGAAGAGCTTGTGGATAGGATGTCCTCGCTTTTCGGCGATCTGAAGGGTACAAAGGCGGATTCGTCAAGTACTACTCCATCGTTCTCCGGTAAATCGGTGCTCGCTGACAAAAGCACCGAGCAGGTGCATTTCTGCATCGGCACGCCGGGCTTCTCGCAGCTCAGTCCAGAGAAGTATACGCTGGTTGTCATTGACGCCACCCTCGGCGGTGGGATGAGTTCCAGGCTGTTCCAGGAGATCCGTGAGAAGCGCGGCCTGGTTTACGCCATAGGCTCCTATTCGGCGTCGTATCGGGAAGGCGGGCTGTTTACGGTTTATGGTGGCACCAGCCTTCAGAACATCGAGGAAGTGCTCCATCTTATCAGGTCTGAGTTCAAGAACGTCCTGACCGACAATATCACCGCCGAAGAATTGGCGAGGGCCAGGAACCAAATCCGCGGAGCGCTCGTTCTGGGCCAGGAAAGCATGAGCAGCCGCATGATCCGCATGGCTAAGTCGGAGCTCTACTTTGGCAGGCCTATTCCGCTGGAGGAGGTAATTGACTCTATATTGAAAGTTACGCATGATGATATAGCGCAGGTGGCGTCGCGGATCTTCGGCGAATCAACCGTTGCAATCGCCGCCGTGGGTCCGTTCAAAGATCAAAAGATTGTGGTGAGCGTATGAGCGAAGCTATGCGCATCGTGGTTTCCGGCGCCGGCGGGCGTATGGGCCGGGAAGTGGTGAGCGCCGTTCTGGAGGCTGGACCGGAGCTGGCCCTCGTGGGCGCAGCCGATCCGGCGTTTGCAGGCAACTCGATCTCTGAGGCATTGGGCGCTGATAGCCCTGTCATTATCGAGAGGAGCCTGGATTCGGTGCTCGAAAGCACACCGGCGGATGTCGCGGTAGTTTTCAGTGTTCCTGCCGCCGCTATGGGCGATGTGCAATGCGCAATGAAAGCAAAAGCGGTGCCCGTGGTCGGCACGACGGGTATCACTGCGGAGAATCTCGAGGAGATCGAAGCCCTGGCTGCTCGGCATGGGGTGGGCGCAATAATCGCCCCTAACTTTGCGATCGGCGCCGTCCTGATGATGAAGCTCTCCCAGGAGGTTGCAAAGCACCTTCCGGCGGTGGAGATTATCGAGCTGCACCACGACAGGAAGCTCGACGCGCCTTCTGGAACAGCCATTAAGACCGCCGAGATGATCGCATCCGCCAGGCAGGGGGTCCACGGGGCTGCATCCGCTGATGCGCCTCCGGTCCGTGGAGGAGATTATCATGGGGTGCGCATACACAGCGTTCGGCTTCCGGGGCTGGTAGCACATCAGGAGGTCATCTTCGGCGGGCTGGGACAGACGCTCACGATCAGGCACGATTCATACGACCGGAAGTCGTTCATGCCCGGCGTCCTGCTTGCGATCGGAAAAGCCCGTGGACTCACGGACGTGATCTACGGCCTGGAGAATGTCATCTAGCGGGCGTCCGATGTCAGCCGCGGATCCAAAATTCTCTCCCTCCGGATTGGGGGAGGGCTTGTATAAGAATTTGCTACAGCGAATATTGTTCTGTGAAGATGGAGGAGCAAGTTGGGAGCAGACAGACACTTTTTCACTTCCGAATCAGTTGCTGAGGGACATCCGGACAAGCTGGCAGACCAGATTTCGGATGCGGTCCTCG
>Ga0315289_10000360_pt1 | contig 71691 bp, 76 predicted proteins | sample YL17G11_40_MG_FD_203452 | JGI IMG/M metagenome (GOLD analysis project Ga0315289, IMG submission 203452) | Sediment microbial communities from Yellowstone Lake, YNP, Wyoming, USA - YL17G11_40 | ecosystem: Environmental > Aquatic > Freshwater > Lake > Sediment | place: USA: Wyoming | collected... | reverse complement strand
GCGTTTCCAGAGTTTCAAGCGCGTCATTAGATGTTGGCGTAAAACCGGCAGTAGCTCTTTGCAGTTTCTTCCCACGTGAAATTGCTCTCGGCAACTTTCCTTCCTTTAACGCCCATCGCACGCGCTTTCTTCGAGTTTTTCAGCAAGAAAAGAATTTTTTCCACAATCTCGTCGTGCGCTCTCGGTCGAGTCAAAAAGCCGGTTTCGCCCTCGCGAATGATTTCGGGAATGCCGCCGATTCTGCTTCCCACGACAGGCTTGCCGCTCGCCATTGCCTCCACAACCACCATTCCGAAAGGCTCCCACAAGGAAGGCAGGCAGAATATCTCGCAAGCCGCGTACATTCGCGCCAAGTCTTTTTCCGAAATGCGTTCGGAAACGAAAGTGATGCTTCCCTCCAAACCGAGGGTAAACGCCTGGCGCTTCAATTCTTCAAGCAACGGCCCGCGCCCGACCATCACCAAGTGCGCTTCCTTCTCTTCCTTCAGCACGTCTGCCATTGCTTCCAGCAAATACTCTAATCCCTTTTGTTTGACGAGCCGGCATACGGTTAGAATGACTCGCTTGCCTTCAAAACCAAACCGTTTTTCAATGCCTTCCGGCTTGTTCGTGGGCTTGAACATCTTGACGTCCACGCCGTTGTAAACCACTTGCGTTTTGGAAGCGAATTCCTTCGGCACCGTAACGTCAAGGGTGTTTTGCGAAACTCCCGCGATGCGGTCGCAGTTTTTCATTATCGCATAGCCGAACGCGTCATCGTAAAGCCCGCCGAGCAAATCAGTCGCAAAATCAATTCCTCGCGGGCGCGCGTTGTGCAAGGTTATCGCCATTTTCTTGCGCGCCACTTTTTTTATCCACGCCACGTCCAGCAAATGGTACACAAAACGGTTGTGCAAGTGCACTACGTCCGCTTTGGCAGCCTCGCGCGCTATGTCCGCGCCTCTTGAAAACATGACCGGCAGGGGCGGCGGAAGCGGGTGCGGAAGGGAATAAAACACTACGGAAGGAGTGCGCACCACCCGAACGCCTTCGACGATTTCTTCCCGCGGCTGGCCTTCGCTCTGCGCGCACAAAACCGTGACATCGAATTTTTTTGCAAGCCGTGTGCACGCCTCGTGCAAGTGTTTTTCCGTTCCGCCGGGATACGGGTGGTAGAACAGGTTGAGCATGAGAATCTTCATTCAAAACTCCCTCGAAGCGAAAATGCTTGCCACTAGAGTGAAGCCCAACAGCAAAGCAACAACCATTCCCGCCAATCCAAGCAGCGAATAGCCGTAAATCAACGGCTTGATTTGAACCGCCATTAGGATGGATGACGCCATTATCAACGCCGCCACGATAAGAGCGAGTGCAACTTTGTTTATGGTCTTGTCCAACTGGAAAACCGGCTGCTCTAGACCGTGGTGTTCAATGTTCACGTCGAGATTGCCGCTCTCCGCTTTTCCAAGAACGGACGAAAATTGTGCTGGAATCTTGGCAAGCGCGTCCGACACAGTTGAAAACCTGCCCAACGATTTTTTGAGAATGTAATGCGGCCGCGCCCGCTCGCGCAACAGTTCTTCGACCAGCGGCTTGGCTGCAGTCACCGTATTGAATTCCGGATACAACCGTCTGCCCACGCCCTCGAGAGTGACGAGCAAGCGCAGCAAAAGCATTGCCTTTGGGTGCATGCGCACTTTATAAGTGCGGATGAGCGCAGCCAAATCGCGCACTATCTCGTCCAAACGCATTTCCTGAATCGGAAAATCGTAGTATTGCTCGATGACTTCAGTCAAATCGCTCTTGAATTCTTCCACGTTCGAGTCCGGCGAAATGACGCCCGCGCTCAGGAAATAATCCACTAGCTTTTGCGTGTCTTTCTGGATGAGAGCTGCAAAGAAATCAGCTGTCTTTTCTCGAGTGGGCGCGTCGATGAATCCAGTCATTCCGAAGTCAACCACGCCGATAACGTCGTTCTTCATTACCAACAAGTTTCCGGGATGCGGGTCTCCCTGGAAAAAACCGAACACCAACACTTCCTTCAAAACCGCCCTTGAGCCACGCTCGACAATCTTTTTCCTTCTGCTTAGCGGAAACGAAGCGCAACGCGTGAGCTTCACTCCCTCGATGTATTCCATGACGAGCACGTGTTTGGTGGTAAACTCGGGATAAACCTTCGGCACGTAAATAGTCTTGTCGCCTTGAAAGTTCTTGCGAAAACGCTCTGCAGACCGCGCTTCATGCAAGAAATCCAATTCCCTTCGAAGCGTCTGGCCGAATTGTCGCACGAATTCGGCAGGCTGGTAAAACCGCGTTTCCGGAAAATGCGATTCAAACCAACTGGCGAGGTTAGCCAAAACAACGAGATCGGCCTCTACAAGCTCTTCAATCCCGGGCCTTTGGACTTTGATTATCACGCTCTCGCCGGTTTTCAAGCGCGCGCGATGCACCTGCCCGATTGAAGCCGCTGCAAGGGGTTTTTTGTCAATGCTCGCGAAAACCTTGCTCGCCCCGCCGAGCTCGCGGTCGAGAATCTCTTGCACTTCTTCATACGCGAAAGGCGGCACGTCATCCTGCAGTTTTTCCATTTCTTCCAACACATCTCGCGGAAGCATGTCAGCTCTGGAGGAAAGCAATTGCCCGAACTTGATGAAAGTCGGCCCGAGCTCTTCCAAAACCATTCTCAACCGCACGCCCAACGGTTCTTTCGGCGTGCGGGGAAAGAATTCGCTCACGAAATGCCTTACCGTAGCGTTGGAAGACCCGCGCAGCAGTTCGATAAGCTCGACAAAACCGTATTTCGCGAGAGTGCGCGTGATTTCTTCCAAACGCCTGATGTGGTCAACCATTCTTCCTGCCTTTCTTTCTTTTTTCGAGCGCAGCCAACCGCTTTTCCAAGCGCTTGAAGTCTTTCTTCGAAACTATTTCCAAACCCGCCAACTCTGCAACCACTTGCAACGCGTTTTCAACCACTTGCGCCCGCTTGCCTTCCACAGCTCGCTTCAGCTGGCGGAAAAACTTTTGCCCCTCGCTTTTGGAAGCTCCGCTCTCGCTAAGAAAATCGTTCACCAACCGCTCGAACTCCTGCCCCGCGAGAATAGCGCCGCCCACCACGACCAGCCCAAGCTCGCCCAGCGTTTTCGCTTTCATACGAACACAACAACCAAACTGAAAATATAAATCTCGCTATAACTCGAAACTCTCGCTTTCTTTCGGCGCAATGGCGTCAAAACCTTTTTCTTTCAATTCGTCTGCAAAACCCGCGCAATCGTCGCCGTGAACGCAAAACACCTTCTCGGGAGTCAAGCGCTTGACGGTTTCAAGCAAGTCTTTCTTGCCAGCGTGAGCGCTGAAATCAAACTGCTTGACCGGCAAGTCTATCTTGATGCGCTTGTTTCCAGCCAGGATTTTCTCGCCATTCAACAACGAACGGCCGTTAGTTCCAACAGCTTGAAAGCCGGTCAGGAAAACAACCGCGTTCTGTCCGTTCAGCGCTTGCAAATACGAGAGCGCAGGCCCTCCGTCAAGCATTCCTGCTGTAGCCACGACAACGCAAGGCGCGCCTATAATGCGCTTGCGGTCGCGCCTGTCTTCCACCACTTTCGCGCGTGCAATCGCCTGGCTGAATGCGTCAAAATCCTTCAAGTAAGCGGGATAATCGTGTAAAAGCTCGTTAACGCGCGCTCCCATTCCCTCGACGAAAACGTCTTCTCTGGGAAGGTAAGCAGCTAAAACTTGCAGTATTTCTTGAGTTCTGCCGACTGCAAAGCAAGGCACGAGCACGGTAGCGCCTTCATCCAACGCTTTCTTAACTGCGTCGCAAAACTCGCTTTCGAGCTTCTTGCGGTCGGGATGCTCGCGAGCTGAATAAGTGCTTTCAATCACGAGAACGTCAGCACTTTCCGGCAGCAACGCGCCTTTGTGCAAGCGAGTTGCTTCAAGCTTGAAATCGCCGGTGTAAAAAACTCTTTTGCCTTGCGCTTCCACCAAAACGCCAGCGCTGCCGGGAATGTGACCCGCGTCGTGAAGGGTAAAGCGCGTGCCGTCGAAAAACTCGTACTCGGTTTCGAAAGGCATGGCCACTAGTTTCTTCAACGCTTTTTTCGTGTCCGCGCCCTTGAACGGAAGGTTCTTCCGGTTTTGCAACGCTACCTTCTCCGAATCCTGAAGCAAAATAGTGGTTAGGGGAACTGTCGGAAAACTGCAGAACGCCGGAATGGTTTGGTGCTTGTACAATACCGGCAGCGAGCCGGAATGGTCGAGGTGCGCGTGTGAAAGCACGCAAGCGTCGAATTTCGTTTTGTCGAACGCTGGAGTCTCATAGTGGTCGTGCACCTTTATTCCGCAATCGAGCAACAGCTTGAGCGAACCTGTTTCAACAGCGAGAGCGCTTCTTCCAATCTCGCCGCACGCGCCGAAAAAAGCCAGTTTCATGCGCTTTTCATTAAAAAAGCAAGGCTTTTTTACCTACCGCTTTTTATTCTGAAACTGGTTGTTTTTAGCGTATGCTTCTGGACTACGCGAAGACCGCTGTCTTGCTCAAGAAACACGGCATTAAAATGGCGCGCGGCTTCCTGTGCTCTACCGAGGGCGAGTTGCTTGAGAAAAGCCGTTTGTTGAAAAAACCGTACGTTTTGAAGGTCGTCGGTCCGCAAGTAATGCACAAGACCGAAAAAAAGCTAATCGCTTTGGATTTGCACAGCGTCGACCAACTGCAGCAAGCTTTCTGGCGCTTGAAGCAAAACGCGAAAGGCTTGCGCGACATTAGATTTTTGCTTCAATCGGAATTGCAAGGCGTAGAGCTTATTGTCGGCGGTAAGGAAGACGCTGTTTTCGGCGAAACGATTTTGTTCGGCTCAGGCGGCGTGGCCGTAGAGTTGTTTAAAGACGTTTCGCTCCGGCTTGCGCCTCTTTCCAAGCGCGATGCAGTCGATATGATTAACGAAACGCGCGCGAAAGCTTATTTCACGGAAAACGGTTTTCGCGGCCGCAAGGCGAATTTCGACAAGGTCGTCGGTTTGCTGTTGAAAACTTCAAACTTGCTTGCCAAAGAAAAGAAAGTTCTAGAGCTTGATTTCAATCCGGTTATAGTGGATGAGAACGAAGCTTTTGTTGCTGACGCCAAGGTGATAATGCGCGAATGAAAAACGCGATCGACTTCATTCTAAACCCGCAAAGCGTGGCCGTAATCGGAGCGAGCCGCGAGCCGCAAAGCGTGGGTTTCGGAATTCTCAAGAGCCTGGTAAAGGGAAGCGTTCTTCCCTCGCCTTTCGCCCGCGCTTTTTCAGGCAAAGTTTATGCGGTTAATCCCGAAGCAACAGAAATTCTCGAAACGCCTTGCTTCAAGCGCATTACGGACATTAAGGAAAACGTGGATTTGGCTGTGATTGCGGTCCCCGCCAAGATAGTGCCTGTTGTTTTGAGGGACTGCGCGAAAAAAAAGGTCAAAGCCGCAGTAATCGTTTCTGCGGGTTTCGGAGAGTTGGGCAAGGAAGGCAAGCGTTTGGAAAGCGGGATTCTTGAAATAGCCGCGAAAGCCAAAATGCGGTTTTTGGGGCCCAACTGCCTCGGCGTAATCAATCCTGAAACTGGCTTGAATGCTTCTTTCGGCTTGAGCGTTCCGAAATCAGGAGGCGGCATTGCGTTCGTTTCGCAAAGCGGTGCTTTGGCAGACAGCGTGATAGACTGGGCGCTGGACGAGATGTATGCATTCCGCGCGCTCGTCAGCCTGGGAAACAGCGCTGACTTGGACGCAGCCGATTTCGTGGATTGGTTTGCGCAAGACCCGCAAACCAAGGTGGTGACGCTTTACTTGGAAGGAATAAAAAGCGGAAGAAAATTTTTCGAAAGCGTAAAAGCTTGCGTGGCGAAAGGCAAGCCCGTAATCGTATTGAAAGGCGGGGTGGCGAGCGCGGGAGTGAAAGCCGTTTCTTCGCACACTGGCGCTTTGAGCGGCGAATACCGCGTTTTTGAAAGCGCCATGCGCCAGGCAGGCGCTTTTGTTGCTGAATCGCTTGAAGACCTGTTCGACCAAGCGAAAGCACTAGCGCAACAACCGCGCGCGCGAAAGAATGCTATAGTCATAATCACGAACGGCGGGGGTGCTGGAGTGCTTTGCGCAGACTGGTGCGAAAACCATGGCGTTAACCTGGTTCCGTTGACTCCCGAAACCGTAAAGAAACTGGATTTGAGCGGCAAGATGCATCGTGCTTACTCTCGCGCCAACCCGTTGGATTTGGTTGGCGATGCGCTTCCCGAGCGTTATGAAACTGCGTTGAATCTCTTGCTTTCGGAGGATTATGTTGCGGGCGCGATAGTGTTGCAAACTCTTCAAACCATGACCGACCCGATGCAAGACGCGCGAGTGGTTATTGAAGCGAACAAGCGTTTTGCAGAAAAGCCCATAGTCTGCGTTTTCATGGGCGGCAAGTATTCCAAGGAAAGCATCCGCCTGCTCGCGAAAAACAACGTTCCCGATTACAACGACCCGAAGAAAGCAGCCAAGGCAATGGCGGCTCTTTGCGGAGTGTTAAGGTGATTTTAATGGTGCAGATTTTCGGAATGCAATTGAATTGGCTTGCCCTTGCGTTAGTGGGCATGCTTTTTGCTTCGGCAACCAACCTGACGCTCAAACTCATCGTGAAAAATTATGACGTGACGAACTACGATTTCAAAACTCTTTTGCCGCTGGTCGCAATAGTGTTTATACTCACCGCGGCGATATACCTGATTTTCTTACGCCACATTACAGTTCCGGGCGGCTTGACGCAACTCGTAGTGCTTTTTGTCATCTTCGCGGCTCTGGGTTTTGCGGCCGTAGTATACGCAATGCAAGAAGGAAAAGTCGCGCTAGTAACCGCCGTCTTGAGCTTGAGCACCATAGTAGTTGCGCTGGCAGCTTACTTTTTATTGGGAGAACAGTTTGCTCTCAAAGAGATAGCAGCATTGGCCTTCGCGGTTCTCGCCATTTTGCTGCTCGTTTTTTAGGCGCTGACTACGCCCGAATCGCCTTTCGGCATCGTGGCTTCCAAACGCTTGCGCACTTCCGCAAAACGCTCGCGCATGGTTTTCTCTTGCTTTTCCAAAGCGCTCTTGCGCACTTCAAGCATTTCCTTCTCGCCAGCCAGTTCTTTAACTAAAACGGTTTTCTCCTTAGGCACGATGACGTTGGCGAAAAACCTGTAAATCGTTCCGTTGGATTTCTGCGCTTCTTCACTCGCTTTTTCAAGCTCGGAAATCTGCACTTCCATCTGTTGCTTTTGCATTACCGCAACTTGCAGTTGGTTTTGCAACTGCTGGTATTCGATGATGTCTTTCCTTTGTTCTTCAGTCAATTCAGGCATTTTTCAAATCACCTTTTTTTGCACAAGCTCTGCAGAATCGAGAAAAACCTTGACGTCGCGCAGGAACGAAACGCTTCGCGCGCGCAACGCAGCGAAGGTTTTCGCTTCAATCCGCGCTTTCAAAACGTTTTTTTCAACCGCAAGCTCCATTTTGCTTTTATCGCTCAATTCCTTAAAGCTCAACACGCGCTTTGCTTTCCGCGCCAATTCCGCGTCGTCAAACTCGACTTCAAACTCGGCCTTCATCCTTATTATCAAGCTCGGCAAGGGCTTTAATCCTTACTTCAGGTCCCACTTGCTTTCCGTCGAGATAAAACGCGATTTTCTTTCCGCTCAATTCCATTTCCACGCCAGTCGGGTCCAGTTGCAAGCCCGCGTGGCCTTCTCCAAGCGCAAACAGTTTCTCCAGCTTTTTGCCTTCCTCGTCTTTCGTCGTCACTACGCCGACTTGAGGTAGCCTCATTGCTTCTTGCGGAGGAAAAATCACGCTTTGAATCACTACAACAGGAGAAAGCCAATCGTTTTCGAAAAAATTGAGCGACTCAGGATTGCCTTTCTTCTCGTAAATCGCGATTATTCTCGTCCTTCCCTGGGTTTCAGCGCGTTCGACCACTTCACCGAAACTGCGCTTTCCACGGTTTTCAGTTTCCGCGCCAAGCAATCCAGCTAGGGCTTTCGCAAGCTTGCGCGTCAAAACGCTTGGTTTTCTTGAAGTCGTGACGAACAACTGCGACATCTTTTCACCAAAGCGCCGGAGAGGAGATTCGAACTCCTGAGTCCCGAAGGACACGTGCTCTCAAGGCACGCGCATTAACCGCTCTGCCACTCCGGCTTTAGTTAAAGTATTTTGTTGAAACAACGTTTAAAGCTAGATTTTCACGCCGAAAGCGTGCAAGTCTTTGACTAGCTGTTCGTAAGAAGTGAAGTGAATAGTATGAATGCCCAATTGCGTTGCGCCAGTCAAATACTCCTTCTTGTCGTCAATGAAAATAGTGTTGTTCGGACTGGAGCCGCTCACTCGCAACAAGTGCTGGAAGATCCCAACACTCGGTTTAGCATGGTGAACCTTGCCTGAGGGCAGGACGTAGTCGAACAAATCAGGAAAGCCGAATTTTGCGTTGAACGGCTCTTGCGCAAGGCCGTTGTTGTTGGTAATCAACGCTGTTTTGTAATCGCGGTTTAACTTTACCACCAGCTCGCGCATTCCAGGCATCCACTCCATGTCTTCAGTCAGCCACTCTCCCTTCAACATCACTCCAGCCATGTCGAACGCGATTGTTTTGGTGAAAAAGTATTTTTTCACCCAAGGCATTAGCAAGTAAGACAAGGCGTAAGCCAAGACAAGCCAAATTGCGGTGCTTCCAGCGTCTGCGGTTGGAAAAGACAAGTAAAGCAAAACAAGAATAATTGCAGTGACGAGCAGCCGCCATCCGCTGAAGTCGAAGAAAGCCACGAACTAACCTTATTCGATTTTCCTTATAATTCCTTTTGAAGCGTCGACTTCCACCAAATCGCCGTCTTTCAAAATCTTAGTAGCGTGCTTTACGCCAACTACACACGGGATTCCCAATTCACGGCTCACGATTGCAGCATGGCAAGTGATTCCGCCCTCTTCGGTTAAAATTGCGACTGCTTTTTTCATTGTCAAAACCAATTCGGGGGAAGTTGCAATTGAAACCAGGACGTTCCCCTGATCCATTTTAACTGCGTCTGCAGCAACATTCACTATTTTGACCCGTCCTCTCGCCTGCCCGATGCGCGCGGGCGTTCCCTTCAGTTCGGTTGCATCGTGTTTAACCGCGGTATCGCCGAAATCGAGTTTTGAGTATTCTTTTTCAGCTTCGCTGCCGGTAACGAAAGTCAAGCCGCGGCCGTCGAAAGCCAAGAAAGAGCGCTTGATGCGTTTCTGTGCCAGTTCCTTGAATCCCGCCGGCCGCTCGAGCGCTTGCTTCCATTCGCCGCAAAGCAAGTACTTCGATTCTAGAGTTGTCAAGCCGCAGCGCTTGCCGAGCTCGTCTTGAATCGGTTTCAAGTTGAACCACCCGTGCTGGAACTCGAACTCGCGCTGCCACTTGCAGCAACCTGCTTCGCGCAATAACTCGAAAGCCCCTTTTTCGTCAGGGGAAAGCCCGAGTTCGGCGCACGCTAGTTCGAATTGCCTAGCCACGTTTTCCTCGTAGTTCTCGAGAAACGCAATTTTTTCATCAAGCTCGGGGTCACCGATTTTTTCTGCAACCAAGCCCGCGAAATGGCCGGCGTCCCAAACAGGCGCGTCGCAAAAATCGAAAGGCATCCAACCGAAGTCGGCCGCCAACTCGCTTGTTTCAGAGTTCAGTCCCTGCAATACCGCTTCCTTCGAATTCAAATTCTTTTCTCGCGCGAGCTTGGCTGCTTTCAAAACAGCTAGTTCCTGGCCGTTGTTTTTCAAGAAACGATGCGGCTTCGTCAGAATCAAAGAGTATTCAGCGGTTTTTTGCCCTGCTTTTTCTTTCAATATAGCGTTGGTTTTCCTGTAAAAAGCGTTTTCCTGGTTGTATCCGACAAAAGTTTGAATCACGCCGTAAGAGTAATACTCTAAAGAAAGCCGGCTTGCGGCCTGCAAATGCGTTGAAAGCGTCTCATTCGAGGCGCCGGAAACAGTTTCGAATGGAAAATTTTCAGTAAACCCGCGAAACTCCCCCGCTTTCTCGAGCGTTTTATCGCAAAAACTGTAAAAAAATGCAGGGTCGGCCAACGCTTTGCTGCAAAAATCGTCGACCATCTTCAAAACTTCCTCTCTGATGTAAGACCAGTCCATTAAGGCGTTTTCATAATAGCATGCTCCGGCCGTGATGCTGTTGTCGAACAATTTGCCGAAGCCTACAACTGTTGCTTCAAGCACCGAAGCCATTACCGCTGGCGCGTAAGCCCTCTTCCTGAAAATCGAGAACCAAGTCATAACTTCCTCACTATCCCGTTAGTCGCGTCCACTTCTATCAAATCACCGTCTTTCAACCACTTAGTTGCGACTTTCGTTCCAACAACGCACGGAATTCCAAGCTCACGGCTGACAATTGCCGCGTGGCAAGTTATTCCGCCCTCGTCAGTAACGATCGCGCCAGCCTTTTTCATGGCGGGAACTAAATTTGGATTAGTAGCGAAAGAAATCAGAATGTCGCCTTGATTCATTTTCGGAATGTCTTCAACCCGCGCGACAAACTTCACCACCCCCCTAACAAAACCAGGGCAAGCCGGAGTGCCTTTGATTTCGGTTACCTCAGCAGAAACTTTCGCTTGTTTCACTTTCGCCCAGTACTCATCAGCTTCCTGCCCGGCGTAAATTGACTCCAGCCCGTTTTCAACATACATCACCATGAATTTCAAGCGCTCGGCAAGCAGTTTCTTGTCCACACAAGCGTTTTCAAGGGATTGTTTTAGTTCTGAACGCGTCAAGTGCTTGACTTCCTTCACGCTTATGCCAAGCCGCTTGCCGATTTCAACAAACAAGCGTTCGGCGTGCCGGTGACCATAGAAAACCGCGTCCTTGCGCAGCCCCTTGAGAAACAAGAATGCCTTCGCGACCTCCAACCAGTATTTTTCATTTTCATCAAGTGAGAGAACCGCGTAAAGACCAGCTTGCTTTTGTTTGAGTGCTTCTGCCTTGGCTTCTGCCTCGACGAGTTTTTGCCTGCCGTCAATGCCTTGCTTGAGTTCGCTTTCGATAACTTGCTGGAAATACAGCTTGTCCAAGAGCGTCGGACCGTCATAGTGGAACTGCAGCCAGTCATATTTTTTCGCATGCGCGTTCAAGGCGTTTTCAAAAGAAGGATCATTCTCCTGCGCAAGCATGAGAAGTTTGCAAAAATCCTCATCCTGCTGTTGCATGAAGCTTTTTTCATTTGGAGTGGTGAGGACGCTGAACGCTTCCGCGACCGTAATGCCTGCCTTGCGGGTTTTGGGCTCGAGCATCGTGGTTATCTTGTTGCTAAACAAGTTGGTTTCAAAATCGGGGAGGTTGATAAGGTGACCGAAAACGTTCATTTCCACGAAAAGGCTGAACAGCCTGTCGAACGCGCCGTAAAGCTCTGCGTTGGAGCAGGAAGACAAGTCCGCAGTGCTAAGGAAATCAGCATAGTCAAAAACCGCCTTGGCGGTTTTGCGCTGGCACGAGTCAAGCGTTTCGAAGAATGCGCGGTCTTCCAGCTTGGATAGCGTCATGCGCGAGTGCTTTTCGTAAACCTCGAGGTCGCCTGCCCACACCATGCTGAAGTTGCTTTTGTTGAAGCCGAACATCCAAGCATTGTCGTTTTCACCGATATATTTTTCGATTCCCGAAGTGGCAGCCACACAATACGTTGCCACGTGAATCATCGGCGAGCAGTCGTATTCCTCCGCCACTATCTTCCAAGAGTTTCCAGCCATTTTTCACACCTTATTTCGCGGTTTTCTTTACCAAGCCAAACGCAAGCGAGTCCAAACCAGCTGTCCAGTCAGCCTCGCGGAAGTAGTAAACAATGAAAAGCAAGATGCCGAGAGTGAAAACGTCGAGCGACCATAACAGCATCAAAATGCCGTTGCGCAGCTCGTCAACCACAATGAAGGCCGCGATAACAGCCAACTCTAGGTATTTCACTCTCAAACTCACCCTTGGTATTTGCGAATGTCTTCAACAGGAAGCAAAACAGGCCGGAATTCGAATTCCTGCCAGTTGCTGTAAGCAGCGCCGCCCTTCCACCAGTAGTACATTGCGTAAGCAACAGCAACCATGGTAAGCGCAAGCCAAGTGCTGCCCCCGCCATTCAGCAATATCATTCCCGCGTAAAGCCCGAACACGAGCGCAAGAGCGGCTTTAGTCATGCAGTTGTAAACCTTGTGCATTACCGCGCGGTGCTCGTCAATAATTTCGGCCTTGTTCTTGACAATATCGTAATCGTGCTCAGCCTTGAGCGTTTCCATGCTGAAAGGATACTTAACGTGCTGCGGTTGGCTCAAGCGGTGGAAGCCCGGAGCTACTGCACGAAGAGTCGTGTCCAACCCGTAGTACATCCTAGTTTGAGCCATCTTTTTTCACCTCAAATCATTCCAGTATTTTGATTCAGCACGTACGCGTTGTGCGGCAGCACGCGAACCGGGTCGTGCTCGTAGTCACTCCAGCCTTCTGCATAGCCGCCCCACGCTTTAGTGTAATAACGCGAAACTATGGCCGCTCCAAGAATAGCAACTCCAGCCATCGTCATGTCGCCGCTGACTTGAAAACCATTAAAACCAATTAAAGCAACAAAAGCGCCCAAAATAGTGAAAGCCAGGTTTTTGTACATTCTGTGAATGGTGGTGTCGTAGCTTTCGACAAGCTCGCGCCTGCTGCCCACTCGCCACATGCTATCTGGATTAACCCTGTTGAGCCCGCCTGTATTTGACTTGGGAACGAATCCCTCAGTGTAAGGCATGTATTGCCAAACGCCAATCTTGGCTTTCCTCAAAACGTTTTCAACCAAACCCATGATTTTCACCCGTTTCTTTTTACTGCGATATAGTAGTAACACAAACTATATATTTAAGGTTTTGTTGTAATCTTTCTTACGACAGAAATTAGGTGTAAGAGTGGCTGGCGAGGAAGAATTGCTGCTGCAAAGCGTGGGCTTGACGCGCAATGAAGCGCTTGTTTACTTGGCGCTCGCTTCTCTCGGTCCATCTGGCGCTTCTGCAATAGCGGAGAAAAGCGGAGTGCAAAGAACGCTTGTGTACGACACTCTCAAGCGCTTGTTGGAAAAAGGCTTGGTCGGGCAGGTGGATGTGGACAAGAAAAAACTGTTTCAAGCAGTTCCTCCAAGCCGCTTCAAGGCAGTGATGGAAGAGCGCGAAAAACAAGCTCTGGATAACGTGGCGCGTGTTCTGCCAATGCTGGAAAGCACGTACCGCAAGGGCGAACGGCCGACAGCGAGCGTCTACACCGGAGTGGAGGGTTTAAAGGCGATTCTTACTGATGAGATTGAAAGCACGCACCAATCGAGCGAGATTTGCGCTTATCGCGCCCAGCCTGAAATAGCTTCCATGATTCAAGTTTTCACTTCGTGGTGGCACAAGAAGCGCGTTGCTAAAAGAATTCGGTTTAATGCCATAATGGATGCCACTCCGGCTGCAAAAGAACGCGGAAAGCAACTTTCCAAACTTGCGCTGACCGAAGTGCGTTATCTAGAAACAGCCCTTCCAGCGCCAGTTACTTACCACATTTTCGGCGACAAAGTAGCCTTACTTTCGGTTGCAAAAGAAGAGATTCTCGGCGTGGTCATAGAAAGCAAGGTTTTCGCAGAGTTTTTCAAGCAAGATTTCGAGCGAACGTGGGCTGCACTCAAGCAGCACGGTGCCACGGCAAAACGTTAATGTGACGTTCTTCATAAGGATGCAAGTAAAGCGTCGGGTCCCTCACAAAATGGTCGCCCGCCTTGTAACTCCAGTGAATACCCCTGCTCTTGCCTAACGCACTCAAGTGCGGAAGTATCATTCCCTCCAAAACACGCATTTGCAAATAACGTCTGCCGACCTCTTCCGCACTTGCTTCCCCGCGCTTGACCGTTTCCGAATGTTTCTCTGCACGACTAGTTAAGCCTCGTCTGAATTGCTCGTTTCTCCATAATTTTTCCGCTTCTTCCTTCGCCTGCCAACCGAAAACCTCTTCCAACCGCTTCCATTCCCGCCTTTTCTTCAAGCTGCTCAGGGTTACAACCCTGAAACCGTGCCTCAAAGCCAAGCTGCGTATTCCATTCAAGTACGCGCTTACCCGCTCTTCGGAAATGCCGTTGATTTCCTTTGCGTTCGTATCCGCAAAAACCAGTTTGACAATCGGTTTTTTCAAACCTTTTTGAGGCAAGTCACTGACTGTTCCGGCCAACCGCGCGAGCGCGGATTCATCAAAAGAGTCGGCCAACCCGCTTTCGCTTTCCTTGTTGCCGCCCCAAAAACCGTAGAAAACAACCGGACTTTTTCTTCCCAAACCGAGCCTGCGCTCGAGCTCTTCGGGAGCAAACGGCTGGCTGCGCCTAATTTCCCTCCGAGTAAGCAGTCTGGTGCTTAATCGAGCGGCGTGCTTGTCCAGCCACGCACTAATATTTCTGACTTCCGGTGAAAAAAGCGAGCCAACAAGACGATAGACAGGACCGACACCTGCTTCCTCCAAAAACTCGCTTTGCGAAGGCACTTCACCCCTCCTAAGTGCTTCCGTTTTTTGCTTTTCGATTTCTTTTTCCCGCTTTCTGATAAAAGCACGAGAAGCGGTTCCAACTCCCAAAGCAAGCAGCGTGGCCAACAACGAAACGGTCGTTGCTTTGTGCGCAACGTGATACCTGCGATTCGCTATTTCCCTTCCTTCAACCAACTGCCTCAATCTTTGCGCAGGAGTTTGCGCTATTATTTGCTGGAGTTCGCCATGCTCGACGTCAGTCAGCTCGGTTTTCGCCCCGCCTGAAAAAACCACCGTAGTGGTATACTCAGTGATGGTAGAGGAACTGCCTAGCGGTTTTCCCTCGTCAGTCACGCTGACGAATTGCGCGCTTGCACTCCCTGCTCTTTGAGCAACGCGATTCATCAACCCGCGCAAATCCGCTCGTTGGGTCGGCGTGAAAATGCCTTGAAGTTGTTGTAGCGTTTTCGGTCTTGAAAAATCGAAAACAACTTGCGTTGCTGTTTCATCTTCAGTGTGTCTTATGACGTGGTCCGGACTCAGCTCGCTGAAATACACCTCGCCAAGCGGACGACAATCGTTTGGAAAATTCAAGTTCCGCAGATATTGACCCATCGTTGATTTCCCATAATAAGAATCCATGAAGTAGCGGTCTGTTCTAGCCCAATTGTCCACTAGCAAATCTGCAGCTGCTTCCCTGGTCATGGGAGGTCTATTTGCTTTCTCAAGTCGGGCTAGGTTCAAGTTAACCAACGAACCGAGAAGAAGCGGAAGCGTTAGCGCAGCAGGGCCTACAGACCGGATTGCCTCGCGCACCTTGGGGTTTTTAATGCGTCCGGTAAGCTCGTAAAAATTCAAACGCCTTCGGGGAATTTTGTCAGCCATACGAACGAAAAATAGTCGCGGGGATTAATATTGCTGATGCCGAAGCGATTGCTGCGCCAACGTTGGTTAGCTAAGCTTGTTGAAGTGCCACGGGCTGGTGAATTCTCCGGTTGCGTTAGTCGGCGATTTCGCTGCAATCATCCAAGTGTAGTTTCCAGCTGGTTGTTTGTCCCAAACGTTTGCCGGAATGTAAAAATTGTTTTGAATCACGTCCCAAACGAGCGGATGGCCGTCTGGGAACACAGTGCGAATGGTGTACTTCGACGCGCCTGAAACCGCGCTCCAATTGAAAGTCTGGCTGACGTTGTCTGGCAATTGGCTCCAGTCAGGCGGAAATAATAGGACTGGCAAAGTATTGCGTATCACGTGGAAGGACTGGGCGAAATCGCTTTGAACGCCGTTTACCACCGAAGCAGCTGTCCAAGCGTACGTTCCGTCTTTAAACTTGTCCCACGCTGCAGCTGGAACGGTTAACGCGCTTTGAGTCAAGTTGAATTGAAAGGAAGTGGAATTGGGGTAAGTTGCTTTGAAAACGTAGTGAGACGCGCCGGTGACCGTTGACCAGTCGAGGAATAAACTCCCAAATCCTTTAGTCGAATTGTCTAAAGGCAAGAGTAGTTTCGGAGCAGGAGGTTTTGGAGTAGGCGAAGGAGACGGAGAAGGGCTTGGACTGGGTGAAGGCGTTGGCGATGGGCTTGGGCTAGGTGACGGCGTGGGAGAAGGAGAAACACTTGGGGTTGGTGAAGGAGTTGGGCTAGGTGTTGGACTTGGTGTGGGAGTTGGCGATGGCGTAGGAGTAGGCGAAGGACTAGGTGAAGGGCTTGGAGAAGGAGATGGTGTTGGAGAAGGTGATGGGCTTGGGGATGGGCTAGGTGAAGGCGTTGGAGTTGGAGAGGGAGAAGCGACTTTAATTCTTATCTTACTTTCTCCAGACGCATCTTTCCGGTCGGTTATTTTCAAGAGCGTGTATTCGTAAATTCCGGGAGCATCGCTGAAAGTGTAAGTGTAAGGACCAATATTGCAAGCTGAAGAACTTGACGGGTTTGGAATTATTAGCTCGTACGTCGGAGTTCCTTGATTCAAATCCGTGTTCCACTCGCACCTGCCGCCTGAAGACACGCCGTTCTCGGAATTCGTCCAGCCGTCAGGGTCGAAACTTGCAACTGCGTCTCCATTGACGTCTTTATCAGCAAAAAAGTAAAGCGAAACCTGCTGTCCTTTGGTAACAGTCAAATAATTTTCGTAGCCGTAGTAAGGCCCACTCGGACTCGTGCTCACTCCAGCTTCTGCAACAGGAGCGTGATTCTGCGAACTTCCAATTACAAAATTATACAGGCCACTCATGTCGCCATTAAACAAGTCTAAGTCTACGCCGCCACTAATACCTGGAACGTAATTCACCCCGCAATAATCTGGGCTGTAATACTGCCAGAAAGCCCAACTACTCCAAATTCCAGTGTTGGGAGGCGGGGTTGTAGCGCATCTCCAATGAGCGATCCACAAATCATACTGCGTTGCAGAACTCTCCAAACAATTGTTTGCATAATTACTGTTCACATAAAGAATCGGCTCGATTCCAGTTATTTGTTTAAAAGTATTCATAAAATCATTTACCCAATTCGTGAGTGCGGGTTTGCCTAACGAACACCCAGTCTCCAAATCCAAAGCCGGCCGTAGATACCCTTGCGTAAGATAACCGCCGACAACACTAGAGAAATAGGTTGCCTCCGAACTGCCGCTGTTTCCCAAGTCTGGCCTTGCAAAATGATAAGCGCCTGCAAACACGCCCGCGTTTTTAGAATTGACAATATTCGTTACAAACTTCGAGTCTTGAAATCCGACGCCTTCGGTTGCTTTTATAAAAGCAAATTTCTTTCCTCCTTCACTGTAAACTTTAGCCCAATCAATGACTCCCTGATAGCTTGAAACGTCGATTCCTTCCACGTTTGGTGACGGAGAGGGAGACGGTGAAGGGCTTGGCGTGGGCGATGCAGACGGCGTTTGGAAATATAAGGAGTTTGAAACAGAGCCCCACCCCGCACTGTTGTGGGCTTGCATGTTCCACAAGTAAACGTGGCCGTAATTCAGCTTGCCGCTCGGCACTGTGACTTGCGTTCCGTATAGCTCTTGAGGGTTGTAAACAACCGGGCCGCTCGGAGGGTCTTGCCTTATTGCCAACGCATAGTAATCAGCGCATTCCGAAGCAGTCCAGTAAAGCGTTGGCGTGAGTGTGTCAATCACAGGCCCGGGCGCAGAGCTTGAACCGGGAGAGGTTATTGTGGGCGGGGACGGGACTGCCTTAATCAAAAAAGCGTGTTTGGTGCTCGTTGTTGTAATGCTCTGGTCCCAAATGTTGGTTTCGTAGCAAGTTTTTGAAGCCTCGAAATGCCACGTTCCCGGCGTGCCGGTAATCGTGACATAGCCGTCTGAATTTGTCGTCTTGTCAAAATAGTTTCCGCCGGCGTCGTATCCTTTTACTCTAGCCCCGACAATAATGGGACCGCTCGGGCTTCCGTCATGAACATACAACGTAAGAGTGACATCCCCGCTAACCCAGCTTACTGCGTCAAAGCCTACCTTCGTCGTGCCGTAAGTTTCGCCTGTTGCGTCAACAAGCTTTACGTACTCGCTTCCGCTGGCTGAAAAATAAAAGCTGCCGAGCGACACCCACACGTTTGAATATATTGCTTGATTCACGTAGCGCGTGTCCGTGACGCCGTTGTGATAGATGGTATAAACAGCGTTTTGCGTGTCTGCATAGCCGTTTGGTATGTAGACAGACACGTCGTAAGTTCCGGAAGAAGGAAGGGAAGGCGTCCATATCGCATAATTTTCCGTAGTTGTTTTCGCGTTCCACGTCCAAAACATGTGGGAGTTGTATCCGATGTTCGCCTCGTGCCAGTTTGCAACCGGCCCGTACCTGCTGAATCCCGAATCCTTGTCGTCAACAATCACGGCTGCACTAGTTGCAACGCTCGCCAGCAAAACCAGCCCTAGCAGAAAAAAGCTTTTTGACATTCCGCCCACCACCAAAGAGCCGTTTGCCTTTTGGGCTTTAAAAAACTTTGTTTGGGCTTTAAAAAACTTTGTTTCAAGCGGGCTTGCAAAACACTTCAGCCTAAAGTCATTTCCACGTTGACTGAAGGCGGAATGCGAATTCTCATGACTTCCCGAAGAACGCGGTCGTCCGCTTGCACTTCAATCAAGCGCTTGTGGACGCGCAGTTCCCACTTTTCGTAAGTGTCGCTGCCGTCGCCGCACGGAGTCTTGCGGGTGGAAATCTGGAGTTTTTTGGTTGGCAAGGGAATCGGGCCGCGCATTTGAACTCCGGACTTGTTTGCAATAGCGCGAATCTGGTTGCACACGTCGTCGAGCGACGCGCAATCTTGGCTTTCGAGCTTGATGCGGGCTTTATTCATTTGAAAACCTTGCTTTTTTCAAACGTTCTACAAAACAAATGAATTTTAAAAAAATCCAAAAACCGAAGAAAACCGTTTTACGCTTTCTTCGGCACTACTTCCAGCACAACACCGGCAGCGACAGTCTGGCCCATGTCGCGCATGGCAAACCTGCCTAATGCCGGATACTCGCTGTACTTCTCAACGCAAACCGGGCGAGTGGGCTTGATTTTGACGATTGCAACATCGCCCGTCTTGATGAAATCCGGATTCTTCTGGGCAGTCTGACCGGTCTTCGGGTCTTTCTTCTCGAGAATCTCGATAATCGTGCACGCCAGTTGAGCAGTGTGAATGTGAAAGACGGGCGTGTAGTTCTTGCCGATTGCAGTCGGGTGGTTCAACACCACGATTTGAGCGGTGAATTCTTCAGCAACAGTAGGCGGGTTTTGCGGATAGCCAACGACCGAACCGCGCCTGATGGCTTTCTTGTCAACGCCCTTCAAAGCAAAACCAACGTTATCGCCCGGAATGGCTTGAGGCAAAGACTGGTGGTGCATTTCAATGCTCTTAACTTCGCCAGTCAAACCTTCAGGCATGATAATGATAGTTCCCGGCTTGAGAATGCCAGACTCGACGCGACCGACTGGCACAGTGCCTTGGCCGGTAATGGTGAAAACCTCTTGAATCGGCAGGCGCAACGGCTTGTCCAAAGGTTTTTTAGGTTCGACGAACTGGTCGAGCGCCTCGAGGAAAGTCGGGCCTGCATACCAAGGAGTCTTGTCGCTCTTTTTCGTGACGTTATCGCCGTTGTAAGCGCTAGTGGGAATGAACGGAATCTTGTCTACGGGATAGCCCATGGGCTTGATCTTGGCAATCAAATCCATCTTCGTTTTTTCGTACGCTTGCCTGTCGTAATTCACCGCATCCATCTTGTTGATTGCGACGATGAATTGCTGGACTCCGAGAACTTTAAGCAAGAACGCGTGCTCGATAGTCTGCGCTTGCACTCCCTCCTTGGCAGAGCAGACTAAAACAGCGGCGTCGGCTTGCGAAGCGCCCGTAATCATGTTTTTGACGAAGTCCTTGTGGCCGGGAGCGTCGATAATCGTAAAGTAGTATTTCTGCGTGTGGAAATCGCGGTGCGCAATGTCGATGGTAACCCCGCGTTCGCGCTCTTCCTTCAACTGGTCCATGACGAACGCGAATTCAAACGTTGCTTTGCCGACTTTGGCAGCCTCTTCCTTCAATTTGCGCAAGTCGTTCTCGCTAACCGCGCCCGTATCGTACAAAACGCGGCCTACTAGCGTGGACTTTCCGTGGTCCACGTGACCCGTGAAAATCAAGTTCAAGTGAGGTTTTTCCGCCATTTCCACTAATCACCTTTTTTTTGCCTAATCAACACCACCAACAAAACACCAAAAAATCCCGCAAAAGAAGCCATTGTAAGCCTGTCGACTACCGCGGCTATACAATCTAGCCTCACCTATTTAAAAAAGGTTTCGGCGTAATCCCCGGGAAACCTGACGGTTCCCCTGGCAATTACTCCGCCTCGCCCCTCCCTATTTTGTGCGCGAATTAATCCGCCGACCTTCCCTCCCCATTTGCCGATGAAAAGCCTTTGGCTGGCAAGAAATATAAGTGTGGAGAGGGAAAAATATTCAAAGGTGGTTTTCTCTTGAAGCTTCTTCACGCGTCCACGCCGCAGAATTTCGGGGGTTTGGAAGAAAAAAACTCGAGTTGGGAAAATGCGAAAATCGTCGTGTTTCCCGTGCCGTTCGATTCGACGGCGTGCAGCATGCCGGGCCAGCGGTTCGGGCCTGAAGCGATAATCGACTCGAGCGGCGGGCTTGAGCTTTACGACGAAGAAATCGACTACAACGTCAGCGAAAACTGCATTTTCACTCTCGAAGAACTCGAACCCTGCCGCGCAGACGTCGTGGAAAACAACAAGCGAATCAAACAAGTTGCGCTCGACGTTTTGGAAGCCGAAAAGTTTCTCGTCACTCTTGGCGGCGACCACTCGATTTCTTACGGCGTTTTGCAAGCGTTCAAAGAAAAAGCAACGCGTCCGTTCAGCATTCTGCAAATCGACGCGCACGCGGATACCACAGATGAGGCTGAAGGCTCGAAATTCACGCACGCTTGCGTAATGCGACGCGCGCGAGAAGAAATCACGGACAACCTGGTGCAAGTCGGTTTGCAAAGTGTTTCGAAGGAAGAAATCGATTTCAACAAGGAAAACGTTTTTTTGGCAATCGACTTGCAAAAAAATTTCGAACAAAAAATCGATGAGATTATTTCGAAATTGAAGCACGAAGACGTTTACTTGACTTTCGACTTCGACGCTCTAGACGTGGGCATAATGCCTGCAGTGGGAACTCCCGAACCCGGCGGTTTGGGCTGGTATCAAGCTACCGCTTTATTGCGCGCGTTGTGCGAAAAGAAAAACGTGATTGGCGTCGATTTCGTTGAACTGATGCCTTTGCCGGGCAACGACGCTCCAAACGCAGTGGCAGCCAAGCTAGTCTACAAGCTTTTGGGCTACAAATTTAAATTCAAAAAATGGTGAGTTCACGGTAAGATCTAGATATCCAATCCCGAAAGAAAAGGAAAGAAGACCCTATCACGAAATCCATGCGTTGCCTGAATATGACCTGCCTATCCTCATTATACGCCATACGCACAAAGTAACGACGCCAGAAGGCGAGCTGCCGGCTGTCGAAATAGAAGGCTTTCTTACAAAAAAAGCGGAGAAGGCCGGCGACTTCCACGAGTTCGAGCCAATCTCTCCGTCGTCAGAGTTGCTTAAGATCATAGTCATTCTCTCGCAACTAGGGAAATTTCATCCCAAACAATTCGTAAACCTGCCGGTTTGGATTAACCTCAAACGCCTAAGAGAAGAGGAACAAAGAACTTACGCAAGCGACAACGAAAGCCGAATCACTGAAGGGAAAATGCGTGAAGGATGGAAACCGCCGGAAGAAAAAAGGAAAAAGGGTCGACAATAGAAAGGCGCTGTCGCATTAGTCGAGAAAGTCTTTCCATGTGGGCGGAACTTCGGGTTCGCCTTTGCGCTTGCGGATTTGAGCTATCACTTGCGCTTGCAGCGAGTCGGGCAGTTTTTCGTAACCGGCGTATTCGTAATACCACACAGCGCGGCCTTGCGAAGCCCCGCGAATCTCGTTTGCAAAACCGAACATGGTTGCGACCGGAACTTTCGCGGTGATTGAAATAGCTTCGCCCTCCTGCTCGATGTTCGAAACCTGGCCGCGACGCGATTGAATCTGGCTGATTATCGCGCTCATGTAATCCGCGGGCGCGTTGACGAACAAGTTTTGCTTCGGCTCCAACAAAACGCATTTCGCTTGAAGCATGCCCGCGTAAATCGGCCGTTTCAAAGCAGGCATTATTTGGGCAGGCCCGCGGTGTGCAGGGTCGACGTGAATCGTGGCGTCGGTAAGAATGACTTTAACTCCCACGCAACGTTCTTTCGCAAGCGGGCCTTGGTCCATCGCTTCCTCGAAAGCGTCAATCAGCAATTCTTTGATGTCTTGCAAATACTGAACTCCCTTCGTCGAGTCGATGAACAAATTGTTTTCATGAATGGCCATGACGTTCTTCGCTTCATCCCTAGCCAAACCCGCTTTAATCAAACGCTCGACCAAATCTTTGCCTTTCATCTTCTCGTCAATATCGCCGTTCCTAAACGCCTTGAGAACGCTTTCTTCCAGCGGCTCGACGTAAAGCTTGAACTTGTTGTGCTTGTTGGGCGACTTTCCTTCCAGTTCGGGTCCCTCCGACAGAATAGCCTCGTGATAAACCACTATTGGCGGAGAGGTTTCAATCTCGACCTTGCGCTCGTGGCGAATCTTGTATTCAATAATCTCCAAGTGCAATTCTCCCATTCCCGAAAGCAGGTGCTCGCCCGTTTCTTGGTTGATTTCAACGCGAATAGTGGGGTCTTCCTTGCCGATCTTGCGCAATGCTTCAATCAAACGCACGAGGTCGCGCGGGTTTTTCGCCTCGATGCTCTTCGTAACAACGGGCTCGGAATGGTGCTTGATTTTTTCGAACGGCGACATTTCTCCCTCGCTGAGCGTTTCGCCCGCGTAAATTTCTTTCAGTCCGATGAGCGCAACGATGTTTCCCGCAGGCACTTCATCCACCAGAACCCTGTCCGGGCCCATGTAAACCGCAACTCCCTGCAGTTTTTCAGTGCGGTATTGCGACGCTGAATACAATTCCGTTCCTTTCCTCAATGTGCCTGAATAAAGACGGCCCACTGCCACGTCGCCAGCGTGCTCGTCCACTTGAATTGCTGTAACCATGAACGCGACTTTCCCGTTCGGGTCGCAGGTAAGCATGGCCCTGCCGTGCTCGCTGTTCGGGTCGCCGTGCCAAATTACGGGAATGCGGTATTTCTGCGATTGAATTGGCGAAGGCAAGTGCTTTATCGCCATTTCGAGAAGGACCTCGTCGACAGGAGCTTTCTCCTGCAAAACCGAGTGCTCGCCCTTCGCGCAATGTTCGTAAATGTCTTGAAACGTAATGCCCTTCGCCTTCATTATCAGGTGGGAAATCGCCCACTTGTGAAATCCCGAGCCGAAAGCCACATTGCCCTTTTCCACTCCGATGGCCCACTCGTCCCTAAACTCAGGCGGGCCGTAATTGCGAATGAGCGCGTTCACCGTGTTGATTATTTTAATGAAACGCGCCTGCATGCCCGCAGCGTCGAGCTTCAACTCGTTAATGAGACGGTCGACTTTGTTGATGAAAAGCACAGGACGCACTTTTTCCTTCAAAGCCTGACGCAAAACAGTCTCGGTCTGCGGCATTACTGCCTCGACCGCATCCACAACCAGCACAACGCCGTCGACAGCTCGCATTGCTCGCGTAACATGCCCGCCGAAGTCCACGTGGCCCGGAGTGTCAATGAGGTTGAAGAGATACTCCTGTCCATTATAAGTAAAACCCAGGGAAATGTTGGCTGCCTTGATCGTAATTCCGCGCGCTTGCTCCTGCTCGTCGTAATCCAACGCGCATTGTTCTCCGGCAAGTTCCTTCGAAATCAATCCCGCGCGCGCGAGCAAGCTGTCGCTCAAAGTCGTCTTGCCGTGATCGACATGCGCCACAATGCCCAAGTTGCGAATGTTTTCGCGATTGCGCATGAGTCTGACTACTTCCTCTACAACCACTTCTTTTCTAGCCATTAAGAATCACTTTTTAACGGGCGGATTTCGCCATTCTCTCGGTTTCGTTCTTGCGCTTTACCGAATAACTGTTCTGGTCGTTTTGCGAAGCTAGAACAAGCTCATTTGCTAGGGCTTCGCCGAGCGTAGGTTTGCTGTTGAACGACTGAATGATGGCCGCAAGAGCGAGGTTGCGCAACGCCAAGTCCAGCCTGCGTTGGGCGCTGATGTCGACGGCAACCTGGTAAGACACTCCGCCGAAGCGCACTCGCGTTATATCTTCGCGCGGAGCGCTGTTTTCAATCGCTTTGATTAAAACTTGAATCGGGTTTTGATTCGTTCGCTTTGCAACAACGTCGAACGCTTCTTCAAGGGTTTTCAAAACCTTGCTTTTCTTGCCTTGAAGCTTGCCGTGCGTGCGGATTACTTTTCCTCCAAGCTTTTCTCCAGTGCCTCCACGCATCAATTTGTTAGCCAAGCGCTCGACGATGTTCACGTGCTTTTTCGCAAACGGCTTGTTCGCGTGGCGCGCGAAAGAATGCGGCAGCATCATGGGCTTGAGCGAAACGTATTGCGCAATGCTCGGGTCTCCGATAACCACGCCCTCGTAATCGTATTTTCCAAAAAGCTTCTGCATTGCAAATCTATCTCTTCGGTTTTTCCTGCCCATCTTTTCTTTAAAAAGAAAAGCTGGGCGGTCCAAAAGAAAATTTACTTCCTTCTGAACCGAAAGGAAAACTACTTGCTTTATCCCCTACCTCTTCGGCTTCTCCTTCCTTCCCGTTCTCAATTCTTCAAGCGAAATGCCGTTTACTGCAACGACTCGGTAACGCACGCCAGGAATCGAACCCATCTGGCCGCGTTGCGAACCGCCGAGACCCTCGATGGTAACCTCGTCGTGCTCGTCAATCTGTAAAATTGCCTTGTCGCGCGGAACGTGAGCGCTCACTTTCTTCCCGTTCTTGATCAATTGAACGCGAACGCACTTGATGATTCCAGAGTGCGGCTGTTTTTGCTCCTTGCCTTCCTTCTTCAACACCAACCCCTTGGCTTGAGGCGCGCCTTCCAGCGGGTCGAACTTGAATTTGAGTCCGAGCGCCTTGCGCTTCCACGTTTTTTTCAACCAGCGCGAGCGCCTGCGCTTTAGCTTCAAAATCCTGCCTGCAAATTCCCCCCGAGCCATTTCAACATCACTTCAAACGATTTTCAAATCCTGAATCCCGAAATGCCTTTTCATCAACTCGCGCGCGCGCTTTATGCGCGAACCGCCCCTTCCGATTGCGAGGCCCTTGTCCTTGCCGTCCACGCGAATTATCATTCCGCCGTCTTCCAAACGGAATTCCTGAATCCTGACTGGCTTGAACAAGTTTTCCAAAAACGTCTTGCGCTCTTCCGAATATTCGACGAGCTCGACGTTTTTACCCAAGTTTTTCTTCAAACGCGCGATGTTCGCGCCGTCCTTTCCTATTGCCCTGCCCAAATCGCCGTTTTTCACTATGAACGTAACACAATCTTCTTCCCTCAGCACGTCAAGCGCCTGAGCGCCGGTGCTTTGCTCAAGCATTTGAATCAACTGCAATTCTTCGTTGGAAAGAGTGGAATTCATTGTTTTACCGCCTTTAGAATGTCGGAATCGCCAGCTTCGAGAACGCACAACGCGCTTACGCTGAACGGCTTTCCGCAAACCGCACCCAACTCCACGTTGGTTCCTTGAAACACGACGACCGGAATCTCCGCAATAGCACAGTAATGCTTCAAATCCTGCGCGCCCGGACAGTTTTTCGCAATTATAACAAGCTTCGCTCCGCTTCCATTAAGCGCTATTTTCTTGGCTTTGTCAAGCCCAAGCTCGACCTTGCCCGAGTCAACTGCCAAGCGGATTGCGTGATTCAGGTCCACCGACTTTTTGCTCTGAGCAAAACCCCGGTTCTCTTCCGTTTTTCCGTGTGTTTCGATTGCCATTTAACATTCACTTTGACTAACTACAAACCATCTTCCAAGAATGGTTCTCTACCGACTTTTTGCTTCGCCTTTGCGGCTTGCAAAAACTCGACTAAAAACTTCCGAGTCTGCGTCAGCAAAACCATTTACATTTGCAATGGTTCTCTGCACCTCGCACGGCGAGCGCGCGAAGGAGCAACTCCCCATCATTTTTCCAACGAAAAATGAGCTTGTTATATGATGCCATTCCGAATTTAAAAACTATTGCGTGGGCCTGACTTCGAAGGACGCGAATTCTCCAGTCGCCAGTTCTTCTTTGCGCAGGGTTTCGCGCACGAAAAAGCCCTTCCTGATTTGCGCCTCGAAGTTTTCAAGAGCGTTTTCGTCCGCTTCGGCGACGATTTCGACGGAGCCGTCCAGCCGGTTGCGCGCAAATCCCTTCACTCCAAGCGAGCGCGCGAGCTGTGAGGTCCTGTAACGAAAACCCACCCCCTGCACCTCACCCTTGACAACCAGAACAAGGCGTTTCATTTCTTACTCAACTGGAAAATGGAGGGGGAGTCGGAAGAGTAAGTTCCGAGGGGGAACCATCGCAGTGGTGCCCCATCCGCGGCTTACTCGAACTTCATTTCGAGCTTGACTTTGCCCGTGCCTGCGGGAATCGTCTGGCCGATGATGATGTTTTCGGCAACGCCCCGAAGCGCGTCTTCCTCGCCCTTGATGCACGCGTTAATCAAGTGTTTTGCGGTTTCCTCGAAAGCGGCGCGAGCCAAGACCGACGCCTTGTTTCCAGCCAAGCCGTGGCGGCCTACGCTGGAAATCTCGCCGCGCGAAGTCATCGCGTCGGCAATCAGCATTATGTGCCGCGCGTCCACCTTCAACTCTTGCGCTTCCAACACTTTTTGAATCTCGTTGATAGTCGCATTGCGGGCAGCCTCGATTCCCAAAACCTCGCTGATTTCCCGCACGTCGTTCGTGCTCGTGCGGAACGCGTCCACTTCAGGCATTTTGAAGACAGCCGCGAGGTTCGAGCCTTCCGTTGCAATAGCAAATTCCTTTTCGCCGCCGGCTTTCTTTTCGACGATTATGGCGCGGCTGATGCCGGGAATTCCTTTCAAATGCACTTCCCGCAAGCGCGTAGTCATCTTGCGGATGTTTTTGAGCGACTCGTCTTTCGGCTTGAGAGTCAAAACGTTGCCGTCTTTTTCGAAAGGCGCGGTTTCCTTGATTTTTTCCGCAACCTCGCCTTCGCTCAGATTCTTCTCTCGCAGGGTAGCACGGTCAAGCGTGATTGTAACTACTTTCTTATCGAAATTTTCGTTGATTTCTGCAACCTTCTCGAGCGTGACCGCCTCAATGCCGGCGGCAACGCGCTTGACTTCATCGTAATCCTGCGCGTGTTTCTTGTGCAAAAATATTTCCATGACCGGTTTTTTCGGCGCTTTACGCGCGTCCACCAACTCTACGAGGCGCGTAAATCCCAACTGCGCCAACGACGCGACACCAGCGTAGTGGAAAGTGCGCAAGGTCATTTGCGTGCCGGGCTCGCCAATGCTTTGCGCTGCAACCACGCCGACAGGCTCGCCGTAAGAAATGGGCTTGCCGTTACTCGGGTCGATGCCATCGTCGCCGTACTTGAATTGAACCACGTTGTTTTCGGAATCGCGCACGCTCACGTCGTCAGCGACAATCATGTCTTGCAACGCGTTGATCAAACGGCGTTGCATGTAACCCGTTTTTGCGGGGTTGACTCCCTTGTCGACCACCGAGTCGCGCCCTCCGGCAGCATGGAAAAAGTATTGGAACGGATTGAGGCCTTGAGTGTAACTGCGGCGAACGAAACCGCGCGCTTCATCACCCAAATCCCCACGCCTGAAATGCGATAGAATGCGGTGCTTAAAGCCGCTCGTCATGCGCTTTCCCCGAACAGCCTGTTGCCCGACGAGAGCAGTCATTTGAACCACGTTAATCGGCTTATTCTTTACTCCAGCATTGGCCATGAGAATGCTTCCGTTGTGCTCGAAAGTTTTTCCTCCGAAGTCAACGGGAGTCTTGCGAATGCGTTCTTTCACGACCTTCCAGCAATGGAAGCGAATGAGCTCAACAACATTCATAACCTGTTCTTCAAGGGTTTCCTTCAAAGTTTTTCCAGGCTGGCGTTCCAGCTTGCCTTTCTTGTAAGAATGAACGAGCTCGCGCAAGCGCTTGCGGCCTTCGTGATAAATCGCGTCAATCTCATCGTGCGCCTCTTGCGGCAGGTGATAGTCGTCCAAACTAAGCGAAAAACCGTATTTTGCGGTCAACTGAACAGACAAGCGGCTGGTCTTGTCGATGTACGCGCGCGCTTCAGCAGGCCCGAGCTTGTCGAAAATCTCTTTAACGACAACGTCGCTTCCAGCAGAGTCTATCTGACCGTCGACAAGCTTGCCGTTCTTTATCTTCACCGTTTCGCCCGAACGGTTTTTGAACTCGGTGTTGAAACCTTCAGGCAAAAGCATGGAATACAAATCAACTCCCGAAACGGCCTTGCCTTTCACTTCCCTGTCCGTAACACCGGCTGCGTAAAGCAATTCGCAGGCAGAAGCGCGGTCGAACGACACTCCCGGCATGGTGAGCAAGAACAAGCCGGTAACCTGGTCGAGCGTAGGCGCAACAAGCGGATGCCCATTGCGAGGCGAGAGAATCTGTTCTTCGACAGACATCAACAAATCCGCCTCGCTTTGCGCCTCTTCATTCTGAGGCACGTGAATGTTCATCTCATCTCCGTCGTAGTCCGCGTTGTACGGAGTGCAGTCAGCCACGTTAAAGCGAAGGGTTTTTCCCGGCAGCACTCGCACCCGGTGGCACATCATGCTCACGCGGTGTAGCGACGGCTGGCGGTTGAAAACTACGACATCGCCGTTTGACAATTGGCGTTCGATGATAAAACCAGCAGCGAGTTCCCCGAGAACTTCTTCGATGTTGCTTGGAGTGAGCTTCTTCCTTCGCCCGTCAGGCCGAATGACGTAATTAATCTTGTCGGGAGATTGTTTGATGAACTCCTTGACGTTCTCCAAATTCCATTCCGTCACGCTTACTGGAAGCGTGAGTTCGCGCGCGATTTCTTCAGGCACTCCCAACTCGCTGATTCCAAGAGTAGGATCCGGCGAGATTACGGTGCGCGCGCTGAAGTTCACGCGCTTGCCGCTCAAATTATAGCGAAAGCGGCCTTCCTTGCCTTTCAAGCGCTGGAAAAGCGTTTTCAACTGCCTGCCTGAACGATGGCGGGCAGGCGGAATTCCGGCGGTTTCATTGTCGAAATAAGTTGAAACGTGGTATTGCAGCAATTCCCACAAATCTTCAATAATAAGTTGAGGAGCGCCGGCATCCACGTTTTCTTCCAAACGCTGGTTGATGCGCAAAATGTCGACAAGCTTGTGAGTCAAATCGTCTTCACTGCGCTCGCCGGTCTCGAGGGTGATTGACGGGCGCACAGTGACAGGCGGAACGATCAGCACAGTCAAAACCATCCATTCCGGCCGGATTTGCACGCCGATACCGCGCAAATCCTCGTCGGGAATATGCTCGAGGCGCTCGCGAATTTCGTTCGGCAAAAGCTTGCGGTCGTCCTCGAAATACGTGGTGGGCTTGATGAACTTGACGGTTTTTTGTTTTTCTCCGCAATGCGGGCATTCGGACGCCTTGTGGATTTTTTCAATCGAATCAGCGGGAAGCATTAGTTTGCTGCATTTTCTGCACGTGGCTTTCAAAAGCTGGTAAACCGCCTTGCCGAAACCCACGTGAACAACAGGCCTGATGAGTTCGATGTTGCCAAAGTGGCCGGGACAATCTTTCATCCTGCCGCCGCACGACTTGCACTTCAAGCCCGGGTCGATAACACCAAGCCTTTGGTCCGCCAAACCGCCGTTGATGGGATAACCGTCCTCGTCGTAAGTGTCGGGAACCGTGATTTTAACCGACGACATCTTGCGGATTTGTTCCGGCGAAAACAATGCAAAATCAATTGATCCGATGACCTTCATTTTTCTCAACCTTTCTCTTGCACTTCTTTGCTGCGCCCCTTCGGGCTTGCAAAGACCTGCACTAGAAAACTTCCTTTTCTCAACCTTTCTCTTTCAGCTTCAAGCGCGGGAATATTCCGATGCTCTTCATCTCGTCAACCAACAGCTTGAAAGCGTAACTCATCTCGACGGGGTGCACCTGCGTGCTTTCGCACAACGGGCAATATTTCCTGTTTTTAACGCGGTCGAACACTGCAAACGAACCGCACGACTGACAAACCAGCTCGAACGTTTTGTCGCTCGAGTCTATCATGCGTTCTTTCAGCAACAACGCGGCTCCGTAGCCGATGAAACAATCGCGCTCCATTTCTCCGAGACGCAAGCCGCCTTCGCGAGCGCGCCCTTCAGTAGGCTGGTGCGTAAGCATTTGAACAGGCCCGCGCGAACGCGCGTGCATTTTGAGCGAAACCAGATGGTGCAAACGCTGGTAGTAAATCACTCCCACGAAAACCTTGGCTTGCATCATCCTGCCGGTTTTACCGTCGTAAAGCACTTCCTGGCCAGTCGGCTTGAATCCGCGTTCCAAAAGCGCTTGCTCGAACTCCGCTTGCTTGTCGCCCGTAAAAGCAGTGCCGTCCTTCTTCAAACCGTCGAGCGAAGCGGCTTTTCCCCCGAGCATTTCAAGCAAGTGACCGGCAGTCATACGTCCAGGAATGGCATGGGGATTGATGATAAGGTCGGGAACAACGCCTTCTGCAGTGAACGGCATATCTTCCTGAGGAACCATTAGCGAAACCACTCCTTTCTGCCCGTAGCGGGAAGCGAACTTGTCCCCGATTTCGGGAACGTTGGTAGTGCGCACGCGCGCTTTCACGAAACGATTGCCTGAAGGCGTTTCGGAAATCATTACCGCGTCGACAGTGCCCCACTCGTTTCCGCGCACTGAAACCGAACTCTCGCGCCTGCGTTCCGTCTCTACATCAAGCGCGCTGATTTCCTTCAAAAAGCGGGGCGGCGACGTTTTGCCGACGAGAACAGCATCGCCCTTCACTTCAGTCTCGGGATTCGCCAAGCCGTCTTCATCCAAATGAACGTAAGCCTCTTCACCCAAATAACCTTGAACGTACTCTTCAGGACTGCAAAACTTGTCCTTCTGCCCGCCCGGATAACGCCTTTCTTCCGTGTTGTAAGTGCGCGAGAAAATGCTCCTGGCCATAGCGCGTTCGACAGCGTTTTTGTTCAACACGATCGCGTCATTCATGTTAAAACCGTAGTAACTCAACACTGCCACGACGAAGTTTTGCCCGCTCGCGCGCTTTCCCAAATTGAGCGCGTCATAAACGCGCGTTTGAATCAACGGTTGTTGCGGGTAGAAAAGCACGTGAGCGCGAGTGTCGGTCCTAAAATTGTAGTTCGAAGCGTAAAGCCCCAAGCTTTGCTTCGCATGCTGCGCGGACATCAAAACGCGGGGAGCCATGTTATACTCGGGAAAAGGCAACTGAGCTGAAGCGTAGCCCAAAATAAGCACGGGGTCGATTTCCAAGTGCGTGTGCTTCTCGTTCAAAACATCTTGCGACAGCGCGACGAAAGCGTTTTCCTCTTCCTCGGCATCCAAATACTCGATAACCCCGCTTTCAACCAAGTCGTTCCAAACGAGTTCCTTGCGCTTGAGCTTGTCCACGTGCTCTTGCGTCAACAACGGCTTGCCGTTCTTCGCCACGATGAGCGGCCTTCGCGCGCGCCCTTCGTCAGTGTTCACGAAAACCTCGTTCGTCCTTTCGTAAAACGCGACGTTCACGTCAGCGCTAAGCTCTCCCTTTCGGCGTTGGTCGCGCATTTCAACAGCCAGCTTGCCGCCGTGGTCGTGAAAGCCCACGAACCTGCCATTCAAAAACACGCTTGCCTTATCGCTCATTTATCATCACAATTACAAACGCATAGTAACGCCGCTTTTGCGCAAGAAATTCTCGACGCTCTTGTCGTCCATTCCGGTCGTAACTTCGCACGCCAACGCGAGGTTTTTCACCAAACCGCAGTTGGGACCTTCCGGAGTTTCATTCGGGTCCAAACGACCCCAGTGCGTGCCGTGCAAATCACGCGCCTTGTAATGCGGATGTTTTTTCGCAAGCGGCGAGGTAACGCGCTTGAGGAAACTCGCTGCAGAAATGAAGTTATAGCGGTCTAGCGGTTGTGAAACTCCCGTGTGCCCGCCCACCCAATTGCCGGTAGCCATGGAATAGCGAATGCGGTCGCTCAACGCATCCGGGCGGACTATGGAAAACATGCTCATGCGCCTTCCGCGCACGTTCGCGCGCTCCATTTGGTAAGCGACGTCCTTAACTAGAAATTGGAATGCGTAGCGGAACATTTCTTCCATCAGTTTTCCGCTGATTTTCAAGCGCTTGTTCGCATAATGGTCCTTGTCTTCCACAGCGCGTTTTTTATAACCAACCAGAATGGCTCGTTCTGCCATCCTGCACAAAAAGAAAGCTTTTGCAAGCCTGTTGCTTTCTTCAATGCCGATGTGCGGAAGCAAATAACGGTCGACAAGCAGTTCAGCGCGCTTTACTTGATACTCGGTAGGCTGGCCCGGCGCAGCGCGCTTTCCGATCGTCTCGAGAGCCTCGCGCTTGCTTTTCGCCGCTTCCGCTTCCAGATTAAGCATAATGTCGTTGTGCACTTCGATGTCCGGCGCGAAAGCCTCTAGAATGCGCTCGCCGTCCACCAAGCCGAGGGCGCGCAAGAGCAAAATCAGTTCGATGGATTTGTGATACGAAGGAAGCGTAACCGCAAGCTTGCCTTCTTTCGTCCTGTCGACAGTGCAACGCCCGCGGAATCCCAAGCGCGTTGAAAAAATTTTGGCCTGCACCATTTCCTTGTCTTTCTCGCGCGAGACGAGAATGCGGTTGGGCGCCAAATCCTCGAGCGTCATGAGCGTTTTCTCGGTTCCGTTAATCACGAAATAACCGCCTGCATCCATCGAATCTTCGCCTGCAACGACAAGCTCGTCTTTGTTCATCAAACTCAAATAGCACAATTTCGACTTGAGCATGACGGGCAGTTCGCCGATGAAAACGTCTTCAGTCTTTTTCTCCACTCCGTTGATCACTTGCGTCATTTCCAAAAAAAGAGGCGAAGTATAGCTCAAATCGCGCAAGCGAGCTTCCAACGGATGCAACTTGCGCCGCGAGCCGTCCGCTTCAGTAATCATCGGCTTTTCAGCGCGAACGCGGCCGAGCTTGATTACGAAACCTTCGATTTGCGGTTCGATAGTCGCTTGGGTGGTGACGATTTCTTGCATTGTATGGTCTACAAACTTGTTGAAAGACTCGAGGTGCTGCTTGACAATGCTGTTGTCGCGCAAGTACGCGCGAGTAACTTCCTCGAACTGCATGCTATACACTATCCCTTTTTTCACTCGACTACAAGACGGTAGTAAAACGCTTCCTTGACGAACGGGCTCAAGCGCGCGATTTTAACCACATCGCCCGCTTTTGCTTCAAGCGCCACGCACATCGGGTCGGATTCTTTGATTAACGGCAGGCGGTCGACAGTGATTTTAAACTCGGAGAGAACTTTTTCCAATTCTTCAGGCGATAGCTTCTCAGCCTTGGGAACTAGATAATGACTGGTGAAGGCAGACTCCATGACACCACTAAAAAAGCCGACTAACCAAGCTAATCGTCGCTGTACAGACCCGACTCTAAAAAATTGTTTAAAAGCGTTTATAAATCTTTGCTATTCAGTGAGAGCAAACGACGCGTACCCCACGACAGCGCTTTTGTCGCCTGCAGTGTCGCCGGAATTGCGAGCGTCGAGCAAAAGCGGCTTCCATTTTTTGAGTTGTGCGACTCGAACCGCAGCCAAGAGCGGGATTTTGCCGCAAGCTTCGCCTGCCGCAACCGCTTGCAAATCAAGATTCAACACGCCTTCAATTGTCTTGGCGTCCAACCTCTTGGCAGTTTCGTAATCGTGATAGTGGCTCAAGTCCGTGCTGACAACCAAAAACGCGTTTTTGTCCAAATTTTCTTCCAAAACTTTGGCTGCAGCGTCGGGATGCACCATTCCAGCCAAGAACGGAACGAGTTCAAACTCTTTCAAAACCGTTTGCAAAAACGGCAGCTGAACTTCAAGATTATGCTCTTGCTCGTGCGCTTCGTCAGACGCGAAAACCCCGCCTCTTGCTTTCGCGATTTTCACTTTGCCCAATGGAGTTTTCCAGTATTCTGCTGTTGAGGAAACAATTCCGTCGAAAGAAGCGTAGTGCGAAGGACCGATTAAAACGATTTTTCGCGTTTCTTTCGGCACTACGTTGTAAGCGAAAGCAGCTGTCAAGCCGGAGTACACCAAGCCTGCGTGCGGCACTACAATGGCTTTCACACCGTCAATACGTTTTTTTCCCGCTTTTTTCAACAAACCGTCAACCAAACTCTGCAATTCTTCCTTTTCTTCAGGATAGAATTGCCCTGCTACTGCAGGCGTGCGTTCCATCATTTCCACACTCCGGGAATTTTTTCTCCGCAATAAACGCACTTTCCGTGTTCCAAGCCGACCACTCGCACGCTAAATCCGCTTCTTTCTATCAAAAGCTTGCCGCACTTGGGGCAGAACGTGCTTTCAGCCTTCGAATTCAAAACGTTTCCGACGTAAACGAACTTCAAGCCTGCTTTCAAACCTATTTCCCGCGCTTCAACCAACTTTTCCGCTTTCGTCGGCGGCACGTCTTGCATCTTGTACTCCGGGTGGAAGGCGGTAACATGCCACGGAATGTTTTCATCCACGCTCGCGAGAAACTGCGCAATGTTTTTTACCTCCTCGCGAGAATCGTTCTTCCCGGGAATCAACAACGTTGTTACTTCAACCCAAATTCCTGTTTTTCGAACTGCGCTAATCGTTTCAAGAACAGGGTCGAGCCGCGCCTTGCAAATCTTTTGGTAAAACTCGTTAGAGAAGGATTTCAAGTCGATGTTGTCCGCGTCGAGAAAGCCCTTCATTTTCTTGACGCTTTCCTTGGAAGAAAAGCCGTTGGAAACGAAAACGCTCTTCAAGCCTTTTTTCTTGCCTAACATTCCCGTGTCGAAAGCGTACTCGAAGAAGATGCCGGGTTCGTTGTAAGTGAAAGCAAGCGAGGGCGTTCCTTGCCTTACCGCTTCTTCCACCACTTTCGAAGGCGGCCAGTCGTCACCCCAATAAACGGGCATTAAACCGTTTCGAGTGGCTTGCGACATTTCCCAATTCTGGCAAAAATCGCAGCCTAAATTGCAGCCGAGAGTTCCTATCGAAAAAATCGTGCTGCCCGGCAGAAAGTGAAACAACGGCTTTTTTTCAATCGGATCGACGTTCACCGCAGCGGCTTTTCCGTAAACCAGTAGTTGAAGCTTTCCGCCTATGTTTTTTCGCACTCCGCAAATCCCGCGGTTTCCATCTGCAATCCTGCAGTAGTGGGCGCACCCGGTGCACTTTACGTTCTTCGCGTCAAGCTTCTCGTAAAGAAAACATTCGTGCATTTTATCCACCTAAGGCAGAAAGAAAACGACGAATTAAAAGTGCTTGGTTTAAAGCCAGTTTTGCTCCTATTATTGTAACATCTTAGTTTAGGGTGGGTTCGGGTTTGTTCAAAAAAATAGAGTCTATGCTTCAAAGTGCGGGCAGGGAATTCGCTGCTTTCGCTGTAGTCGGAGCCTTCGCCACGATATTGAATTACGGAGTTTTCTTCGCGTTATTCAAAATCTTCGGACAAGACTATTTGCTTGCGTCTGCAATTGGCTATATTGCCGGAGTTCTCGCGGGATACGTTTTGAACGCGCGCGTGACTTTCCAAAGCGCAACTGGCAAAAACGTTTTCCCATACGTCGGCGTTTACCTAGTCTCGCTAATCATGAGCTTGAGCCTATTGCGGTTTCAAACCGTTTCGCTCGCAATAGACCCGCTGGTCGCAAACGCGGTGTGCATTGCATTCACGACGATAACCAACTATTTAGGCTGCAAGTTCCTGGTTTTCAACAAAAACCTGCGCGTTCCCGAGATTTTCAAAAGCAAGCTGTTCCTCGCGGTTTTAGCGCTCAAAATTATTTTCGCTTTCCTTCTCGCTTCGGATTTTCTCACGCAACTTTTCCTGCCCTTCGTAAAATATTTCGTTGCCAACCCGCTTGCCAATCCGTACCAGCATTTTCTAGACATCGGCAACCTCAAAGCCTTTCCCTACCCGCCACTCATGCTTTTCATTCTCAGCGTGCCGTTCGTCTTGTTTGGAATAATCGGCCAATGGTTCGGAGGAGCGAATTTTGAACTTCTCCTAATACGCCTGCCGCTTCTTGCTGCTGACATCGTCATCTTATACGTTTTGTCGCGCATGCTTGGCGACAAGGACCGCGAACTCACTTGGCTGTACTGGTGCTCGCCCATTGTTTTCTACATCAGCTTCATTCACGGCCAGTTGGACGCCATTCCAATTTCGTTGCTTTTGCTTTCGCTGTACTTCCTCACACGCGGCCGCGAAACGCTTTCAGCCGTGTTCCTAGGCTTTAGCCTCGCAACCAAATCCAACATTCTGCTTGCACTGCCGTTCGTTTTCCTTTACCTGCTGAAGAGAAAAACGTCTAAACCGAAGATTGCGGGCTTTTGCGTAATGACGTTCGCGCTATACGCTTTTTTCCTCGTGCCGTACGTTTTTTCCGAAGGTTTCTTGCGGCTGGTTTTCATGGCGAGTGAGCAATTCGGCGTGTTCGAGATTTTCATCCAGTTTCCAGAGAACCTCGCCTACCTCGTTACTCCCGCCTTGTATCTCTATTTCGTTTTCAAAGCCCAGTCGTTCAGGAAACTCACGAACGACATTCTGTTCATGATAATCGGCGCGAGTTTCATTCTCATGGTCGTTTTAGTCAAGCCCATGCAAGGGTGGTACTACTGGAGCGTGCCTTTCATAGTGTTTTTCTTTGCCAGAGAAAAACGCGCGCCGTCAAGAATTTTGTACCACACGCTTAGCGCGGGTTATCTGCTTTACTTCCTGCTCATTCCCCAGTCGGACGTTTTCAACGTTTTTCAAGTCATCGGCCCCTCGCTTGCGGCGTTGCAAACGCCGTTTTTCATGCTGCAAAACGCTGGAGTAAACGCGGGTTTGGTGACCAATGTTGCTTTCACCATTCTTGCATCTAACTTGATTTACATCGGTTACGCCATGTACCGCCACGGCGTGCGTTCCAGCCTGGTTTTCCAGGAATCTCGCGGCTTGCCGACTATCGGGATTGCCGGCGACTCTGGCGCAGGCAAAACAGTTCTTGCAAACTCGCTGGTCCGGCTTTTCGGTCGCGAGAACGTCACCGTAGTTTCCGGAGATGACGTGCACAAGTGGGAGCGCGGCGACGTGAATTGGAATAGGTATACGCACTTGAATCCCATCAGCAACAAAATCTATCCGCATTACGAGCAGGTGCGCGAGCTGAAGAAAGGCCTTGCAGTGCAAAGGCGCAAGTACGACCACGATACCGGCAAGTTCACCGAACCAGCACTCATACAACCGCGCGATTACATCATTGACGAAGGCCTGCTGACGTTTTTCATTGGCAAAGCCAACTCGCTTTACGACTTGAAGGTGTTCGTCGAGCCTGACGAGCGGTTGAGAACTTATTGGAAAGTCAAGCGCGACGTGTTAAACCGCAATTACACTGTCGCGCAAGTACTGAAGAACCTGCGCAAGCGAGCTGGAGATTCGCAAAAGTTTGTTTCGCCCCAGCGTAACAATGCGGATTTGATAATCTCATTCATGCCTCTTCACGCGAAGAGCATTGACTACCGCGATTTGAAGAAGGCACTTGAGTTGAAGCTTCAGGCGGATGTTACTCTAGACATTTCGTTGGAAGACTTGACCATAGAATTGTCGAAATGCAAGTGGTTGAAGGTAGAGTTCGAATATTTGAATGACGAGTTCCAACGAGTGGTTTTCAAGGGAACCGCAAGCGCGGAAGAACTCGCGGGCGTGCTTAGGCGCTTGGACGTGAATCTTGACGATTATGGAGTTCGTCCGGAAAGCATTTCGTCTGGTTACGACGGAATTGTGCAAACGCTCGTGCTTTACTGCCTGAACGAAAAAATCAAGACAGGACTTTCTGAGGGCGATGGAATTGCCTTCTGACGCCAGCGAACTCGCACGGTTGTGTGCGAAAGCAGGCGCGGACGTGAGTTTAGTTCAAGGAACCGGCGGAAACGCGTCAGTCAAAACCGATAGCGAAATGCTCGTTAAAGCATCGGGAATCCGCTTGTCTGATGTAAGCGAACAAAACGGCTTGGTGCGCGTGGATTACCAACGAATTGCTCGTTTTTACTCCGAAGCTCGCGAAGGTAGCGAGCTCGAAGCCGATTTGGTTTTCGAAAAAGCAGTTTTAGACGAAAACGCTCGCCCGTCAATAGAAGCGCCGTTCCACTCGCTGTTCGCCAAATTCGTTCTGCATACTCACCCGGTTTATGCGCTTTTGCTGGCTTGCTCGAAAAGTGGCGAGCAAAAAACGCGAGAATTGTTTCCAGATGCTCTTTGGATTCCTTACCGCAAGCCGAGCTTCCAGCTCGCTTTCGAAATCGCAAAGCGGCTGCAAGGCGAGAAAATCGTTTTCCTGCAAAACCACGGCTTGATTGTCAGCGCAGAAACCGCTGGCGAATGCTGGACGCAAACGCTTGAAGTGGAAGGAAAAGCGCGCAAAGCATTTGCAGATGTTGAAGATTTCCACTACCAGCCGCTCGAAGCAGTCGAAGGCGGCTTTCTTGACTCCTCCCAGCTCGTCATCGATTACTTTGCGACAAGTGCTGGGGTTTTTTTGATGCCCGATGCGGCTGTTTTTATTGCGAAAATCTGCGCCGGCGAAGGAAACGCGCAATTCATTCCCGACAAGGGCGTTTTTTACGCTCTTGACGAGAAAAGAGCGCGTAATATCGATGAGGTCGTGCAAGCGCATGCTTTTTTAGTTTCAGCACTGAAAGAAGACAAACGCGCTTTGAACGAGAACGAAGTGAACGCGGTGCTTGCGATGAGTTCGGAAAAATACAGGCAGAAAATGGTTGGGGAATGATTTGAAATGCAGATCATAGTTCCGATGGCAGGTGTGGGAAAGCGTTTTTTGCAGCGCGGTTACAACACCCCAAAGCCGTTGATTGAAGTGGAAGGCAAGCCTATCATCCAGCACATTGTGGAAATGTTTCCCGGCGAGAACGATTTCGTCTTTATTTGCAACCGCGAGCATTTGCAAACCACCAACATGGAAAAACTGTTGAAGAGTATCAAGCCGTCATGCAAGATTGTAGCGGTTGAGACTGGCGCGGGTCCTGTACCAAACGTCTTGGAAGCTGAAAGCCTGATTTCCGACGGACCGGTTGTTGTGAACTACTGTGATTTCAGCGTAAAATGGAATTATGAAGACTTCAAGCGCAAAATGCGTGAAAGCGGTTGCGACGGTTGCGTCACCGCGTATAAAGGTTTTCATCCGCACCTGCTCGGCCCCAACCTTTACGCTTACATGCGTTGGGACGAGAAAACAATGCGCATTCTCGAGATTCAGGAGAAAGGCTGTTTTACCGACAATAAAATGAACGAATACGCCTCGACAGGCGCTTACTACTTCAAGAGTGGCGCGTTGCTCAAGAAATACTTCAAACTTGCGCTCGACCGCGGTTTGCAAAAGAACGGCGAGTTTTACGTCAGCCTGGTTTACCAGCCGATGATTCAAGACGGCTTGAACAACATCATTTACGAAGTTGAAAAGTTCTTGCAGTGGGGCACTCCGGAAGATTTCGAAGAGTATCTGTATTGGTCGAACGCCTTTCGCGCCAAGACGCACAAGCAAGAGGTTTTCGACCAAACGATTTTCGACAACCTGCAAATCGTTCTTCCAATGGCAGGCGAGGGAAAGCGCTTTCGAGACGAGGGTTATACTGCAATCAAGCCGCTCATAACTGTTTCCGGCAAGCCGATGTTCGTACAAGCAATCAACGACTTGCCGTTAGCGAAGAAAACCATTTTCTTGTGCAGGCGCGAGCACATCGAAAAATACGGCATTGACAAGGAAGTCAAGAAATACTTTCCGCAATCGGAAATCATCGTGATTGAAAAACTGACTGAAGGACAAGCGTGCACTTGCTTGCTTGCCGAAAGCGCGCTCGACCCTGAAAAACCCCTGCTCATCAGCACTGTTGACGCCGGCGGAGTGTGGAACTTCAACAGTTTTTGCGACTTGTTTTTCGACGAAAAGGCAGACGCAGCGATTTGGACTTTCCGCAACAACGTTACTGTCGAACGCAATCCCCAAGCGTGGGGCTGGGTTTCAGTGAAAGCCGATGGCTTAACCGTAGAAAAAATTTCTTGCAAAGTTCCAGTAAGCAACAATCCTATTCGAGACCACGCTATAATCGGCTCTTTTTACTTTCGCAAAGCCAAGTTTTTCCTCGACGCTGCCAAGCGCATGATTGCAGCCGACAAGCGCATTAACAACGAGTTTTACGTTGATATCGTGCTGAACGAGTTTCCCGAAATGGGTTTGACCGCCCGCGTTTTTGAGGTCGACAAATACCTAGGCTGGGGGACTCCCAACGACTTGCGCGTTTACGAGTACTGGCAGGATTACTTCGACTGGAGTAGCGGTCATCCTTACAAGAAAAAGATTGACGAGGACTTCCAATGATTAAAGCATTTTTGCTTGATTTGGACCACACGCTTTACGACTACCACGCTTGCAACAATTACGCAATCAGCGTGGTTTGCGAGCATTTGAGCAAGAAATACGGCAAGCCGACTGAAGTTGTTGCCGAGCACTACGCAAACGCGCGCAAGGCAGTCAAGAAATCTGTTGGTAACGTTGCTGCTTCGCACTCTCGCTTGCTTTACTTGCAGAAAACGATCGAAACCCTGACCGGCAAAACCGATTTTGCAGAAACGTTAGAAGCGCACGAGTTGTTTTGGAACTCGTTCTTTTCGAAAATGACTCTGTATCCTGGCGTTTTAGATTTTCTTGAGACCGCCGAGAGCGAGGGCGTTAAGATTGCGATTGTCAGCGACTTGACTGCCGGCGTTCAGCTGAAGAAGCTTCGTCATTTGAAAATCCAGCCTTTCGTCGATTTTCTCGTTTCTTCAGAAGAAGCTGGAGTTGAAAAGCCCGACTCGCGCATTTTCCAACTCGCGTTGGAAAAGCTGAACGTTGCGAAAAGAGATGTTGTTGTTGTGGGCGACGATTTGGAGCGCGACAAGCTCGGAGCAGAGCAATTCGGGCTGCAATTCATTCTGGCAAACCCACAGTTTTTCAGCGAAAAAGCTTGGCTCAAACTATTCGAGTGAAAAAAAGAGAGCGCCTTGGTCGGGCGCGAGAAGAAGCAATGTTTAAACGCCCTTACGTTTTCTAAGAGCCAAATAGACTGACGCTAAACTCATTTAAAAAAGCTGCTAAACGCGCTTAAAATCGAAGTCGAGGCTTATAGGTATGGGTAAAACCCAGTCGCCAAGTCGGATTTTAAAGCCAAAAGTTAACTGACATTTCGGACACGCACCTGGTTCCAAACTTCGAGATTTAGATGTTCTCCCGCAACGAGGACATTGATAAACGAGCAACCTAACAGTGGTCACTTCATATCGCACGTTGTTTACTACTATCGGTTGCTCAAACCCCCGCACTGCGATAACATAGTAAATCTGCTCCTTGAGTTTCTCTGGCTTGTCTTCTTCACATTGTTTACAATAGAAGCCAGCTTCAATTTTGTTTCCACACTTGTTACAGAAGGGCATTAGTTCACACCTGATAGAAAAACGCGCGCGTTTATTCTTTTTAATAAAGCCGTTTATCTTCTATTTCTTTGACGAATGTCTGGTTTAACCAAAACCGGTTTTGTCAGTTACAGCCTCCTTGGTTTTTTAGCAGTTTCGCAATATTGAGACCTCAAGGATACTTCCTTCTTTGTTTGTTCTTGACTACCGACGCAAACGCGATCGCCGGCTCTCCGATGAGAACTGGTTCTTTAGAGTCCCGAATAAACGAAGTTATTTTTGCATCAATAGCTCTTCGTTTCACCTCGAGTTCAACAAGAAGCCGTTTTCGTAACTCCCAAAGCTTGTAATGGTCCTTTTCTTCGACATCTTGAAGTTCATCGATTTTTTCGCTGTTTGTTTCCATATCGCGCATTGCCCGCTCGAATTCTTGACTCTTCAAGTAATCGAAAAGTCTTGCTTCTTTACGGTCGCGATCAATATGACTTAAAGACGTTTTTTGTATTTCAATCAAGCTCTGCCTTAATTGTCGGACGAAACCGATAATGATTTTTGGATGTACGATTAAAACACCGTCTTTTTCGTCAATTAATCCATTCCCGATTTCTTTCGGTAAATGCGAAGAAACAATTATTACGTGATTGGTGTTGTGAATGTTTTTGTACCTCTTTGCTTTTTCGAGGTCGCTTGAGGTCACTCGTGTGTCTTCTTTGTTGTCATAAACTATTGGCGTCAGTACTTTGTGGCGCGCATCGAGGCGGATTTCGTGAATTATATCCCCCGTTTTTTGACCTCGCTTCTGAGGTTTAAAAACGTCTTGAGGAAAGGCATCTTCAAGGCGGTCTAATAACGTCTTTTCGCCAGCAGTTCCCCTAAGTTCTCCCGGGGTACCTTCGGCAGTTTTCTTGAGTGAATTAATGTCCGTTTCCATTCTGGCAAGTTGAATGTTTTTTTCGCTGAGTTTTTGTTCGTAGTCTCGGGTAACATCACCTATTTTTTGTTTTGAACGACGATCTGCCTCGTCGTCTACTTGGCTTTTTAGCGTTTGAAGGTCTTTAGAAAGTCGTCCGTTTTCCTTCTCGAATTCAACTTTATCTTTCTTTGCTTGTTCTTCGAACTGTTTTGAAAGTCGTCCGTTTTCCTTCTCGAATTCAACTTTATCTTTCTTTGCTTGTTCTTCGAACTGTTTTTTAAAGATTTCAAGCTGGTTTTCAAAAAACTCCTTAAAGAAGCTCCGTTCTTTTTCTACTGCGCGGTCTTTCTCATCTTTTAATTCAATTACTTTGTTTTCGAGATCAGCTACGTTTTTCTTGGCACGGTCCTCTGCTTCTTTCAGTTTTTCTGAACTCGCCCTCGCAATTAGTTCTTCAAATTGTCCGTCTAACTTTTGTTTTTCCTCTGCACCAAGAGGATTCTTGCATAAAGGGCAAACGCTTTTTGATGACTCAGTTCTGTTCATTCTATCGCCTCTAACTAAATCTAAACTCTACCTGTGGATTCAAAATTTTTTCTTCAAGTTGATTCTTGAGTTTCTTCGCTTCTTTTAACAGTTCTACACGTTCTCGCAGAATCTCTTTTACTTTTTCATTTCTCGTTATGGCGCGAATTAGCTCTAAAACGAACAATTCATCAGCAGCGTCTGGTTTGTTTGGATCGTAACCAAAGCGAGGAGCTATCTTTGTTGCTCTGGCAACGAACTCTTGAAAGCTACTGTAGCTGTGATTCAAAACCAATAGACGTTCTATCTCCGGTTCATTATCGGTGTTAAGGAGTATCGCAAGAAAGTCATATTCCGAAAATATATTTTGAGTAAGCGCTTCACGTGATCTAACATCCGTTTTTGAGCGTTCAAGTAGAACTGGACTTAGCATTTCTGGTCTGATGGTCATCCACAATTGAGAGAATTCAGTTCCCCATTGACGATTTTTAACTTCAAATTCCGATAGATCTTTGTACAGTTTTGGCGCCTTTTTCTCTAACAAACGCCCAGGCGCAATATCTTTCATTTTCTGCCAAGTGAAAGTGTCCGGCAAACAACCACTAAATGACCGTAAGAATTCCAGGTAGGAGATTGCATTAAGTAAACTATCATAGATTGGCTCGTAAATTTCCTTAATTTCCTTGAATGCCTGTTCGCGCCGCCATGCGCTTGTACTACTCCAATAGTAGAGCAGGTATAGCCCGAAGAAGGTTAGAGCGCCTACAAGTACCTGTGTCGTCACGGTAACATAAGTTTTAATCCGCTCCTGATCATCCGAGATTGTTGTTATATTTGGCCACAGCGCAACAACGATTACTAAGGCATACAATACGATAACAATTATTAGCGCATTTTTCTCTAACGTTCCCTGTATCTCCATTAGTCTTGCCCACCAAATTCTTACAAAAGCTCAAGCTTCTTTTTCAGCAGCTTTGCAGTTTGATAAATACGTAGTTCTGTCGCTTTCTTGCTCAAGCCGTATTTCTTCGTGTTAGCGCCGGTTGGCGATTTTCCTTTTACTTCAACGAGTATGCCTTTGCTCTGCATTTCCTTAAGCACCTTAAGCAGGCCCGGCTCGGTCAGGCCAGTAGCTTGAACGAGCTCAGACCACCCTTTAGCCGCTTTGCACACGGCTTCCAACACCTTGTAGGTAGAATCTCTCATCAGCAGGGCCACCACTCCCCATTCTGACGGCTTGTAACGCATGACATAATAAAACACTTAACTCGATTTAAGCTAAATACTTATCTATCAGTTAAGTATTTAAATTGCGTTTTTCCTAACACTTTTGAGGTGGGCGAATGCGCACGACGTTAATGGTTGGTCTACTCGTAATGGCTTTGTTGTTTGTCGGTTGTACAAGTTCAGAAGTAACAAAAGTGCAACAACCAGACGCCTCTGCACTTTCGGAGAATACCGCCACGCCAGTTCCAAGTTTGGAAGTCAAAACTTTCAAGGTTGGAAGTGTGGGAGAAACCCTAACCAACGGAAAGCTGAAAATAACTCTTAATGGTGTAGAATTTAGCGATGAAGTTGCGCCGGCCGAATTTTCTGGATTCGGTACCGTGGACACTAAAAAACTTGAAGATAAGTACACGACACGAGCAACTGATGGGCGAACCTTCGCAATTGTTGATGTAAGTCTTGAAAATGTTGGTGAGGAGGCAGACACGATCAGTGAAATTACCTTCAAAGTAAAGGACTCCGAGGGCTATACCTATAATTTCGATCTTATACCGACTGCACTATTGAAGCAACCTGTCGGCGGGACTCTTCAGCCGGGCGACAAGACTCGTGGAAAGATAGTATTTGAAGAGGTTCCGAAAAATGCTACTGGCCTGCAACTCGTTTTTAACTTTGGTTTTGGCGACATGGCGCAAGCAAAATTCGATATTGGTGTGCCTTAAACGCTAAGCAACACTTGTTGGTACAGTATCAACTGGCTATACTCAAAACTTCTTGCTTCATCTGCCCTTTTCGATAAAGCCAGTACAGCCCGCCAACGATGCCAAGCCCGTAGATGATAATTAGCAGTATTGTTCTTCCCCATTTTATGTGACTAACATCTACGCCTATGCCTGTATCGTATCCAAATTTTCCCCAAAACGTATCTTTCTCTATCAATAGACCTTTGTCAGCAGTTTCAATTACTGAGTATCCCCGACGTTTTAGCTCTTGAATTATTCTCGTTTTGTCTGCCAAGTTAACCACCTACCTTTACTAAAAAATCCTTGCTGTTTTCCCCTCGTTTATACGCGTCATATGCAAAAAAGAGGGTTACGGGAATGCCCAACCAAATCAAAATCGGAACAAAGGTCGAAACGTAAAAAATTACGAGATAAATTAGAATGTATGCGAGCAGTGAAAGTATCGCTCGCTTGTATTGTTTGAGAAAGGCATATCCTAACCCTACTAAAATAAGATTGAGTATTGCTGCAATCACTGCATTTTTGTTAAGAATTATTTGCTCATGTTTGTGTTCAACAGCAGGCGCTGCTGCTTCACCAGAAGTAATCTGACTATCTTCGAGTTTTTTTGTTTGTTCTTTCTTTTTCATTAAATCAACCGCCAGTCATTTCATCAACATATTCATCGCACTTAGTTCCAACCATTCCACCTACCGCTCCGCCAACCATAGTGCCAACTCCAGGCGCGCCAAAGAGGTCTCCAACTACCTCGCCAGCAATACTGGACGCCTTTACAACCGCAAGTTTGCAACCCGATTTGCCAAACGTAGATAGCAAGCCTTTAGCTATGCCGGCCCCAACGTTTGGAAATGCAATGGAAGAGCTTTTTGCAACTTCAGCAGCATGAGTGCCTAATGTTAGCTCCATATTTAATGGTCCAATAGAAATTGGAATGTGTGCATTGCCAAGTTGATCGGTGCCATACGTCAAAGCTTCGCCTAATGCCGAATTTTGTTCAATTGCACCGCCTGAAACAGCGGAGGTAGCAACACCACACACATACGTTCCTGATTCATCCGCTACAATTCCATTTTCGCAGTAAGTGCATTCGCTACCAGTTGCAGGCTTGTAAGTACCATCAACATTTTTACAGGGGCATATAGATTTTCCTTGCAAAACAGGTTTGTTCGGATCGCATTGATTTGCTTCCTTAATGCACACTGAAACCTGAGCTGTGTCCGAACCACCGCCGTTGTAGTCGGTAACTTTTACATTGCAACTTTGTTTTATGTTAGAATTCGCTCCGGTCGTGAAAATTGGTATATCTATGTTTTGAGTTTGCCCTGCGCCAACAGAATACTTGGGCGGAGACTGAGAGCTAATCATTTTACAGTCGCTTAAGTCTGGATAAAACGAACCTTCCGCATTACCTATGTTCTGCACAGTAAGTTTAATCGTACCCTGGTCTCCTGAGTTGAAACAATCTGATGTTACGGAAAGAATCTTGGGTTTTCCAAGTGGAATTACGACGCCGAGAAAGTCGCCCCTAAATCTTAAGATCAATACGGGGTTTGTAACAAAATAATCTTTTATGTCAACTACAAACGCGGGTTGTCCGTTTTGTGATGAAAGCTGCGCAGGTCTGCTGCCTATTCCCACCCCATTTATAACAAGATTATTAGCCAGTTGGTTGGCCATTGAATATTGATTTTGGGCAAGCGTTTGGAGGCAAGTCATATAACTGTCAATATAAGGTTGTAAATTTTGATCCCCAAGAATAGCACCACTTGGAAAGGTAACGGAACTTCCGCATTGAGCCGGAACTGAATCTGCTGAATACTGTTGAGTGAGAACAAAGTTGTTTGAAGCAGTTTTATATGAGTCAAAGTCGACTGCTGATTTCACAATCCAATTGCTTCCTTGAGGTGATCCAATAGCAACATAATCGCCACCATTTGGTGGGGCATTACCCGTGACAAGACTGCCAACCCAATTTGCCTGAACAAGCCCTCCAGAAGAAGTAGCCGACTGCTGATTGTAACTAAGGTCAAGTTTCTCCTGTTTTCCGTTTGCAAGTAAATTCAAATGGCTTGAAAATTGAATATTTGGGGTTGAAGGTATAGCCGCTTTGACTCCAATTTGTTGTGACACAAAACAAAGTCTGCCAACAACGGTATCGGAAGAGATGCCGCCGAAATAACCGTTAGCAGGAACGACCATCTTCCATTCGCCAATAGAATTACTCGGACAAGAAGAAGCAGCGGTTGCAGTATAATGACAAACAGTCAGAATGCAAGACGCGGTTAATGTTCCCTTTTGAATGCTCGTAGTGTAAGCTGTTACTGGTTGCGGTTGGTTATTGTTTATGACATAGAAGGCTTGTTCTGGATCTGTTGAACCACTAATTTGTAGGGGATAAACAGAAGTCAGTCCTTGATAATTTATTTCTGACTTATCTAAAGTTCCGACCAAACTCTGCCCCCCACCGTTTAGTGAAATTTGGACAAGCCATTGAACATTAGTCGCTGATTCGCCTGGATGCAAAATGTTGCTTAGAGAAACAGAAGCTACGATAAAGCCTTGAGATGCGGCAGATAGGTTTTGTGAAAAAAGCAATAATATAATCAGTAGGCTACACTTTTTCCAAGCCAACATCTACAGACCACCTTCCTAAGCCTTAGATTTGGCGACTTTAAAAAAGGTAGAGAAAGGAAGGCTAATAGCTACTTTCCTGCAGTGTGGTCTAATTCATTATTTTGCGAAACGAAGCCAAATTTCAGGCACATAAACTGGTTCAAAGCCCGGTAAAACTGTCGTTCAAGAGCTGTTTCGTAACGTATGATCGAGTCTATTTGGCCCGACATGGGAATCTTGCGCGATAATAACCGCTGTTCCTCGAGTTTTTTCAGCTCGCCGTATTTCATTCTCAGGGCAATATCGAGGGCAGACTTTTGCGCCTCTAAATCCGTCCGGTCAATACGAGGCTGACCAACATTTGATTGGTCATCTTCGTCTTCCAACTTGTTTACAACACGAGCGCGTTTCATTTCCAGCTCTTCTATGCCTGGCGCGTCGTATACCATAAGCTGCCCGTTTTCCATATCTACGGTAGACTTCCTCATAAGTTCGTGCAATTCTGCCGCTTCTCGACTATTGAAGTCAAGCTCTTGCCGTAAAAACCCTTTTTCGGCCAGTATGACCCGATGCAAACGCCAGTAAGCAACCGCTATCCGTTCTACCAGCATTTCTTGAATTACGTTTTCTGGCTGCAACTCCCTCCGTAGCTCCGTGAGAATAACCAGAAAATCTTCAACTCGTTCCTTACCCTCACCTTTGTCAATAACTACATTCTTAGCCAACAAACCGTGCGTCAAGGCATTAAAACGCGTGTTTTCAGTATTTTTCGGGCCTGATGAAAATCTGGCATTATGTTGGTTTGCTTGAATCTGTTTCGAAGATGTCATGAATATCCGACGGATTTGCACGTTTAAGAGAATCCGTGTTGAGTCGTAACACTGCCTCAATTGTTGAAATCCGGCTATCATGTTCATACACCTTCCTTTCAGTAGCAGGCAGCTTGCTTATAGCTGCCAGCATTTCCTTTGCCTTCTCCTCGCCGTGAATCTCGAATTCCCCGCCATCCTTGCAAGAATTGTCAACGATAATACCATCAATCTCAATTCGTCCAGTGTTTCGAAAAACAGTCTCCGCTAAGGACTTCATACCAGGTAAAACATGATGCGAATGCTGAACGGGAATTGGTTCAGACAGAGACCAACCCCGTTTACGAAGTTCTTCGGCAGTTTCGTTAGCTATTCTGGCGGCTTCAACTCCGTTTGCTTGAGGGCAGTCTCCAAAAACCCGCGGAACATAAATTTGCAGCGTGCTTCCAGTCAGTTGAATACCGACAACGACCTTTCGATAGACATATTGAACGCCGTGACGTTTTTCTCTCATAAATCTTAAGCGCCGCCAGCCGTTGGAACGCAACCACCTGTCTGTTGGAGGGTTGGAGGTATGGCACTTAAAACGATAGCCATGCGAAATAACAACAGGAATTTTGGCTAACGAAGATTTGACCCTGCCTAAAAAAGGAAAACAGTGTTGAGAAACAGACCCGTCGTGTTCAAGCAGACCTATTTTTTTGAGTTTTTTGATTCGATGCTGGAGGGTCCTTAGCTTTCCACCAGCGTCTATGTACCTTTTTTTCCAGATTTCAAAGTACCCAAAAGCCTTTGCCTCAAGAATTTTGATATCTATACGCTGAAGGTGGGGTTTACGCATTATAATCACGGCATTGTGCAAGCTTTGACACGCAACAATTCGAAAAATCGACGCCCGCTCGATTGACCTTAATTTCCGGAAAACTCTGCTGAAGCAAATGCAATAGTAGTCTGGACTCGCTTTTTCTGAGGCTCAAAGTCAGCGCACAATGTCTATACCACTCGCGCCAGGAGAGGGGTTTGCCTTCAATTCTTCGCTGTAACTTATGGTAGAGTATCGGCAACAGCGAGGACGGGTTCTCTTTAACCCGGGTGCTTTGATGTTTCATGAGATTTACCATTGGAGGAAAAGTTGCTTTCCACAGTCGATTTTTCCTCTTCGGTTTTTTTAAGCTCGCCTTCGAATTTGGTTATGAGTTCAAGCCAGTGTCGAAGTTTTTGCATGTGGTTATGAGCCAAGAAAGGTTTTAAATATCTCAACTTTGAGATAAACTATCTCAGAGGTGGGATTATGGCTCAATGGCTGGTGAGACCTGTGAAAGATGAGAATAGACGCGAGCGAGAATCTGTGATTTTAAGTCTAATTGAAAATGAGGGACCGGCAAGACCTGGGACACTAATAGAAAAACTTGAGACGAAGGGCATCTCGAGAGCGAGTTTCTACAGATATCTCTATGATGAAAATGGCCTTGCTTCGGGAACACGGAATCTTGTTGAGAAACAGGATGGACTAATAAGACTCACAGACGTCGGCATACAAACAACTCCCTTCCTTGAAGCAGGTGTAAGACTTGATGGAAAAGTGCATCGAAAAGAACAGATTATTGTAGCTCCGGCTGGTAGCTTAGCATTTACTCAAGTTCCTGACTCACAAACGCGGGATGATTATGACAAATGGCTACGTAAGGCCCCAAAAGGAACTAAGTTTGTTGGCATCGTCGACTTTTAGATATCAAGAATGCTCTAACTTCGGGATCATCCATCAATTCCATTATGGGCGCAATTCTTTTTTCAAAATCTTGCCGTTCGTCTTCAATTTCAACTGCAGCGCTCATGTTAAGTGGCATACCACAACTGCTACAGAAACGCGTGTTCAGAAAATTCTCTTTCATGCAACGAGGGCAAGCTAACCTCTCGCCATTATTTTCTTCGATTGGTATTCCGTGGGCTTTCAGCAAAGCGTTGTCAACGTCCTTGCCGGCTAAGTGAACGTAGGTAGCAGCCATGCGGGTTCCAGGAACCCAACCGAGGTAGCTTGAAAGCTGCATTTCGGACAAGCCCATTCTCGCAAGTTGTGTTGAACGCGCATGTCGAAAGCTGTGAGGATTAACGCGTTTGTGTACGCCCGCTTTCTCAGCTATTTCCGCTATCCGTTTTCGCATGACTTGATAGCGAAGTTGTTGGCCCTTCCAACGGTGCGTCAAGCGAGGCCAAAGCGACGCATTCGGATCGCTACGCCAAGGATGATACTCAAGCCAATTCGTAAGCAAAGCCACTGAAGTTAGAAGACGTACGCGACGCGCGCCGGTCTTGCCGTCAACCATGACTTGTGCGCCATACTGGTCGAAAGAAATGTGCTTGATTTTGATTCCAGCAAGCTCGCCGATTCTGCAGCCGGACTCGTAGAGGATTGCGACGAGGGCCTTGTCGCGCGGGTTTTTGGCGGCTTCAATCATTTTCAGGATTTCTTCGTAGGTAAGCAGTTCTTCCGGCAGCATTCGATTGCCGTTCTTGACGCTGGACTTTATCCATCTGACTTTATCCGGATGCGTTTCGTTATTGCCTTCAAGCCATTTATAGAATTTTTTCAGCGTAACTTTGTAAAAGTGCTTTGTTCCAGGCCTGAACTCGGGATTTCTTTCAATTTGGCCCACAATCGCTTGAATGTCTTCCTTAGTGGCGCTCTTGAAGTCTTTTCCGAGCATCTTCGCAAGGGGAAATAGCCGCTGCGCGTAAATCAGCACGCGCGCTTCGCTCAAGCCCGTAGCGAAGCCGAAGTCGAAGAAAGAGAGGATGTGTTGCTTGTTGGCCTGGCAGATGAGCGGGTCTTCCTTGATTCGCTCAACGTACCGCTCTAACTTTCGTTTCAAATTATAGATGTCGTAGGACGCCATACTCACATCTTCCTCCGGCCCATTTATTAGGAATCGAGAGGGCGTCTCAACACGACCTATTTCAGCGCCTTGGTCGGGATTTTCGCGTCCGTCCTTCCCTTCAGAGAAGGGGGCGAGGCGGACTAAGCGCCAGGGGGAAAACATTCCCCCGAGGCTTAGAGTCGAACCCGAGTCTTCAGCGTGACAGGCTGAAATGCTAGGCCACTACACTACCAAGGCAATCCCGCCGGGGAGATTTGAACTCCCAACCCTCCGATTTCTGAACGTCATCCGAATTTCTTTGATCAAGCTACAGTCGGATGCTCAGCCAGATTGAGCTACAGCGGGATGAAAAGAAAATGGTTTTTTGTTTATTTAAGCGCAAGCTTTTAGTGGGGTTTTTTAGGCTTGAGTGGTTTATTTCTTGAAGGTGGATGGACATTTTCAGCTTGAGCAAGCAGCAGGCATTTTGGCTTAACCTAGCATTATTGTTGGTTCTGAACGTCGAAGTTTTCCTTATCTTGAATTCCATAATGGCTTTCGCTGCAACAATCACTTTCGTGCTTTTCTTTGCTGCATTCGGGGTTTTCACCTTGGCTGCGGCAAGAATGCAGTTTGAGGATGCTGTAACGCACTTTTCAGTCGCGTTTGTGCTTGGAGCAGGCGCGTATATCATTACGTTCGTGGCGCTGCTGGTTTTCGGCGCAAGTTCACTCGCTTTTCCGCTGTTTTCTCTAGCGTTATTCGCACTCGGCATCGTTTTCTTTTTGCGCAAGCAAAAACTAGTGCGGTTCAAGCAAAACGCGTTTGAAAATGGGGGCTTGGCATGGGTTTTTTTGTACTGCATCGCTGCGGTTTTCTTGATTTCCGACTTTATGATAGTAACGCAAAGCGGGGTTTTCGTGAGGGATGCGCTTCACGCTACTTACGAAGGCGGAATGAGCAACTTCGAAGAAAACACGATTTTCACCATGCCTGACTTGGCGTACGAAGGCAAAAACTTGGCGTACCACTTTGGCTCGCCTATTTTGATGAACTTCTTGAACGAGACGCTCGGAGTGCCGTTGTTGACAGTCGGTTATCAAATAATTCCGATTCTATGCCTTGTTTTCTTTACTCTTTTGCTCTACGCCTTTGCTAAACGTCTGATTAAGGATGAGAAAATCCGGTTGTTTACAATTCTAGTTCTGCTTTTTGCAAACCTGCTTGTCATTCCAGCCCTCAAGACCATGACGCCCATGTTGAATTGGGTGGCGTTCATGGGATCGTACGGCGTGGGACTAATACTCTTGATGTGCCTCTTGCTTTTGCTGGAAAAACGCGAGAACCACCTGGTTTTGGAGGCGATCATCCTCTCTGCACTTGCTTTCTCGAAATCCACATTGTTCGTCCCTATTTTCGCAACTTATCTGCTCACCAACGGCTTGAAATGGTGGAAAACAAGAGAACGCGTGTATTTGTGGAAATTTTTGATTACGATTCCCGGCTTGTTCTACGTGGTTTTCTTGATCCTTGCTGGCACTCACCAGCACAATTTATGGATGTTATACCCGGGATTTATGGGGGTGAGCATAGCGCACTTTACTGGCGTATTTTACTATTTACTTCCATTGCTGTCGCTCGTTCTTGCGGTGTTCGGAATTTTCGGCATAGTCGCGTTTTTCTTGATGCGGGGGGTTTGGACGCACTCGAAAAGCCTTTGGCAGGGCAAAAAGTTTGACGATTGGACCTTGTTCGTGTGGACTGCCATAGCAATCAGCGCACTGATGACGATTTTTCTCATAGAGTTTGTGGAAGGCAATAGTGTTCAATTCGTTTTTCCTGCGATAATTCTCGGCGGGATGTTGTTTTTCAACGATTTTTTCAAAGACCGGACGAACAGAAAATTTTTCACTTTCACACTGGCATTGTTTTTTGTTGTAAGCGTGATTCCAAACGCAGCCATTTACGAAGGGCGTTTCGGGGTGCTTAAAGCGGCGCCGGACTCGCAAGCCAACATAATCACAGGGATAAAGTTCGAGTCGAACAAGATCGCGATGGACGCGCTTGGCGCAGTTGGGGTGTTGGACGTAATCAAAGCAGTTCGTGGAAAGTATTTCGGTGCTTGCCAAGAAAGCAAACCGTATTACGGATGGTATTTTTACAGCAACGATTTGTTGCAATCGCTCTATTGGTTGCGTGAAAACACGCAAAAGAATGAGGTGGTGCTTTTCGGTAGGCATTACGAAGCGAACGAAAACCGTTGCGTTTCGGAATGGTGGCCCGACGGCTTCATGCGCAGCGCGATTTCGCAACGACAAACTCTTGTGGAAAACTTGCAGTTTCGCGGCGAGGTGATGCAAGCCGATTATGTGGAGAGAACCAAAGAGGTGGTGCGCTTTTACCGCACCGCTGTTGACAGCGCGACTTATTCGGCAAAGTGGAAGTTGATGGAAGGCATTACTCCGAAGGAATTCAGCAATTCTTACGCGTGGTATTTCGCGTTGTACAAGAAAGAGTTTTTCGACACGAGATTCGCTAACTTCACGCAAGAAATGAGCGCGTTTTTCAAGACTGGCGCGAGGTGGAGCGAGGAAGAAAAAACACCGAAAGCGCAAAGCTTTTTGTGCAAGCACACGGTGCGTTATGTCGTGCTGGAAGACGGCGAGCGTTTTAACGACTGGTTTTCAAACGCTTTCAATCCGCAAAAGGTTTTCGAGAAAGGTGGCGTTAGCGTGTGGGGAGTGGTTCCGTGCGGATGAAAACGCTTTCGGTAGTAATCCCCTGCTATAATGAAGAAAAAAACCTTCCGTTGTTAGTTGAAAAGTTTGCAAGTTGCGAAAAGCAGGCGGGCTTTGAGTTGGTTTTGGTAAACAACGGCTCTACAGACGGGTCTGCCAGAATTTTAGCAACATTGGCGAAAAAACACAAATTCATTAAAATCGCGACGATCGTGAGGAACGAAGGTTACGGCAACGGCATCCGCTTCGGCCTGCGGCAGGCAAGGGGCGATTTTCTCGCTTGGACGCACGCTGATTTGCAAGCCGATCCTGCAGATGTTTTTCGCGCTTTCGACCTGGTGAAAGACAAGCCAAATCCGGAAAATTTTTTCGTGAAAGGACAGCGGCGCAACAGGCCGTTTTTTGACGAGTTTTTCACAATCGGAATGTCTGGTTTTTGCTCGCTGGTTTTGGGAGCTCGGTTGTGGGACATCAACGCCCAACCGACTTTGTTTTACAAGTCTTTTTTGAAGCTTGCAAAAAACCCGCCGAAAGACTTTTCGTTCGATCCTTACTTCTATTACATTGCGCAAAAAAACGGTTTGGAAATCTTGCGTTTTCCAGTTGATTTCGGCAAGCGCTTGTACGGCGAGTCGCACTGGAATGTGAATTTCCTTGCCAAGCTCAAGTTTATCAAGCGCACCATAGATTTTACTTTAAAATTGAGAAGGCGGTTGCATGACGACTATAGTAATCCATAGGGTTAACGACTCTGAAACGCTCGAAAAAATACCGCGCGAGTACGGAATAGAGCTTGATGTGCGCGATTACGGGAAAGAGTTGGTTTTGGGCCACGAGCCGTTTATCCTGTGGGAACAAAAGCGCGGACGGCTTGAAGACTACTTGAAGAATTTCAACCATGCGCTTGCGATTTTCGACGTTAAGAGCGAGTTTATTGAAAAGCGCGTTTTGGAAGCCGCCGAAAAAGCTGGTGTGAAAAACTTTTTCTTGCTCGGCATTACTGTTCCAGCAACTTGGGCGTTGGAAAAAGCGCATGAAAAGCGGATTGCAATCCGTTTTTCGGAAGACGAACCTATTGAAAGCGCATTGAAGTGGGCGGGGCGAGCAGACTGGGTGTGGGTGGATACGAAAACCAAAAACCCGTTGACTCGAGAATCTTTCAAAAAATTGAGGCTGTCGGGCTTCAAGGTTTGTCTGGTCTCGCCGTGCAGGTGGGGGCGGCCTCAAGAAATTGAAGGTTACGTGAATTATTTCAAAAAGAACGGAATCAAGCTTGATGCGGTTATGACCGAGCGTAAGCACGCAGAAAAGTGGGCTGCGCTCGACGAGTAGAACGCTTTTTAAACAATTGTTGAGTATTCATAGCAGAGTATGTCCACCCGAATCTTTTTGTTGCTCGCGCTCTTTTTCGCATTTTTCAGCCAAGCGCTTACGCTAGAGCAGGAAATGAGCTTTTGGACGAAGGAAGGGGAGACTGCCAACGCGACAGACTTTGTCGGTGACGGGAGCGTTCTGCTCGTTCGCGTGAACGGCGTGGAAAGCGCGTTCATCGTGAAGGTTGGAAGCGATTATATTCCGGTAGATAATGAAAAGCAAATTGAGGAGTTGATTGGCAAATACCAGAAATATCAATTCCAGAATTACAACGTGATTTCAAACGTTCAACTGGTTAAAGACAAATACGCTAACGTCAGCAAGGGCTTGGAAGACTGCGCGTACGGTGCAGAGCAATACGTTTTGTTTAAATCCAAGGCGTGGCCTTTTTCCTTGGTTTGGCGCTCTCGAGTTGATTTTCCGACCGAATACTCTGGATACGTCACGCTCAATTACACTTACTTGCCTTTCAAAAGTTCTGTGGAGAACGCCAAGAAAGGCGTGGATGAAATGTACGCGGCTTCGCAAGCAGAGGACATTTCAAGAACTTTCGTCGGAATCCAGCAAGCGCGCGCCAGCATCGACGAGATAAACACCAATTATTCAAGAGTTTACGCCGCGTATTACAACATTACTTACAAGTATTTCCCGTACGCTTTTTGGCACGGCGGCAAGGAATACAAGTGTGCGCCTGAAAAAAACGTGACGGACAGCCTCGGCTCGGTTTTGAGTCTGATTCCCGAAGCCAACTTCAAGAGCGACCAAGTTCTGTTGAATAGCATAACTGGAGCTACTAAAGAACGCGTCGGAACAGTTAAAGAAAGGCATTTGGCAGCGACTCAAACCGAACGCATTCAACAACTATTGCAACAAATCGCAAACCTATCAACTAAATTCTCCGCGTTAGGCGGCAGCTCGCCCACTGCTCTTGAAAACGAAGCGAAAGCTTTGAACAATTCCGTAAACAAGGTGGATTTTGACAAGAAATACGATGTGGTGAAAAACAAAACCGCGAAATACGAAAACGTTTACGCCGATTACGACAAGAGCGTCAAAGCGTTGAACAACGCCACTGCACAAATCAACGCAGCTGCAAAGAAATACGGCAGTAACGACGACCGCATTGTGGAAATGCAGAAGACCACTCAAGCACTTCGCACTTCACTCAAGCAAAGCGAAACAGCTGTTCGAAACGACAATTTGACCGCGGTGGTGTTTCAAGGCATTGCTCAAAACGCGACTGCAATAGCTCTTCGCGCAGGCAGGCTAGGACCGAAAGAAAGCCAAATCGACTTCGTAACCATAGGCGGAATTCTAGTTTTGCTCTTGGCGGTGGTGGGCGCAGTGTGGTACTTCAAGAAAACGCGCGGCGGCGGGCAAACCCCCACTCCAGTGGACGTGCGCGACTTAATGAAGCAATCCCAGCAACAACCGCCGCAATAAATCGCTTTCTTAAACTTTGAAAACCAAATTTTTACCATACTGGGGAGTTGGGGTAGCCTGGCATCCTACCAGCTTTGGGAGCTGGTGACCTGAGTTCGAATCTCAGACTCCCCATTTATGGACAGGTTCAAGCTCACTCCCGCGACTCACCTCTTGCTTTTCAGAGACGGAAAGGTTCTTCTCTTGCGCAGGTTCAACACTGGCTGGGAGGATGGAAATTATAGCGTCATTGCAGGGCATCTTGACTGCAACGAGACTGCAACACAAGCAATGATTAGGGAAGCTCGAGAAGAAGCTGGAATAATGTTGAAGCCTGAAAATTTGAAAATGGTGCACATTATGCATCGCAAGAGCGTTGACGACGAGCGAGTCGATTTCTTTATGACTGCAGAAAACTGGTCTGGCGAACCGAGAATGATGGAGCCGCACAAGTGTGACGACTTGAGTTGGTTTGACGCAGACCGTTTGCCTGACAACACGGTTGCGTACGTCAGACAAGCCATAGGGTGCGTGAGGAAAGGCGTTTTTTACAGCGAATGCGGCTGGGACTAAGCTTTCTTTTTGCCGCCGAAATTTCCGCGCGGCTTGGGAATCTTCAGCTCGGGGTAAATACCGCTGATTTGCTCTGTCGAGACGAACGGCGTGAACCCGCAGCGTTCGAACGCCTTTAGAAAGAAAAACTCGCGCAACGCTTGAAGCTTTTCGCCGGAAGCGAATTGCGAAAGCTGGTTTTCAACCGCAGTAGCGTCGCGCAAAACTTGCGGCAAGCGAGTGAAGTTCTTGCGCTCGGGGTATTTCGCAAAAGTTTTTTCCACGAAAGATTCGAATGCGGCGAAGTCGCTTGCTGAAAACTCTGCGAGCTTGCGGTTTGCCGCGTTAAACATTCCCGCAAGCGCAGCCAAAACCTCTTTGTTTTCGGCTTTCGACAAGTCGACTTTCTTTACTACCATCCAGCCATCCAAATCCGCCGCTAGGCGCACCTCGTTTTTTGAAGGCTTTCCTTTCTCTACTATTTTTTGCGGAAAAACGCTGTTGAAAAGCAGAAACAAGTAGTAACTCCACGCGAAATCAACCGGATCGCCTTTCTTTTTCGCCTCGTCTTCAAGCGGTTTGGTTGTAACGCAAGAGCGCAACTGGTTTTCTAGAACGCCGGGTTTTATTGTCGAAAGCGCCGCCGCAATGTCTTCAGTAGTCTTGGGCTTTTGCGAAACCAGGTTTTCAATGGCGTTCAAAACCAAGGGCGCATAGTCAAACATTTTCTTGAAGCAAATTGCGCGCGCGTCTTTCACGGCCTCGAACGGCGCGGAGTCGGTTTTAGCTTCGAATTTAGCGCCTGGAATGCCTGAGGAAAACCAGACGAAGCCCATCTTAAAGTCACTCTGTTTTAAGTGGTTTGCCCGAGGAGCCAGTGAAAGGCTGGAAAGCGCCGCCTGCCATTAAAGCTCCGCAAGACGCGCAATCCCACAATGCGTTTCCCTTGCGCCGCAAGTTTTTCTTTCCGCATTTGGGGCATTCGAAACGCGTTTTTTGCAGTTTTACTATCGCATCGACTTTCTTCCGCAACTTCACTCCGTAACGAGGGCTTCTCATAAAACTCATCACCTTTACAATTGCTGAAACAAGAATTTCGCTTGCTCAGCCGCTTTCTCCATCAACTCAACCATTTGTTCTTTCATCAGTCCTGCTTTGCCGGACTTTTGGCCTGAGCAGAAGAAACCGTCGTCCGAAACCCCCAAGCTCAACCTGCCGCTGCTGGCCACTTCCTCTTCGTTAGTAGCGTCAGCGAGAAAAACGCCTTCGATGTTTTCAAAGCTCACTGAAACCGCTTTCCTTCGGATTTCAAGAGGCCCGGCGAATTCTGTTCTGATTATTTTTCCGTCGGCGTATTTCGGAACGCGCGTATGCAACAACGCGGCCATTGCAGCCAGAGCAGCGCAGTCAATCAAATTGCCATCGTGATCTAGAACGTAAACGTCTAGAAAAACGCCCATTACTTTTCCTTCTTCCAAAAAAAGTTTTTTCGTGTCAACGCTTTCCGCGCTTCGAATCGCGCGGTCGACAACGCGAGCGAGCTCGATACTATATTCGTTAGGCGGGCCGGGCTCGAAGTCGGGGTGCGCAATCGGCGAGAATTCAGCGTTCACCATGACCACGCCTTCTTCAGGCCGGTCTGCAAACGGCGCTAGAACGTCAATCTTAACTCCGCAAAGCACTTTAGTGTCGCCTATTTCGGCCAACGCGCTTCCTTCAGCATTCGGAATAATGCCGGTTTCGATTTTGATGGGCCGGTATTCCATGAATTGCCTTCCGTCAGGACGTTTGCCTTTCTTTACCAAATCCTTTACGAATTCTTCCTTGACTTTGTCTAGAATCATTCAACATCACCCTGACCGTACTTCGCACGCAAAGCTTCGACTTGCAGTGCCTTGATTTTTTCAGCTGCTTTAAAAACCAAGTCTACAGCTTGCGAAACGTCGTCTTGCGAAAGCAAGCCGTCCATTTGAAACAACAACACTTCACGCGAGCGCGTTGAAACGATGATTGGAATGTCGCTCGCGCCTTCATTATCTTCAATCTTGTCCAAATCAACGGCAAGCTTGCCGTCAATCTTTCCCACCGAAACGCCGCACACTAAGTCTTTCATTGGAATGCCCGCATCTGCAAGCGCAACGCTCGCAGCGGTTATTCCGGCAATGCGAGTTCCGCCGTCGCTCTGCAACACTTCCATGTTGACGTTAATCATGGTTTTTGGAAACTGGTTTGTCAAAACAACATTTTGAAAAACGTGCTTCGCCACTTTGCTGATTTCCAAGCTCCTCCTGTTCGGGCCGCTTCTGCCGTGCTCTTCAGCTCCGGAGAAAGGCGCCATTATGTAACGCGCTTGAATCAACGCGTCGTACGGGTCGGTCAAGTGCTTCGGAAAAACTTCTCGCGGTCCGTAAACAGCCGCGATTACCTTGTTCTTTCCCCACTCTACCATTGCAGAGCCGGCAGCGCGCTTCAACACGCCGGCTTTAATGGACAACGGCCGCAGCTCGTCCAAAGCGCGCCCGTCCAAACGCCTGCCGTCGGGCCGCAGTAAAGAAATTTTTTGCGTTTCAACCATCATAGTAATCTCATCCTCTTTTCTTCAATTCCGCAGTGAGAAGCTCAGCCATTCTGTCAGTAAGCCCGCTGGTGTGCGCTTCCCTGCAGATTTTCAAAATCGCGAGTGTGGCAAGCGCAGTATCGCCGCCGCGCAAGTAAATCCTGCCGTTTTTGCCGACGAAAAGCTCGCTTTTAGTGTGTTCTTTCAAAACCGAAAGCATGCTTCCGTTGCGTCCGATAACGCGCGGAACTTTCACCGGCTCTATTTCAATAACCTCGCCGCCTTTCAGCAAGCGCGCTTCAGCCAAAATCGGTTCGTGAATCTCGTTAACGTCAATCACTTTAGCCGAAATCACGTCGCCCATCTTGAAGGACTCGCGCACTTCCTTGTTGCTCAAACTCCCTTCGTAAGGCGAGTGCACTTCCACGTTATATCCAGAAAAACGCTCTTCGCTTATTACTCCGACAACGTAATCTCCGGGAATAGGCAGGTATTGACCCTTCAGTGGAATCACTCGCCCCTCAATAAGAATTCCAAGAGTAGAAGCGTAGGTTTTCCCGCCTTCGACAAAAACACCTTCGCCTTGTTGCGGTTTGTCTGAAACCAATTGTCCTGGAACTATAATCATTCTGTCAACCACTCTAAAACACCTTTTTCAATTCAAAATCTTGGTTTGCACTTCACCGCTTGTCAGCTTGTTGAGCTTGTCGTAAAACTCCCCCTGCAAACCAGCCGGAATTTCGCAAACGCACAGCAACGCGCCGTCCGAAGCCCACTCTTCCTTCTGCAAACCGTATTCCTTCAACGTGCCGTACGCCCGCGGCGCATATTGGCCCGGAATTTTTATCGCAATCTTCAATTTTTCCATGCTTATGGGAATGATTTCGCGAATCGCTTCAATCGCATCCATCATTTGCGCTTCCGCAGACTTGAAAGCATCGAAGCTGAAACGCGCTTCGTCCAACGCCTTTTCAATTCGCGAAGGCGGGTGCGGCGTTTTAGTGCGCGAGTCGATGCAATTCTTCGCAATCAACGCGATTACTTTCGCTTTCTTTTCCTCCAACAATTTCCTGCGCTGGTCTGTCGTGAGTTGCAGTTCTCCCTCGCGAAAAATTGTTTTCGCGATTTCCTGGACGTCTTCAGTTCCAAACGCTTTCTTCAACGCGGCAGGCCCCTGCCTCTCGCCTTTCTTCGCGTCTTTATAAACCTCTTCCGAAACCAGCACGTTAGTCAAATCTTTTCGCGCGCCGGTCTTGAACTCGTAAGCCAGCTTGGAATCTACAATAATCTCGAACTTTTCGCCCGCCTTTTCCAAACGCGCGATTATCGTGTTTTCAATATTGCCGACCACAAGAACATCTCAACTTTACTGCTTTTCACCAGACAAGCGAGCCGCGATTTCGGCATTATTCAAAAACTTGACTTTCTTGGTCGAACTGGGAATCAAAACCAAGTCAAGCAACGTAGGCGAAAGCTTTTCTTCCGACACTTTGCGCAACGCCTTGATGCAAAGCTTGACGCCTTCATCCATCGAAAGAGTTTCCTTATACTCCTTTTCGAACAACTCTTCAACAGCCTTTTTTCCAGCTCCGATTGCAGTTGCTTTGTATTCAAAAAGCGCGCCGCTCGGGTCGCTTTCAAACAGTCGCAGTGAACCGTCAGCGCCTCCAATCAAAAGCGAAACCCCGTAGGGACGCACCCCCGCGTATTGAGTGAAAACCTGAACGTGATCGCCTATTTTCTTAGCCAGCATTTCCACTGAAATCGACTCGTCGAAAGTAAGCTTGTGTTTTTGCGACTCCAAGCGCGCGAAATCCACTAATTTTCTAGCGTCGGCAACCAAGCCTGACGAAGCAGCTGCGATGTGCAAGTCGATTTGGAACACTTTCTCGTGCGAATCACCCACGATCAAGGGCGAGGAAATGCGTTTTTGAGCCAGCAAGACGAGACCATCTTTGCACACCATTCCGATGCTCGTCGCTCCTGTCTTTACTGCCTCGCGGGCGTATTCCACTTGGAAAAGCCGTCCGTCAGGCGAGAATACCGTGATAGCGCGGTCGTACGCCGCTTGAGAAGGAGGATACATAGCTCAAAACCACCTCTAAAACTGTGATTAACAAACAAAACTAACAAAGTTCAACCAGGCACGGTTGAAAAAACTTCGTTTTTTCTTTCACTCAATCCGCATTTAATAAAGCTCCAGCTTCTTTTTAACCCTTCGGAAAACTCCCGTAAACTCGAAGCACTCGCAGCGCAACGTCTTGATTTTCATGAAAGCGTTTTAGCGCCAAAGCTGCAATAACCTGCTCAAGCGAAGCAGTTGCGCATTTGACTACCGCAACTTGCTTTTCGACGTCGAAACTCGCGAAAGCAAAAGCGGCTTCTGAAAAACCATTTTCCCCAAGCACTTCAAGCACCGCTTTTGACAACAACGCTTTCGCCTCGCGCTCGTCCTTCGGCTTAACGCCTTCAATCGCAACTTCCACAAAACGCTTTTTTTCCCTCATTCGAAACCCTCTTGCTTGCCAAACCACTCGGCAAACTTTTGGAATGCTTTCGCCCTGTGCGAGAATTTCGCTTTCTCTTCTTTCGTCATTTGCGAAAACGTGCGTTCCTCGCCCTCTGGCGAGAAAACCACGTCGTAAGGCAAGTCTTCCTCAACAGGAGGGCGAATTGCCTCCGTTATCTTTCCGTCGCACCATCCTTCAAAAATTTGCGGATAGTTGTTTTCGCTAATGAAAGCAACCATGCTTAAGAAATGCGCTCCTCGCTCTTTGCCTTCCAAAAGCTTGAGAAGCCCGTCTATGCCGATTGTTTGAACCGCGAATTTCGAGTAAGTGCCCGGAAAATTCTGGAACGCCTTCAAATAAAGTCCCGTATCTTCAACAACAAGAGGTTTTTTGATTAATGCAAAGGCGTCGAGCGCCTTGCGAACTACTGTTTCCTGCTGGTGCAGCGATTTTATTTCCGGAAAATCCAGATTGACGCTTGAAATCTCGAATTGAGGCAGCAAAAGCCTAAGCTCGTTCACTTTTCCCGCGTTTCCGCTCACGAAAACGAAGTTCTTCATTCAAAAAACACCTTTTTTCGAAATCAATTGCGCCTGTTCTTTCGACAACCCCAGCAACTGCGCTATTGCAATCACTTCACGGGGCGTTTTCAAGTCGAACTTCGACTGCGCCCTTAGCGTGAAAACAAAGCGCGCGTTCAACTTCAAGCATTTTTTGACGAAAAAACGCAGTTTGCGCAATAAATTCGCTCTCTGCGCTCCGGTCGAATGCAACAGCGCGAAGAAAGGAATTTCAAAAGCGCTTTCCCCCTCGGCAACTGCTCGAATCAACCCCTCGTCTTTCTGAAAGTTTTTCACTTGCAAGCAATTGATCAAAACGCCTTTCCGCGCAGCTCTTCGCAACGTTTCGCTATTATCGCTTTCCACCGCTTGCAATCCAGTCAACGTCAACGCACCAGTTCCAAGAGTCTTTCGTGAATCTTGACGTTTGCGGAAGCGATGACGTCTTTCGAGTAGAGCGAGTATCTCTTTCCGTTAAAGTCGGTTGCAATTCCGCCTGCTTGCTCGACGATAAAACAAGGCGGCAGCGCATCCCAAAGTTTCGCTCTCGGCTTTACTCTTGCTCCTAACCGGCCTGATGCAATTCCAGCAAACTCAAGCGAGGAACAACCGATATTGCGCGTGCCGATGAAATTCCCTGCAATTTTCGCAAATAAAGGCACGTAATCCAGGTGGTTGTGCAAACTCGGAATCCCAACCAACGTTTTTTCGGGCGAAAGCTTCTGGTCGCACTTCAACCTTTTTCCGTTCAGAAAAGCTCCTTTTTCCTTCTCGGCATAATAAAATTCTTTTAGTAAAGGCGCGTTTACAAGCGAAAACTTCGGCTCGCGGTTTTCCAGAAACGCGAGTGCAAACGCGAAAAAAGGTATCCTGTTGGCGTAATTCACGGTTGCGTCAAGCGGGTCTATGACCCACAGATGGCCGTTTCCGCCTGCGCTGCTGCTTTCCTCAGCAATTATCTCGTCGTGCGGAAAAAGCTTCCTGATTTCCCTCGTGCAAAGCGCGTTGATTTTCTCGTCAACCTCACCGACCAGGTCTTTGACTCCCTTGGCGCGAAAAACAGCCTTGCCGAAGTTCTTCAACTGAAAAGCAGCAGCTTTTTTCGCTAACGCAAGCGCTAGCTTTTTTTCTTTAAGCATGAAGTAGATTAACCGCGGTCACGCTTTTAAAATTACTTCGTAGTAGGCGTTCTTGCCGTCTTCACCCACCCAATACGAGTTGATTGCGCGCAAGTTGGTGAAACGGTGTTGCGCTTTCTGTTCGGCAAACCACTTCCATTGCTTTCCAGGGTTTTCTCTCTTGCGGTTTTTCGCCGGTTTTCTGCCCAAGTCAGGCGCCCTGCGCCTGCGTTTTCCGCGCGGAACGCGCACGCGCACTACGACAAAATCTTTGGTTGCCTTGTAACCCAATTCCCTCGCGCGAAGCGGGTTTAAAGGGTTTTTAACGCGCTCGATCGTGTGTTGCTTGCGCCATTGAGTCAAGCGCAGCCTGAACGCCGGAGAGCGGGCTTTCGCTGAAGCAGCGAACGACTTCTGAATATGCTTGAAAGCACCCATTTACAAATCACCTTTATTCCGGTTCCGCGACTGAAACAAGCGGATAATCCGACATTTTTAGGCTTAATTATTGGCTTCAGCGCAATATTTAATTGTAGTGCCTTCGAATAACGTTGTTGCAATAAGGAGGTTGAAGAAATGAGCGAGCAAGCATTCCTGGCGATTTTGAGAAGGCGTTTTGGTCACGAGCACGTTACCGAATTGTTGGGTAAGCCTAGAGAAAGACCGAAAGTTCTTGTTGCGGTGATAGGACATAAGTATGCGAGAAGCGAGGTGGAAGCTTTTCTGAAAAAAGAGTTTGGCAAACTCATGCGCCGCGAAGCCGGTCTTGAGGTAGCTCCGATAGAGAAAAAACCAGGCCGCACGGAAAGCGTGGATTTTGCATTAAGGAATGTGATGGACCACTCGCCAGTCGCCGAGGTTAGTTTGCGAGCATCGTCAGCAGGAATCGGCGGAGTGCACCATATTGCGTACCTACCAATTTCAAAACGCAAATGAATTCTGATCACGTGAAGCCAATGCCTTCAGAACAACACTTGGTCGAGTCTATCAAACGCGTGTTGCGCGAGAATTTTCCGCGGGCGGGCGTTATTGAAGGCAAGCTCAACGTGGCGGTATTGCCGGCGCATCACGAAGACGAGAGGCTCAGAAGACTGACGCAAGAAAAAGGCTTTTCTTGGGTTTTGCAGCACTTGCTTGCCCGTAAAATCGGCAGCGGTTTGAAAATCAGGAGGGAAAAGACAGAGCATGGCGAAGGGCTTTTGTTTTCCTTAGGCGCGCAAAAAGCGTGGCTTGTAATTCGGCCCGAACTCCTTCAAGAGGTCAAAGTGCATTTCGGCAGGGGCCACTCTTTTTACGGCTGACGCTTTCGTTTTCTACACATCCAGTAAGCCACGCCCAAAACGAGCAGAACGCCTAACGCGATGAAGAATTCTGTCTTGTAATTGACGATTTGCGAGCCTATCCACGCGAGTATGAAAGCGCGGGGAATCGTTCCTATGAAAGTGAAAATCACGAAAGTGTAAAACGGGAATTTGAGAATTCCGCTTGTTATGGAAAAAACCTTGAAGGGAATGAACGGCACCAAGCGCGAGCCGAGCACCGTGAGATAACCGTACTTCGCGAACTTTTTTTCAGCGTTCAACACGCGTTCTTGCGTGATGAACAAGTAGGGTCCTATCCAGTCAATCACCGGCCTGCCGCCTTTCAAGCCGATGAAGTAACCTACCATGGCGCCGAGAGTCGAGCCGATGGTGCCGTAAACCGCTACTGTGACCGGGTCGAAAAAAAAGCCTGCTGTTATTAAAATCGCTTCGGACGGAATGGGCACTATGGACGATTCTAGAAACATTCCGATTAGAACGCCGAAAGGGCCGTAGGCAGCCACCAGCTGGCTGGCGAGCGTTCCGAAATACGCTTCGAGTTGCGCGTAAGTTTGCAAAAGCCAGTCAATCATTTTTTGCACTTTAAAAAAAATTAAAAAGAAAAAAGAAAGAAGGCGTTTACTTCTTCTTAAAGCGAATGGCGAACGCAGCCGCAACGCCCACGAGCAAGACGAGCAGCACGTTCAAGTCCGGCGCTTGCTTGGGCTGCGGGCTGAACGTAATGACACACGATTTTTCGACTCCGCCATAACCGACGGTAATGTCGTGCGTGTGCAGAGTGTTGCTTTGGAAAGCCGGGTCGTTTCCATCATAAAACGTCACTGCGTGCCTTCCAGAGCCATCTGGAAAGTCGGCTCCGCCAGAGCACGTTTTGAACGGGTCTGGGCTTGCAAGCTCGAGGCCGCCTAAAACGATGTTGAAGCTGGAAATGTCGGGAACGCAAACTGCATCTCCAGTAGTCACGTTCCACAATTTGATTGTCACTTCGGCAGTAGAGCCTGCAACTACGACTGGGCAATCCAGCTCAATGCCGTCTCCCCCTGGCGTTACCGTGGGTGTTACTGTCGGCGTGGCTGTTGGCGTGGGGGTGGGTGCAAGGCTTTCAGGAACTATTACTTCACTAAGTACAGTGCATAGTGTCGTTCCTCCTGGGTAAGTGCCTGTAGCGCCTAACAATATGGGCGTACTGTTGGTTATGCCTGATTGCACCAACAAATTGTTTGTAACAACAGTTGTCGGGTTATTGGCAAACGAAACTTCGCTTATAGTCGGGTTGATGTTCCAATTCCAAGAGACGGCGTCTGGACAAGGTATTTCCTCGCCTATCGTCGTGGAAGGCATCATGCATTTTATTTCGTACGGGTAGGTGTTTTGGCCGCTGGTTGGTGAAACGAGTGCTCCATTCTGCAGCGGTTCCGACCCCGTAAAGTTGCGAACCACGCTACACTTTATTTCAGAATAATTATGGACTTCAAAAGGTCGCGTGCAAGATAGTTCTCCCGGTAAGTGCATAAAGCCGATGTCGCAGGAAAGAGATAAGCCTTTTTCTAGCACCTCTAAATCGCCTGATTGAGGCAAGGAAGTTGGGTTTAGCACATAGAAAGTGCTTTTTGGTGGAGTGCCCTTGCTTGCCTGCGCGTCTGTCGTGTAGGGATTGAAATACAATTGTGGTGATTGTCCCATAGAGTTTCTCGGGCTCCAACAGAAGCCCGGGCACAGTGTTTTAGCGCCTTGAAAGTTGAAGCACGTTGCTGTAATGTCAGTGTCAGTGTTCGGGAAGAATATGAGCAGCGGGTACGCTGAGACATCCGCGGATTTTAAAGGCGGAGTTTCATCTTCCGTGGTCAGCACGCACTCCGTTGGGTCTGCACAGTCTTTCGTGTCGAGCACGTACTGTGGGCAGGTCACAGTTGACAAGCCTGCCACTGGGTCGTTGAAGACATAGGGATCGACAGTCAGGACGCTTTTGACCGCCGGGTTGTAGCCGAGATACCACACTGTCACTGGCGGGGCTGAAGTCTTCGAGTATAACGGAGGCGCGCCGCCGTTGATTTCACTGAGCTTGTTGAAAGCGGCCAACGGCTCTGTTGGGCCAACTCCAAGCGCTGTGATAAGCCAGTCGAATGTCTCGGGACAATCTACGCTATCGCCGTTAGAGTTTTTGCAGACCACACTGAACAGGTCTCCGCAGTCTTCCGGGTGCGGGTCGTTCGGGTCTTGCGTGGTGCTTCCAATCGGGTATATTACACAAGACGGCTGCGGGTTGTTGACGTTAATGACTCCGCTTGTTGAACCTAGATTGCCGTTCGGCACGCTGGGGGTGACCACCTTGTCTCTCGCAAATAGAGTGAACGAGATTTGCTGTTCTTTAGTTGCCGTAAACTTGAACGTGTAGTAGGAAGTCACGGTACTATTGTCGCACTTCTTGTTTTCAGCAATTACGTCGCTTATCTCCGAATTGTCAGCATACTTGATTGTTGAAGTTATCCCGCCGTCTGCAAGAAGCTTTAACCCGGCTCCCTTGTCCGTAATCTTGACTTCAATACAAACAGCATCATTCAAATTCACTGTAAACGGGGGGGTAGTATCGCCGTTTACCTTAAGTTCGGAAAACGCTGGAGCCACGTTCTTTATGGTATAAGAACCGGACTTTGTCAAGTGCCCGTATTCCTGCCCGATGTTGTCCTTCACGTTGAAGCTATAGCGAATGGTTTTGCCTTCGCAAATGCCGGGCGGGGTTTTGACAGTCGTTACGTCCACAGGGCTCCAAGGAGAGCCGGGAATATTGCTCCACGCGTCGGACGCGTAGCTAGAAACGCTGTTACAGTCGGGATTGACCGTTAAATTAGCAGTCCAAGAGAAGCGTTGTTCTTTCAGTCTTCCGTCATCAGTTGCAGTCGCCCGGTGGGTTATCGGAGTATCTGGCTCTTGAGGAAGCATTGCCAGGTACGAAATGCCGCTAGGGTTGTCGTCCTTGAAGAAAGAAAAGTCAAAGGGAGTCCAGTCGTCGTCCACGCGGTCTGACGCAGACGAGAGTGAAGTCGAGAAGGTCCAGCCAGTGTTGCCGCTTAAATAATTCGCGCAGATGGGCTGGCCGGATTGGCTTGTGCTGTAAAGCAGCATGGCAGCGTGAGGCAAGCCGCTCGGGTTTTGTGAAAACTTGTTTTGATAGAATTTCACGCTGTCTGCAAAGCCGTTTCCAGAGCCGCACGATGTGCTCACTGGTGCAGTTGGTATATTCCAGTTGTGAGTGACACAAGTCGCCTCAGTACAGTAAGAAGTGTACGGTGCTTGGTCGTCAGTAGGCTCGTTTTGAAAATTCTTTTCCATTGGAAAAACAGCCTGCACTGTTCGAGCATTGTTATTGTAACCGTACCTGCCTATCATTCCAACCACGTCTCGGTACCACCAGTCAGGGTATTCTCCGTTCGCAATCATGTTGTTAATGTGATCGTAGCTTGCTGGAATCCACCATTTGCCTTGCTTGCCGTCAGTGTCTATCGCATCACCATCCCACAAAGCAACCCAAGCATCACTCTCACTAACATTGTTTGGCACCATCGCTCCAACAACCTCAACAAAATTGGTTCCGGGAAGAGTGGCACAATCCATCCACGACAGCCACTGCTGGTCAGTTTGGCCAAACCAATCCACGCGCCATTCCCATTGCTCAATTTGCGGATCCCAGTGCGCAGAGTAATAACTTCCAGGTCCCTCCATGAGGCCGTCGTCATTCACTGATTCAAAAGCAACAAACCCCCTGCCGCTAGCCTGCTCGAAAACAAGGCACATGCGCTTTATGTACCCAACAGTAGATTCCAGCCATGCGCTTCCATACACACTGTTAATCCACAAGGGCATTTGGTTTGTATAGTTCGAATCGTAGGAAATAGCCCACGAACTTCCGTCCCATTGGTAAGCGCAGTAATTCATACGCCCGGACCCGGCTGGCGCAGTTCCAAAATAGTCTTGGTATGCCATTAGAATAGTGCTTGTTGTCGGGCTTGTAGCTGCTTCTATAAACGCCGGAGCGCCGCAAGGTATGCCATGCAGGCCATTGGGCGTTTTGGTCGGCATTTGCACTGCGCTTGCGCTAGTCCAATTATGGGTTGCCAAGCTCCAACGCATGTACCACGGGCTGTAGGTGGTGTCTCCAACAGAACTTCCGGTTATTACGAAACCGTCTCCGTTTCTTTGCCAAACCACGTCAAAAAGACGTCCTCTGTTTGGCTTGTTCCTCACGAAAATATTGGTTTTAACTGTCTTGACAGTACCCCAAGCAGCGCCGTCCCAAACTTGCGCTTTGATGTTACAGCCCTGGCCGGCAGCATCGCAATCTGTCAACGCCGCCATGATGCAGTAAGGGTGTTGCTCGCTGCACTTCAACCTCACCAACGCGGGTTTTCCGAAACTGGCTGCGGTCGTATAATTTGCGGAAGACCACATGCCGGAAGTTCCGTTCTCGTCCCATGCGGTCCACGTGTTATACCACGGAACGTTTTGATTGACGTCGCTCTCGAAGCCAGCAATTCCCTTTAGTTTGTCGGCGTTTGACAATGCCGGTTGTAAAGCGAGGGCAATCAAGACCGAGAGCAAGAGGATTTTCTTCATTTCAACAACCACCTTTCTTAAAATTTAGAGGGAGAGGCATAGGGACGAATAAAACTAAGAATAGATTGCGTAGCCTCATACGAGGTTATAGTAACGAAGTGTTGTTTAAAAACGTTTAGAAAACAAGGGTTTTAAATTAACTGACTGAGAAGTGATTTCGTGCTTCCGCTTGCTTTGCTCAACGGCTTTTGGGACGCGTTTTTCATAGTCGTAGTCATCATCGATTTTTTCATGCTCTACCGCATTCTAGTGGGAGACGTGATATCAAACCAATTCCTCGCCGCGATAATAGTCGCGGTAATCACCATCCTGCTAGTTTTGCCCTACCCGGCGTTTGCTTACTTGCTGTTCGGGTTCACTTTCCTCTATTCGATATTCTGGACTTTCAAGCCGTACCGCTGGTGACGACAAGATGAATTACGCAGCCACGCTCGTTCTCCTGCTCACCGCGTTCTTTCTCTTCAGCGCGGGCTCTGAGTGGCTCGGCTTCGTTGCTTTGGCAGGAGCTGTTCTAGCGGCAATTGTTCCAGAGAGGCGACCTCCTCCGGCACCAGCGCCTGTTGCAGCAACCCGCCGAGGAATGCCTGTTTACGCGCAAGCCAGCGCAGGCAAAATACCGCAAACAATGAGGATACGCATTAAGAGGAAATCGCGAATGAAGTCGCATTGGGAAGACTTCGGCTTGGCAATCGGAAGCGTTTTGGAAAGCGTGGGGAGCACTGTGTTCAAGCTGGTAAGCGGCGGGCATGCTGAAAGCGAGAAGGAGCAGGTCGAAGCGCCAAAAGGCAGATGAGAAAATGGATTTCACGTTTTTGTTCATCGTCATTTTAATGCTGCTAGCTGTAAAAAGCGGGTTGCTTTACGTCGCAGCAGGATTGTTTGTGCTGCTTATAGTGACCGCTTTGAAAAGCAGGTGGCTCTTGACGGCTGCGATAATAGGCGGCGCGGTAGTAGGCGCGATGGCATTCGGCTTGATTGGCGAAGACACTTTCTGGCCCATAGTAGGCGGTTTGTTTATAGTGCTCGTGATTCTCGCAAAGAAAGACTCAGACCACCCCATGCAAGAAGGCGGGTACGGCGGCATGTAGCGCAGGATTTTATAACCCGCTCGGCTAACTTGTTTTAATGAACATCTGGCTGGTCTTGGCGCTGGCGTTGCTCGCCTTTTTCTTCATTCAAGAAAACCAGGTTTTCTTCGCGTTCTTGTGCATAGTTGCAATAGTCTTCATGCTAGCGACTGAAAAACCAAAAGCGCACGCGACAATGACTGTTGCAGGACCGCAAGGCGCGCCTTACGTTGTTCAAACGCGAGGGGGAAAAGTGCCTGGAAAATACAGGATTCGCATTCAAAAGGACTGGGCAGCCCGCAGCATGTGGGAAGAGTTTGGAATGAACATGGTCGGTCCGTTTCTCGAGTCGGTCGGGGGAACCATATTCAAGATTTTTACGGGCGGACACGCGGAAAGCGAGAAGGAACAGGTCGAAGCGCCGAAAGGAAGGTGAAAATGAAATGAATTGGCTGTTGGCGGTTTTGCTTGCTGTTGCAGCTTTTTGGCTTGCAAGCGAAGGCTTTGCTTTCTTTGCCTTTCTACTGCTGGCTGTTTTGATTATCT
>Ga0315289_10000359_pt1 | contig 71702 bp, 64 predicted proteins | sample YL17G11_40_MG_FD_203452 | JGI IMG/M metagenome (GOLD analysis project Ga0315289, IMG submission 203452) | Sediment microbial communities from Yellowstone Lake, YNP, Wyoming, USA - YL17G11_40 | ecosystem: Environmental > Aquatic > Freshwater > Lake > Sediment | place: USA: Wyoming | collected... | reverse complement strand
CCTTCAACCCTTCCAATACGATGGTTAGCTTGTCTTTTGAAGACCACTTTCTTCTCTGCATAATCTGTATCTCCATCAAGAAATATTACCATACTTTGGCCTATTCCTTAACGGGGAGCAGTATATTTCGTTTTTCTCCATGCCATAATAAAGTCGGGTTACAATTGCACCGTCATGCTAGGAATATAGCCTTGGTGATACCTGGCAGTTATAGGAGATTTCCAAAATGTGACATAGGAAACGTTGATGTTCAATATATAAGTGGTTACTGTGTTCTCCAAGAGAGATTTTGGTTAAACGCAACAAAGACTTGCTGGCCACCGAAACCTGCAAAAGGTTTTATTATTCTGTTGGAACAACTACAAAATTCTGATCTTCGTGAACAAATCAATAATCTACTGCAATTTGCAAAAGAAAACAGTGATCGATGGGAACAAGATAAACGCTAACTTGTATTCTTCTGATTTCTGCTTGTGCTTGTTAATTTGGCTTTGAGAAGAAAACACAGGGCAAAATAACTTTGAGTGTTGATGCTATCTATTTCCCTCGCTCTTTCCACGTTGAATCGGTTCGGATTCTCTCCAGAATTTCCATTAGCGATACAAGTTGTTCTCTCTTTTTTACTTAAAACCTCTAACAAAAAGAGCAATAGCCACAGAGTTCTTTAGCCACAGAGAACACAGAGAAATAAAAAAAACAGTGTAAATCCGTGTTAATCCGTGTCTCATATTTACAGTGTCAATCCTGTCTAAAAAAATCTCTGCGTCCTTTGCGCTCGGTGGTAAAACAAATTTGTGTCCATTCGTGTTAATTCGTGGTTAATTTTTTTCGCCTTTTGAGCATTTTTGCGGCTATATTTTTCTGCGCCATCTGCGTCTAAATATTTTTTATCTCTGCGTCCTCCTTGCTCTCGGCGGTAAAAAAATGTGTTAATTCGTGTTCATTTGTGGTTACTTTTTATACTTGTGGAAGCCTGCAAAATTATGCACAATTTCTATATGTTTCGCATACGGTTTTATATCGTTTGCATATCGTTTTATCTAATTTTCATATCGTTTTGCAAAATTATGCAACGTTTTGCAAAGTTTCCCCCTTAAAACTTCTAAAAACTGCACTGTTAACTGATGACCCTCAGCCCTTTTTTCAACGCATATTCCTCCACACGCTCTATCTCTTGCCTTGTCGGCCTTCGGCTTATCTTATTGTCTGATATGGCCTTATAGCAAGGCCGATACTGGTCCATCACATTTATCGCCGTCTCTGTGCTTATCTCCTCCGCCAAAAAGTCTATTATCTTGGTACTGCCCGCCATTTCATTCGGCAAAACCAAGTGTCTTACCAACAGCCCTCGTATCGCTAACCCCTTTTCAATACTTAACTTACCTACCTGCCTGTGCATCTCCTTCACCGCCGCCCGATTCACTTCCGGATAGTCCGCCGCATTGCTAAGTTCTTTCGCAGCCGAAGGTTCTGAGTATTTCATATCCGGCATATAAATATCTATAAAGCCCTCAAGCAGTTTAAGCGTTTCTACTAAATCGTAACCTCCTGTATTATAAACAGTTGGCAAAGTCAGCCCCTCTTTTTTAGCGGTTTCGATACCCGCCGCAATTGCTGGGATAACGTGTGTGGGTGTCACAAAATTTATATTACTGCACCCGTAATCTTGCAGTTCGAGCATAGATTCAGCAAGCTGTTCGATTGTCACCTGCCGTCCCCGCCGATGGTGGCTTATATCAAAGTTCTGGCAGAATATACACCCTAAGTTACAGCCGGCAAAGAAGATAGTGCCGGACCCGCCTCTGCCGACAAGGACGCTTTCTTCGCCGAAATGCGGCCCAGCGGAACTAACCGCCGGCATATCGCCAATACCGCAAAACCCTATTTGTCCTTCGCTGCGATTGACCTTACACCTGCGCGGGCAGAGCACGCACGGATTCATAAACCCCCACAACTGCTGGACGGGTTTGCTAAATAGCCTGATATTCGCCGGAAACATTTATGTCATAAACCACTAATCTAACAATCACTTATGTGCCTTCGCAAGCACCGGCACCAATCTCATTATACCTTTGTTTCGGAGGGCGGGAAAAGATTCGAAAGGTAGTTTACAAGCGATTGAGCCGCTTGACTTACAGCAGCACAGAGGGGTTGCCCAAGTTTTGTCTGGGCCGGCTGAATACCAACGAAGAATACTTGTGTCTGAATTTCTTTGCAGACCATATCTACAAAAATGCGGGGCGAAAGTGTGTGCGTGGAGATAATCAAGGAGTTTAATTGCTGAGGTTCGAAGAGCCTGATTGTCCCGGCAGGTGCGCCAAAGTCGATAGCATCAATAATAAGCAGGTTCTGCGGGGCTTTTTTGATAATCGGATAGATATAGTTTTCAGGCACAGTGCCGGCATCGAGCAGCTCGGCAGAAACCCTTGCTCGACGCAACTGCTCACAAACCACTGGACCGACGCCGTCGTCACCTTTTAAGGTATTGCCTATACCGACAATTACAGTCCTGCAGCCGGCGAGCTGATTTAAGAGTTCGAGAGGTTGACCATCAAGGCCCATTTGAAACTCACAGACGGATATTTAGCTGGCACTTGCACTTCGGGCACAGGACACGCATAAAATCGCTTGTCTCAACAGCCCGCTCGGTTTGCGGCTGCTTAATATCCTGCAGCTTTGTATGCAGCTCACCGCTTTTGGCGAGCAGAAGCGACGGATTCGTATAGGCCAGTGGGCCGAGTTTTTCATACAGCCAAAGCAGGTGTTTTTTTGTGCCTATGAGCGCACCGCACTTATCGCACTTCTGAAGCTCATACTCGTGTGTTTCAGCCATAGCGGCTCTGTCGAGGCCGGCAAGGTCCCACTGCTGCGACAGTTTTATGCCGGTTTCTGTTGTGCAGTTTTCACTGCAATTGCCGCAGAAAATGCACGTATCGTAGCGGTGGGTGATTTTTCTTACCGGTGGGTCGGCGTCTGTATCGTCGATTTGGGTCAGCGCCTCGGTCGGGCAGACGTTTACGCACGCACCGCAGCCGATGCAGGTATCGAGGTCAAATTCAGGTTTGCCTCTGTATCTTTCCGGCACAATGCAGGGTTCAGCCGGGAAGCGAGTGGTGAACCGACGGCCGGACAGCGTCGAAGAAACTGCTATGACGGCTTCTTTTAATTCTCTAAGCTTTGGCAGACGCAATTTTAAACTCCTTTAGTTTAGTTCGTAGTTCATTGTTCGTTGTTTGGAGCAATCTGGGCTAACGAACGCTTCAAACCACTTAACATTTTTGATATTTCAACCAATTTATTCCGGAGTTCATTAGACTTCATGCGGCTGACAAAATTTAGTTTTTCAGAAATCCGCAAAATAGTTATACACTCAAAAACGGAACCCCTTGCCATATCTACAAATCTATTGAAGTCCCTTTTACTTCTTGCTGAACCTTCAGCGATATTCAACGAGATTGATACCGCAGCTCTTCTAAACTGACTTGTTAATCCAAACATTTCTTCTTTAGGATAATTCTTGGTTATCAAATAAACCTGATTGATAAAATCAACCGATTTTTCATAAACATCCAGTTGTTCAAAATTAAAACCCATCCAATCTCTTCTACCTATGAACTATGAACTATGAACTTTTCTTATCAGTTTGTTCAGCATATTTGTCAACGACGCTGTTTTCCCACAGCTTAACGCCGGAGGCATAAGCGCCTTTGGCAAGCGCATGTGCGGCCGCCGGTGAAGTTATCAGTATGAACACCGCACAAACTATCGCCTTGGAACTTATAGACCCTATACCACTAATGAAAGCCACTCCGACTAAAAGCAGGATTGTGCCGAGGGTCACGCACTTAGTCGAGGCCTGCAGGCGGGTATAGACATCAGGAAAACGCACCAGGCCGATACAGCCGAATATATCGAACAAAATCCCGACTATTATAAATATGTAGCTGATAATATCACTCATCGAAACTTCTGCCCTCCAAAAACTTTGCCAGTGCGATAGTTCCAATAAAGCTCAACAGCGCCCACGCCAGGGCGATATTGAGATAAAAGTCCTTGCCGGTGTCCACCGCAAGAAGGGCGCAAAAACCGACTATGACAATGCCCAGTATATCAATGGCTACGGTCCTGTCGGGAGCAGTGGGGCCGCGACCTATTCGGTAAAGACACAGGAAACAGCACAGACATAACCCGATGTAAAATACTATCATTTATCCACCTCTTTATTCAAAAATCTTCTTTATAAACCACTCAAACGTCTGAGAAATAATTTTAGTCGCATTCTCAACATCGTCGGATTTGACATAAATCCAGTGTATATATAAGAAACCATCGTCGGTCAAATCGACTGTTAAAGTGCCGGGCGTAAGCGTAATGGAATTTGCCAGCGCCGTGATGCCGGATGCTGTTTTAAGATTGGTTTTTATCTTTACGATTCCGGGTCTTATGGGCATTTTGGGGTGCAGGGCGCGGTAAAGAACATCTATGTTGGCCTTTACCAGATAATAGAAAAATACCGGCACATAAACCAAAAACCAGAATATTCGAACCGGCGAAATAAATACACGGTGCTCCTTCGGCAGCATCTCGTGGAACAAAAGCGCTGCCATAATGGAAGCGAACACACCGGCGGTCATAGATTGAACATCGACCCGGCCATCAATAAAAGGCCAGGCAACAGCCACCCACACCGCTAACGCTACAACAAAATAAACCGCTCGTCTCATATTTATAAATCCTGTTTTATCGCAAATTGATTATATTGGCCGAGTATTCGGTTCCTTCGACAAGAACATTTACAGCAGGGTCAAGGATGCTGTGCTTCAGGTCCGGCACAAGCACCAGCAATCCCATAAGCACACATAAACAAGCCAGAAATACCATAGCAACAAGCATAGACCCCTTGCTTTCTTTCACAAGATTCAGGTTCTCCGGCAGCTCGCCGAGGAATATATACCTGTGGACCTTCAGATACATAATCAGCGTGCACAAACTTATGAAAACGATTATCGCCGCCACCCAGTAAAAATGTGCCTGAATCGCTGCGATTACCAGAATCAGCTTGCTCCAGAACCCGCTGAAAGGCGGAATGCCCACGATTGAAGCCGATGCAATGGCGCAGCTTGCGCGGGTCACAGGCATTCTTTGAGCCAGGCCGCCCATTTGTTTTAATTGCCTTGTGCCGGTTGACATCTGCAGCGAGCCGCTCGTTAAAAACAATAACGCCTTATAGACTGCGTGGTTGACGAGATGGAACAGACCGCCGAGGATAGCCAGCGATGCCCACGCTAAATTCTCACCTCTGGCGATGATAAGGCCGCCCAAGCCGATACCAAGCACTACATAGCCGACCTGGCTGATACTCGAATAAGCCATAAGCCGTTTGAGGTCCCACTGCCCTATTGCCAGAAATGCCCCTGCAATCATACTTAAAAGGCCAAGAGCCACCAACAGCCAGCCCAGCGGCAGCGAAATGCCGAAAACATTAAAAATAACACGGGCAAGTGCATACACGCCGAGGGTTTTTATAAGGATGCCGGACAGCATCGCAGAAATCGGCGCCGGCGCCGACGGGTGTGCATCAGGCAGCCAGGCGTGAAACGGAACCAATGCCGCTTTCAGGGAAAAGCCGACAATAAACAAGGCCAGCGCAAATGTAAGGCCGTTATTTAGACCGATGCTCTGGATTGTTTTTGAGACGTAAGCCATATTAAGAGCGCCGGTATTGCCGTAAACAAGAGCCAGGGCAAAAAGAATAAACGTGGACCCGATGCTGCCGAGGACTATATACTTAAAGGCCGCCTCGAGCTCTTCGTGTTCACACCCGAAGCTCACAAGTGCATAAGAAGCCAGCGAAGCAATTTCAAGGAACACAAACAGGTTGAAAAGGTCTCCGGAAAGCACCACGCCGTTCATACCTGCGACCATAAGCATAAACAAACTTAAGTATTTCGACTTGGCGGTATATTGTTCCATATATCTGGCGCTGAACAGCATCGCCGCTGAACTTACAACACCGATAGCCAGAAGTAAAAGACAGCTCAGGCCATCAAGGACAAGATTGATTCCGAGGGGGATGGGCCATTTGCCGACTTCATAGACATCTGTTCGGCCGATGGAAACAATGGCCATTACGAGCAGAGAAATAGTCACCGCGTTCGCCAGGACTGTCGCTGCACTCCTGCCTTTCCTGCCGAAAACCGGAAGCACAAATGCTGTCACAAGAGGAGCTGCGATAAAAACGGGTAACGGAATATTCATCCCGCACCTCCAATCCTCGATTTCAAACATCTCAAAGCATTGCCATGATATTTAAGCCTTTTTTCCCTTTCAAAAGCGGCTTCTTTAGTGCGGTATCCTTCAAAATATACAAGTTCAACAGGCAACATTTTTTTTGTCGAATAGCTTTTACCTTTTCTATGTTCTTCTAATCTTTTACGCAGATTTGAGGAACACCCAATATAAATTGAGCTATCTGTTTTGCTTTTTAGTAAATACACGTAAGACCATTTTGGAGGTGCGGGACTCATCCTTTTAACCTCCTGATTTCGGTGATGTCAAAGGTGCCGTATTTTTCGTATATCCTGATACACATTGCAACCATCATAGCCAGCGAACCCAGCCCGATAACGATAGCGGTCAGCACAAGGGCCTGCGGCAGCGGGTCAACTGCGCCGGCAATGAATTTGGCTGTGGGTTCGGCCACCCCCGACTGGCTTATCTGGAGATAAGTTCTGTCAATTATCGGCGCCTCGCCGCCGGTGCGGTAGCCCAGCATAATCAGAAAAAGATTGACGGCATATTCCATAACTGCTAAGCCAATGACAATCTTGACCATATTCTTCTTGACGACCGCACAATACAGCCCAATCACGAACAGCAAAAAGCACAACGCATATACCATCATTTCTCCTTTTCATTATTTGAAGTGTCGAGCCTGAAGAGCGAAAGTGAAAGTATGACCAGGAACAGCGATGCGCCAACCTTCAGGCCGATAGCAATATTCGACAGCGGTATAGTGCCTGCGCTTATAAGCCGCAGCGGCATACTATACTTAACCAGGTAATTGACAAAGAAAACGCCGCCGAAAGCAAACCCTAAAATCGCTATCAGGGCAAAGAGAAACACACCGAGGCAGTCCAGCTTCGACGCAAGCGGCAAAGATAAATTTTCTTCCACGAATTTTCTGCCGAACGCCAGCATCAGCAGCACGTAGGAAGAAGCTAATATTACGCCGCCGGCAAATCCGCCGCCCGGCGTCAGATGTCCGAAAAGAACTATATTGATGCCGAACAGAAAGATAAGAACCTTTACCCAGCTTGCGATGGTCTTTACTATTATCGTCATTCCTTCCATTATTTTATTCCTTTAACGCCAAAGCAACTGTCCAAAAACATCAAAAATCAAAGTGCAAACATCAAAATTACATATCAAAATACAAAATTATTTTTTACCTTTAAGCGTGAGAATGCTTGAGGCAAAAATATTCGCAATTTCATTTAACTCATTTAAAAACCAAACAACATCATTAGGTTTTACACGATTGCTATCACGAAGCAACGCAAACCACAGTTTGCTCTCATTGGCTGATTTAAGACAAGTGGTAAAAAAATTAGTGAAATCCTTTTTGCTGCTTGCCGCTCGTCCTTCGACATAATTCCCAATAACACTTGTACCACTTCGTAATAACTGGTCGCCAATTCTGTTTGAAACATTGTCCTTTGGCAGTTTGTCCAGAAATCCTATAAGTTTCAACACAAAGTTATACAACCTTTTCTTAAACTCTTCTTTGAATTTTGCTTTGTCGTTTTGCATTTTGATTTTTAATGTTTGATTTTTATTCGGTTTCCTCCAGCAATTTTCTGGCTTTCTTTCGCAGTATGACGGTTGCCCCGACAATCGAGGTGAACAGGACCGTCGCCTCGCCGAGCGTATCGTAGCCGCGGTAATCCAGAATAATGGCGGCAACGATATTCGCCGCTCCTGTATCCTGCAGGCCCCTGCTTATATATGTTGCAGAAGCCGCCTGCGGCAGCTTGTCAAAGATGGGTGTCCCGAACGCAGGCAGGGTCTCGAAAACTTTTATCCCGGCAAGGAAAATAATGAATATAATTACCACTGACACGACCGTCCCGAAAAACTCCCTGTCTCCCGTAATAAAAGTCAGGTCGCGAGAGATAGTAGCACGAATGAGTATAATCAGACCCAGCACCTCCACCACGATTTGTGTTATGGCGATGTCCGGCGCCTTCAAAAACAGGAACATTATGGAATTGCCCACGCCGACAGCGCCTACGCAGATTATGGCGCTTAAGAGGTTCTTGGTCTCCACAGCGATAATGGCCGCTATTATAGTAAAGATAAGCAAGATATAGAATATGGTCATATCATCCTCACCAAATCCTGCAAACTACAAATAAAATTATCAATAATCCGAATGTCACCCACGTTAAATACACCGGCAGGACTCCGCAATGCAGCCACCGTAGAAACTCTGTCAGGGCAAGCCCTATTCTTCCGCCTTGATTGTATGGGTCGAAATATCCTTTTTCCTGGCCGCTGTAAAGCTGCCTTAACCCGCCCATAGAAGATACCGTTTTATAAAAGTGCGTCCCCGGTATTGTCATTTGCTCATTAGGCTGCACCTCGCCGCAGGTCCAGGTCGGCACAATCCTCACCTTTCTTGCCAACAGCCCGACAATCAGGATAAGCAGGCCGACAATAATACCGACTATTATCAAGCCCGTGGCCAAAACGGAATCCCACGTCCCGAAAATTGCCGTCCCCGGTTCTATATTCAGGGCCGGATAAATGAAAAGCTTCAGCGGCACGTGATAGAAAACCCCGAAAAACACGCACAGCGAAGCAAGCACAACCATCGGGACCCACATTGCCGGCGAAACCTCCTTTGTACCCTTTAGCTCCTCCGGCAGGCGGGAAAGAAATATCGAGTGTATAAGTTTTACAAACGATGCCAGCGTAAGTGCGCTTCCGAACATAGCACAGGTCAGCCAGACAGGCCACAATTTGGCTGCAGCGCCCGTCTGCGATGTCCCCATCTGAATCACGCCCTGATAGACCATCCACTTGGAAACGAATCCATTAAAAGGCGGTATGCCGGAAATGCTCAAAGCGGCAATCAGGCAGGTGGCGAACGTAATCGACATCTTTTTACCCAGTCCGCCGAGTCTGTCCAGTTCGGCCGTTCCGGCTGCCTGCTCGACGGCGCCGCCGCAAAGGAACAGGCAGCATTTATATATGGCGTTGTTTAACATATGAAACACGCCGCCCGCAATACCAACGGGGGTGCCGGTCGCTATGCCGAGAATCATATACCCCACCTGGCTGATAGCATGGTAGGACAGAAGTCTCTTGAGATTATGCTGAACCATCGCAAGCATCACGGCGATAATCACCGTGGCCGCACCAATAATCGCAAGTATAACGCTCAAAGCCGCCGAACTGATTATAAACAGCTCCCGCACGATTATTACCAAAAGATAAATCCCCAGAAGCTTGTCAATCGCGGCAGGCAGAAGAGCCATAACGGATGCCGGCGCATATTCGCCGCTGGTGGGAAGCCAGGTGTGCAAAGGCAATGCTCCGGCTTTGGTGATGGCTGCCGTCAACAACAGTAAAAAGGCGATAATCGGAATCGCCGAATTGGTTTCAACGCTTATATCCGAAATGACAAGTGAACCTCCGGTCAGCCATATCATTATTACGCCGAGCAGAAAAGCGGCATCGGAAGCCCCTGTCATCGCAAAGCTTTTTGTCGCTGCGAAATTAGCCCCGCACCAATTGTCCTCCGGCGAAAGAACCGGCCTTTGACCATGCCGGAAAGATGTTTTAGGTTCAATTGGTGCGGGGTTGCCTCCTGTTGTTATCAGAAGGTACAGTGAAACCGTCACGAGCTCCCAGAAAATCAGCAGAAAGAGCAGGTGATTTGAAAGCAATATCCCTGCTGAGCCGCCTATCGTCAGCAGGATGGCGCCGTAATATTCATTAGTCTGCCTTGCTCCCGCCATTGATTTTAATGAATACAGCGTTATCAACAGGCCAAAGCCCATAGCGAACATCAATATAAAAGCTCCCAGCGGCTTTGCGCTCAATAACAAGTCCAGTTTTACCTCGCCTATCTGCGCGATGGACCAGGCGTAATCAGGTGCGCCGACCCTGAATATTCGTATGGCCTGCACAAACGTGATTACTGCGATAATCAAAGTCACTGCCCGGAACAGAAATTTCATTCTGCTCGGCAGCAACAGCAGCACAAAACCTGCAATCAAAGGCAAAAATACGATGGTAAGAAGAATGTTATCCAATTCGTAAATCCTCCATCTTTAATCCCTGCACGCCAAGTTCCTTCATAATTTTTGTCGTCTTCTGGCGGCTCAACTGAAGTATTGTCTCGTAAGTATGCGTAATATTGTTACACCGGTCAACAACGGCTAATCTCTCCGTGCAGCTATAACACGGGTCAACCGCCGCAAGTGTGAGTGTGACGTCGGCAATATCTTGGCCTATGCAGGATGCCTTGAACGAAGGCACATTGACGTAGCTCGGCGCCCTGACCTTGTGCCGAATCGGCCTGTTGCCGCCGTCGCTGCGGACGTAATGGAACGTCTCGCCTCTCGGCGCCTCGGCGTGCCCGACCGCCTCGCCCGGCGGGATTTCCCTGACCTCGGCGGTAATCGGCCCATCCGGAAGTTTCTTCAGCGCCTGCCTGACTATTTTAATCGACTCGAACGTCTCGAGAAGACGAACAACCGCCTTGGCAAAGACATCGCCTTCCTGCTGGACAATTACTTTCCAGTCCAGCTCGCCGTAAGCGGCATAAGGGTCGTCGCGCCTTACATCGATATCAACGCCGCTGCCTCTGGCTGTCGGGCCGGTCACCGCATATCGGATTGCATCTTCTTTCTTCAGGATGCCGACGCCTTTAAGCCGGGCATGCAGAACAGGGTCGTCAAGCACCGCTTTTGTCAGCATCTCAGTCTTCTTCTCGATTTCGTCAAGCTCTTTCAGTATCTTTGGAATAAGCTCGTTGGGGACATCTTCTCTGCAGCCGCCGACCCTGACGTTGCCGTAGTTGTTCCTGTTGCCCGTTATTTCTTCCAGCAGGTCGAGCACCGGCTCACGGTATTTCCACGCCCACATAAATACGGTGTCATAACCGATGAAGTGGCCGCCGAGGCCGACCCACAGCAGGTGGCTGTGAATGCGCTCGAGCTCGTTGATAATCGTCCGAACATATAATGCACGCGGCGGCGGCTTTATGCCGGCAAGCTCCTCCACGGCCTGAACGTAAGCTAATGGATGCGAAGCCGAACAAATCCCGCATATACGGGAAATCAGATACGGTATCTGGTCGAATTGCAGTGTCTCGCTGATTTTTTCTATGCCGCGATGGTTATAAGATAATCGCACGTCTATATCGGTCACTTTTTCGCCGTCGAGGGTAAGCTGGAAAAATTCCATCTCCTCCTGCAAAGGGTGAAATGGGCCGACGGCAAGTACCGGTTTTTTTACTTCTTTCTTCATTTTTTCACTTCTTTCCTCAATGGATACACGCCCTGTGGCCAATCGTCTGCCAGTATCAGCCGCTTCAGGTTGGGATGATTTATAAAATCGATTCCGAGCACGTCGTGTATCTCTCTTTCTATCCACTCCGCCGCCGGCAAAAAGGGTGTAATAGATTCTATCGCCGGGTTCTTGCGGTCGCGGATAAATGCTTTTACCGTGATTACACAGCCGGTCCGGTCATAAGAAAAATGATACAGGACCTCGAAGCAGTCATCGGAGTCGATACCGGTGGCGGTGCAAAATCTTGCCCCGACGTCCTCGAACAGAAATTTACAGACGGCATAGCTGTTCCCCGCCTCGCAGGGAATATAAATCCTGTTGTCGGCTTTCTGCTCGATTGCTGTGACCTTGTTCTTTATTTCAGATATTCTGCTGTTTAGCTCTTGCTGGTTCATTATTAGTTCCTTCGCTGTCGCTTGCGACAACCTGTCATAAAGCCGATAGCGCCTTTACGACGCCGGATATAATCGCTTCCGGCTTGGGCGGACAGCCCGGCACGTAGGCTATGATTGCATTAGGGTCTATTTCCTTTATTATCTTGTCCACCGGCCCTTCAACGTGATACCCGTTGTAGAATATCCCTGTTCCGCAGGGACAGGCGCCGACGAGAAAAACAACACACGGCTTGGAGGTCTGCCGATAAACCTCTCTCAGCCGTATTATCGCCTGCCGTGTCCCTACGCCGGTCACAAGCAGGGCATCCGCGTGTCTCGGTGAGCCGACAAGCTTAATCCCGAACCTCTCAATGTCAAATTTGGGTGTCAGGCAGTTGACAATTTCAATATCGCAGTTGTTGCACGCACCGACGTTGACGTGAAACACCCACGGCGACTTTTTTAACGACCAAATTTTCCAGCTCATAAATCTATCCCTTCGGCTTCGCTCCCTACTTCGCCCAAAAAAAAGGGCTACGCAGGGCAGGCAGGGCAGGCTTACAGCCAGTTGATGCCGTAATAATCACCTGTTATTGCCAGCAGTATGGCGACAACCATTGCGATGCCGCAATAAACCCAGAAAAACTTCATTGCCTGGTCAATCCGAACTCGCGGATTCGTATTCTTTATCAAAATCAAAAGCACTAACACCAATACGTATTTGCCTATCCCCGCCAGTATATTTGTTCCGAACCCGCCGAGAAATACCATTACTAAAAACAGCGGCAAAGCTACCAGCAGCATCGCCTGCACAAGCTTCCAGATGGCAAGCAATGCCCCTGAATATTCCATCAGCACGCCGCCGCCAAGCTCAGTCTCCGCCTCGGCCATGTCGAACGGGACAAAGCCCAGCTTTGCCTGAACGGATAGTAGTGCAGCCAGAAACGCCAGGAACCCCGATATGCTGAAAACCGTCGTCTGCTGGGCAATGGCAGCCAGGTTCAACTGTCCGCCGCTTTTTATAATTACTACGATAAAGGCCAGTACCAGCGACAGCTCATAGCTCATAACCAGTTTCATTTCCCTGCTTGTCCCCACCGTTGCATGAGGGCTGGCGCTTGCGCTGCTGCCCAGAATCAATGCTAATGAAGGAATTACCATCAGGTAAATCGCCACAATAACATCGCCGACAAATGGTGCGCCCGGCGCCAGGGCCGTCCGCCACAGCATTGTCGAAAGCAGCAGCACGCCGGCAAAACCCGCAACCGGCGCCATTATAAAAATCTTCTGCTGGGCCTGCTCCGGTATGAGAATCTCTTTGCCCATCAGTTTCATCACGTCAACGAAGGGCTGATAAATCGGAGGCCCGACGCGCCACTGCACAAGGGCGCTGACCTTGCGGACTATCCACGATGCAAGCAGACCCGCTATTATGGTAAATAAAAAACCCGGGAAAACGATGAGCCATAACAAATTCCGTAATACCTCGTTCATTTCTTTGTCTTTCCCTTATCCACTTCCCTTAAAAACGGCTCCCACAACTGACCGCCGGCCACCTTCACAACGATGTCATCGAAAACCTCGACCATATCGCCTTCTTTCCCGGCGTCGGCTTCCCTGTAGTCAATGCTGCCGTCCCCGCAGGTCCTGACGCACAGCGGCTTTTCGCCTTTGCCGAGCCGGCCTCTGCAAACATCGCAGACGCTCGAAGGATACGGTATCAAATCGGTGTATATCGTCCCGAACGGACAGGCTATTGCGCAAGTCCCACAGCCGGTGCACAGCATATTCGCACGCTTGAGGATACCCGCATCGTTGTTTTTGCTCGGTATCTTTTCCAGTGCCTCGTTGGGACAGGCCTTTATGCACGGCGCCGCTTCACACCTGCGGCAGATTAAGGCAAAGCGAATCATCTCCAGCAGCGAGTCTATGCCCTTGTTCTCGGGATGATGTTTGTATGAACACTGCACATCGGATTCGCTTTGAAGTTCGCACTTTGCCAAATCAATTATCAGTTTTTCGCTCATAATTTATTTTTTACTTTAAGCCCAGATATCCGGGTAATCCTTAATTTGTTCATAAGTGAAGACGGGCCCATCTTTGCATACGTAATATTTGCCAATCATACAATGGCCGCATTTGCCTATCCCGCAGCTCATATTCTTTTCCATCGAAAGGTAAATATTCACCGGCTTAAAGCCGAACTCCAGCAGCTTCAATGTGGCGAATTTCATCATTATTGGCGGGCCACAGACCACCGCCGCGCTGTTGCCGATATTCACATCCTGAGGCGACAGAATAGTGGTCACCACCCCGACGTTGTCCTTCCATTGGCCGTTGGCCTTATCGACGGTCAGCTTCATATTCACGCCCGTTATTTTTTGCCAGGGGCCGAACAGAGCGTTTTTATAAATGAAATCCTCCGGCGTTTTGGCGCCGAACCGGCATACTACCGACTTAAAGTCCTTTATCCTGCCTACCAGCGTCAAAAACAGCGACCTTATCGGAGCCAGACCCACGCCCCCGCCGACAATATAAACCTCTCTGCCGACAAAATCGTTAACCGGATAACCTTTACCGAACGGGCCGCGAATACCGACCTTCTGTCCCTTTTTGCACTGGTGCAGCAAGCCCGTCATACGACCGGCTTTCATAATGCTGATTTCCATCTTCTCGCTGTCCGACGGCGACGAAGAAGGCGTAAACGGCGCCTCGCCTTCGCCCGGCAAAGTCAGCTCCACGAACTGACCTGTCTCGAACTTAATCTTCTTTTCCGGCACAACGACAAAGCTTTTAACCGTCGGCGATTCGTCTATTATCTCGGTGATTTTGCCGTTTACCGGCTGATAAGGGTTTTTGCTCATTTTATAACTTTCGCTTTTGGCCTGTTTTTATCTTTAAGCTCTTCATTGAGTTTCTTTAATATCGACCTCATATCAATTTCGCCGGCGCAGGTATCTATGCACCTGCCGCAGCCCACGCACATATCAAGGCCGTATCTGTCAACAAAATAGACAAGCTTGTGCATCAGGCGGTGTTTGATTCTGTCGCCGAGTATCTTTCGCGGATTTGCGCCGCCGGCAACAGCCGCGTATGCCTGCCTGAGGCAGCCATCCCACATCTTCATCTTGGCAAAATAATCCTTCTGTTTCGTGTCATATAGATAAAAACAGTGACACGTGGGACATATTCTCGTGCAGGCCTGACATTCTACGCAATTTTTTGCTTCGACATCGAAGACATCTGACTCCCAGCCGCTTTCTGTTAGCTCTTTGATTGGCACATCGAGCTTGTATTTGGCATTATTTTCTTCAAGCTGCTTTTGCGTCTTGTCTCTGTTTTTATCACGCTCGCCAAGCAGCCTGTCAGGGACTTTGTTGAAAAGCCGGGAATGTTTTTCTATAAAATCTTCGCCCTTTTCCGAGCCGGCTTCGATAATGAATCCGTCTCTTATCTTTGAAACATTTATGTCAAAGCCGTTTTGCGCAAAGGCCTTGCCGTTAAAGAAGTTACAGAAACAGCTCTCGCCCGGCTCGAAGCAGTCTGAAGCGATTATAAACATATTCTCCCGCCGCTTTATGTAAAGCGGGTCCTCGAATTCTTCTTCTGTAAAAACCTTATCGAGAATTTCAATGGAGCGCAAGTCGCACTCTTTAAGCCCAAAGACGGCAAATGGTTTTATCTCTTCCGGCTCAGCCGGTTCAGGAAATATCGCCGCAAGCTCGCACACCGGAAATAAAAACTCTTTTACCGTTGTGCAGGTTCGTATATTGTTAAGCTCTGCCGGGCTTTTGGAATCGGGGTCGTATTTACTATATGTATAGTGCTGCCCCGTCTTTTTAGGAACATAAAGCGACATCCGCTCGGCCACAGCATCTAAAAATGGCTTCAGATTGCTTATATACACAGGTTCCATTTTTAACGACTCCTGTTAAAAGTCCCCGCTGCCTGTTTATCAGCTCAGCTTTTCTGTCATATAATATGGCAGGCGGGCAAGGTCCATCGCAATATCTATGGTTATCACTTTTACTTTCTTTGGCACGGTTATATAGCACGGAGAAAAATTCAGAATTCCTTTTACGCCTGCTTTGACCAGCGCATCGGAAGTAAATTGGGCAGTATCCCGCGGAACAGCGATTATTGCAAGGTTTATCTTCCTTTTTTTCAGCGTCCGAATATCTGCAACGTCTTCAATTGTTATGTTGTTTATTTTTTTGCCGATTTTCTTGGGGTCAACATCGAAGGCCGCCGCTATGTTAAAACCGTATATCTTAAAACCCGGATACGCCAGCATAGCCGAGCCGAGGTTGCCTGCCCCGACCAGTGCGACCTTGTGGCCGATGTCGGACTTGAGGATTTTGCTGATTTGTTTTGCTACTGTTGCAATTTTATATCCTACCCCGGGCGTGCCGAAACCGCCGAAATAGGAAAAGTCCTTTCTTATCTGACAGGAATTAACGCCTAAGAAGTCGGCCAGGTTCTGGCTCGAAGCGTCCTGCTGCCCCTGTTCTGACAGAAACAATAGTCCCCTCAGGTATATCGGCAGCCGACGTATAGTCTCATTTGGAATCCGGGAGTATCTCATAAATATACTACATACTACGCGATAATCTAAACTTGTGTTCACATTCACAAACTAAACTCAGCTATAGCTTATAAAAAACGTATTGTCCCTGTCAAGAGAATTTTTCGCACGGTTCTTTTTTTAGTGCCCGGCTGTCAAAGACCCTCCCTGTGCTTATAAACTGCAGGGTTGTTTAGAAGGCATCCCAAAACCCTCCGACGGAGGATGATGATACAGCCAGTCAAACAGGTGTTCAACTTTCCATCGCCTTTTGTATCGACGCAATGCTCGACCATCCTGGGTGGAAACCTTAAAGCCGATTCTGTCCATTCCTGGAAGCGTCGATGGCAGGTGCTTTTCGGCGGATACCGCTGCACTGTTTGGGCAATTATGTCCTTTTCAGTTCCAGACCTGAATCGCCGGCGGTCTTTCGCCGCTGACAGTTGCTAGCCGCAGCATAAATTCGAAGGCGCCGTAGTCCTGGTCAACTTTTATAAGGATAATGTGCGTTCCCTTTGAAAGTTTCAGGGGGTAGGTTTCCTGGTCCTGATAAGCAGACCTGTAAACGTGCTGCAGGCCGAGGAGATTATGGTCAACCCAGAGCTTATACCCGTCGTCAGAGCCGACTTTTAATTCGACCTGCATATCTTCCCCGCATTCGAGCCAGCAGGCGGCATACGCCAGGACGTCTTCTGCGTTATATCCGAGTCCAAGATGAGCGACCTCGAAGAAATCGATTTTGGAGCCATACTTTGCTTCGTATGGTATCCACTTTACTGTGGTTCCGTCGTCCCTGCCTATCTCCATTCCCTTGAAGGGGACATGTTTTTCCTCCCCGCCGTAGTTTTTCAGGTAATCGACATTGAATCCTTTGTTGTCAGGTCTGTCTCCGGGATTCGGGAAAGGCCCGACCACCAGCCAGTTGGTTATAAAGCCGTCAGTGTTAAGCTCGTAAGGGCCTAATACGTTTGACGAGGTGCCGGCCGACCCGCCGGACAAACTCTTACACCCGCCGAAGAAGACACAAACCACAACGGGGAATAATACGGCAATCCGCAGGCACATCTTATTTATGTTCATAAAATTACTCCCTGCATAGATTAAATTGCAATTACGATTAACTTTATCTGCCTACAAAAATACATTTATACTCGGCAGGCTACCAGCCCGCGGTGATTTGTGCAAGGGCTTTCCGGTCGGCGATACATAATTTTTGAGAGTTTCTTCGTATAAGCGGCTTTGGGTTCAGGGTGAAAAAATGGGTAAAAAAAGGCCTGTATAAACAGGCCTGTAATAACAATCTGGCTTTACTCCGCCGATGCCGTAAGAAAGTGTCTGATAAAACCCAGTATTTCAAGGTGGGTAATCGTTGCTTGTGTCCGAAAGTCCTATCGTGTAGGCATTTTCGACCCATCAAGACCTGATTCCCCTGAATATGGGTATCGGTTTTTTCAAATCATATTTCAATACGCACACGGCAGAGTTCAGCCAGCAACATTATTTATATCAAATTTCAGAATTAAAATCAAGAAAAAAACAGCCGCTTAAGCTGCCAAATTAAGAACCGCACTTCGGCTTATTGATTGGTTTTTCGGCTCTTTGGCCAGCGCCTTAACGTTGATACCAGACCGAAAAATCTGAACTTACGACCGTGCCGGTGGGATTCTCAATCACTTAGTCGGCGTTTGCTTGTTTTCTGCATCACTGAGTGCTTTTATTATCACGGCATTATTTGGAGCAGCGCGCAGGGCTTCCTGAAAATGTTTGACAGCCTCGGCAAACTGCTGTTTTTCTGCTAAGACCAGGCCAAGATTATAGTGAACCTGCCAGGCGTCCGGCTTCAACACCAGGGCTCCTTGATAATGCTTAATTGCCTCGTCAAGTTCGCCTTTTGCTCGGTATGCATTTCCAAGGTTATTGCGTACCTCGCAATGGTCTCGGCCTTTCTGAAGAAACTCCGTACAATACTTGATTGCCTCGTCAGGCCGCCTTCGTTCGACAAGTTCCGGCGCCAGGTTCGCAATCGCGTCGCCGTATGCAGGAAAAATATCCAAAGCCAATCTCCAGTGTATTATTGCCTCATTGATTTTTCCCTGCTGTTTTAGCGCAACGCCTAAATTGTTGTGTGCCAGGTGATTATTTTCTGTCACTTCCAGTGCATGTTCATATAAAGTTATGTTGTTGCGCCAGTAGCCTGCCTGCAACCAGCTACAAGCCGCCAGAACTAACAGCACGGTAGTTGCTGATACTGCGAGTATCAGCTTTCTGTAATGTATGCCTTTTAGAATATCAGGGACACCCCAGGCAATAATAATAAAGATGCCGGCTAAAGGTATATATGTGTAGCGGTCGGCATATCTTTGCGTCCCAACCTGAACAAGTCCTATTACAGGAACCAGTGTCCCCAGATACCACAGCCAGCCGACCGGTATATAGCGATAATTACGGCGACACAAAACAGCGAAAACCGTTGCGGCTGCAAGCAGAGCGGCTGCTGCCGCCTCCTGCCACATCGGAACCGCTCTGGTGTGAGCGTAAAACACGGCGAGTCTTGTCGGCCAAATCATCATCCTCAGATAAGCAACATAAGAAACCAGCGAATTAGCTATGCGGGAATGAAGGTCAAGTGACTGCAAAGAAACCGTTATTTCCTGCTGTGCCTGAAGTGTAATGACACCGCAGATGACCGCTAAAACAAAAAGGGGCGCCTTTTCAAGCAGAAGATACAAAAACGTCGACCTTTTTGCCTGAGTAGTTCCGGCAGGTTTAATCAATATGTTGTTGCCGAAACGTCTTAGCGGCCAGTAGTCCAGCAACAGCAATACAAATGGAACGGTCACCAACATCGGCTTGGCCATCAGTCCCATCGCTAAAAAAACCATAAGAGTTACATACCTTATAAAGCAGGGACGCTCGACATATCTGCTGTATCCCCACAACGTCAGCAGCAGGAAAAACATCCCCAGAACGTCCTTACGTTCTGCGACCCACGCCACCGATTCGGTATGTAGCGGATGCAACGCAAATAGCGCCGCCACAAATGCGCTCGGCCAAACGGCCCTTGTCATTCGATAAAGGACCAGCAACAATAACAGGGTGTTGAGCAGATGAAACAGCAAATTTACCAAATGATGCCAACCCGAATTCAACCCAAACGTCTGACAATCCAAAATATGACTGAGCCAGGTCAAAGGGTGCCAGTTGCTGGCGTGCCTTGTTGTAAAAGCCCATTTAACATTTTCCCAGCTTAATCCTGACTGGACACGACCATTCTCTGTTATGTATTTGGGGTCATCCAGGTTAATAAACTCATAATTGCGGACCTGCCAGTAAACAGCAGATGTTACAGACAGTAGAATTGCTGCAATAGCGATGAGCACCGCCGGTGAATCCTCGCTTGCGTATGCTGCACCTTTTCTTTTATGCCTTTGACTTTTTACCATAATAGTCCCAACCTTTAGAATGAATTATAAAGATTAACCAACGCTTGAGCAGCAGTCAAACCAAAACCTGTGTCTTTGTTACGGGGTCCTGAAATTTGATGAGACGCAAGAAAGTTACAGGGTTCGCAGCTCCGCGCCGACGGATTCTGTCAGGCTTTGTAAGATGTCCTGCTGGAAGCGGTCGACGGTCTCGTGCGTCAACGTGCCGTCTTCGTCTCTGAACGTAAGTGTCAGCGTGACGCTTTTCCGGCCCGATGGGATACCTTTGCCGCGGTATATTCCTACAAAGCTGACATTCTCCAGTTGTTCCGGGGCCTTTTTGTTCACTGCTTCAATTATATCGGTCCAGCAGACGCCTTCATCGATGACAATCGAAAGGTCCCGCTGTATCGCCGGAAATCTCGGGATTGGTTCTGCTTTTAATTCCGCCGCGTGGAGTCCGAGAAGCTCGTCAAAGTCCAGCTCGGCGGCAACGGGCGACAGTTTGAAATCAAATTTCTCCCTGACCTGCTGTGAAACAATGCCTGCGGCGCCGATGTCGCCGCCGTTTACCAGTATTCGGGCGCCGGTCCCGGCCCACGGCAAATCAGAAGGAGTAAAAACAGTCCCTGCATTTTTGTTTACGGTCTTTACCAGTCCCTCGACGACGCCTCTTAGCTCCCGCAGGTCGCCGTCGCAGACAATCGCCAATTTGGTCCTTTCAATCGGCAGGTCGCCGCTTTTGCCGCTCGGCACGAACGTATCGGCAATCTCGAATATCCTGCAGGGAGTATTCTTTGCGTTAAGGTTGGTTTTCAGAACGCCGAGCAAAGAGCCGATGAGACTGCGGCGAAGCAGATTAGTGCTTTTGCTCGATTCATCCCGTCCCCTGCCTGCGGGACGGGATTCATCTTTTACGGCCAAGTGTCCCTTATCATCGCCGTCGGCAAACAGCCCGGCGACGGAATCATCAACGAAGCTCATATTAATTGTTTCATAGAAGCCGCAGCCGTTAAGATAAGTTTCAATCTCGCCGGTCAGTTTCCAGCGGGCATCTGCCGGGGCGACCTCTATTTGTATCTTTTTACCCGTGGGGATTTTGTTATAGCCGTATAGACGAGCAACCTCCTCAATCAGGTCGGCTTCGCGATACACATCCGCCCGCCGCCACGATGGTATCGAGCAGATTATCGAATCGTCTTTCCGCCGCGGCTTATAATTCAAGCTCGATAAAATTTTCATTGCCTCATCAGGCGGAATCTCGATACCCAGCAGTTTCTGCAATCGGCTCATCCGCAGTGTCACTTCTACCTGCTGCGGCTTTTTGGGATAAACATCTACGGCGCCTTTTGCGGCCTTGCCGCCGGCGGCTGCAATAATAAGCTGGGCGGTCCGCTTCGAGGCCCAGTCGATATTTTCGATATCCACCGTGCGCTCGAACCGAAAGGCCGCCTCCGAAGGCAGGCCGAGTTTGCGGGACGTCGTTCGCACGCTGACGGGCTTGAAATACGCATCTTCCAGAAGAACCGTTTTGGTTTTATCGCTTACCTCGGTATCCAGCCCGCCCATAACGCCGGCTACGGCAACGGGGCCTTCGGCATCAGCGATAATCAGCATATCCGGTTCGAGACTGCACCTTGTGCCGTCAATACTGACAAGCTGTTCGCCGGCGACGGCCTTTCTGACTATTATCTTGCCGCCTGCTATTTTTTCATAGTCAAAGGCGTGCGGCGGCTGCCCGGTCTCCAGCATAGCGTAGTTGGTTGCGTCAACGACGTTGTTGACGCTTCGCATCCCGACTGCTTCGAGCCGTTTCTTCAGCCAGTCCGGCGATGGCCCGACCTTAACGCCCTCGATAATCCGTGCGGTATATCTGCCGCATAAGTCCGGCTCGGTAATCTCCACGCTGCAATATTTGCCGGCGTCTTTATTAGATTCTGCCGGCACAACCTGTGGTATTTTCAGCTCTTTACCGGTGACGGCGGCTAATTCACGCGCAATACCGATATACCCTAAGCAGTCGCCGCGGTTGCTTGTCACCTCGACCTCGATAACAGCATCATCACCGATGTATCTAATACCTTCGTAAGGCAGGCCCAGATTACTCAGCGTTTCGGCGACCTGCTCGGCGGATGAGTCTATTTCGATATAATCCCTTAACCAGCTCAATAAGACGTTCATTCTGAAAGCACCGTTAAAAAATAATTTACATCCATCAATAACTTAACCGCCGGGCCGTTGCGTTCACTGAACGCCACAGCTATCGTAGGGCCTGCGGACGTCTTACAACCGGTCCTGATTTGCTGTCCGGGGATTTATGGTTCGGTTCCAGAATCTTCATCGCCTTATTCACGTCGGCGACTTTCAGGACGCCGGTCGTTCGCCCGCCCTTTGCCCCCGCTGTGCAGTATGCATAAGAAATATTTATGTGGTTTCTCGCCAGCTTCTCGACCACCGTCGCCAGGGCGCCGGACTTATTGTCGAGGTTCACGCACAGGACATCCGTCTCGTTATAGGGCATATTCAGTTTTGTCAGCACCTCTTTTGCCTTGTCTGCGCCGGCAAAAACCGCCCGCATAACCCCGTGCTCCACAGAGTCCATCATCGTCATCGCTATGACATTAATCTTGGCACTTGCAAACTCGCTCAGCACCCTCGCCAGCACCCCCGGCTTATTGACCATAAAAATCGAAAATTGTGTCGTAATATACATCGCTTCATCTTCCTATATTAAAAGTTCAATCCGTAATCATTTCTTTGACGGCGATTTTCCTGTCCGGGAAGAACTTAAAAACCTTATCAAGATTGGTTATCCTGAATATCCTGTAAAGCTGCGGATTTATCGCACTTATGGCGACCTTACCGTCGTAAGCCTTCAGTTTGGTGCGAATGTCCAGCAGCACCGCCAGCACCTGTGATGAAAAGAATTTTACGCCCTCAAAATCGACTATTATTCTTTTCGGGTGGTTCTCTTCTATAAATTGCCTTATCATTCTGGAGATAGCCGCTATCCCTTCTGTATCGCTTATTGAGGCGGCCTTGAAAGCCACCAGCGTCACCGGCCCTTCAGCGGTTATCTCTATATCAGTCTTTTTGTTCATAATAATCTCGCTTTTACGCAGCCCGAAAAAGAAGCTTAACCCTATTATCGCAGATTTGCCGGCTGCGGTCGAGCTTTTTACTTGTTTTTCCAGCAGGCGACAAAATGCCCTTTGTAATCGCTTTTTTCCTTCAAGGCAGGGGGCTGCTTCAGGCATCTGTCTTCTGCCAGCGGGCATCGCGGGCTGAATGCACAGCCGTCCGGCAGCTTCGAGGCGCCCGGCGGCTCGCCGCCGGATTTGCCCGGCCCGCCTCGAACCGCCCCTTCGACCTGCGGAATTGCAGACATAAGCGCACGCGTATAGGGATGCAGCGGATTGCGGTAAAGCTCCTGCGACGGCGCCTTTTCCACTATTCTGCCCATATACATAACCGCCACGACGTCGCAGAAAAATTCCACGACCGCCAAATCATGCGCGATAAACAAAAAGGTCAGTCCGAACTCTTCCTGTAAATCTTTCAGCAGGTTCAGAATCTGCGATTGAATCGAAACATCAAGTGCGCTGACCGGCTCATCACAGATGACTAATTTCGGCTCCAGCGACAACGCCCTTGCTATGCCGATTCTCTGCCGCTGACCGCCGGAGAACTCGTGCGGATAGCGGTTTATATAGCCTGCCGACAAGCCGACTTTTGTCAGCAGCAGCGCAACCCGTTCAGCCAGCTCGCTGCCGGATGTCCCCTTGCTGACCTTCAGCGGCTCGCCGATAATGCTGCCGACGGTCATTCTCGGGTTCAAAGACCCGAACGGGTCCTGGAAAATAAGACTTATTTGTCTGCGGACCTTTCGCAGAGCGGCGGTGCCTGCCGACAGAACGTCTGTCCCTTCGAAACTTACCGTCCCTGCTGTCGCCGGCACTAATCGAATTATGCTCCTTGCCACAGTTGTCTTGCCGCAGCCGCTCTCGCCGACCAGGCCGAGCGTCCGGCCTTTCTTTATACTGAAGCTTACGCCGTCAACCGCCCTGATAAAACCCGCTGTCCGCCGCAGCAGTCCCTTCCTTATGGGAAAATACGTCTTTAGGTTCTCGACCTTCAGCAGTTCCCCGTTTGTGCCTGTCGTATTTTGATTCATATTATTTGCGGATTAATCCTTTTCGTAACCGGGGGCATACCAGCACGCAACCCACCGGCTGGGCCGGACCTCTTTCAATCTCGGCTCAATATTCCGGCACTTTTTATCATTACATCCTATCGGGCAGCGAGGATGAAATTTGCATCCGCTGGGAAAATGCAGCGGCTCAGGAACAATGCCCGCAATCGTCGGCAGACGCCTGCCTGAAAAACCCAGCCGCGGCAGAGACTTCAGCAATCCCTGTGTATAGGGGTGCAGCGGCTCGGCAAAAAGCGACCGCGACTCCGCCACCTCCACTATCCGCGAGGCATACATCACCGCAACGTCGTCGGCCCGCTCAGCCACAATGCCGAGGTTGTGCGTTATCAGCAGGATACTCATCCCGCTTTGCTCCTGCAGCACATCGAGCAGGTCAAGTATCTGTGCCTGAATCGTCACATCCAGCGCAGTTGTCGGCTCATCGGCTATCAGAAGCTGCGGCTCACAGCTTACCGCCATTGCTATCATAATCCGCTGTTGCATACCGCCGGACATCTGGTGCGGATAATCGTTTGCCCGCTTCTCGGCGTCCCCAATACCAACCTTCCGCAGCATCTCAACCGTCTTTGCGTCTGCCTCGCTTTGGCCTTTTTTCTGATGCAGCCCGACGGCCTCGGCTATCTGGCTGCCGACCGTATAAACCGGGTTAAGACTTGTCATCGGCTCCTGAAAAATCATCGCTATCCTGTTGCCGCGAATGTTCCGCATCTGTCTTTCGCTCAGCTCAAGCAGGTCCTGCCCGCCGAACATTATTTTTCCGCCGACAATCTCACCCGGCGGCTCCGGCACCAGCCGCATAATCGACAGCGCCGTCACGCTCTTACCGCATCCGCTTTCGCCGACCAGTGCAAAGGTTTCGCCTTTCTTTATCGAGAAGCTCACCTCCTGCACCGCTTTTACAACTCCCTCCTCGGTAAAAAAGCTGACACTCAATCCTTTTATTGATAATAAGGCGCCGTTTTCGCTCATACCGCCTTCCTCAAACGCGGGTCAATTGCGTCTCGCAGGGCCTCACCAACAAGGTTATAGGCCAGAACGGTAAAGAATATTGCCAGTCCGGGGAAAAGCGTGAGCCACCACAAGAATCTTCCAGTTGTGCTTACGCCCAAACTCAGCATTTGTCCCCAGCTCGGTGTCGGCGGCGCAACACCAAAACCTAAAAAGCTAAGTGCTGCTTCAATAAATATGGCGCCGGCAATACCAAATGTCGCGTTGACCAGCACCGGTGCAATCGCGTTTGGCAGCATATGCCCGAAGAGAATGCTTCGCAGAGGCAGACCCAGCGATACGGCCGCCTGGACGAAATCCTGCCTGCGCAGCTTGAGAAACTCGGCGCGAACGAAGCGGGCGTCTTCGGTCCATGTAGTCAGGCCAATAATGAGCATTATGTTAAACAAGCTGCGAGGGAAAAATGCGACAATAGTTATGATTAGGAAAAAGACAGGCACGGCCATCATAATTTCAACTAAGCGCATACCGAAGAAGTCGGCCTTGCCGCCTGAATAACCAAGTATCGCGCCTATTATGATTCCTATGATGCTCGATATACCTACGGCAACGAAACCGACGGACAATGAGATTCTGCTGCCGTGAATGAGCCGGCAGAGGACGTCTGAGCCGACGTCGTCGGTACCAAGCCAGTGCTGTTTATTCGGCGGCTGCTCGCGAACCTTCAAATCGGTCCTGCCATAGCCATAAGGCACGGGGGCAAAGACGGCACCGGACGCCTTGCCTGAAGCGACCATCGACTTGTAGTCGGTCGCATCGAGCCGGCGGGGTGTGAAGACGTAAAGCAATGTTATACCGATGATGATAATAAGCGTGTCGATAAAAACCTGTCGCCAAAGGACGCTTGAGCGGATTGAGGGGTCGATACGCCTGTGATTCCGGCAGATAAGCAGTATTTGAATCAGGCCGACCGTCGCAGCCAGAAAAATACTGTAATCGGCAGCGTTAAGGTTTCTAAAAATAGGATAATGTTGCCGGCCGTCGATTTTTATGACAAAGGGTTTGTCATTTGCGAGGAACGGCGCGAATATCGCCAGCAAAAAAAGCAGGATTATAAAGCCCAGCCAGATGACGACGAATTTACTCCTGGTGAACTCATGCCAGACCATCTCACCGTATGATGTGCCCCATTCTTTGTGTTGTTGATTCGGTTTAGTCATAATAGTATCACTCTGCGGATTCAAAACTGATTCGCGGGTCAACTATAGCGTAAGCAATATCAGCTAGCAGCAAGCCGACTAAATTCAGAAAACCGGCTATAGTAGCGACGCCCATAACAACATTGTAATCACGGGTCGTTACCGCCTCAAAGGCAAGCAGACCCATACCTGAAACGCTGAAGATTCTTTCGATTATGACCGAGCCGCCGAACATCGCGGGCAATAGCGTAGCCATAATAGTAATGACCGGGATGATGCTGTTTCTAAAAGCGTGTCTGAATATGACAGCCCAGTTGGAAAGCCCCTTGGCCCTTGCTGTCCGGACGTAGTCGGCGCGAAGATTATCGAGCATACCCGCTCTGACCTGCTTTGTCAGATATGCGAAACCAGCGTATGTAAGACAGACAATCGGCAAAACTAAGTGCCACAACCGGTCTGCAAGCCACGGGAAAAAAGCCAGTTGCTCCGCATAGTTGCTGCTAAGACCTGCCGGCGGAAACCAGTTAATCGGCGGCCCGCACAGATAGCCGATGAGCATCTGGCCCACCCACATAGAAGGAAGCGACCACAACATCAAAAGCATTACCGAGCTTGCACGGTCGAGAAACTTTTTACGCCCTACCGCGGAAAGTATTCCCATAGGAATCGAGACGGCGTAAATTATGACAAAGGATATTATATTCAGCGTCAGGGTAATCGGCAGGCGTTCCTTGATGAGGTCAATGACCTCGCGATGGTGCTTGATTGAATCACCGAAATCGAGGCGAACGACCCGCCACAGCCAGGTGGCGTACTGGACGTGGACGGGCTTATCAAGGCCATAAAGCCGCATCCGAGTCGCCCGGACGTCTGCCGCCCGCTGGGCGTCCATCATGCCGCCCGGCCCCATAGCCAGACTTACCGGGTCGCCCGGTGCCATCCGGCTGATGGCAAAAACAACAATCGTAATACCCAGCAGCGTAGGTATCATTAAAAGCAGGCGTCTAATTATATACGTGGTCATTTATACTTTTGCTTATCCTTAGGGACATACCACTCAAGAAAATCGATACCGAGCTTGTGCACTTTGACGTTCTCAAACCTCTTATCCAGAAGCGTATAAGTCGGTCGGGTGACAAGGAAAGTGTACGGCTGCTCCTCGTGAATTATTTGATGTAACCGATGATAGAGTTCATACCTTTTTTCCGGATTCAGAGTTCGCCTGGCCTGTTCCATTATTGAGTCGGCTTCGGCGTTATTGAAACCAACGTAATTGTTGCCCCTGCGTTGTATCTGAGAAGAATGAAACAATTGATAGGGGTCGCTTTCTATAGTTCCGCCCCAGCCGGAGGCAGCCGCGTCGAAAACCCTTCGATTCATCCTGTCAAGAAAAATCGACCACTCTACGGGGTCGGGTATCATATCAACGCCTATTTTTGCGGTATCATCCTTAAGCATTTTTATTATACGCTCGTAGGTTTCATTACCTGATGGATATGATAACTTAAACCGAAACGGCAGACCGTCTTTATCACGAATGCCGTCGCCGTCCGTATCACGCCAGCCAGCCTCGTCCAATAACTGTTTTGCCTTTTCAAGGTCGAATGGCCAGGGCTTGATATTCGGGTCGGATTGCTTCCCGTATATGTAGAATGGCCCAGTTACAATTTTGCCGTAACCCTTTTGAATATATTCAACAATCGCAGGGCGATTTATGGCATGTGTCATTGCAAGACGAACGCCTCTGTCCTTGAAGAACTCTCTGGCCTGATTCCACCCGATATAGCTGTAACCGTGACTGGGCCTCCAATAAGACAATGTGTAAAAATCTTTCTTGAACTGTTCATCGTTTGATAACTCGAAGAACTGCTCGGAGGACGGCTCCAGAGTATCTATATCGTGTGAGCGAAGCGCCTGCAGCGCCGCGGAAGAATTTGAAATGAACTTGAATACAAGTCGATTTAACTTGGGTTTTTTTCCCCAGTAATTATCATTGCGTCGCAGAACAACTTGCTGGCCGACGTCCCATTTATCAAATATGTAAGGGCCGCTTCCCGCAGGATTTGAACGCCTGGCGTTGAATTCTTTTGGGTCGCTGAATTTATATATATGCCGGGGCAGAACGTCAAAGACGCCTACCGATTCAACAGTCTGCCAGTAAAGTTCCTTCAGTATAAATTTAACCGTCCGGTCATCGACCTTTACAACCTGCCTGACATTGTCGTAGTAGTTGCGCAAATCTGCGGCGTCTACTTCGGGATTCATCATTGTTTCATAAGTAAATATTACGTCGTCTGCCGTAACCGGCACGCCATCCGAAAACCATATATCTTTTTTGAGCACCACCGTTATCTCGAGTTTTTCCTCCGACACTTCCATACTTTCCGCAAGGACAGGCACTAATTTCACCCCGTCGTAATCAAGGTCATAATAAAAAAGGGGCTCGATAATATTTCTGGCGTATATATCTCTGGCTTCGATACTGTTTTCCACGGAAATAGGGTTTAATGTCCTCGGTTCGCCCATTTCGACGGAGACCAGCCAGTCGCCTTCGTCACCGGGATATTCTTTACCAGGTAAATCTGCTTGTTTACTCTCCTGACTCTCTTGAGCCACCCTGACAGAACCTGCACTTGATAACCTGTCCAAAAGCTGATTCAAACGTTCATATAACCTGTCCGCCTGAACCATCGAAAGAACCTGAAAAACTATCATCAAAAGCAAAAACAAAAAAATAAAAAACGTTACCAGTCCCAAACGACCATTCATTATTCCGTCTCCTGTCTTCTGACTTCTGTCTTCTTATTACTTGTATCTCTGCTTTTCTTTCGGCACGTACCACTCTAAGTAATTCAAACCGAGCTTATGTATCTTAACGTTTTGGAAGCGTTTATCAACAGCGCGGAACGTCGGGCGCGTAAAGAGGAAGGTATATGGTTGCTGCTCGTGAATAAGCCGATGGAGCTGATGGCAAAGGACATCGGACTCTGCTGGGTCGATTGTGACCCTGAGTTGCTCCATTAAGGCGTCGGCTTCGGCGTTCCTGTAGCCGACGTAGTTTGAGCCGCGATTGCTGACCTGTGACGAATGGAAAATCTGATAGTAGTCCTCAACGATGTCTCCGCCCCAGCCCATTACCATTGACTCAAATTGTCTGTCAGTCAGTTTAGGCAGCAGGACTGACCACTCATAAGGGTCGGGGACAATCTCAACGCCGACTTTTGCCAGCTCGTCCTTCAACAAAGACGCCAGCCGCGTGTATAAATCACTTGCCACCGAGTAAAGAAATTTGAAACGAAATGCAACTCCGTCTTTTTCCCTGACGCCGTCGCCGTTGCGGTCAATCCAGCCGGCCTCATCGAGCAGTTTCTTTGCCATTTCAGGGTCATAAGGCCATGGCTTGACGGCAGCGTCGTTTTGTGTCCCCTTGATGTAAAAGGGGCCGGAGACAATCTCGCCATATTCCTTAAGCAGCTTGGAGACGATTTGCTCGCGGTTGATACTCAGCGTCATCGCCAGGCGGACGCGGGCGTCTGAAAAAAACGGCGTGTCCTCATTCCAGCCGATATAATAAAACGGGTCGCCCGGACTCCAGTAGTCCAGACAGTTAAATTCATTGTTGAACTCGATATCTTTCACAAGGTCTGCAAACTGGTCCGGCTCCGGGATAATCAGGTCAACCTGATGCGCCTTCAGCGCCTGCACCGAGGCAATGGGGTTGGTAATAAACTTATAAATGACCTTCTTTATTTTTGGCTTTACCCCCCAGTAATTCTCATTCCTGCGAAGAATGATTTGCGAACCCTGGTTCCATCGCTCGAAGAGGTATGGGCCGCTGCCTACGGGGTCGGATACCCGCTGATTGAATTTTTGCGCATCTTTATATTGATAAATATGTTTCGGATAAATTCCGATGTCCCAGAACGAAACAACCTCCTGCGCCTTGAAATACGGGCGTTTCATATAGAACCTGACTACGCGGTCGCTGATTTTCTCTGCCCTGTCAACGTCGAAATAAAGATTGGCCAGATTAGCCGCATCGACATTGGGGTCCGTTACCGCCTGATAGGTAAAAATTACATCGTCTGCGGTAATGGGCACGCCATCGGAGAAATGAATATCGTCCCGCAGGCGGAACGTTATCTCGAGGCCGTCATCGGAAATCTCGCAGCTTCGGGCCAGGTGCGGCTTGAGCTTTACCTCATCGAAATCATAAACCATCAGCGGCTCAAAGATATTACGAAGCGTTATCCAGCGGGAATAAATATCGCTATCGACGTTGATTTGATTAAGGGTTTTCGGCTCGACCCTCAGTGACCATATAAGCCAGTCGCCCTCATCGCCGGGATATTGAGGAATGGCAGCGCTATCGTTTTCCACAGGTCTGGTCTTTGTCCCGCCGCTTTCGATTGTTTCTTCGATTTTATTGAGGGTGATATAAAGCCGGTCAGACTGGACCATTGAGAGAATCTGCAGGAAGATTATTATCACCAGAACAACAAAGGTGAAAAATACCACGATGCCTCCGTGTTCTTTCATAAAGCCAAACCTCCCGTGTTTGGAGAACCCATTTTTCGCTCGCTTGCTAAATGAAAACTTGTGCTGTAAGACCTAAAGATAATCCTAAATTAGTCCTCATCGCTGGTTTACTCGGCTGGTGGCTGCGGCAATTCGAGCGGCGCCGTGCGATTGCTGCCGTCGGCGTTCTTGCCGTAGTCGAACTTTAACTCTAACGCCAACTGGCCGGCTTTTGTCTCGTCCCCGAGCAGTCTGTTATGCTCCTGCATCAGGCCGGCATAATCACTATCCTCTACCGCCTTTTTTATTACCGATTGTGCCATTCGCAGCCGCTTGCTTATGCAAAGCACCTCCGTCTCCACCAGCACCGATGCAAGCTGCTGTTTCTGCACGTCATCTAAAAAATCCTGTCCCTTGGCATACCTCTGTATTGCATAAGAATACAACTGGGCAAATCGGCGGGCAACATCAGGTTTGCTCTCGCCTGTTGTCGGTATCTTATCATCCAGCAGTTTCAAAATCGTGCTGTCCAAAAGCTCGTATTCCACCGTCCAGTCTGCGTATTTTTTTATCCGCATATCTGCTATGTGCAAAAGCAGCCCTTCCGCCTGTGGAATATTTACCCCGCCCGCAAATTCGGTTATCATCGCCAATATCTCAGGACTGACCTTATCAGCCAGCTTCTTAAGCTCTTCCGTGATGTTCTCGGCTAACTGCAGGTGCTCCGCCTCTGTACGGTTCAGCCGCTTTATAAAACCCGCATTCGTAACGCAGTGGACCGCCCAGTATCGGATAATCGCATTCTCATCCTGCAGTCTTTTCATAGCCGGCTCGGCCAGGTGCACGTCTTCCAGTCCGTCCACCAGGATTAGAAGATTGACAATCACATTCAGCTTATGCTCCTGTGGTGTAATCTTCTCGGCTTCCTCGAATGCCCTTGAGATATGTTTATAGGCCGACTCTGAAAACTGCTCGGCATACTGGGCCGCAGCGCTTTGTTCGCTGGAACTGCTGCGGGACACTATCACTGTTCGCTCCTTCGATATGGATGTAAAATCTTTCGTCTCTACCAGCGCCCGCACCGCATCGGCGACAAAGCCGTCGATAATCTTGAAATCTTTCTCGTCCAGCACCCCTTTGCTGCGCACCCTGTCGATTTCAGCGGTGTCCACGGCTTCGGCTGCCGAACTCATCAGTAAAAAAATTAAAAACACACCCGTAACGGCAAAAATCGCCCTTTTATCCTTCATCTTGAAACCAATGCTCTTAAAAAAATAATAACCTGTAGATTAGCCACCTGTCAGGACTCCACTTTAACAGTATGTAAAAGGATAACGTTAAAACCGCCTCCTGTCAAGTTTATTTGGTCCCTCGTTTGTATTCTGTTCTGCCTTGACGGAAAAATTTTCTCTGATGACGGTTATGACTTTTTGTTTATGTACATAAAAGCTGTATAATAGTATTAATACCACATTGGGTTCATTAAATTATTATTAAAGGGCTTACTTTATGGCCGAACCATCCCCGAAGCTTGTTCGCATAGACCCCCTGAGGCTGTATATGGAACGCCGCGGCCAAATGGTCACAGACGCAACGATTTTTGCCTCTGAGGCCATCACCCTCGAGTCGGAGGCGGTCCGCCAGCTTTGCGATGCTGCCTCTTTGCCGCCCGCCAAAAAAGTCCTCGCCACCGCCGACATTCACGTCGGCTTCGGCATCCCCATCGGCGCCGTATTAGGTCTCGACAACGCCATTATGCCTGCCGCCGTCGGTTATGATATAAATTGCGGTATGAGACTCCTCCGCACCCCTTTTGCAAAAGGAGACATCGACACCGCCGAAATCGCCGCCTCTATCGCGCGCGATATTCCGCTCGGTGAAGGCAAAGCCAATCTGACGCTCGACAAGACTTCTCTCGACGCCGTTGCCGGCATCGGCGTTGCCGCGATACCCTCGCTCGCACAACGGCTCAACCACCGGGCATGGGAGGCCTTCGACCCCGACGAATTCGCCGACGACCTTAAAAGAATCGAAGATAACGGCCGGCTGCCCGGCGACCTCGCCGCCGTCCCGAACCTCGCTGCTCAAAAAGGCTCCGACCAGCTCGGCACACTCGGCGGCGGCAACCACTTCATTGAAATCCAGTATATCCAGGAAATCCTTGATGCCCCCCTCGCACAGACTTTTGGCCTGTTCAAAAACCAGATTGTCGTAATGATTCACTCCGGCTCACGCCGTTTCGGTTATGAAATCGCCGACCACTATATGGCTATGGCCGCCCAAAGACCCGAAATGGCCGACCGAAAGAAAATGCTCAGCTTCCTCTCGACAGACACCGATGCCGGCAGGAACTATATCGCTGCGATGGCCGCCGCCGCCAACTTCGCCTTTGCCAATCGTCATATTATGGCCCTGCTTGTAAGACGCTGCTTCAACAGGATGTTCGGACCGACGCCCTTAAAACTTGTCTATGATATTGCCCACAATATAGCAAAGCTCGAAACTCACGAGGGCAATAAGCTCTGGGTCCACCGAAAAGGCGCCACCCGCGCCTTCGGGCCGATGAATATGAGCAATACCATTTTTACAGAAACAGGTCAGCCCATAATAACCCCCGGCTCTATGGGCACCGCAAGCTACCTGCTGGTCGGCACAGGCAACTCCGAAGAGTCCCTCTGCTCCGTCAACCACGGCGCAGGCAGGGTAATGAGCCGGACCGCCGCACTTGGAAAATCGCACAGGGGAAAAATCCTTACATCCCCACTTATTACTGACGACCAGTTTAACCGCAGTATGAAAGGTATAAAGCTTATCACCGGCGACAAACGCAGAATCAAGGAAGAAGCGCCGGCTGCCTACAAAAACATCGATGAGGTCGTCCGAATCGTCGTCGAATGCGGCTGGGCCAAAGCCGTCGCTCGTATGCTGCCTTTGGCCGTCTTGAAGGGATAGAATAACCCCTCCTGTGTTCTCCTGGTAAAAATACGGCAAGAACAAACGATAAATTAGTTGCATCGCCAACCTTTTTTATTAAAATATTCAGGTGGAGCCCCACGGCCTTACAGCCGTGGTATCTCCATATTCTTCGGCGAAACCCGCCGAAGCGTATCCTCCTTGCCTACTCCGCCGAAGTAGCCCCTTCGGCTACGAAGGCTGGACGCCAAGGCTACGGAGGATACCCACCTCGCATTCATCCACGGCTTAACAGCCGTGGCTTTCTGCGAAGGCGGGTAAATGTATTGTGTCACAAAAACCGTGCTTTTATTTGTTCTTAAAAGGGTATCGAAATGATTAAACGCCTTGTCTTCTTCACGGTTTCGCTGACGGTCTTGCTCTTTATTGTCGGCTGCCCGCAGGTTAAAACCAAGCCTGTAGAATCGTCAAAGGCAGAACCGCCGAAGGTAAAAGCTCAGCCGACCGTTCATTTTCACGACAACTGCGCCGACATCCTTGCCTCCTGCGTCAATAGCGAAGGAATGGTCAATTATAAAAAACTCAAATGGAGAAGATTCGAGCTAAAAGCCCTCCTCAATAAATTCGATAACCTCGACCCCAATGAGTACGACGCCTGGCCGCAGGAAGACAAAATCGCCTTCTGGATAAATGCCTACAATATGCAGACGCTCAAAATAATCGTTGATAATTATCCCATCGAGTCGTCGCGGTTCTACCGCCTCTTCTGGCCGCCTAATAGCATCAGGCACATCAAAGGTATTTGGACCGACTACAAATTTATGGTTATGGACGAGGAATTCACCCTCGCGGAAATCGAAAAACGCTTCTTCCGCCAACAGTTCGACGACCAGCGAATCTTCTTTGCCCTGTCCCAGGCCAGTATCTCCAGCCCCCCGCTGCGAAATGAGCCGTACTACGGATACAAGCTCAACCAGCAACTGGATGACCAGGCCAAAAAATTCCTCACCAGCCCCACCGGCTTCCGCATAGACAGAGATACCAAAACGGTTCATCTCTCCGCTATGCTTCAGTCCACCTGGTTCGGCGACCGGTTCGTCTCAAAATATGATACCGACAAAAAGTTTAAGGACCAGTTGCCTGCCGTTCGCGCCGTCCTGAACTTTATCACAAATTATGTCCCCGACCCCGACGTATCTTTCCTCGAAGTGGAAAACTATACCGTTGCATACTTGAGATATGACTGGACGCTTAATGAAGGTATGTAGCTTACCAACCTTGTTTTATTGAGGACGAAATGAATATGGCAAAAAAGACTCTCCATTGTAATCTTAATCGCGACAACGATAACTATCTTTTTACCAGTGAGTCCGTGACTATGGGTCATCCCGATAAAGTCGCCGACCACATCTCCGATGCAATCCTCGATGCTATGCTCGCCCAGGACAAAAAAAGCAGGGTCGCCTGTGAAACTCTTGTGACCACCGGCCTGGTTGTCGTCGCCGGCGAAATAACGTCAAGGGCCGTCGTTGACATCCCAGCGGTCGTCCGCAGCACCATCAAAGAAATCGGCTACACCGACCCCCGGATGGGCTTCGATTACGAAAACTGCGCCGTTATGGTCACCGTCGGCAGGCAAAGCCCCGACATCTCTCAGGGCGTCACCGAGGGCAAAGGCCTGCACAAAGAGCAGGGCGCCGGCGACCAGGGCGTAATGTTCGGCTATGCCTGCAGGGAAACCCCGCAGCTTATGCCTATGCCTATCCAGCTTGCACACGCCATTACCAACCGTCTCGCCAAAACCAGGCAAACCCGTAAACTGCCCTGGCTGCGACCCGACGGCAAAAGCCAGGTCACCGTTGAATATGAAAATGGTAAGCCGCGGCGCATCCATACCGTTGTTGTAGCTGCCCAGCACGAACCTTCTATTCCTTACAGGCAGTTGCGCAAACAAATCATTAAAGAGGTAATCCTGCCCGTCCTGCCCAAACGCCTCGTTGACAGGAACATCATATTCCACGTCAACGAAACCGGCCGATTTGTCGTGGGCGGCCCCAAGGGCGATTGCGGCGTCACAGGCAGAAAAATCATCGTTGACACATACGGCGGAAGAGGCCATCACGGCGGCGGCTGCTTCAGCGGAAAAGACCCCACAAAAGTTGACAGGACCGCAAGCTATATGGCCCGTTACATCGCAAAAAACATCGTCGCAGCGCACCTTGCCGATGTCTGCGAGCTTCAGTTATCTTATGTTATCGGCTTAGCTCAGCCCATCTCTGTCCTTCTCGACACCAAGGGGACCTCGAAGGTAAGCGAGAAAAAATTAAGTGAAATCGTAAGAAAGCTCTTTCCGCTGACGCCGAGGGGTATGATTGAGCATCTGAAATTGGCCCGGCCGATTTACGCCGAAACATCTTTCGGCGGCCACTTTGGAAGAAACCTTCCCAACTTTACCTGGGAGAGAACGGATTACGTCCGGAAGCTTCGCTCCGCCGCCGGCTTGCCCTGAGCAAGCGGACTTGTCCTGAGCAACGTCGAAGGAGCGAGTCGAAGGGCCTGTCCTGAGCAAAGCCGAAGGCCGAGTCGAAGGGCCTGCCCTCTTAAATAGGTTCGACACTTCGACGGTTCGACCTTGCTCACCGCAGGCAAGCTCACTACAGGTTGGGTTTGTTTTGCGGGTCTCCGCGAAAACATTTCTTTTCATAAGCCATTGTCATAATTTAGGTTATATCCATTTGCGTATTCGGCAAATTGGGTTTGTTTCGCATAATTTAGTTAATCGGTTAAATGGTTAATTAGTTATTGACTTGGCCGGCTGGCCTGAAGACTTGCCCTACGGGGCGGTTTATGTTTACCTTCTGGCAAACATACGGGATTTTAACATATTTTCAGGCAAAAGTCAACATAAATCGATGCTCGATATTCGAAACGTCATCCGGTTGCGCGGCTCGTAGCCAGAGGATGATACTTAGGCAAGTTAAAAGCTGAAACTAAAAACTCACTTGCCAGCCGGCCGCCGTAAGGCGTCCCCCAGGGAGTGGGCGGCGGGTATCTCGTCAATCTGATTTGCTGCGTCCTTCGACAATCGCGATTCTTGCCCGCCGTAGTCCTGATGTTGTCTGTCGGGACGAAGGCGGGTCGTCGGCCGTAAAGGGCGTAAACCATCTGGCCAATCTGGGTTTCCGGTTGATAGGACATAACCTTTTTAAACTCATAAAATTTTTAAAAAATTCCAAGAAAAAACTTGCTCTTTTTAACTTTATGGACGATAATATAGATACGGACTGGAAAAATCCGGTCGGTAAAGGGCTTCTGGAAAAATCCGGAAGCCCTTTGCTATTTTACGGAAATACCTTCAGTCCCCATCCCTTAACCTGGCCTTGCGGGTTTTTTCTGAGCTTTTGTAAAATAATATCATAAGCCCGGTTTAGCTGGTCCGGGCGAAGCGTCTTTATGCCAATTGGACGGGCGGTCAGGTCGGCTATTTGTAAGCCGGTTGAATTGGCCTTTTTGTCAATCATAACGAGGTCATAAGGTAATATTTTGTTTAAATAGTTGGCCCCGTCACGGATTCGCCTAAAACACAGTTCCAGTTCCTCATCTTCTTTTTTGCCTCTTCTTTCCACGATAACCGCCGTTATCTTGTCTGACTGGCCGATATCGGTAAGATACCTGAAGACCCTTTCAAGACCAAACGAAAGCGAGATTTCATAAGGATTACTTGGTTGGGTGTATTGGCTCATCAGCTTTTTCTTGTCTATAACTGATGCGACTATTGTAAATGATGTGCTGCTTATCAAGTTATTTAATCCGGTTATAAATGCTTTTCTGACCGATTCATCGAACAGAATAGTAAATTCGTTTTTCGGCTTTCTTATATCGTGTTCATGAAGAACAACTTCACTATGACCCCAGAACTGCATTTTAAACCGTGCCAGAGCGGGTATGATTTTGTCGGTATATTCCTGTTTTTGAAATATGCAGAAAACAAGCACAAACACTGGATATTCAGGGTCGATGCTCGCCAGCCCGTGGTCGCCGCTTTCATCAACATAGACAATATAGTCGCCGAATTGTTTTATTTCATTTTCATCCATCTAAAATATTCTTACGCTCTTCCTTCTACAGTGGAAATTTCTTCCAGCGGCATTCGACATTTGTTGGATTGTTTTCTATCATTTAAGTTTTTTCTCCATAAGACATTTCGGGAAGAATATTCAAAACATCAATTATCTGAACTTTATCTTTATGAAAAGCGTAATATTCGCAAACAACTTTAAATTTATCACCATACTTAGCAAAAAACTCTCTTTCCAGCTTGTTATTTCTGCTGAGAACACTTTTTAGGGTGCGGTTCCCACTAAAAAATCTCAAAGGAATTTTTTTTCCTAACACATAAAGACATCTCATTTTTGGTGAGTCGTATTCTACAAGACTATAAAAATCTTTAAACAAAGAATTTTGCCTAATTACCTCAGGGCCTCCTTGCCAATTAATAAACTTAAACTCCGCTACCCTTTTATCTGTTTCAAGGTCAAACTGTCGCCCTGTATTTCCTGCTCCGAGGGAAAGATATTCTATGTGTTCATCGTCATCAAGAATATGCGGCAGAGCAAGCAATATACCCACAGCATGAATCATTACATTTATTTGAGCAGCTGCCCTTTTTAGTTCAAGAGCAGAGGAAATAAATCCTGAGCCAAGATGAAATTTCTTACGCAACTGCTCACTACGTACTCTATTTGCCCCGCGAAATCTAATTTCAATATCGCTGAGCGTGCCAGCCAAGTTGTTGCCCTCAAAACTCTTTACTTTCTTTGCCGCTTTTTCAAGTTCCATGGAAGATGCTCCATTTTATTGGCCAGCCGCCGTGGGCCCTACATTTTCTTAGATTTATGATTTCTGACTCTTCGGTTCTTTACTGATTAACTCTTTGAATACGAGATTCTTCAACGTGAAATAGCTTTTTGTCTCCTGCTACCACAGACCTTCAAGTTGCAACAAAGAACCGACCTCGAATACGCCGGTGGCAATGTCGACTTGTTGAAGGCTCGGCAGTAATTTTTGAAGTGCGTTTAGAACAGTATTATTATTTCGGTTATCCAGAATAACGGGCAAATTCCCTCTCATCTTGTTATTTCCTCTCTTGTTTTTATAGAGTGCATTACCCGATAAGTTTATCACCATAACATCCAAAATGCAATCAGTCCTTTTTGATAAGTCACCCCTGCAAAAAAATGCAACATTTTACAACATTTCGCATACGTTTTTACTCTGTTCGTATGCCGTTTTATCTAAATTTCATATCATTTTGCAAAATTATGCAACGTTTTGCAAAGTTCTTGTAAATCCCTGGCTTATTGCAGCATTTTCGCCGTTAAAAAAATCGAGTTTATCTAAAAACTTGCTTTTATCGAATGGTATTGTTATACTCACACCAAATTTTGGCCATTCAGTATTAGGTTAACTGCGATTATGAAAATAATCCTGGATTCTAAGCAAATCGAGCGGGTTCTGGAGGATTTGACAGCCCGCATTATCTCCGAAACATCCCCCAAGCTGGATATTGCCGTCGTCGGCATTCGCAGCAGGGGTGAAATCCTCGCCCAGCGCCTGTCAGCCCGATTATCGGAAAAATTAGGAAAAGATGTTCCCTGTGGAACTTTAGATATTACTCTCTATCGCGACGACCTTAATTCCCCGCAGGGAAACGACCAGCCGCAGGTCAGAACCACCGAAATCGGTTTCGACATAGACAATAGGGTCATTATTTTAGTTGATGATGTTCTATATACCGGCCGTTCGGCACGGGCAGCAATGGATGCTCTTATAGATTTGGGCAGGCCGAAGGCGATAAAATTGGCCGTCCTTGTTGACAGAACCGGCAGAGAGCTGCCGATACAGGCCGACTACGCAGGCCGCAAAACAGATGTCGCACCCGGAAAATCGGTGCAGGTAAATCTCGTAGAATCGGACGGAAAAGACGAGGTCGTGATTGAATAAAAAGGCAGTAGCGGTATCCGGCAGTCACGAAAAATGATATTATGGCGTTAATGAGGAAAAATAAACAATTCAACTGGCAGCGAAAGCATCTGCTTGGCCTGAACGAATTAACCGCCGAAGAGATTGTGCATATTCTCGACACGGCAAAAGGATTCGAGCAGATAAGCACCAGGTCGGTAAAAAAGGCCCCGCCTTTGCGGGGCAAGGTTGTGGTCAATCTGTTCTTTGAAGACAGCACTCGCACCAGAATCAGCTTTGCTCTGGCCGCAAGCCGATTAAGCGCAGATGTTATAGAGTTTACCGAGAAGGTCAGCTCTGTCAGTAAAGGCGAAACGCTGCTGGATACCGCCAGGAACCTCGAAGCTATGGGGATTGATATTGTTGTGATTCGGCACAGCGCAGGCGGTGCGCCGAAATTCTTGAGCAGGAATATCAATGCCTGTGTCATTAATGCCGGCGACGGGTATTGTGAGCATCCCACACAGGGTCTGCTGGACGTCTATACGATTCGCAAAATCAAAGGAACTCTCGAAGGCTTAAAAATTGCGATTGTCGGCGATATAGCCCACTCGCGCGTTGCCCGCAGCGATATGTGGGCGATGAGCAAGCTCGGCGCCGAGGTTATATTTGTCGGCCCGCCGACGCTTATACCGGCCGAGGTGGACAAGCTGCCGGTTAAGGTCAGCTATTCGCTCGACGAGGTCATTGAAAAAGTTGACGTGATAAATATGCTGCGGATTCAGTTTGAGCGGCTGGGCGGAAATCCTTTCCCCTCGGTGCGTGAATACTCGCATTATTTCGGGCTGACCGTAGAGCGTATGAAAAAGGCAAAACCCGATATCCTTGTTATGCACCCCGGGCCTATCAACAGGGGCCTCGAGATGGAAAGTGAAGTTGCCGACGGCAGCAACAGCGTTATATTGGAACAGGTGAAAAACGGCTTGGCCGTAAGAATGGCGGTATTGTTCCTGGTCAATCAGGCAGCCGCACAACAGATTAGTTAAAAATATGAGTTCTGAACTACTGATAAAAAATGGGCGGGTAATTGACCCTGCAAACGGCATCGACAAGGTGTGCGATGTTCTTATCGCCGATGAAAAAATCGCCGAGGTCGGGAAAATTGCAAAAAACGCCCAGACAGTCATTGATGCATCGGGCAAGTTAGTCACGCCCGGCCTTATAGATATTCACGTTCACTTTCGCGAACCCGGCGATGAAGAGGAAGAGACCATCGCCAGCGGCTCAGCAGCGGCGGTCGCCGCCGGTTTTACTTCGGTTGTCTGTATGCCCAATACTACGCCGCCTATCGAGAACGAAACCGACGTTGAATATGTTCATCGAAAGGCAAGACAAGCTCGAAAGACCCACGTCTATACGATGGGCGCCATCACCAAAAACAGAGAAGGCGTTGAGCTTGCCGAGATGGGATTTATGGCCGAGGCTGGTGCCGTTGGCTTTACCGATGACGGCAACGGCGTTCAGGACCCCGCGGTTATGCTGCGGGCGCTGAAATACGCCGCTATGTTTGACGTGGTGATAGCGCAGCACTGCCAGGACAACAAGTTTGCCGGCAACGGCGTAATGAATGCCGGCTATTATTCGACGATACTCGGCCTGCCGGGGACAGATGCTCTGGCTGAAGAAATGATGCTCTGGCGGGACATTCAGCTTGTCCGCAAGGCCGGCGTTCGCTACCACGCCCAGCACATATCGACAGCCGGCTCGGTTGAGCTTATAAGGGCGGCCAAAAAGGACTCTTTGCCGATTACCTGTGAGGTAACGCCTCACAATCTGCTTCTGACCGAAAAATGCTGCGCTGAGTATGACACAAATTATAAAGTCAACCCGCCCCTGCGAACCGACAAGGACATCAATGCCCTCAAACAGGCAATTTCCGAAGGTCTTGTTGACGCTTTGGTGACCGACCACGCCCCGCATTTGCAAAGTGAAAAGGAGCTTGAATTTTTGGCTGCGCCTTTCGGCATAGCTTCTCTGGAATGTGCCTTGGGCCTTTATGTTAAGGCGTTAGTAGAGCCGGGCATTTTGGATTGGCCCGGCCTTATCGAGCTGATGACGACAAGACCGGCTAAGATAATCGGCGTCGATAAAGGCACTCTCGGCAAAGGAAAACAGGGCGATGTCACTATCATTGACCCCAATGCCGAGTATAAAGTTGACGTAAACAAATTCCGCTCCAAGAGCAGAAACTGCCCATATCACGGCTGGATGTTAAAAGGTAAGGTCGAAAAAACAATCGTCGGCGGCGAAATAAGATTTTCTGCGGATTCCTGACAGATGCCGATTGTTATTGACGGTTATAATCTGCTGCATTCGATTCGCAAGGCAAGCGAGGGCTCTGAGCAAATCAGCGACGTCTGGCTGTGCCGGATTATAAACGAATACCTAAGACTGGCCGGCGAAAAGGGGGAGATTGTTTTTGACGGCACCGGCCCGCGGGATAAAAGCCCGTTCGAGAATATTAGCAATCTGGAGGTATTTTTTGCCGGGCCCGGCGCCGATGCCGACACCCTGATTGAGCGTAAAATAAAAGCCAGCACCGCCCCAAAAAGATTGATGATTGTCAGCAGCGACCGAAGGATACAAGCTGCTGCTCATTCAAGAAGGGCAACGGCAGTAAAAGCCCTGATTTTCTGGAACGACCTGTGCAAACAGCTAAGCCGCAGAAAAAAGAAATCAAAAGAACCGACACAAAAACGCCAAGGCCTGACCGAAGGCGAAACCGACCAATGGCTCAAATTTTTCGGTATCCAGTAGCAGCATTGTCTTAATTCAATTCCTCCAAAAGTTTCCATTGCCTAAGACGTCAAAAAGTTGTATAAAAGCGTTTTTCTGGATGTAATTCCGGCCCATTGTGGTTATAAGGGCCGGCTGACTTATTTGTAGTTTTTATTTTAGCAGGATGGAGAAGCTATGAATCGCAAAATGGTCACAATTGACGGTAACGACGCAGTTGCCTATGTTGCCCATGCAACCAACGAAGTGATTGCAATATATCCGATTACGCCGAGCTCGCCTATGGGCGAGATTGCCGATGAAAAAACGGCAAAAGGAGAGCTTAATATCTGGGGAACAGTTCCTTCGGTGACGGAGATGCAATCGGAAGGCGGGGCGGCCGGCGCCGTCCACGGGGCGCTGACGACCGGGGCTTTAACGACGACCTTCACTGCCTCGCAGGGACTGCTGCTGATGATTCCAAATATGTATAAGATAGCGGGTGAGCTGCTGCCGACCGTTTTTCACGTCTCGGCTCGTTCGCTGGCCTGCCAGGCGCTTTCAATCTTCGGCGACCAGTCCGACGTGATGGCTTGTCGCCAGACCGGTTTTGCCTTTATCTGTTCCAGCAGCGTTCAGGAAGCTATGGATTTTGCGCTTATCGCCCAGCAGGCATCACTGGCCTCACGGGTGCCGTTCATCCATTTCTTTGACGGTTTCAGGACCAGCCACGAGGTTCAAAAGGTTGAGTTGCTAACGTTCGATGATATGCGGGCTGTGATTGATGACGAGCTTGTCGCCCGGCACAAAGCCCGGGCACTGTCACCGGATAGACCTATGATTTCCGGCACGGCCCAAAATCCCGATGTTTACTTCCAGGGCAGAGAGACGGTGAACAAGTTTTACATAGCTGCACCCCGGATTATTCAGGAAACGATGGACAAATTCGCAAAAATCGTTGGGCGAAGCTATCATTTATTCGATTATGTCGGGCCGCAGGATGCAGAAAAAATCATCGTCATTATGGGTTCGGGCGCCGATACCGTTCACGAAACAGTTGAGTTCCTTGCATCGAAAGGCGAAAAGGTCGGCGTGGTGAAGGTGCGACTCTTCAGGCCTTTCAGCGGCAAAGATTTTATCGGCTGTCTGCCGAAGACCGTCAAAAAAATCGCGGTGCTCGACAGGACAAAAGAACCCGGCTCGCTCGGCGAGCCTCTTTACCTCGATGTTCGCACCGCTGTCGGCGAAGCTATGGAACAGGGCAAGGCTCCTTTTGTCAAATATCCTCTTATTGTCGGCGGACGATACGGACTGGGGTCGAAGGAGTTTACGCCGGCTATGGTAAAGGCCGTTTTCGATAATCTCGATGCCGCCAGGCCCAAAAACGGCTTTACGGCCGGTATCATAGATGATGTCACCAATGCCAGTCTCGAAGTCGATGACTCTTTCGAGATTGCCGGCAAAGGCCTGTTCTCCGCGATGTCCTGGGGTCTCGGCGCAGATGGAACGGTGGGTGCAAACAGGAACTCCATAAAAATTATCGGCGAGCTGACGGACAATTACGCACAGGGCTACTTCGTTTATGATTCGAGAAAAGCCGGCGCTGTCACCGTCTCGCATCTTCGCTTCGGCAAAGAGATGATTCGCAGACCCTACCTGGTGACAAAAGCCGATTTTGTCGCCTGCCACAACCCGACCTTCCTCGAAAAGTTCGATATGCTTTCAGCCGCTCGCAAAGACGGAACCTTTCTGCTGACCAGTATGCACGGCAAAGACGAGGTCTGGGACACCCTCCCGCAGGAAGTGCAAAAGCAGATAATTGAAAAGAAGCTGAAGTTTTACGTTATTGATGCAATCTCGCTTGCCCAGGAGCTTGGTATGGGGCCGAGAATCAACGTGATTATGCAAACGGCCTTCTTCAAAATCAGCAATATTATCCCTCTCGAGACGGCTGTTAAGGCCATCAAGGACGCCATCAGGAAAAGCTACGGCAAGAAGGGCGAAAAAATCATCGAAATGAATAACGCCGCCGTTGACGGCGCTCTCGAAAAAATTTATGAGGTGAATGTCCCCGGCAAAGTGACAAGCAAAATAAAGATGCCGCCGCCTGTCCCCGAAGATGCGCCTGATTTCGTAAGGGAGGTCACCGGCGAGCTTATAGCGCTTCGCGGCGATTCGCTGCCGGTCAGCAAAATGCCTGTTGACGGCAAATTCCCATCCGGCACCACGCAGTATGAAAAGCGAAATATTGCCGTAAATATACCGCAGTGGGAACCTGATATTTGTATTCAGTGCGGCCTGTGTTCTTTGCTTTGTCCCCATGCCACCATAAGGGTTAAGGCCTACGAGGAGAAACACCTCAGGGGCGCTCCGAAGACGTTCAAAAGCGCCGATGCGAAAGGCAAAGATTTTGCCGGTATGAAATTTACCGTTCAGGTGGCGCCTGAAGACTGCACCGGCTGCGGCGCCTGTGTGCTTAACTGCCCTGCGGAAGAGAAAGACCAGAATAAGCAGCCGACAGGCCGTAAGGCAATTAATATGGTCCCGCAGGAACCTGTTCGGAACACTGAACGCGAAAATTATGATTATTTCCTCTCAATTCCGAATACCGACCCGGGCCTTTTCAAGGCCAATACCGTAAAAGGAAGTCAGTTGATTCAGCCTTTGTTCGAGTATTCCGGCGCCTGCGCCGGCTGCGGGGAAACAGCTTATATCAAGCTGCTGACCCAGTTGTTTGGCGACAGGGCTATGATTGGAAACGCTACGGGCTGCTCGTCGATTTATGGCGGCAACCTGCCTACCACTCCCTATGGAAAAAGGCCGGACGGCAGAGGGCCGATATGGAGCAACAGCCTGTTCGAGGATAACGCCGAGTTTGCTATGGGAATGAGACTTACCGTCAACAAGTTCAAAGAGCGGGCGCTCGATTTGCTCGGCAGGGTGACAGGCGCAAACTGCGTCGATGCCGGGCTGGCTGAGGAAATTCGGCAGGCCGCCCTGGCCAATGAACCCGCACAGGCTGCTATCGAACAGCAGCGGGCTCGAATTGAAAAGCTCAGGGAACAATGTAAAAAGAGCAGTTGTGCAGATTGCAAATCGCTGCTGGATGTTGCAGATTATCTTGTGCGAAAATCAGTATGGGCGGTCGGCGGCGACGGCTGGGCTTATGACATCGGATACGGCGGCCTCGACCATGTCCTTGCAAGCGGCGCCGACGTCAATGTGCTTGTTCTGGATACGGAGGTTTATTCCAATACGGGCGGTCAGATGTCGAAGTCAACGCCGAGGGGGGCTGTCGCCAAGTTTGCGGCAGGAGGCAAGCCGTCGCCAAAAAAGGATTTGGGCCTGCTGGCGATGACGTATGGCAATATTTACGTGGCCAAGGTGGCAATGGGGGCAAATCCCAATCAAACCGTCAAGGCATTCGTTGAGGCCGAAAGCTACCCCGGGCCTTCGCTTATAATTGCTTATTCGCAGTGTATTGCTCACGGTATAAATATGACCGCCGGCTATCAGGAGCAGAAAAAGGCCGTTGCCTGCGGCCATTGGCCGTTGTATCGTTTTGACCCCCGGCTTAACGAACAGGGCAAGAACCCCTTACAGCTTGATTCCAAAGCCCCTGACATTGATTTTGAGGAATATGCTTACGGTCAGAACCGTTATCGAATGCTCTGCCAGTCAAACCCCGAAACGGCCAAAAAACTGCTGGCGCTTGCCAAGGACGATGCCGCTCAAAGGTTTGCTTTAATGGAACAGCTTGCGAAGCTGTCCTGTGAACCTGAAAAATAATTAAATGATATGACACATTTATACAGGAGGATGAAATGGTTAACCGGTTGCCTGATATGGTGCGCTGGCTGGTTCCTGTGATTGTTCTTGTTATCTCCGGCTGTGCACAGAGACATATAGCAGATACGTCTGTTTCCATGCCCGACACCGCCGAGCGAGCTGTTGCCGGCACTTATACGCCTCGTGCGATTCAGGCTGTCGGCGGATACCAGTCCTGGCTAAAAACCAAACAGCTCGAGCTTGATTGTGTTGTCACATCTTACAATCCCGATGGCAGCTTTTATTTAACGCAGCAGCATCACAGGGTTTGTCCCTGGCTGGATTCCGTTGGTATCTCTGCTGTGGAGCCGCAGGGCGGACTCCTCTGGGAATTATCAGCAGAAGACTTTCGGCTGGCGCAGGGCGGCGAGCAGGATTATCTTTTGCCGATACCGATGAACGCCCGCGATTTTGCCGAGGTCGTGCTTTATATGACAACGGCGCCAATCCGCTTTCTGGATAGTAAATTTGAGTTTGACGAAACGCTCGTGCCTGTCAGGATGGAGGGATTGTGGTACTATCCGATTGAGCGGGTCGGCGGCGGGTCCAAACCATACTGGTCACAAGTGGTCTTGTATCAGAACAAGGACACGTCTTTCGTCGATATGATTTGGTTTGCTGATATTAATAGTGACAGATACATAACTGTTCGCGGCTATGACTACAGCAAGGTTGCGGAAAAGGACGTTTTGATACCCGCAAAAATAGAAATTTTCCAAACCAACCCAAAGGATGTTTTGCAGCGGCGATTAGTCAAAATAGATTATTATTCATTGATGGCCGCAGAATAATAACCGCCGTAGGGCGGTTAATCTTGTGTTTGTTCTTTTAGGGAATCTATGAGTTTCTGCAGGTCTTCTTCGTTTATCTGCTCTTGTATCTGCTCATCCGTCTGCCAGATTTCCTCAAGCCACTGTATCAATGCTTCAGTATCAACGGGCTCGGCTACCGGTACTTCAGTGACAGTCTGTTCAGCCAACTGCTGCTCGGCTGGTGTTGCTGTGTCAATGCCTTCGGTATCAACGGGCTCGGCAGCCGGTTCTTCAGTAACAGTCTGTTCAGCCTGCTGCTCGGCTGGCGCTGTTGCTTCAAGACCTTCTGTAAGACCGAGGATTTGAATCATACCCTGTCCCATACCATCGTTCATAAATTGTAATGGCTCTGCCTGTGTCCAGGCGGCCTGCCACAGCCAGTCACCGGCAAAGACTGCGTGGTCTTTGAAATCAATTGAGTTATTGTTCTGAAGGTCACAAAGGTCATTATAATCCTGGTCACCAAAAGCAGTCAGCCAAACGGCAGCCAATTCAGCATAGTCGAAGGAGTCCACGATTTTGTTGCCGTCAAAATCAGCAGGACTCCAGTAGAATTCATCTGCGCCCATATCTACGCGGTCATTGCCGTCGTAATCGCCGTCAAAAATGCGAGGTTCGCCGTCGATATCAGTCTCTGTTCCTGTGAAGGATGGGTTGCCTTTGTCGATGCAGGGTGAAGGAAAATTCGGGTCGAGATGGTAATTATTGGAATCTGGAGCAACAAAACCTGGGCTGGAGGGAGCGATATTACCTGTGCCAGAATAGCCGCCCTTGATGCAGGAGTATGTTACGGTATAGCCGGTTCTGTCGAAGCTACCGTATAGATTGTCCCAGAGAATACAATTAGTGATATTGGGATCAACGTCGCTAGTACTATAGCGGCTTATTCCATAGGTTTTATTATTTGCGATAGTATTGTTACGGATAACAACCACTGAATCAAGACTACGCAGATATATCCCCACAGTGCTGTTATTACATATCCAGTTGTTTTTTACGACAGGCGAAACCGCTGCCGAAGTATTATTAATATATATCCCGCGACTGTTGTTGTTTCTGATTATATTGTTTGAAATAAAAGGCGAACTGGAACTGCAGTATATTCCATCTTTGCCGTTGTTTAGAATCTCGCAGTTTATAATGTTCGCTGAAGAGTTATTTTCACAATACACGCCGTCGCCAGTACCAGCAGAAGGATAGTTGTCTTTTATTTTATTATGCTTGATGGTTGGCGAGGCGTAGCTACAGCGTATGCCATAGTAATACCCTTTTGTTATTGTAAAGCCATCGATGGAAGCTGTTTCGGTGACATTAGTTGCGGTGACCACATCCCAACTATTATTGGCGATGCCGTCATCATCTACGTCACCGGTAAGAATCGTTTCATTTGTGTGCCAGTTGCGCTGGCTTAAGCTGGTTTCATTCCCGTCGAACCCGCCGTAGAGGGCCGCGCCATCAACGAGAGCGAAATTCGCCTCATAATCTGTTGAAATTGTCGTCGGCTTATACGTCCCCTTAGCCACCCATATTTGGTTACAGTCGCAGTTCCGCGCATTTTCGAGTGCATCCTGCAAGTCTTTGTGAGCATGCTGCCAAGATATACCGTTATTGTAACCGTTGGGGTCAGCATTAGCATCAACGTAAATGATATCACCGCCACACCAGTAACATACAGGAGTTGTTGTTTCGGCAGCGTTGGAGGCAACATCGCCCTCGATTTCGCAATGGTTGGTGATTGTGCCGAGCCGCTCGGCGCCTACATTTACCCTGACTGTCAGCGTAACAGAGTTTAGTTCGCCGGCAGATATTGTTTCGAGTTCCCAGGTAACGGTGCGGAAATTGGAATCATAAACCGCATTCGGCCCCGAAGCAGAGACAAAGTTTACTTCTCCGGGCAGATAATCGTTTATAATCACATAATTAACAGGCCCCACGTAGATTGGGCTGTTGACATCATTAACCGGATTGCCGTAACTAATGGTGTACGTTATATATTCATCGGCAGAGACACAATTGCTGTCATTGATATCATCGACGACATTGAGTTGCAGGGTCTGCTGTGCTACCTCAACCATTGCGTTGTAAGCATTTATCCTTCCCCAGCCATAATACTGGTCCCAGCCAGTCGCACCTTTATCATCGGCGGTAGAGAGGATAATAGAATTAACATCATCGACCGTAAGAGCGCGATTGTAAGAAAGCATTAGAGCCGCAAGTCCTGCTACGTGAGGACAGGCGGCGGAGGTCCCGCCAAACCATTTTGTATAATTACCTGCGGCATCGCCATCTAAGATATTTCCGTGATTATATCCGCCGCTTCCGGTAATATCCGTTGTCCAGAAAATCAAACCTCCTCGTTGCCCCTTGACCGATTTATCTGAGCTTGGCGCCATAGCATCCAGTTCAGGGCCATAATTACTGTAGGTGCACCTTGTGTCAGTATGCTCTGTTGCTCCAACCGCTAATGCCTTCGGGTATCTGGCAGGATAAGCCGGATGAGTTGCGTTATCGTTGCCGGCAGCAGCGACAAAAAGCAGACCATTTGCATCAGCAGCTTGAATAGCCTCTCTTAGCCGTAAGTTAAAATTATAACTTCCCCAAGAGCTGCTTATCACTTTTGCCCCCATATCAATAGCATAATAAATAGCATCAATCGCATCGATAGCATAGCCGTCACCATCACTATTCTGAAACTTCAGGGCCATAATCTTGACATTCCAGCATACGCCGGTGACACCCTCGGCATTATTGCCAATGGCGCCAACGATTCCTGCGCAAGCTGTACCGTGCTCATAGTCATCCATCGGATTACCGTCGTCATTGCAAAAGTCATATCCATAGATGTCATCTACGTAATCGTTTTTATCATCGTCAATACCATTTCCGGGAATCTCGCCCGGATTTATCCACATATTATCTTTCAGGTCGTTATGGTCGTAATCAACACCTGAGTCTATTACGGCTACGATAATTTCGTTGCTTCCAGTGTGAATGTCCCAAGATTCGGGTGCATCAATATCAGCATCTGATATTCCGCCGGTCTGACCTATATTGTATAGTGCCCACTGCTCGCCACCATTAAGAGAATTGGGACCGTATGTGTCATTGGGAAATGTTGAAAGGGCTTTATATATGTAGTTGGGTTGAGCAGACAGAAGGCCATTGGCGTCTTTTAATGCCGCAAGGGCGTTCTCGACGGTAATATTCTCGGGTAGCTTTACCACGCTCAGTCCGGGAATAAATTTAGACGAACGTACTATAGTTCCACCAACGACCGAAGCCAAAAGGTTATTTCGCTCAGTTATGGTTTGCTGACTTCCGTCTGGTTTTGGGGCAAATTCAACAAGTATTTCTCCCTCCTTATACCCCAAAGAATCAGACGCATAAATGGCATTTGCAAGACTTATAGATATGATGACACACAAAAGGACTATTTTCTTTGACATGAGAAATCCCTTTCCTGCTTTGCGGGAGTTTACTACTCCCGTTTATATTTCCTATGTATGTCTTACAGCTTTGTACCTGCTTAATCGAATGCCGATAAAACCTGCCGAGAGTAGCAAAACAGTCGCTGGTTCCGGTACTGGGACGCCATCAAATACCAAAGTTGCACCGCTCAGAGCTACAGAACCATGCTCGACATACGTTCCATCTGCCATAATCACTTCCTCATACTGGATTATGATTGTACCCTGCCCGTCCAATAGAGCGGACCAAGGCATCCTTCCAGGATCAAATGGAGAACGCAAATCAAATAACTCTGGGACAGGATAAGTTGATGCCCCCCCCCAGACGCTAGTGTACGTCCAGTTCGAAGCTTTTTCTAAATAGGCAGTAAGTCCTACCTCTTTTGGAAACGGATTTTCAGGGTCGCTATAGAGTATGGCCTTTCCGCCTGTAATTCCGCCAGACCAGTCGATATATACATTTGATATTGAGGTGAAAGTTATGCCGAAATCGAAGTCCGATGTCCAATATGATGCATCTAAATCGTAAGTCCCTGCGGCTGCCAGCGGCAATTCAACAATATCGGCATTTGCCAATGGCAAACCGCCAAAAAGCATTATCCCTACCACTCCTGCGATTATTGTCTTTCTCATTTTAACCTCCGGAGATTCATTATATTTAGAGTTATTATATCAAAAAAGTAGAAAATGTCAAGTGCAAAATTTCTTAATTCCGTCGTTAATAAGATGCACAAAACGCCTTTTCTGTTCCCTTAATTTTTGTTTTTTTGTCCGGAATTATACCTCTGTCTGATTCACCCACATATTGGCAGCAAGATCAGGATGGGTATAGTCAACTCCTGTGTCGATTACAGCCACGATAATTTCGTTGCCGCCGGTGTGAATGTCCCAGGCCTCGGGCGCATCGATATCAGCGTCTGATGTTCCGCCGGTCTGCCCGATATTATGCAAAGCCCATTGGTTACCACCATCAGGAGCAGGCTTAGGTCCATAGGTGTCATTGGGAAACGTTGAAAGGGCCTTATATATGTAGTTGGGTTGAGCGTTTAAAATACCATTAGCATCTTTGAAAGATACAAGAGCGTTTTCAACGGTAATATTCTCGGGTAGTTTTACCACGCTCAAGCCGGGAACAAATTTAGAAGAACGAAGTATAGTTCCACCATTAATTGCAGCTAAAATTTGATTGTGTTCCATCATTGTTCGATGTTTGCCGTCCGACTTCGGCGCAAAACGGACAAGCAACTCACCCTGCTTATACCCCAAAGACTCAGACGAATGGCCGGCGTTGACAAGACTTGTAGATACGATGATACACAAGAGGATGATTTTCTTTGACATGAGAAATCCCTTTCCTGCTTCGTGGAAATTTATTACTCCTGTTTATATTTCCTATGTATATCGTGAGTTTTTGTATCTGCTTAAGCGGACGCCAATTAATCCTACCGCGAGGAACAAAACAGACACTGGCTCCGGGACTGGAGTACCATCGATTACTAAACTTGCATTATCTATAGTTATAGAGCCATGTTGGACGTAATGACCGGCTACCATAATCAATTCCATATAATAAACCCAGATTGTACCTTGGCCATCGAGCAATCCAGACCAACTACCAGCTCCGGATAATTGGAATTCGGATAAGACGTCGAAAGATTCCGGGGTAGGATAAGTTTCTTGCCCACCCCAAACGGTGGTACCGGCGTTAATCGGCGGCTCCAAATACGACTTAATTCCTACATCGAGAGGAAATAGCTCAGTGGGATTGCTGTCGCGTACCGCTTGTCCGGCAGTAATCTCACCTGACCAGTCAATATATACATTGGATATTGATGTGAAGGTAATTCCGAAGTCGAAATCTGTTGTCCATAGCGAGCCGGAGGTGTACACCCCTGCGGCAGATAGCGGTAATTCAACAATATCGCCATTTGCCAATGGCAAACCGCCAAAAAGCATTATCCCTACCACGCCTGCAATTATTGCGTTTTTCATTTTAACCTCCGTATATTTTCCGATATTTTGAGACTTATTATACCTAAAAAGCAATAAAAATGCAAGCAAAATGTCTCTTAATCTCGTCATTAATAATGATGCACAAAACGCACTTAAAGATAAGATTAACGAGTTTCCTCAACCCCATTTGAAATTTTATTATACACAACTCACATACCATTGTCAAGAGTTTTTTCCGCATTTTTTGGGACGAGAAAGTGTGGCCGTCAGTATTGATATTGCGATTATTATCGGCTCCCGGAAGAAAAAGTTAGGAGCGAACAAATCAGACACTTAGGGGGTATAAGAACCTGCGGCTGATTTTACTGCAAGGGGCAGCAGCGGTTCTTCCGCCGTCCGGCAAACTGCGGTTATGAACATAACCACCGTGTCTGTCCGTAGTTGCGGCAAACATAAGTTGTGATTTTATTAAAGCCGTCTTTGTTTTGCTCCTGTGGTTATAGTAAATGAGCGTTTTTATGGCGATATTCCGCAAAAACATTTATTTTCTTTGCAGGATTGCGTTTTTTTAACGGTTAAAAAGTTAAGCAATTGTGATGTTAAACCGATAACTTTTATCAAGCCCTCATAACGTAAACGCATAAATTATAAGCGAATACGCTTCGTATATACAGGTGTTATTAATATGGCTGATAGTCGTTTGAGCAGCATAAAAACCGCATCCTATGCGGCGTTTGTATGTGTCATTACTATTTACCTGACCGGCTGCGGAAACAGGTTTTTCGACCCGGCTCAGGTAGGCAGATTTCGTCCTGTTCCCTCAGTCAACGTAATACTGGATTCACTCGGCGTGGCGGATGAGGAACCATCGGTCTGGGAGGGAGCGGAGGAGCCCAATCCTGTTGACGTTATGATAATTGAGGCCGACTATGTATTCAAGCCCGGTGATATTGTAAGGGTCGCCATATTCGAGCTGCTTCGCGAAGGGGAACAATTTATAAACGATTATGTCGTTACCGAGACCGGCAAAATATCCATACCGGAGGTCGGCGTCGTTGAGGCGGGAGGGTTGACCGAATCCCAGCTTGAAGATGAAATACGGCAGATACTCTCGCCCGGCATATTAAAAGAGCCTTCAGTTGTTGTGACGTTGCTAAGCTCGCAAAAACGCACATTTGCAATATGGGGTGATGGCGTGGCAAGGCCGAGCAGATACGAGATTCCCCGGTACGATTTCAGGTTGAGCGACGCAATCGCAACAGCAGGCGGGATAGCACAGTTTAATGTCAGTTATATTTATGTTTCACGCCCCGTCACAGGCGAGGAAGTAATCGCTGGGCCGGAGGTTGTTGAGCCGCCAAAACCAAAGGAACAGATTGAGCCCCGCCAGGAAATGCTGGAGATAATAGCGCCCCGTGCAAAAGGACGCTCATCTGAAAACAGTCTGGTTATTGCTTCCTCCGAAATGGCAACGGACAAAGAGCTTGCCGAGCTGGCCTTGCCGGAGGGTTTTGAGCCGCTCGACGATGAGCTATTGAGCGAAACGAGTGCAGAGAACCTGCTGGAGTCGTCCGCCGAGCCGACCGGCCGCGAAACGATAAACAACCCGATAAATCCGGACCAGACAGGCCGAATCGAATGGATCTTTCAGGATGGCAAATGGCTGCCCATTCAGGTCGGTCGCCCCGCAGCAGTGGAGACCGAAGCTAAAGCAGCCCCTGGTAAACCGACCGGGCCTCTGAAAGAACAACTGCCGCAGGAGTTCGGGTGGGACCAGATAGGAACGGGTGGCATCCAGAGGCGGGTTATAAAAATCCCCGCAGACAAGCTGCTCAGCGGTGAACCAAGATATAATATTGTGATAAGGTCCGGCGATAGTGTCCACGTCCCTGTTGATATTATCGGTGAATTTTGTATTATGGGCAATGTTAATGCACAGGGATACATTAATTTAAGCGGTCGTCCTATGACCTTAAAAATGGCCATTGCTGCCGCCGGCGGGCTGGGTCCTCTGGCCTGGCCGAGACGCTGCGAAGTTATAAGAAGAATCGGCAAGGACAAAGAAGAAATCGTTATGGTTGACCTCGATAAAATCGCAAGGGGCGAACAGCCCGATTTCTTCATAAAGGCGAACGATTTAGTCAATGTCGGCACACATTCGACCTCAAGATGGCGAGCTGTTCTGAGAAATTCCTTCAGGGCAACTTACGGCTTCGGCTTTGTTTATGACCGCAATTTTGCCGACAGGGATTTCGGAACTCGCAGACCTATACCTAACTGGTTCTAACAGAATTGTCTAATTATGTCAAAAAATGTCGTTTCTTTTGTCACAGAGGGAACCGACCCAAAAGGCAACGAGGTAATTATTGCTGCTCACGAGCCAAATACTGTTCGGACACACTGGCGAGAGCTGGGAGTGCATAATTGCGTTAAGTTGTTGATAATCGGCGGGCTCTTCTACTATCTTTTTCACAACGAAATTCAAACAATTGTCGGCAAATGGTCCGACCCAAGCTGGTCGCACGGTTTTTTAATCCCGCTGTTTAGCTTATACTTCATTAATCAGCACAAAAGTGAGATTCTGAATCTTCAAACCAAACCCTGCTATTGGGGTCTGGTTTTAATCATTTGCGGCATATTGTTTTATCTTTTTAACATAGTCAGTCCTTCCGGATACGGCTATTTCCGCCCCATTACTATGATAGCAACGCTTGGTGCGGTTGTGCTGTTTCTTGGCGGGTGGCTCCTGCTGAAATATACCTGGCTTCCCATCGGATTTCTGGTCTTTGCCGTGCCGCTGCCGACGAGATATTACGTCAGTTTGACTATGCCTATGCAGAAGATAGCCGCTAAGATAGCGGCTGTGCTGCTTAATTTAGTTAATGGTCTCGAGGCTGAAGCCTCCGGCGTGGTGATAGACGTGATTTATAAGGGACAGCGGCTGGAGCCGCCCCTTAATGTCGATGAGGCCTGCAGTGGTATGCGATTGCTGATGACCTTTTTGGCCCTCGGCGTTGCTATGGCGTATTTGCACTATAGACCAATGTGGCAGCGGCTTATTTTGGTGGCCAGCACGATTCCTATTGCCATAATCTGCAACAACGTTCGTGTGACCGCAACCGGTTTTATTTATATACTTTTCGATCCAAGATATGCACAGGGCCTATACCACGACTTGCTGGGCCTGGCAATGCTGCCGCTGGCTTTTGGGCTCTACTGGCTGCTTGCCTGGTTCTTATCCAGCCTGTTTATTGAGGAGACAGGGACTGTTGCCGAGGACGTTATTGTTCGAAAGAGCTAGTATAAAACAGGACATTGTATGCAGCATACTACTACATATAAGACTTACTTTAAGCCGGCCTTTTTGATATGTGCTGCGGTGCTGGCGACAGCAGCCGGCGGTATGTCGATTGCAATAAAAAGTTTCGGCGTATATTTGAAAAAAGAGCCGTTCCCGCTGAAAAAACCTCTGGACCTTCTGGATGAAAAAGGATTAGGCCATTACAAAGTTGTATCAAAGGAGATAATCGAGGAGGAAGAGTCTATTAAGAGCCTGGGTACGAGAGATTATATCCAGTGGACGCTGGAGGATACCGAGGCACCGGAAGACAGCGCCGTTCGTAAATGCGCCTTGTTTATTACTTATTACGACGTTCCTGATATTGTGCCTCATGTGCCGGAAGAATGTTATATGGGCAGCGGTTTCCAGAGATTAGCATCCGACAACGTCACATTCGATTGCCGCTCAACAATCGATAATCGTCAATTCTCCGTCCCGGGCAGATACCTTGTTTTTGTCGGCACCGGTTTCAAACACTGGCAGGGCGATACGAAATTCCCCGTTTTATACTTTTTCAGCGTAAACGGGGTTTATGCAAACAGCAGGGAAAATACCCGGCTGGTTTTGAATGAGAACATTTTCAGCAAATATGCGTATTTTTCCAAAGTTGAGTGGAAATTTTTTAATACGAAGTTTACTGCAACAGTTTACCCGGGCGTGGAAGAAGCCGTTGCGGCAAGTCAGAAGCTTTTGAGCGTAATAGTGCCTATCTTGGAAAAAGAGCATTGGCCGATTTTCGATGATAACAAGGCCCCTCGTGACAAATAGTCCGGACTGCACAATTAAATTTGTTTCCTGACTGTTTTTATAAGGCGCAATTGTCTATTATAACAAGAGGAGTTTGTCCTGTAAGTTTGAAACAGACTGCAAAATAAAGAGGTTGGATTTATGGCGAGAAAAAGACTGAATAAAAAAGTTGCGTTTGTTGGATTGGTGGTTTTTATAGTTGCTGGAATAGTTCTTGTTTGCTTGATTCCGAAATTGAGCTTGTTTTTTGGCCTCATAAGCCCGGAAAAATTTATCGGAGACGGCGATATGGCGATAAAAGCAGCCCGAGAGGCAACCAATGAGGAGGTAAAAACAGAAAAATACAAACAAGCCGAACGCAGCTATCACAAAGCGCGCAGTCTTGCTAAAACCGATTCGAAGAAAGTAGAAATGCTTTTTAAGCTTGCCGACCTTTACCTTGAAACCGACCGATGGCGCAACGTGGTCGGCTGCTGGAACGAAATAATCAGGATAGACCCTAAGAACATCAGGGCTCGTTTGGCACGGCTAAAGTATCTTTACACAATGGCTGACAGCTACGCAGCAACCGGCGGCGGAGGCGGTTTCTGGCAGGAGGTCGAGTCACAGGCGTCGGAATTTATGGAAATAGCGAAAGATGCCAACCTCCTCGCAGAAGATACGGCTAAATGGGAATCCTTTCACATCAAACAGAGCCGGCCGACGCCGTCGCAAATAGGGCCTTATCTGTATTTCCTCAGGGGCAGAGCTGTCTTTGAAATAAGCAGGCTGGGAGCCGTCACCAACCCTGAGGATTCGCTGTCAAAAGCAATTAATGATCTGGAAAAAACCCTGGAATTTGAAAAAACCAATCCGCAGGTTTATTGGTACCTTGCGCAGGCATACCTCACAAGGGGGGACATCTTTGCTTCAAGGGGCAGTCTCGAAGAAAAAAATACGGCGAAGGAGCAGGCCAAACAGCTCCTGGAGCAGGCGGTTGCCTCTGCAAGCCAGAACGTAAACGCATATACTAATCTGCTGACGTTCAAACTTGGACTGATTGAATCAGGCACCGCCACCGTGCAGGAGCAAATTCAATCGCTCGAACCTGAATACTTGTCCCTTGTGGAGAAGTTTAGTTCCAGCCCGGAGGCTTATTCAACGCTGGCGGGGTTCTATGTGCTGTTAGGTCCAAAAAGTCTTGACAAGACCGTAAATGCAATCGAAAAAGCAGTTGAATTGGACCGGGAGAATGTGAATTACATCAGGGCTGCAGCAAATTTGCACTATCGCAAGTTTTCCATTTACGGGCAAAAGCAGTCCCTGTATAAAGCAATTGAAATCTCTAAGCACGCCCTTACCCTGCCGGGCGCACAGGATAAACCCGGACCACAAAGCATTATAAACAAAACAAACAGGGTCTCGCTGTTTTCTTTCCTTGCCGACTGCTATATCGAGCAGGTGCTTGAGCCGTGCGAGGCAAGAACAGAAACGGAAACCAAACAATGGCTGGCGCAGGCCGAACAAGCCGTACACGAGATTGAGCAGCTTATAGGCAGCGGAGAAGACCCGCAGGTTATCAGGTGGCAGGGAATGCTCGAACTTGCGAGGGGCAATAGACCGCTGGCAATCAAAAAGCTCTATGCTGCCTACGAACAGCTCACCGCAGCCGGGGGTAGAAATGTCACGCTTTCCTATACCCTTGCGAAGCTTTTCGAGAACACTGCCGAACTTGGGGCGGCCAATGAGTTCTTCTTAACCAGCGCGCTGGGCAGGCCAGGTGGAATTGACGAGAGAAAACCGGAGGCCCTTCTGGATTATGCGGATGTGCTGTTAAAACTAAGAGACTACCGGGCGGCATTTAATGTTGCGAGCTTCTTCGAAGAGCGTTACCAGCCCAATAAAAGAAGTCAACTGTTGCGCATCAGGGCTTTGATTGGGGCCGGACAATTCGACCAGGCTGAAGGCGAATTGGACAAAAAACAACAGGACGACATCGATACGGCTAAACTCAGACTTGCTCTGACCGAGGCCAAAATCGACCAGCTTCAACGGTATATGGAACAGAAAAAAATGCAGCAGACTGTCACTGCCATCTTCCGCCAGACCGAAGATGCCGAAAAAGAAACTCTCGAACCGCAGCTTGCTGAATTGAAAAACTATGCTTCTGTGAGAACGCAATTAGTCGAAAAGCTGCTCGCGGCAGAACCCTGTTCTGTTGATGAAGCCGCCCTTTCTGCTGCCTGCGAGAATTACATTGCAGCAGGTGAAATTGAGCAGGCGAAAAATTCAATCAACCGGTTTCTTGAATACCGTCCGGAAAATACCACAGCGCTTTTGTATCAGAGAATAGTTTCTGAACCTGACCCGGCCACAATCTCCGGGCAAAAACGCAATGAGATAGAGGAAAAAGTTTTATTGGGTATTGCTGCTGCGGACGCCAGGGCTGTGAGTCTCGGATTATTTTATCTCAAAAATAATGAGCTGAACCGGGCGGCTGTCGAGTTTCAAAAGGTGCTTCGAATGGAAGTGCTGCCTGAAAAACCTGTTGCCGAGAAGAACTTTTATGAGGATGAGGAATCGAAAGCCCCAAGACACCTTGCCGCAAATCATCTTGCCGATATATCGCTGCGGATGAAAGATTCAAAACTGGCGGAAGAAGCTGCAGGAATTGCACAACGAGATAACCTTGATGGTTGTCAAGGCAGGTTTTTTGCCGCCGTCGCCGCTTTTACCAGGCAGGAGTATGACAATGTACTGGCAAACCTCGATGAATGTCTGAAACAAAAGCCCGTTTTTTCTCCCGCTCTTTCGCTGCGGAGCAGAACGTATGCTGCGCTCGGAAACGAGCATGCATCTATTAAGGATGCCCAGAATGCCGCATCTTCAAATCCGCTGGATGCTGCCATAGCAAAACAATTATGGACTCTGCTCTATCAGCGCAATCAAAAGCTCGGCGATAACGTCTCGTCTGACCAGCAGCTTGAAGCCAGGACCGCTATAAACAGAGCCGTGTCGCTGAACCCCGACGACTTGGAGCTGCTGAGTGACTACGCCGAATACATACTTTCGAAAGAGCCGCTCAGAGCGTTGGCTATTCGCCAGAAACTCCAGAGAACCGCTCCAAATGTGCAAAATTCCGTTTTGCTCGGCAAAATGGCAACAAGAATAGCTGTCGGAGTAAAAAATCCGGAGCGAAAAAAAGCTTTATTTGATATTGCTCAGTCCTCTTTCGAGCAGGCCAGGAAAATGGACCCGCAGAGCGAAGAAATGCTTTTTAATTACTCAGAGTACTACCGGGTCAGAGAAGATGAAAAACAAGCCGAGCAATTGCTGCTGGAAGCAAAAAATCCGAATTTGCTCTGGAGTTATTATTACCGAACAGGTCGTCTTGAAGATGCAAAGAAGGTCTTGCAGCCGGCACATCAGGCACAGCCGAAAGACAAGGATATGATAAAAGGACTTGTGCTTATCGCAGAAGAGACCGCCGACCAGCAGGCCGTAAAAAAATATTCTGAAGAGCTTATATCGCTTGAAGACAACATAGAAAACCGTCTTATCCAGATTCAGACCTTCCTGAGGGTCGGCCTCTTAAAAGAAGCTGAATACAAACTGCAGAGCTTTAAAGAAAAATTCCCCGCCGACCCCAAAGCGCTGCTGCTTGAAGCTATGTTGGCAGTGCAACAGGGACGAATCAAAGAAGCACTGGAACTTACGAATCGAAGTCTCGAAACCGACCAGGACAACGCGACTGCCTGGCGGCTCAGAGGCGAAATAAACTTCCTGATGGCTGATTATCCCCAGGCAATCATAGACCTTAACAGGAGCAAATCGCTGTCTGACGACCCTCTTACGCGGATTTCACTGGCTGATGCTTATTTGCGTGCAGGCCGTAGCGAAGATGCTATAACCGAACTTAAAAGTGCAATCAATCGTCCAAAAACTTCCGCTCGCGCCATAGAGCTGCTTGAGCAGGTGTATTTACAGCTCGGCAGAACAGAAGCCCTCAGGGATATCTATAATGAAACGATGACAAAGTTCGCCGGCAGCGCATATTGGTATAACCGGGCCGGTGCATTTGCCATAGCAGAAGGTCGCTTCGATAAGGCAGAGCAATTCTATGAACAGGCCTGGCAGAAAAGCAGGGACAGCAGCGGCAATGAAGCGAAAGCGGCACTCGATGGATATTTAAAGGCGCTTGTACTGAATGGGAAATTGGACAAAGTCTTTCAGGAAGCACGCGATCTTGTTGATGGTGATTTCGCCCCCATAGCATATTTGCGGATGGCCGAGGCGAAGCTGAAACTGGGTGACAAAGAAACCGCCGTGCAGTATTCACGAAAGGCCCTGGAAAAAACCTTTGCGGGAACAAATGAGATTCTTGCGCCTGATACCCTGGAGAAAATCTACTCCCTGCTCGGAGCGGAAGAGGTATCGCAGATTTGCAGGGAAAAGCTCGAAGCCGACCCCGATTCGTTTGCCGCCAATTTTGCTATGTTCGATTTAATGAGGATTAACGGCGAGTATAACAAGGCCGTAGATTATATCGACAAGTGCCTGCAGATAATAGGCCCCGATAATCCGAACAGAACCGATTACCTGGTGAAAAAAGTGATGGTTTTATATTCGGCTTACGGCAAAACTTCCGATAATAATTATCTTAAGAAAGCCATAGCGGAGTACGAAAGTTTACTGGATAAACTGCCGAATAATACCAATATCTTGAACAATTTAGCGTATATGTTGGCCGAGGCAAACGTGCAGTTGGAAAAGGCGCTTGAATACGCCAGGCGGGCTTATGAAGCTATGCCGAATAACCCGGGTTTTTTGGATACTTATGCCTATACCTTGTATAAAAACCGCAGATTCACAGAAGCAGAACAGTTCACCATGTCTGCCCTGCAGCAATTTGAGGCGCAGCGTATAACTGTGCCGGCGGAAGTTTATGAGCATTTGGGTTTGGTAAAAGAGGAGCTTGGTGCGGCAGCCGAGGCGATTGATGCGTACAATCAGTCGCTCAAAGCAGGAGGTAATGAGTTATCGCAGCCGGTCAAACAGCGGATAAATTCCGCTATCGACCGCCTTTCTAAACAAAGCGATAAGCAATCTCCGTAATTAATTATACTACAGACGAAAAACCGGATATGGAAGAACAGCGACAACTACCTGCAAACAGAATTACGGCACCGGCAGGTGCAAGAGTAATACCTGCCGCCGTCGCGCTGACACCCAAAGAAATTGTTGGAATAGTGCGTCAGCATATTTTCCTGATAGTCTCTCTGACCGTATTGGGTCTTGCTGTCGGCGGCGGCTCCTGGTTCCTTATGCTCAGATATGCCCCCAGATATACCGCTCAAACCTTCGTTAGGGTTCTGCCGCCCGTAGAAAAAGACCCTATGACAATTACCGCAGCTCAGGTCCAAAAGGACATTCAATACGGTTACCGGTTATCAATGGCTGACCTTATAACACAGCAGAGTACCCTTCAGGAGTTGCTTGCAAGGGACAAAATTCAACAGACAAAGTGGTTTCAGGCTTTTGGTGAAATCAGAGATAAACGCATCAGAAAAGCCTTCAGGCAATTGAGAAAGCGCTTTGGCGCTTACGCACATAGGGACGCAGATTATATTGTGGTGTCAATGACTTGCGGGAATGCGAGAGAAGCCGCACTGATTGTCAATGAAATGGTGGATTTCTTTATTGAGTCGCAGGGAGGTAAAAAAAGAGCGGAGGTCGCCGATAAACTGGTGAGGCTTACCACCCAGCGAGACAGTGTTCAGAAAGAGTTTGATGCGGCTGAAAGAGGGCTCGATGAGGTCCGCAAAGCTTCCGGTTTGACCGACCTTCAAGAGCGGGTTGGCGGTAATTACCAGCACACAATAACCCTCAGGTTGAATGATTTGGAGCTTCAGCAAAACGACCTGTCCCTGGAAATAAGCCAGCTTCAGGCGGACATAGAAAATCTTACAAAGCTGGCAACAGGACCTGTCACCGAGCAGATTGAGCATCAAATAGAAACCGACCCTGTTATGACAGTCCTCGCTGAGCAGCTTGCTTTTAATGAGGCCGAGCTGTCAGGCAGACTTACAAAATTCGGTGAAAATCACAGGGTGGTGCGCCAAACACAGGAACTAATCAACGAAATCAGGCAGAAAAGACTTATCAGAAAAGCCGAAATTGCCGAACAGACCCGCCAGGCCCTTCTTCATAATGCGGAGGACCAGTTGATTGTATTGCAGCAAAGATATACCGAGCTGGAAAGAATGCGGCAGGAAGCTCAGGCTAAAGAAAAAGACCTCGATTTGGCCCGCATACAGTATCGACAGAGAGAAGTTATCAGAGACGAGCGAAAACAAATGCTCGATTCAATCAAAGAACAAATTGACAAACTCAGAATAATGCGTGAAGACCCGGAGACTCCCAAGGTCCAGTTTGTCGGGTATGCTCCTGAGCCTCTTGAGGTAAGCTCTCCAAGATGGCAGATTTTTTTCCCGGGCGGGACAATGTTGGGATTAATGCTCGGCATAGGGCTTACCTTCCTTCTTGAGCTGCTCAACGACCTTGTCCGAACCCCAAGAGATGTAATAAGGCATTTGCACATTCCTCTTCTGGGCGTTATTCCCGATATAGGGCAGGACGAACAAGTCGCTGACATCGAACCTTATCTGGCTGTTCGCAAGGCGCCTTATTCTATCACCAGCGAATCCTACAGACGATGCAGAACAAACTTAAAATTGTCCGGCATCGCCGAATCTTTGAAGGTCTTGCTGGTCTCCAGCGGTGCCGGCGGCGACGGCAAAACCTCCGTTGCCGTTAATCTTGCCGAAACCTTCGTCGCAGAAAATAAAGAGGTGCTGCTTATAGATGCCAATTTCAGAAGGCCGACCCTGCACTCAATATTCCCGAAACCGAAACTCGAAAACCAGGCAAACGACCAGCCTGAGTTTGGCCTGAGCATCTTGCTTGCAGGTCTGTGTGGTTACAAAGAGATTATACGTCCTACCGGCATCGAGGGCTTGTCCATTATCGACGCCGGTCCCCTGCCTTCAAATCCCACGGAACTGCTCGGCGGCGCCCAAATGACTCAACTGCTTAAGCATCAGCGTCAAAATTTCGATTATATTATAATCGACGGCCCGCCCGTGCTGCTGGTAAGTGAGGCCAAGCTCCTCGCAAAATTTGTTGACGGCACCGTCCTGGTTTTCAATGCCTCTAAAACAACAAGAGGTGCCGCACAGAGAACTATCCGCGAGTTCAGAGAAGCAGATGCCAAAATACTCGGTTGCATACTCGTCGCTGTAAAAGCTATGAAGGGCGGCTACTTCCGTGAGCAGTTCAGGTCCTACCGCGAATACGAAAAGCTGCAGCTTGTTCATTCGACCTGATTTAACCGGTGCATCTTGCAGTAATTGTCGTTCTCGCTTCGAATCACAAATTTGTGAAAGGCTTTTTCGATGGACAGATTTTTGGTAACCGGCGGAGCCGGCTTTATCGGTTCGAATATCTGCCGTAAACTCCTCTCGCAGGGCTGTTTCGTAAGGGTCGTTGATAATCTGCTCACCGGCAAAAAAAGTAATCTCACCGACATAATAGATAATATCGAATTTATACAAGGCGATATTGGTGTCGAAAAAATCGCCCGCAGCGCCGTCAAAGGTATTGACTTCTGTTTGCACCAGGCCGCTTTACCCTCCGTGCCTCGCAGCGTCGGTGACCCCGCTGCCACGCACAGGCATTGCCTCGATGCAACTTTTACTCTTCTTCTGGCCGCTCGTGACGCCGGCGTAAAACGCTTCGTATATGCCGCGAGCTCGGCTGCCTACGGCGATACTCCCACTTTACCCAAAGTTGAAACAATGCCTCCTTGTCCCCTTTCGCCTTATGCTGTTGCAAAGCTCGCCGGTGAATATTACTGCTCTGTCTTTTATAACGTCTTTGGCCTCCAGACCATTTCACTGCGGTATTTCAACGTTTTCGGCCCCCACCAGGACCCGACCAGCCAGTATGCTGCCGCAATACCTGCCTTTGTCACGGCCATATTGAAAGATAAACCCCCGACTATTTTTGGCGACGGCGAGCAGAGCCGCGATTTCACTTATGTCGATAACGTCGTCGAGGCCAATCTCCTCGCTGCAAGGGCAAAGAACACAAAAGGCGAGGTTGTAAATATCGCCTGTGGCCAGGCCGTAACAGTCAATGAAATAATTGAAATGATTAACGACCTCCTCGGCAAAAACGTAAAACCGCTCTATACCGACCCTCGCCTGGGTGACATAAAACACTCCCTCGCCGACATCTCCCTCGCAAAAAAGGTCATCGGTTTTGCGCCCAAAGTCTCATTCCGCCAGGGTCTGGAAAAAGCGATAGACTGGTATCGCCAAAACCTTTTATAGTTTGTCCTTGTATTGTTATATCACGGATATATGCGTGTTCCAGTCTATGTTCGTCGTTTCTGTCCCGGCCTTTTCAGTTTAATTAAATACTTCAGGTCTTCAATATCTTTAGGACGGCCGGCGGCCTTTTTCATCTTTATAAGGTCGTCAAGCGAAGCGAACCAGACAAAAGTTTTTCCAAACCGTGCTTTTATCTTGTTCTCCCATACTTCCTCGAATGTCGCACCTTTTACAAAAGGGTGAATATCGGCTTCAACAAGATACTGGCGAATCAGCACCTTCTTTGTTAGAAGGTCATCTATTGTTATGTCCGTAACGTCGTATCCGAATTCTTTCAGGGCCTTCAATGTCCTGCGCGCGTTTTTTTCCTCCGCATCTATAAAAATATCTATGTCTAATGTAGCGCGTGAGTAGCCGTGAACAGGAAAAGCGGTAGCGCCGATTATGACAAATTTAATCCGGTTTTCTTTTAATAATTTCAGTAGTTTTTCTGTGTTCATTTCTGCCAAGTAAAGTCAGCATTTCCCGCGTTTTCCTGAACATCAGTTCAAACCGCTCTTTCGTTGTCAGGGACGTAAGATAATCCAGCTCAAATTCGATTTCTTTGTCCTCGTTATGTTTTCTTAACTTCAGAACAGCCATACATTACTTTCAGTCACTGTTTCAGATTGTATTGACTATGTTTTCAGAAGGATTTTAACGGCGATAGCCGTACGTTTCAATAAAAAAACATCCTCCTGCTTCCCGCTACTCGAGTATCGCTTGTCCGCCGTTTGAAATAGGGCTCGTCTCGCTTCGCTCATCGAAGCGGGTTTGTCCGCCTTCGCCAAGGCTTCGGCGGATAAAATTGGGTTTGTTTGGGTTCGTTTTGACCAAGAGTCCATTGTTAATTTTTCGTTGTAATTCCTTGTTAATACTTGCGTTACAACCCTCTTGACTTTTTGGAAATTGGGTTCGTTTCGCATAATTTAGTGCCTAAAGTGAACTAAAGTGCCTAAACATAGTTCATAGGCCGGATTCGGTATTAACTTGTCAAACCACAGTAGGATACCCCATGTGGTATCATAGGTGCGGGGACGGAGTTTGAACATCCCTATAATTGGGCGAACTTGCGCGTTTGATGTGAAAAAGGTTCTTGATTTTAGATTACCGATTTTCGTAACTCGATGTGAGTAAAGGAGTAAAAAATTTTTCGATTCTGCCGTTTTTGGTGTGCCGGTAGGTGCGCTTTTGATTGAAAAGCGGAAAGCGTACGGCACACAGGGGACAGGGGAAGAAAAAGAAATACAATGCCCAAGATACTCAGGTGTTGATAGTCAGCTTGTTCATACATTTTGAAAAGGTGAGCCATTCGGTTCGGTTGGCAGCAAGCAGTTGCCTGCCTTTGGCAGTAAGATGGTAGTATTTTCGTTTTCTGGCGATCCCTGCGGACCTCCATCTGCTTTTAATCAGGCCGGTTTGCTCCATATTGTGCAGAGTTGTATAGACTGCGGACTGGCGCCATTCAAAAAAGCCCCTGGTTTCCCGATTGACGGTCTGGATAAGCCCATAGCCGTATATCTCTCTGCTTTCGAGGATTGAGAGGATTACGAATTTGATGCTTCCTTTTATAATCTGCTGGTAAAACATTCGGCAATTCCCTTTTTACCCGCCTTCGCAGTCCGTAAGGACTCCATAGGAGAAAGCCACGGCTGTCCTGCTGCGACGGGCGCAGCACGGCGAGAAAGCCGTGGGGTTCCACAAACCACAAACGATTTTTCAAGGGATACATAAGATACTTAGGCATTCTTTGAATGTCAAACATAAAATTGTTTTGTAGAAATTTTAAGCAGGCGTGTCGCTGCGTGATGCGGAGCAGGCGCCGAGGAGGATACCTAAGATACTTAGGTAACCTTTTTGGGTTTCGATGATTGGCGGGCGAACATTTTCTTGCGCGGCAGCGGTGGATGGCAATAGCGATACCTAAGATACTTAGGTAATCTTTTATAATAATTTCAGTAAGAAAGAGCCGATACTATGGTAATCCAATCTGAATTTGAACTTCTGGATTCCTGCTTTCGCAGGAATGACATCAACAAACAATCAGCTATTATTAACTGTAATTGATATTATACAAGCTCCGAATCATAAATGCGGGGTTTGGGGATGGTTCGACTCCTTCGACAAGCTCAGTGCAGGCAAGCTCACCATCTTTAGGGGATTGGCGGACTAATCAACTAACCCACTAACCCGCCCGCTAAAACAATCGGGGCATCCCGAAGCTTCGGGATGCCCCGTGCTGTTGTAAACTCAATAGTCTTTGACTTACATTACGGTGCAGGCCACAGGATTCGCTCAAGCCAGTGGTCAGCCAGAATCGCATAGTCCGTCAAATCAACTGTATCATCATTGTCGATGTCGGCTCGGAAGTCACCCAGCGACTCATAAACCGTCCCGGTCACGCCCGCCAGATACATAATGTTGGCGGTTGACAGTGTATAGTCATAGATGCGGACATCATCTATCTTGCCGGGGAAAGTAGCAGTGTTGGTTTTATTCGGGTCATCCCGACCTAAATAGAACCGGGTTGTGCCGTCCCAGCCGCCCGTATTGGGGGTAGTTGATGATAATCCATCATGACCCCAGGCGTTTGTCGCCGAACGCAGCTTATAATTTGTGCCGTTTGGCTCGCCAAGATACATTGTACCCGCTGTCGGCTCTACCGCAATGGCGACAAAAGCCCATTTGTTAATGGGCATAACAAGTCCGCTGTTCCAGTTCCAGGAAGGTGTCCAGTTATTCCAGGTGTAACCAAGAGCGCTGTTGCCGGTTTTGTCCGTATGGAGACCGGTTCCCTCGGTGCCTGGTGTGTCTCGGCATATTACTATAACGCCGCCATAAGCGGCTATAGCTGCATCACGCCTGACCCACGCCGTGAACGTCACAGAGTTATCACCGGTCATATTCATAGAATCATTTACCAGGACACCGTCAGTTGTGCCGCCATCGAAATCCAGCGAGCTGGCAACATTCGAATCTGTTGACCACGTCGGGGTGAGAACAAAGGTGCCGGTGTAGTTGCCGGTGGCTTTGCCGCTGTTGACGGTGGTCGTGCCGCTGCCTTCGTCGAATTTATACCAGCCTATCGGCCAGGGATTAGGCTCTGTTGGCCCAACCAAACCGCCGGTCATAAGCCAGTCTCGCTCTGCCATTATCTCAAGGTCTTCATAGTCGGTAATGCAGTCATTGCCGTCGCTATGTGCAGTGGTAAAATCGCCTACATTATGGAAGTTGGCTTCCGGGATTACCGAGGAAAGACATCTCGGCGGCCACAGCTTGATGTCGTCAAAGTAAAAAGTACCCTTCTCAGTCTTTCCGCCTATTCCAGAACCGTCACCCACGCCGATAAGGATGCGCGATATCTTCGACAAATTCACGCCCGTGAAGTTCTTCAAAGGTATGTTCCAGACATGCTGCCACGGCTCGGTCGAGAGCAAGACGACAAAGGTCACTTCAACACCGCAAGTTGTCGAAGAGGTTGTGACCAATCATTACAACCTTGCCGGCCGGCTGGATAAGGTGACTACCGATAAACAAAGCGGCACGGAAAACGTCGTTGAATATATCTATAACGATGACAGCATTCGCGTGCGGGCATACAGCTACACTCAGCCGACAGGTGGCGGGACAAAGACCGGCGAAAAGACCGTAATCTACTTAGTTGATTCTTACAATCATACGGGCTACGCACAGGCGCTTGAGGAATTGACATACAACAAAGCCAATCCTGTCATTGGAAGTGATACCCCCGACTCGGTTCGCACGTATCTTATCGGCGATGACGTCCTTGCCCAGACTGTTGATGGTGTTACGGATTATCTATTATACGATGGTCACGGCAGCACCCGGCAGTTGGCCGAATACTCCGCAGGTGCGGTAAGTGTTGCAGATAGCTATTCATACGATGGCTATGGCGTCCTGCTGCAAAATGAGTCGGACGTCTCGGCCAATCCCGGCAAGGTTGCTCCTCAGCAAACAAGCTTACTATATACGGGCGAACACTTCGACACAGATGCCCAACAGTATTATTTGCGGGCAAGATATTACGACCCGCTCAATGGCCGTTTTAATCAGATGGACCCCTTCGCCGGCAGCCCGCAAGACCCGCAGAGCTTGCATAAATATCTCTACTGCCACGCAAACCCAGTGAACAATATAGATCCAACAGGTAATTTTTCAGTAGGAGCGATTGCTATTATTGCTCTCAAGGTCGCGATATCCTTAGCAGTTTTTTATACGTTCTATTCAATTGGAAATATAGGGAAGAGGTTGTTTGGGGGAAACACGTTAAAGCAAGCCATCACAGACTGGGATGCAGACACGAACAGCTGGGCAGTTCCTGTCAGGATTAAGGTGAACGGAGAGGTGAAGTGGGTTTTTAATTCAGGGAATTTCATAAAAGAGTATGCAAACTTAATAAAAGCATCTGCGACGGCTGAGGCTATTCCGGCTGCGATGCTTGCTGGTGTTTTACTTATGGAAATGAGGAAGTATGCTGTAATTGATTTTCTATTTGATTCATGGTCGCCGGACAATAGCATAGGGCCTGCCCAAATCGAACCAAATGATCTTAAGCGGTGGGTTCCATCAAAATATGGAGGAAAGTCTATTAAAGAACTACAAGATATTCTTATGGATCCACAGACTGCGATTCCGGCTCTTGCGCAGTGTATAAAATATTTCTCGACACTTTCTAGCGGCCAAAGTATACTTCCAAATTACTACTCATCGAATAATAATACTGATCGAGCACACTGGTCGGGAATGATGAGTGGCTTGAAAGATGTGGCTGATGAGGGACAGTTTATTCCCAGTGAACATGCAGAATGGATAGAAGGTGGTGCAAAGAGCTACCTAAAGGCAATAAAAATAGCGCCAGGTTTAATGGAGTGATCTTATGAGCTATTATTTTCGTAAGTGGTTGAGATTTCCTCGTATTCTTTTCATTGTGGCAGTTATAGGGCTTTTGGCGGGAGTACTTATTCCAGGTCGAAATTTTGAGTCGCCTCCTGTTATTAATACGTCGGAATCTTTGATGACGAAAATACTTGAGCTGGTTTCAAAGGAGATACCAAAAAAGCAAATATTGAACTCGCTAACACAACAAGAAAAAGAAATGCTCGTGGAAAACAGGATAGATTGGGTTGAAAGTGTGCCAGTGAGGACTCTTAAAGGAGTAATTAAGCCGGAGTATCTGCCATTTGAACATGTTGTTGTCTACGGTTTTCCGGAGTTGAGGGCTGGAAAAAAAAGATGGCGAGGGGGGTTTTTTCTTAATGCCATGGGACAAAAGGATTATGTCGGGAAAGTGAAATCTGATGTGAACCACACAGATGGCACAGAAGAGCTACAGAAACTGATTTGGTCCACGAGAGTCGGGACATTTGATGTTCTATTGAGCAATATGAATAGCATCGATGACCTATCAGATATAGACAAATTCAATGTGGATGTGTTACACAAATATATAATATTAAAAAAGTTGATAAATAAATCGCCAGATTATGCTGAATATGCAATTACAGCTATGACAGAGAAAGGTAACTACCTTGATATCCCCGTGGACAATCTATTACGAAAGTCTATTATATCACCGCGACCTCCAGACATTCAGCCGTTTTACACGGAAGCATTCCGAATGTCTTGGAAGAATTGGTATGCTGAAAACCTTACGAAAGTTCAGATTACAAATGATTTTCTTTTTGAAAATGATAAAGGCAAGAGTGAAAATTAAGGACAGCTGTACTGGTTCAGGGGTTTTGGGTGTTAAAACGGGCAGGATTTAGGGTTTGACCTTGTAGATTGTAGCTCTTTGAAAAGTTGAAATAGAAATAGCGGATAGCGGTCAGCGTGTAGATTATAGGAATCAGGATGACGCCAACGGCTCGGTCGAGAGCAAAACAACAGAGGTTACTTTAACACAAGTTGTCGAAGAGGTTGTTACCAATCATTACAACCTTGCCGGCCGGCTCGACAGTGAGGGCAACCTCTATCAGTCAGATACCCCGATAACAGATTCTAAAGGCTTGAAATTGTTTTAGCACTTACAACCAAACTACAACTAAAAGAATCGTTATCTGCCAATTTTATAAAAATTCTTATTCTATAAGTGCTGTTATATCAGTGAGTTACCAAAAATATAAAATTGGTCAACATTTTATATATCCGGTTGCTGCTTAGGGTTTTTGTATGCAGATAGATCCTGCAGTCGGCTGGTTTCCTGCTGAAGTTTTTCATATAGAGACTCTTGCCAGTTTGGTTTGTCCAGATCTGGGGGTCCAAGAACGGTGGCGGGGATTTGGTTATAGTTGTAAATATCGAGCTTTTCTTCCAAGATAAATTTTCTGGGGTCATCGACATAATCAATCACGGCACAACCATATCGAGGCAAAGTAAATGAAGGATTCCAGATTTCATTTTTCCCTTCGTTATATACAATAGTTGCTTGCCTGTAGAAAAACGGAATTCCGTATTTATCCAGCAAGCGCCCTATCCTGGCTTCATTATCTGATTCGTATGGTGGTTCAAGTTCGTCTAATTGACTATCTAATACCAATTTTAGTTATTGATTGCCGATTCAATCCAGGGGAAAAGGCATAAAGAACGAACGGTTTCAGGTTGGTAAGTAACAGCACACCAGGCTTTACCAACGTCTCTGTCTAACTGGTCCCGCC